>CXWL01119949.1_pt1 | contig 10713 bp, 9 predicted proteins | sample 590931 | NCBI WGS metagenome assembly CXWL01 (sample SAMEA3498368, study PRJEB10139) | groundwater metagenome | biome: water well; material: biofilm material | place: Germany | collected 2015-04-27 | reverse complement strand
CCCGATGCCGCACCAGAAGCTAGGCGCGGGCGGCGCCATGGTCAAGGTGCATTTCACTAGGCTGGACGGTTATCTGGAGGGCAGGCCCGACAACGCGGCCCAGCTGCCCGAGATGAAGGCAGAGGCGCAAAAATGCGTGCGCCAGCATCAGGAGACCGGTAGGCCGACAAATCCTCCGCGCGCCTGGCCAGATTTTGTGCTGAGCGGGCGAACCGACCGATACTCTTCCGCCAACCGGACAATTGCCTATCAATTCGGTTTGACGTATGGAATCAATCAGACCGATTGCAGCCTCTTGGAAATCGCATCGGCGAGCGCGCGGCTCGTCTCCAGCATCGGCAACTGCGAGATCGACTTGCTCAAGAAGACTGCGAACGGCGCATGCGATGCGCAAGCCCATGCCAATGCCCGTTTGCCTTTGCGCGTGGCGGCGTCCAGCCTGGCAGACGTCGAGGAGGCCCTACGAAAAGCGCCCAACAATCCGGGGCTCGCGGCGCTGGCGGCAGTGATGCGCCAGCACCCGCCGGGCGGCACGGGCGAGCGCAAGACGATTCTCGGACTCGAGTGCGAGGTCTGGAAAAATCCGCTCGACCCGGACGGAACGAATTGCCTGTCCCGCGGCGGCTCGTTCACCGCACCAGATTCCAACGGCGAAAAGAACCAATCGACCATGACGCTCGAAATGACCTCCGTGGCCGGCATCAAGATGCACGCCGTCGAGGCAAAGCTCGACACGATGGTCAATGGCGCCGTGTTTGCACCGTACCTGGCTGGTGGATTCACTATTACCAACAAGGGACCGCGCAAATGACACGACCCAATCCAGTTTTGCGGCGAACGAGCACAAGCTTTCGGAAACAATACGTACTGACTTGGGCGACACGCGCCGCCTGCCGTGGCCAGGCGCTTACAGAATTTCTCGTGCTCGCGCTCGTCCTGATTCCGTTGGTCCTGCTCATACCCATCATTGCGAAATACCAGGACGTCGCATTCGCGGCGCAGATGTCGAGCCGCTATGTCGCGTTTGAAGCGATGACGCGCAACGACGCCCAAAGCACATGGAAGACGCCTGCGCAATTGGCCGGCGAAGTGCAGCGCCGATTCCTCAGCAATTCTGATGCTCCCATCAAAACCGGTGACGTCGCCGGAAATTTCCTCGCGCACCAAAACCTGTTTTGGCGCGGCCCCACCGGCTCCCCGCTCATCGCAGACTTCGACAAAGACGTATCGATAGGGTTTGGCGTGGGCAATCGCCCGACCCAAGCCGAGTCCTTTGGCACCGCCGACGATGGCGTGCCATTTAACGCAATCAAGGCCGCTGACGAGCTTGGGTTGAGTGCAAAAGGCATCTATACAGGCAACGTCACAGTCAAGCTCGCCAACCTGCCCGCCGGACTCAAGGCATACGAGCCGTTCGACAAAATCGACCTGTCCATCACCCGCCACACCAGCGTCCTCGTCGATGGGTGGCCAGCGAAGGACCCGAGCCATGTCGAATCACGCATTAATAGTCCCGCGCTGGTACCTGCCACCAAACTGGCTGCACTGGCCCCGGTTGTCGATTTGGCCGTTACCGCAGTCGAAGTTGGCCAGATTCGCGGGCCGCAGCTGGGCAAGCTCGACTTTTGGCGCGACGTCGTCCCGTCCGACCGGCTCAAATGAGCGATAGTTGCCGCTCGGGTCAACGTCGATGCATCTAGGAATGAGACTTGAAGCATTCCCTGCTTTAAGTCAATTGTTGCCTTGCCGCGAGGATTCCAATGGGAATTAGTTCAGCATCCATTCCGACCACTGGCGTACTGCAACCGGGGGCAAAAATCATGGCACTCGGAACGACTTCGAAAATTCTAGCCGGTGGAAGGTTCCTCGGCAGACGCTTTCAAGCGCTGTTTGCAGGCGTACTGCTGTTGACCTCAGCCGGCGCCGCCCCGGCGCAGGAATCATGGCCGCAAGTGGCGGTACCCAATGGAATCAAGACGGCTGACCTGGGTGAACAAATGACCGTCAACGGGCTTCCCATCCGCATGCGCTCCTTTACATCGAACGCCACGCCCGCCCTGGTCGCCGAACAGTTTCGCCAGAGTCTCGGGCAACCGCTCGTCGACGACAAAGTTGGGGCGAAACGGATTCTCGGTCGTTCGCAAGGCGAGTATTTTATGACCGTGCAGCTCGAGGCCGCCGGAACTGGCACGCGTGGCGTGATTGCAGTGACGGAATTGACTGCCGCCCTCAATGGTTCGACTGCATCACGCAATGCTGACCAGATGTTTCTGGCGAAGCTCCCAGCCGGCTTCAGCATAGTCAGCCGCACCACCTCGACCGACGCCAGAAACCGCGTCGAACACCTCGTTCTCACGAACACGCACAGCATCGCGCTCAATACCGAATCAGTCAAAAGCATGCTGCGAACGGATGGTTTCACGTTCGAACGCGAAACCGCGCCAGCGGGTCAGTCATCCCTCTATCGCGGGGTTGAACCGCATGGAACAACGCTGTTTTTTAGAAGCGCCGGAGGCGAAGCTGTTGCGGTGATTTCCCAAGACGATAGCGGAAAAACTGCTGTCATCCTCAACACCACCAACCATCTGGAGCACGCCAAGTGAACCGCCATGCCAAGCGCCGGCATAAGTCTCAGCGCGGCCAGTCAAGCATGGAATATGTAGTCGTGTGCGCCGCCTTGGCGCTCGCACTCGGCGTCGGCATGTCGAACGACCAGAGCGTCCTTCGGCAACTGCTCGAGGCGTTCAAGACCGCATATCAAAACTTCAGCTATTCAATTTCTCTACCGGGCTAACCAATGAGACTCACTTTCCCCTCGATCCGCAAAATCAACAAGACCTGGGCCGTGTTGGGCGTCGCGCTTGTCATCGGCATTATCGCCGCGCTGGCAACGCGCAGTTACTTGAGCCAAAAAATAGAAGCAATAGAATCACGCGGAAAATACGAAACGGTCGAACTCCTTGTTGCCAAGACTTTCATCCCAAAGGGAAGCATCGTCGCCGTCGATGACCTTGCAATACGCAAGATACCTGTCGAGTTTGCTCAGTCCGGCGCGGTAACGCCGCAGGACATACTCAGCATCGCAGGCCGAGTGACTGGCTACGATGTCAAGAAGGGCGAAATGGTCATGTTGAGCCAGATGCTGAGCAAACGCGCTCCCACCTTTTCCGCTCGACTGGAAAACGGCCATCGCGCCATCACGGTCATGGTCGACGAAATCAACTCCATTTCCGGCATGCTCGAACCGGGCGACCTGATCGATTTGATGTTCACGGTCGACCAGAACGGCAGAAAAGTCATTTTCCCGCTGTTGCAGCACGTACAGGTCATGGCAACAGGCAAGCGCTCGGTCGACGACCCCAAAGGTGGTGAGCCTGTTCAGTTCGCAACTGTCACCCTCAATACCACGCCTGACCAGGCGAAAAATATCATCATCGCCCGCGAAACCGGCAAGTTGACGGCATTGCTGCGTAGCCCCAGCGATAAAGAATCCGGCAGCGACAAGAGCGTGGACCTGGCCACCCTATTCGGCGCGAAGCGCGAGGGCCAGCACGCTTCGCACGACGGTGGTGATCCCGTGTTGTACGGAGGCAGCGCCAGTAGATTTCCGCCCGAAGCACTCAAGCTCGGCCGCTACCGAGGTACTGCCACACGGACGAATCCACCACCGCCGCCGCTCATCGCGGCACCGCCGCCCGCGGCCGTCGCGGTCGCCACGACAGCCATTTCTCCTTAGCGCACGCCGCGCTCCTGTCCAACCCGACCATGCGAATGATTCGCGTGACCCGTTGCGCACGCCTACAACCTTGACCGAACAGCCATGAAAAATAGCGAAATGCATGACCTTCTTGCCATTGAAGCGGTGTCGTTTCAGTCCTCGAATTGCAGGCCGCGCTTATTTCGGTTCCTGCGCATTGCGCTCATCGCAGGTCTGAGCGCGGGCTTGGCCGGCGTCGGAGGACCGACATCCGGGCAGACAATGAGCAGCGAAGCAGTCACGCCTCCGCCCCCCGCGCCGGTGGCGCAGTCAGCGCAGTCAGCGCAGTCTGTGCCGTCCCACGACCGCACTGCCAGAGTCAAGCCGGCAGGCAGACCTGCAGCCGCCAAGCCAGGCGAGCCGTACGCGCCGATAGCGAAATCGGGCGAGCAGGAACAGGCTCCGGAAATCGAACTCTTTGTGGGTGAATCGCGCGTGTTCCCGACGCCAGGCGTAGCGCGCATAGCGGTTGGCAACGGTCAAATTATTACCGCGAACGCGCTCGACGACAAGGACACCATCGTGTTTGCCAATGGTCCGGGGACGTCCACCCTTTTCGTGTGGAACCAGGACGGCCGCTACCAGCGCATCAAGGTCAACGTCCTGCCGGGCGACATGAGCCGCTATGCGCGCGAGGTCGCTACTTTCCTGGCGACGATTCCAAAAGCGAAAGCGAGCGTCGTCGGGGACAAGGTCATCGTCGAAGGCGACGAGTTGTCGGACGCCGATCGCGACAAGATCGCCGAACTGGCCAAGCGCTATCCGCAAATCGTCAACTTCACTAGTCCCATCGGTTGGGAGCAAATGGTGATGATGGACGTGAAGGTGGTCGAATTTCCAAGGACAGAACTACGCGAACTGGGCCTGAAATGGAGCGCAGTTGGTGGCGCCGCGGTCGGCAGCATCTGGGCCCCCGCAGGGCGCGGCGACCAAACCGGCCGCACGATAGCGGTAGGCGGGACCACTCCGCCGATTTCGGCTACCGGCCCCGGCGTCGTCCCTTATCCATCCAGCCTGACGGTGATGAGCGCGCTCAATCTTGGCCTGAGCGCGCAGCTCAATGCCCTTGAGCAGAACGGGACCGCCAGCGTATTGGCCGAGCCGCAACTGTCCACGCGCAGCGGCTATAAGGCCAGCTTCCTGGCCGGCGGCGAAATACCCTACTCCGTCGCCACTGTCAACGGCGTGACGGTGCAATTCAAACCCTACGGCATCAAGCTCGATATCGAGCCGCGAGTCGGGCGTAACGGCATCATCCGGGCGGTCATCGAATCGGAGGTGAGCTCCATCGATTCGTCGCTCACGACCACGGGCGGCCCGGGTTTACTGACCCGGCGAACCAAAACAGAGTTCAACGTCAATCAGGGCGAGACCATCGTGCTGTCGGGCCTCTTGCAACGCAATAGCAGCTCCGACATCGACAAGGTCCCTTTCCTGGGCGATATCCCAATCCTCGGTGCGCTGTTCCGTTCAAAACGGTTTCAAAACAAGGAAACTGAACTGGTGGTCTTCGTCACGCCGACCATTGTCGACAGCCACAGCCCCGGCCTCGCGGACAGGGCCCGCCGCGCTACCGAACGGCTCGGACAGAACTTGGGCGCCCCGCCCTTCCTGACCAATCCGCTGCAGCCGGGCGGCGATGCCGGCAAGGTCAATCAGGCGCCGCCAGCAGTTGCTCCTACCAACTAACGCAGGCGAAACCATGTTCCGAATCGAAATCACGAACGCCGATGGCGATGCTCGGCAACTCGATGTGCCGGACGAATCCATGGTCGGCAGCAGGCCGACGAACGACGTCTGGCTCGACAGCTGGCGCGTCAGCAAGGACCACGCCCGACTGGTTAAGACTCCGTCCGGGGTACTGCTCGAGGACATGGGAACGTTCACCGGCATCACCGTCAATGGTGCACGCATCACGACTCAGCACGGGCCATTGAGAGACACCGACGTCATCGTCATTGGTCCGTTCAAGCTGCGCGTGACCGTCATGCTCGACGTCGCACCGCCAGTACAGGCCGCAGCGCCTCATTCGCGTTCTACCAGCGCGCAAACGCGCAATCTGCGCGCTGCGGAGGAAATTCAAGCCTCACGAGTGAATTCCGAACGTATAAAACAACAGATGTGGCAGGCACAGGATGCGCGCGGCGCTGCCGGCACGGACACCCTGCCGGCAGACAGAACATTGGTCAGTTCGACCGCCTTCCCGGTCGTGCTGGCGCCGCATGCAAGGCAGAAGGAACTCGAGTTCGAATGGCGCAAGCGCCTGCATGCCATCTTGCTCGACACGATGGACCTGCGGCGGCACGACGTATCGAAAATGAGCGATGCCCAGTTGCGTACCGAGACCAGCCGCATCATCCTCGACATCATGGCCGACCAGGAGGCGAACATTCCGACGGAACTCGATGGCGCGCTGTTGTCCAAGCAGGTGCTCGATGAAGCGGTCGGTCTCGGCCCTCTCGAGGAACTGCTCGAAGACGCGACCGTCACCGAAATCATGGTCTGCCAGTTCGACAAAATCTATGTCGAGCGCCGTGGCCGCATCGAAAAGCATCCCCTGACCTTTACCAGCGACCGGGCGGTAATGGGCGTTATCGAGCGCATCGTGGCGCCGCTCGGGCGCCGCATCGATGAATCGTCGCCCATGGTCGATGCGCGCCTGAAGGACGGCTCGCGCGTCAACGCCATCATCCCGCCGTTGGCGCTAAAGGGTCCTGCGCTGACGATTCGAAAATTCGCCAAGTACAAAATGACCGCGGAGAACCTGGTGGAACTGGGCGCCATCAGCCAGGCCATGGCGACGTTTCTGGAAGTGAGCGTGGCGGCGCGCAAGAACATCCTCGTATCCGGTGGCACCGGTTCGGGCAAGACCACCCTGCTCAACATCCTCTCCAACTTCATTCCGACCCGCGAACGCATCATCACCGTGGAAGACTCCGCGGAGCTGCAGCTGCACCACGAACATTGGATAAGCCTTGAATCGCGCCCCTCCAACGTGGAAGGCAAAGGCGCCGTGTCCATCCGCGAGCTGGTCAAGAACACCTTGCGCATGCGTCCCGACCGCATCGTCATCGGCGAATGCCGCGGTGGCGAGGCGCTCGACATGCTGCAGGCGATGAACACCGGCCACGACGGCTCGTTGACCACCTTGCACGCCAACAGCCCGCGCGATGGCCTGGCGCGGCTCGAGACCATGGTGCTGATGGCCGGGATGGATTTGCCGTTGTCCGCCATCCGTGACCAGGTAGCCTCCGCGATTCACCTCATCGTGCAGCAGACACGCTTCACCTGTGGCACACGCGTGGTCACGAGCATCACCGAAGTGACAGGATTGGAAAGCGGTAAGCTCCAGATGCAGGAGCTGTTCCGGTTCGTGAACCTGGGTTATACGCAAGGGCCAGACGGCCCGAAGGTGCGCGGCTATTTCACTGGATGCGACATGGCCCCGACTTTCTATGAAACGCTGCGCGCATCAGGCAGTTCGTTCGACATGGACATTTTCAAACGCGCGGACGAACCGCGCAATGGCGGCGATGGTGCCAAGGCCGATGCCACAGCCGCCGAGGTGACTGCCGGCTCGCCCCATCTTTTCCCGAAGCGTGGATCTTCCAAATGAGCGCCACCGCCATGCTGGTCGTCGTCACGGTAGTCACGGCCGTGGCCGCCGCCATGCTTGCCTGGTTTGTCATCGACGTCGGCATCACGACGATGGCACGCTACCGTGCCCAGTTCACCGAACGCACGCACTTCCAGGCCCGTGAGTTCTTCTTGTTCATCGACCCCTCGAAGCTCTTCGCCGCGCACCTCGCCATGATGACGCTCGGCGCAGTCGTGGCGGGACTTGCCACCGGCAGCGTGCTGATGGCCATACCGGTTTTTCTCGCGCTGGCTTTGCTGCCTCGGCTTCTCTATGCCTGGCTGCGCCAAAAGCGCTTGCGCAAATTCGAGGAGCAACTGCCCGACGCACTCATGATGTTGGCCGGCGCGCTTCGAGCGGGGTTGAGCTTGAGCTCGGCCATCGCCCAACTGGTTGTCGAAGCGCCCGCCCCGCTCGGACAAGAATTCACCTTGCTGCTGCGCGAACAGCGGCTGGGTCTGACGATGGAACAGAGCCTGAACGGCCTGGCCAAGCGTATCCCGACTCAGACCACCATTCTGACCGTGTCGGCCATGCGGATTGCCTCGGAGACGGGAGGCGGTCTCGCCGAAATGCTTGAACGCACCGCAAACACCGTGCGCAGTCGGCTCCAAATCGAAGGCAAGATTCGCGCGCTGACCTCGCAAGGAAAGCTGCAAGCTTGGGTTGTCGGCCTGCTTCCGCTCACGCTGATGGCCATCCTCAGCCAAATGGAGCCGGCCGCGATGAGCGTGATGTGGCATACCCGAATGGGTTGGGGCGCGCTCGCCGCCATCGCCTGCATGGAATTCCTCGGCATCTATGTCATCCGCCGGATTGTCGCCATCGACGTTTAACGGACAAGGGTATCGCAATGTCATCCGATGCAGGTCTCGCCCTCTCGCTTATCGCCATATTCTCCGGCGTGTCGGTCGCGCTTATCGCCATGCTACTCGGCAGAGCCGTAGCCACCATTCCGCCAGAGGACAGGCGCTACATGGATACGCCGCCGCTTGCCTTCAAGCTGATGTGGTGGCCCGTCCAGTGGTGCAGCCATGTGTTGCGCCCCTTCGTATCGCATGCACCGACCGCATCGCTCACTGTTCGCCTGCGCAAGGCGGGACTCGACTACACCATCGGCCCCTCGCAATTTGTCGCCGCGCGCGCGCTGTGCGCCATGGCCGTCGCTGCCGGCGCCTGCTGGCTTCTCAACTCGTTTGCCCAAGGCAGTGCGATCGGCGGCTTCACGGCGGCAAGCTACTGGGAAGCCGGCAGCGTTGGCGCCTTGTGCGGCTGGACCTATCCGGCCATCTGGCTCAAAGACCGGACCGCCGCGCGCAAGCGAACGCTGCAAAAGACCCTTCCGTTCTATCTCGACCTCATCACACTATGCGTCGAAGCGGGACTGAACCTGCAAGGCGCCTTCAACCAGGCGGTTGAAAAAGGTCCCCGCGGCATCTTGCAGGAGGAACTGCAACGCGTGCTGCGCGACATCCGCAGCGGCAAGGCGCGGGCAGATGCGCTGCGGGCGATGAGCGACCGCATCCAGGAGCCGAGCGTCACCAACTTCGTCACGGCGATGATTCAGGCCGAGCGCATGGGCATGAACCTCGGACCAGTACTGCGCGCGCAGGCCGACCAGCGCCGCTCCGAGCGATTCCTGCGCGCGGAGAAGCTGGCGATTGAAGCTCCCGTCAAGTTGCTCTTTCCGCTCATCGCGTTCATCTTTCCGTGCACGTTCATCGTCCTCTTCTTCCCCATCGTCATCCAGTTCATGCATTCGGGGCTATAGGAAAACGCCATGCCCGACAACGAAACCGGCAACTGCACCCTGGTCACGGCGAGCGGCGCGCACCGGCTCGACGTACGGCTGGCCAACAACGTCCTGACGCGCTTCTGCGGCCTGATGCTCAGGCGCCCGCTGCGCCCGGAACAGGGCTTGCTCATCACACGCTGCCCGAGCGTGCACGGCGCCTTCATGCGCTTCCCCATCGACGTCGTCTATCTGGACCGGGGCGGCCGGGTGACGAAATGCGTGCGGGGCATGAAACCCTGGCGCGGCAGCTTCGGCAACGCTGGCTGGGACGCGCAAGGCAGGCGCTTCGCCCGCGCGTTTCATGCGCTCGAGCTGGCGGCCGGTGCGATCGACGCCTTCGGCATCGCCCAAGGCGACCAGTTCAACCATCCGCATTGGGACCTGTCCCAAAAAGCGGCCCCCTTAAAGCCTGCGGCCAACCCTAAACAGCACGGCTCGTCGATGATCGAGTTCACCATCGTCGGTCCGATAATCACGATGCTGGGACTGACCGTTCTTCAGTACAGCATGCTGTTCTTCGCCAAGAGCCAAATCAACTACGCCAGCTTCATGGCCGCGCGCGAAGGTTCCATGGCCCACGCGGACATCGCCTCTGTGCACGATGCCTACGTGCGTGCGCTGGTCCCGTTATATGGTGGCGGTCAGACGCCGGCCGAGCTGGCCAGCTCGTTGGCGAAAGCCACGGCGGACCTGGGCGCGAACGGCGACGGCAATATCAACATCGAGCTGCTCAATCCGACCAAGGAGAGCTTCGCGGACTGGAATGACCCGGCACTGCAAACGGCCCTGAAAACGGGTGGCAAGCGCGTCATTCCCAATAGCGGTCAGGCGTACAAAAGCCAGGCCGTTGGCGCGACTTCGGGCCAGACCATACAAGACGCCAACCTCATCAAGCTGCGCATCACCCACGGCTACCTGCCCAAGGTCCCATTCGTCAACAAAATCTATACCACCTACCTGAAGTGGCTCGACCCGCAGACCGACGCCTTCCATACCAAACTGGTCAACGACGGCCGCATTCCCGTCGTCACGAGCGTGACCCTGCACATGCAGTCGGATGCCATTGAACCAGGTTCGCCCGTATCGTCGCCCGGCGCGGGCAACAACGGCAATCCGACCAATCCCGGCTCCCCGCCCATATCGAACAATCCGCCGCCCGACTGCACCAGCTTCGCCNNAGCTTCGCCTGCGACTCGCCGGCGCCGGCGCCGGCGCCGGCGCCGCCGGCCTGCAATCCCTTTACCGACCCCGACCACTGCGTGCCGAGTCCGTGCAACCTAGTCTGCTGCAAGCCCACATGAGGCACTCAATGAACACTTTGACACGACTTGCCACGCAGCGCATGCTCGCCGCGATTGTTGTGGCCGCCTGCATGCTACTGCCCTGCATTGCCAGCGCCGATTGCGGCCCGGTGCCCGGCGGTCCGCCCAACAGCTGCCCGGGCGTGGCCAGCACAGGAGGCAACGGCGGCCCCGATTCCGGCGCCGGCAACCCCATCAACGTCATGACGGGCAACAAATACGA
>CXWL01000760.1_pt1 | contig 10714 bp, 13 predicted proteins | sample 590931 | NCBI WGS metagenome assembly CXWL01 (sample SAMEA3498368, study PRJEB10139) | groundwater metagenome | biome: water well; material: biofilm material | place: Germany | collected 2015-04-27 | reverse complement strand
GGAATTGAAAGGGTTGTTGGGTTAAATAAGTAACCCGTCATTCCCGCGAAAGCGGGAATCCAGATAGCTGAAGAGGTTTCCCGCACAGCGGGACAACTACATGGTTTGTTCGCTGCGCGGATTTTTGTTTTGGCTGGATTCCCGCTTTCGCGGGAATGACGGGTGGTGAGTTACTTTTCTAGATAAAGCCTCGCCCTAGCAATTGCCGCTTCCACTTGATTCGGCGCAGTCCCGCCGATATGGTTACGCGAAGCCAACGAACCTTCCAATGTCAGCACTGCGTAAATATCTTGTTCGATCAGTGCGGAGAATTGTTTTAACTCCTCCAGCTTCAAATCGCTTAAATCGCAATTTCGTTCGACACTAAAACGTACCGCCAGCGCAACTGCTTCGTGTGCATCGCGGAACGGCAATCCCTTCTTGACCAGATAATCAGCCAGATCCGTAGCCGTGGCATAGCCTTGTAAAGCCGCGCTGCGCATGGCTTGCGGCTTGACGGTGATGCCGCCGATCATGTCGGCGTAAATGCGCAGGGTTTGCGTTAACGTACCCACGGTGTCGAACAGTGGTTCTTTGTCTTCCTGATTGTCTTTGTTGTATGCCAGCGGCTGACCTTTCATCAGTGTGAGCAAGGCAATCAAGTGACCGTTTACGCGCCCTGTTTTGCCGCGCACCAGTTCTGGCACATCGGGATTTTTCTTTTGCGGCATGATGGAAGAACCCGTGCAGAAACGGTCGGCGATGTCGATAAAGCCGAAGCGCGGACTCATCCACAAAATCAATTCTTCCGAGCAGCGTGACAGATGTGTCATGATTAGCGCGCCAGCGGCGGTGAATTCAATCGCAAAGTCACGATCAGAAACCGCATCCAGGGAGTTTTCGCACACGCCATCAAAGCCTAATAGCTCGGCGACCATTTCGCGTTTGATCGGATAGCTAGTACCCGCTAACGCGGCTGCGCCAAGTGGCAGCCGATTCACGCGCTTGCGGCAATCTAGCATACGTTCGGCATCACGCTTGAGCATTTCGAAATACGCCATCAGGTGATGTGCGAAGCTGATAGGTTGCGCGACCTGCAAATGCGTAAAACCGGGCATGATGGTGTGCGTGTGTTGTGTGGCAAGATTTAGCAGTGCGCTTTGCAACGCTTTGATGAGCACCAGCAAATCATCAATCGCGCTGCGCAAATACAATCGCACATCCGTGGCGACTTGGTCGTTACGCGAACGCCCTGTGTGCAAACGCTTACCTGCATCACCAACCAAAGTAGTGAGTCTCTTTTCAATGTTGAGGTGTACATCTTCCAAATCGAGCTGCCAAACAAACTCACCCGCGACGATTTCACTTTTGATTTGCGTGAGACCACGTTGGATGTCAGTGAGGTCTTGTGCGGAGATGATCGCGCACTGGGAAAGCATCTCGGCATGTGCCAGCGAGCCTTGAATATCGAACAGGGCAAGCTTGTAATCGAAGCCCACCGATGCGGTGTAGCGTTTGACCAATTCCGCTACGGGTTCGGTGAATCGACCCGACCAGGTATTTTTATCTTGTGTGCTTGCCATATATTGTCCAAAATAAGAGCATGAAAAAATTGACTTTTCACCGCCATGAATAAGGCGCGCAGTATAAAACAAAATACCCGCCCGAATGGGCTGCCGAACTTTCGTAACCTCGGCATTACCTTGCGCATCTTGCTCATTGTTAATGGTTTGGCGGTAATGCTGGCGTTGCTGTTGGCAAACAATTGGCAGGATGTACCCGCCAATTTGATGCAAATTGCGGTGATGTTAACACCCGTTATTTTGACCAGCCTGTTGTTGTTGTGGGTGATGCAGCCGTGGTTGAGTAAATTGAGTTATTGGCGCGGCGCGCTGGTGGTGAGCCTCATGGTCGTGTCGCTGACGCTGGGTATTTATTCGTTTGGCAGGGGGCTATTCTACACTTTGGACAATGACCTCTATTTTGACTTGGTGCGTTACGCGCTGCTGAGTTCGACCGTATGCGCGATCTTGCTGATGTACTTCCGCCTGCGTACTCAAGTGTTGTCGCACGGCATGTTGGATGCGCGCTTGCAGGTATTGCGTGCGCGCATCCGCCCGCATTTTTTGTTTAACACCATTAACGCGGTGTTGGGCATTGTGCGTGCGCAACCCAAGCAAGCCGAGGCCGCCTTGGAGGATATGGCGGACTTATTTCGCATGGCGATGGCGGATGTGCAAGATCTCACACCTTTGTCCCAAGAGATTAGGCTGTGCAAGCAATACTTGGCGTTGGAACAAATGCGTATGGGCGAACGATTGCGCGTGGATTGGCGGACGCGAAACGTGCCGGACGATGCTTTGATTCCACCGCTATTGCTTCAGCCTTTGCTGGAAAACGCCGTGTATCATGGTATAGAGCCGCTCTCGCAAGGCGGCTGCATCAATATCGCCTTGGCATTTAACGAGAGGCAGATTCAAATCAAGGTGGAAAACCCCTGCGTGTTGCGTAATGAAAGCTCGCACAAAGGTAATAAAATCGCCTTGGGTAACATACGCGAGCGCTTGGAATTGTTATTCGACGTGGAAGCGCACTATCATGTCGAAAGTGGCAAAGATTTTTATCGGGTAGAAATTGCGTTCCCCTACGTGGTGAAGGAGGTTATATGAGTGCAGTGCTTCAGTTGGCCTTGCGGGTGTTCATCGTGGATGACGAGCCGCCTGCGCGCAATCGGCTGCGCGATTTGCTCAATGACTGCAATGCGCAATTGCCGCTGGAGGTGGTGGGGGAAGCCAGCAATGGAAAAATCGCGTTGGAAATGCTGGTCGATGTGCAAGTGGATGTGGTGCTGCTGGACATCAGAATGCCGGAAATGGATGGTATTGAACTTTCGCAGCACCTGCAAAAATTACCCAAGCCGCCCGCAATCATTTTTGCCACGGCCTACGATGACTACGCGATCAAAGCGTTCGAGTTGCACGCGATTGATTATCTACTCAAGCCTATACGCTTGGGGCGTTTGTTTGAAGCACTCACCCGTGCGCGCGAAATCGTACCCGTGCAAGTTGAAACATTGCGCGAGCTGTTGCCCGAACCGCGCAAAAATTTATCGGTACACGAGCGCGGCAAAATTCAATTGATTCCCATCGAACACGTGCTGTATCTGCGGGCGGAATTGAAATACATCACGATACGAACAGCGGAGCGTGAACACCTCATCGAAGAATCATTGTCGGCATTAGAAACCGAATTCGCCGCACGTTTCGTGCGTATCCACCGCAATTGTTTGGTGGCCAAAGAAGCGATAGAGGGATTTGAAAAAGGCGGTGATGACAACGCCGAAAGCGCGGGCTGGAGCGTAAGGCTAAAAGGGCTGGACGAGAGGCTCACCATCAGCCGCAGGCAGCAGCACATTGTCAAAGAGTTTAGTTAGCCTTGCAGATCGTTATTCATAAAGCGGGCTTTGTTTTTTGAAAAACGAGTGTTGCTACGTGAACTAACACTTTGATTGTTCATGGGAGTTGCACGTTACACCCAAAATGTCGTAGAATCCGCGCCCTTTCACTCAGAGTAATGGGCATCGCTTGTCATTCTGTTGAAAAAATCCATGCGGTTTCCGCCAGGCTAATTACTAAAGATAGGTTTTATATGGTCATTATTCGTCTTTCCCGTGGCGGTTCTAAGAATCGTCCGTTTTTCAATGTGGTGGTAGCTGATTCACGCAATCGCCGTGATGGTCGCTTTATCGAGCGCGTTGGTTTCTACAACCCGTTGGCTGCCGAAGGTCAAGAAGGTTTGCGTTTGGAGCTGGCTCGCGTTAGCCATTGGCAAAGCAAGGGCGCGCAGTTGAGCGACGCAGTTGCCAAGTTGGTTAAGCGTGGCGGTGCAGCAGCTGTCGCAGCCTAAATAATTGCGGGGGCATCTAAAAATTCAGAGTTCGCTCAACTGCAAGGCGCGAGAAAAATTTCGCCGCGCCGCATATGTTTCGATATGTCAGCAAGAAATTTTTCTTGCAACGCAACGGTTGAGATGAAATCTGATTTTTTAGAGTCACCGATGGTTATCATGGGGCGGGTTGCTTCCGCTCACGGCATAAAAGGTTGGGTCAAGATTCAGCCTTACACCGAGTATCTCGATAGTCTGTTGGATTATAAAACTTGGTGGATAGGCTCTGAGCAAGGTCCGTGGCAGGAAGTTAAAGTTTTAGAGTGTGAAGCGCACAATAAAACTTTGGCGGCTTTATTGCCTAACTGCTCAGACCGCAATGCGTCAGAAAAACTCAAGGGCTTATTGATTGCAGTACCACGCGATAGCTTGCCTAAGCAGCCTGATGATGAATACTACTGGAGTGATTTGATCGGATTGTCTGTCATCACAGAATCGGGCGTTACGCTAGGGTTGGTGACGCAATTATTGGAAACGGGCGCGAATCAAGTGCTGATGGTGCAGGGCGATAGCGGCGAGATACTGATTCCGTTTGTGGCAACTGCCATCAAGCAAGTGGATGTGAAGAACAGGACCATTCGAGTAGATTGGTCGGCAGATTATCTAAAGTGATATTCGACGTAATAACGCTGTTCCCCGAAATGTTCGATGCCCTTACGCAATATGGCATCACACGGCGTGCGGCGGAGCAGGGCAAGTATGTTTTGAAAACGTGGAATCCGCGTGATTTCACCACGGATAACTACCGCACCATTGATGACCGTCCTTATGGTGGCGGACCGGGGATGGTGATGTTAGGCGAGCCGTTGGCAGGCGCGATTAACGCAGCCAAGCAGCGGCAAGCAGCGAGTGGCGTTAAGAAAAGTCGGGTGGTGTATTTGTCGCCACAAGGCAGACCGCTCAGTCAAGGTGTTGTAAAAGAATTAGTAGCGCAAGCAGATGAAGGTTTGATTCTGTTGGCGGGACGGTATGAAGGTGTGGATGAACGCCTGATACGTCAAATGGTAGATGAAGAAATTTCCATCGGTGATTATGTTTTATCCGGTGGTGAATTGGCGGCGATGGTGTTGGTGGATAGTTTGGTGCGGCAATTGCCCGGAGTGTTGGGTGATGCTGAATCAGCCGAGCAAGATTCTTTTGTGCAAGGCTTGCTGGACTGTCCGCACTACACTCGCCCCGAAGTGTTTAATGGTGAAGCCGTGCCCCCGGTGTTGTTGTCTGGCAATCATGCGGACATACAGCGTTGGCGGCTTCAGCAGTCGTTGGGCAGGACGTGGTTGCGCAGGCCGGATTTAATGGCTGAGCGGACTTTAACTAAAGAGGAATCTGGTCTTCTATTAGCGTTTCAGGATGCCTATAGAGATTCAAAATCCCAAGCGAGGCAAGGCGCGAGAGAAATTTTAGGGCGCACATATGAGTTATATGTAAGCGTTAAAATTTCTGGAGCAACGCAGTCTCGCGACGGAGTTTGGATTTATAGAGGTATCCTGCAGAAGGAACAAGATCCGATAATAAAAGGAGCAGTAAAGTGAATTTGATCGAACAATTGGAACAAGAAGAAATTGCACGTTTGGGTAGAACCATTCCTGCATTCGCACCTGGCGACACCGTCGTCGTAAGCGTAAACGTGGTTGAGGGCGAGCGCAAACGCGTTCAGGCTTTTGAGGGGGTTGTTATTGCCAAGCGCAATCGCGGTCTGAATTCCAGCTTCATCGTGCGTAAAATTTCCGCAGGTGAAGGCGTAGAGCGTACCTTCCAAACCTACTCGCCTATCATTTCAAGTATTGAATTAAAGCGTCGCGGCTCAGTGCGTCGCGCCAAGTTGTACTACTTGCGCGAACGTTCAGGCAAGTCAGCACGTATCAAAGAAAAACTTGCAGTCCGCGCTTAATCGCGCCCAAGTTTTTTGCTGGGTAAAAACGGGAGCTTCGGCTTCCGTTTTTTATTTGTGCGTTATCATTACAGCATGAACTATCAAGCAAAGCTGGCAACACCCATAGGCGTACTCGGCATACGTTGCGATGACAGCGCGCTGATAGGGATTGATTGGCTCCCTGCCGCCGAAAAGCCGCAACGCGCAAGCACTGCACTGGCACAAAAAATATGCGATCAGTTACTTGCCTACTTTGCAAACCCTGATGCGAAATTTTCCGTGCCACTTAAACCCAACGGCACAGCGCATCAGCAAAAAGTCTGGCAAGCCATGTGCAATATCCCGCGAGGCAAGACACGTAGCTACGGCGAAGTTGCATCCGAATTGAAATCCGCCGCACAAGCCGTTGGACAAGCCTGTGGCGCGAACCCCATTCCCATCATCATTCCCTGTCATCGCATCGTGGGTAAATCTAGCCTCGGTGGTTTTATCCACCAGGCGAGCGGTAACGCGTTGGACATCAAGCGGTGGCTGCTGGCGCATGAGGGAGCAACTCCCTCTCCCTTGATGGGAGAGGGTTGGGGAGAGGGTGAAAGTGTGCAGCCCCCTCTACCCCAGCCCCTGATAAAGCTACTAGCCACTCGACTAGGCGGAAAAGCCGCCAAGTCGCTGGTTATCTCCCGCAAGGGGCGAGGGGAGCGAAGGTGAACAACGCCGACCTCCTCGACGAGTTTAACGACAACCTGTGGCTGGAAGACGGCCTGTCGCGCAACACCTTGGATAGTTATCGGCGTGATCTGGTGAAATTTTCAACATGGCTGGAGCAACAAAACACCGCATCCATCCTGCAAGCCACCCACGCCGACATCCAAGGCTATCTTGCGCATCTGGTCGTCGTGCAAAAAGCCAAGCCGAGCAGTACGGGGCGCAACATCTCCAGCCTCAAGCGGCTGTTCCGCTACTTACTCAGGCAAGGCAAAATCACCACTGACCCCACCCTGCAAATTGACACACCCAAGCTGCCTCGCAATTTGCCCAAGAGTTTGACCGAGCGGGATGTCGAACAACTGCTCAACGCACCGGACATTCAAACGCCGTTGGGGTTGCGTGACCGCACCATGTTTGAAGTGCTGTACGCTACCGGCTTGCGCGTGTCCGAGCTGGTGACCCTGCGCATTACGCAGGTGAGCATGGACATGGGCGTGGTGCGCGTGATGGGCAAGGGCAGCAAGGAACGTCTTGTTCCGCTGGGTGAAGAAGCCTTGGACTGGCTACGCCGCTATCAGGCTGATGGGCGTGGCGTGTTGTTAGGCAAGCAAGTGTGTGACGCGATGTTTGTCACCGCACGTGGCGAAGGCATGACGCGGCAGATGTTCTGGTATCTCATCAAAAAGCACGCGCAACGCGGCGCAATCAACAAACCGATGTCGCCGCACACTTTGCGTCATGCCTTCGCCACCCACCTGCTGAATCACGGCGCAGACTTGCGCGTGGTACAAATGTTGTTGGGTCACGCGGATATTTCTACGACTCAGATTTATACCCATGTGGCGCGGGAGCGTTTGAAGAAATTGCATCAACAGCATCATCCGAGGGGATAGTTTTACGATGCCGTGCAAATGGATGGCATTACGGTCTAATATGAAGAAATAAATTCACACCCAATTCTTCGCAGCCTATAGCAATACGTTCACGCTCAACGCCACATTGCATCGCTAAGTCCACTAACTGGTTCGCACTGCGATGATGGAGGAACCATTTGCCAACAAACTCCATGTATGGTCGACACGGATGTGTATTGGCAAAATTGCCAATTACTAACTCGCCGTCAGCTGCCACAGCTGCAAGCAAACGTTGAGTCATTTGTAAAAAAGTGGCATCGTCAAAATAGTCGAATATTCCGGCTGCCCAGATGAGGTTGTATTGCTGCGTCGGTTGCCACTTCAGGCAGTTCTTGCGGATAAATTGAATGCGCTCAAGAAAGGGCTGATTAAGTGTTGTGGCATATTGCACTGCCTTGGGGTCAATCTCGACACAATCAAAAGTAGCTTTTGATGATTTGTTTGCAGATAGCCACTCAAACATTGAACGACCAGGGCCAACACCAATCTTAAGTACACGCGGTGATCCTGCTGCATCGTGGTGATTGAGTAAGTCGTGAAAATAAGCTTTACGATTACGTACTGCCTTAGCTCCAGCCTGTCGCTGGAAGAAATGATCCCAATTAGCTAGCGTAGGTTCAGAGGAAACGTATTGTTGGTAAATGCGGTCGATTAACTCAAAATCACCAGCATAGCCGTGCGGTTTTTGCAGTGCAAAGCCTTGTATCGTGAGTGTGGACATTGCTGCACCGTAAATTCCTAGTAATTTTGCCCTGTCCTGTTCCGACAATTGACCTGCAAGTGCAAAAGTATGAGCACGTGCCATCCACGCATTAAGTTTTTCATCATCCTCTTCGCATGGGCCACCTTTTGCCACTAGAAGGCGGATGTAGTCTGAGTCAGCGCCCAGCGAAAATCCGTGTGCCGAATGAGTATTTGAATTTCGCAGATTGGGCATGTTTGGTCATTGGCGGATGTGGTGACGGAGCGATTCTACGAACTTCGTAGAGACCATGCAAGATTATTCTACGAATATCGAAAGATGGCAAAACATCCTCAGTCGCTATTCGGATTCCGTTTGCGGACTGTCCGCGAACGTGCAAACCTACCGCAAGATCGGTTGGGTGTTTTGATTGGCTTGGATGAAGGTTGCAGTAGTGCGCGTATCAGCCGCTATGAAACGGGCATACATCAACCACCATTTGAAGTGGCAGAAAAGTTGGGAGAGGTTCTAGGTGTACCGACTGCTTACTTCTATACAGGTGATGATCAAATAGCGGAAATGTTGCTTGACCTTGCTGGCTTCACAGAAGCAGAGCTTGAGTCAATCAAAAATTCCATACGGCGGATACAAAAGAAAAATAAAGAGGCGATTGGAGGTTAATTCCAGAAGGCGGCTGTTCAAGGCAACATTATTTTACCTGCCCCCGTTCAATACTAATCCCCACCATCTTACAGTTGCGTATCGCTTGCAGTTTGGCGACACTGACTTTAACCCACGGCGCATTGAAATCCTTGAGGATGATTTGTGCGATGTGTTCCGCCAAGGTTTCCATCAAGGAGAAATGTCCCTCGCTCAGCACGGTCTGGAGGTGTTGCGCGACATCGGCATAATCCAGCGCGTCGTTGATGTCGTCGCTGGTGCAGGCGCGGCTGTTGGGCAGCGCGATGTCGAGGTCGATCTGCAAAGTCTGCGGCACGCGCTTTTCCCGTTCGTAGATGCCGATTAAGGTAGTGACTTTGAGTTCGCGTAAAAAAATAATATCCATGAGTTTGTGCAGATTGGTGGCTGAGTAAGGTTTGGCGTAAAATCCGTGCCTGTTCAATTCTAAGGCATTCCCGATGTTGACCATAGTTTTTGTAATCGCCGCGTATCTGTTGGGCTCAATTTCGTTTGCGGTAGTGACGAGCAAGGCGTTCGGCATTGCCGATCCGCGCACTTATGGTTCGGGAAATCCCGGTGCGACCAACGTGCTACGCAGCGGCAAGAAAGCAGCTGCGGCATTGACGTTGTTCGGTGACGCGGCGAAGGGCTGGCTGGCAGTGTTTTTGGCAATGCAGTTGGGTTTGAGTAATGTGCAAATCGCGCTGGTTGCGTTAGCAGTTTTTCTCGGACATCTATTTCCGATATTTTTGAACTTCAAGGGCGGCAAGGGGGTGGCGACCGCGCTGGGGGTGTTGCTCGCGTTGAGTGGCTGGCTGGGCTTGGCGGTATTGGTGACGTGGTTGTTTATGGCGGCGGTGTTTCGCTACTCGTCTTTATCCGCCTTGGTTGCCGCGATTGCTGTGCCGCTCTACGCCTTTATGTTGGGCTTGCCGCTTGAATGGGTGCTGGCATCATTTGTGATGTCGCTGCTGCTGATCTGGCGACACAAGAGCAATATTCAAAATCTGTTGGCGGGTAAAGAAAGTAAGATTGGCAGCAAGAAGGCTGAGAAGTAAATGTTTTGTCATTCCCGCGAAAGCGGGAATCCAGTCAATTAAAAAACGCGTAGCGACAAAGCCATATTTAGTCCCGCTTCGCGGGGATTATTCAACTAACTGGATTCCCGCCTGCGCGGGAATGACGGCTGCTTATGTTGCTGAGGTGATCTCTGCCAAATTCCAGCGTGCCTTCACATTAAAGCGATAGTCCTTGTTGCCCTGTTGTTGCGCAAATCTTAATGCGCCAGCGAAGGCAATCATCGCGCCGTTGTCCGTGCAAAATTCCAGGTCGGGATAAAACACTTTGCCGCCACGCTTTTCAATATCAGAAGTTAAGCGGCTGCGCAGCATTTGATTTGCGCCCACGCCGCCCGCAATGACCAATTGATTCAGTCCCGTTTGCGCCAAAGCCGCGCGCGCTTTGTGTGCCAGCACATCGACGATGGCTTCTTGCGCAGCGTAGGCGATGTCGGCGCGGGTCTGCTCATCGTTATTGCTTTGCTTCACCAGTGTCAGCACCGCTGTTTTTAATCCACTGAAGCTGAATTCCAAATCACCGCTGTGCAACATCGGACGCGGCAGTTTGTATAGATTGGGGCGACCTGATGCAGCAAGTTTCGCCAATGCTGCGCCACCTGGGTAACCTAAGCCCAATAGCTTTGCGCTTTTGTCGAAAGCTTCGCCCGCTGCGTCATCCAGCGTTTCACCGAGTAAGGTGTATAGCCCCACGCCATCCACGCGCATGAGTTGGGTGTGCCCACCAGAAACCAATAAAGCAACGAAGGGAAATTCAGGCGCGGGGTTCGATAGTAATGGCGAAAGCAGGTGACCTTCCAAATGATGGATGCCGATAGTTGGAATGTCGAGCGCGTAAGCTAATGCATTCGCAACA
>CXWL01010160.1_pt1 | contig 10715 bp, 1 predicted proteins | sample 590931 | NCBI WGS metagenome assembly CXWL01 (sample SAMEA3498368, study PRJEB10139) | groundwater metagenome | biome: water well; material: biofilm material | place: Germany | collected 2015-04-27 | reverse complement strand
GTTACCGGCGCACCCGCACCGCAGCCCGGTGATTGGCGTGGAATCGCGGTAGAGGGCGGCGCCCTCGTGAACGATGTTCACCTCGATCGTGCAACCATTCGATATGCCGGCAGCGGTAACGGCGCAGCGCTAAAGTTTTCCCGTGTACCCTATGTTTTCGACTCCATGACGATTACCGATAGCTTGATCGGCGTTCGNNAGTCTTATCGGCATCGACAATCGCACGCCGGCGACAACGGTTATTGCAACTGCAAACTGGTGGGGACATGCCTCTGGCCCACACGACCCTGTCGCCAATCCAGGCGGGCAAGGAGATGGCGTGTCGCCCGGAGTCGATTACGGTCAGTATCTCACCGACATTTCGCTGGTTGGTTGCCGTGTCGATGCGGCGAACGACCAGTACAACGTCAATGTCAGAACCGTCACTTTGAGATTGACCTGTCGTAACGCGTTGGAATATCGATTGGCGGAATCCAGCAATTTCGGCGGCGTGCCGTTTTTACCGATGACGAGTCTAACCACTTTCACGTTATCCCCTGCGCCAGGCAGCAAATTGATATTCGCGCAGTTTCGCAGGTCACCCAACCAGACCTTGACCGTCACAACTCCGCAGCCTTTTATCTATACGCCCAGTATTCCGAGCGTAAATTTCGTCGCGCCGGCAGCTGGGGCCGTTCTGACCGGAAACACGCAGATTCAAGTGACGGCCTCGGATCCGGTAGGAATCGCCAGCGTTGAATTCCGGGCGGGCACGCAGTTGATCGGTACGGATACTGGCTCGCCCTTTGAAACGACCTGGGATGTTTCCTCAGTGGCGGACGGCGTGATTACGCTAACCGCCATCGCTACCAACGCCGAAGGCCGTACCGGTCAAGCGACGCGAGTTGTCACACTTGAGCGCATCTCCCCGCAACCGGACACCTATCAGGTCAATGAAGGCAACGTGCTTTTCGTCGACGCACCAGGAATCCTGGTCAACGACCATGTGGTTTCCCCCGTTGGCCTTATCGTCGATCCGATACAACTACCGGCTTGGGGACAGGTGCATCTGGCGAACGATGGCAGTTTCGTATTTCAGCCGGACACGCCCGACCGCAATGGCGTGACGACGTTCCAATACCGATTGCGCTCGAATGGCGTTACGTCGATTCCGGTCACAGTGACCATTACTGTGCTCCCGGTAAACGACCCGCCTAGCCCGATAGTGGACAATTATCTCACCGACGAAAACGTGCAGCTCGAAGTCCTGGCCCCTGGGGTCCTCGACAACGATGATGACATCGATAGCACAAGCCTGCACGCTCAAATCCAGACGCCGCCGCTTCACGGCGTCCTGCAACTATTGGCGAACGGGTCATTCACGTACGTTCCCGAAGTCAATTTCCGCGGCCCCGACAGTTTCCAGTACGTCGCCCTCGACGATCAGGGCGCTGGCACAACGGCGACGGCACATATAATGGTTACACAGCCGCCAACGGCAACTAATGATGTCTACTTCACGGACGCGAATACGCCGCTGACCGTCAGTTCGCCCGATGATGGGTTGATTGCCAACGACCATGACGCTCCTGAGAATGATGTGCTGACGGCGATCCTGGATCGAGAGCCGGAACACGGAATTCTTACATTGAGCCCCAATGGTACGTTTAACTATGTTCCGGACATGGGGTTTATTGGGCTGGACCATTTCACCTATCAGGTCACTGATGGCAGATCACGCTCCAATATTGCTAGCGTCACCCTGGGCGTGGGCGTGTTCAGTCTCCCTCAAGCGGTTCCGGATTCATACACCATTGACGAGGATCAAGAGCTCATCGTTCCTGCCATCAACGGCGTATTGTCCAACGACCGCTATCCGGCCAATTCGGGCGTGGGGGCCGGAGTAGTCTTTGTTTCGAGCGACGGTATTGTTCCCGAGAGTCTTGTAATGACACCCGATGGAGGTTTCCGGGTCCGATTTGGTCAGGACTTCAGCGGCGATACGTTTTTCGTCTATCAGGCCTACAACAACGATGGCACCGGGAATTCGGCCATTGTCACATTGCATGTCGTGCCCGTGAACGACGGTGTCGAAGCGAATGACGATCGTTTCGGCGTTTCGACCAATACGGTGTTTACAGCGGCGGGTTACGGTCGAACTGGGGCGATTCAGTCAAATGACCGGTACGACATTGATTTTACCGTGAATTTTGGATTAGTCGCGCCCGCGCAGCACGGGCTCGTCGAACTAAATACCGTGACCGGTGGTTTCAGATATACGCCGCAGGGTGATTTTTCCGGGACCGATACGTTCACCTACCGTGTGTTTCAGGTAACGACCGGAGTGGAGGACACCGCAGTCGTCACCTTGCGAACGAACGCGCCACCGGTCGCTATCGCGGACAGTTCCGCGCCGATTAGCGAAGACAGTGTCGATGTCCCTGTTTCCAATATATTGGCAAACGACTTTGACCCTGATGGTGACCCCTTCCAGCTGACAAGTACGCTCATGCTTTGTGAAGTCGTCGACGGGTTATTCCACTCAGGAGCGATACGTGCGAGCGCTACCACGCAGCCAGCAACGTTCACTGCCTCGATGTTTGGAAGCTTTTATGGCACGTCGCGCTGTTTGTATTTCCTGACTGACGGAACTGAAATCGGAGCCGGCTACCTCACTCTGACCGTGTTGCCGGTCCCGGACAGCCCAAGCACGCTCGCCGATGAGTATCTGACTCGCCAGAACGGAACTCTGAACGTCATGGGTACGGATGGCGTATTAAAGAACGACTTCGATCCGGACACGCGCCCGGCCGTCGGCAAGGGACCCTGGCCGAACGCGACAGGATTGGACCTGGAACCCCTTCGTGCAGTATTGGTGAGCACCACGGGACATGGCACTCTGACGTTGCAGGAAGACGGCGGGTTCGGATATGTGCCGGCAGCAGATTACTCGGGACAAGATCAATTCGTATACAAGGCCCTCGACGCCACTGGGCGTGAAAGCGTATCGACAGCCGTGACCATCCGAGTGAACTCGCGCCCACTGGCGGTAGACGATGTGTTTGCAGGCAACGAAGACGCGATCCTGGTCGTGGAGTCGGCGCAAGGCCTGCTGGCAAACGATCATGATCTTGATGGCGATTCATTGATTACGATTTTTACACCGGGAACGGGTTGTGGACCCTGTTTCGGGCAACTTTTAGTTCGCCAGGATGGTGGCTTTCGCTATACGCCGGGCCCAAATTTCAACGGCACTGACGAATTTCTATATCGGGTCAGCGACGGCATTGCCGGGTTCGACACTGGACATGTGGTAATCAGCATCCTGCCGGTCAATGACGCACCAGTGACCGAGCCGGACACGTACCGCACGTCCGAGGATGTGATCCTGAACCCAAGCGTGACTCTGGGCGTGCTGCGAAACGATAGAGAAGTCGATGGCGAGCAGTTGGTTAACACAACACTGATACACCAAGCAATGCACGGTGCAGTGATCGTCGGGGCTGGTGGCGGTTTTGGATATACGCCAAACGCTAACTTCAACGGCCGCGATTCCTTTGTCTACCGCGTCTTCGATGAGTCGAATTTGTACACAGATGAGGACGTCGAAATCGTAGTGACGGCCGTCAACGATGCGCCGGATGCGGTGAACGACAGCTACAGTGTCGATCGCGATCAGACGTTGGTTGCGACTTTGGCAACCGGCGTCCTGGCAAACGATTCCGACGTGGACGGTCCGGGTCTGGTCGCGTCGGTCGTCAGTCCTCCGAGCCATGGCGTCCTGCAACTGGCGACTGACGGCCATTTTACGTACCAGCCCGACGGTGTGTTCGTGGGCGTCGATCAGTTCCAGTATCAGGTCGATGATGGGCTCGGCGCGGTGGATTCTGCTGCGGTCTCTATCGTCGTCCGCGACGTGGGGAGTCCGGTTTCGATCACCGTTGCGGACGACTTCTATGCCGTGGAAGGTGCGGAGCTGACCGTTCCCGCGCCGGGCGTGCTTGGCAACGACTCGGTCATCGGTGCACCCACGCTGACGGCCAGTATTGTGGTCCCGCCGCAGAGCGGAACGCTGACGCTCGGTCCCGACGGGCACTTTACTTATACGGCCCCTCCGGGTTTTTCCGGCGTGCGCACGTTCACCTATGCCGCGAGCGCCGGCGGAAATTCCGAGCTCGCGCTGGTGACGCTCGATGTGCAGGCGGCGCAGAACGTCCCACCGATCGCAGTTGGTGAGCAGTTTGGCGTGCTCGAGGACGGCTTGCTCGACTCGCGATCGTCAGGTGGGCTGCTGACCAATGATTCTGATTTCGAGGGCGCTTCGCTGTCGTTGCAGATGCTGACGCAACCGACTCACGGTGTCCTGGACGCGCAACCTGATGGGCAGTTCTTGTACTCGCCGAACATGGACTATTCCGGTAGCGACACCTTCACTTACCGCGTCTACGACGGTCAGGTCGGCTCGAATACAGCGACTGCATCCTTGACCGTTTTCCCGCAGAACGACGCACCGCGAGTTCAAGACGATAGCTACCAGACCGGCCGCGATCAGAGTTTGACCGTCGCCGCGGTCAACGGACTCCTTGCCAACGACAGTGACGTCGATGGCGATTCGATTGCCGTCGAGCTGGTCGATTCACCGATCCACGGACAAGTACAGGTCGCCACGAATGGCGGTTTTGTCTACCAGCCCGCGGCCGGGTATGTGGGTTTGGACCTTTTCCGGTATGCGGCTACCGACGGCAGTGCGCGCTCCGTGGGCTTGGTTTCAGTGAATGTCGTACTGCCTGGAAATCAACCACCGACCGCAGTGGGCGAATCTTTTGCCGTCAACGAAGACGAGGTTCTGAGCAGTTCCGCGGTGGGTTTGCTGACGGCCAACGACACCGATCCCGACGGTGATGCTCTCTCGGTCGTACTGGTCGCTGGTCCGGCACACGGCACACTCACGCTGGACAATGCGGCATTCGAATATCTGCCGAATGGCGACTACTTCGGGCCGGACCAGTTCACCTACCGCGTCACCGATGGGTCGGCTTCCGCTGGACCCGTCGCTGTGTCGCTCACCGTACTGCCCGTCAACGACGCACCTCACGCCATCGCCGACTTGTACTCCGTGCTTCAGGGCCAACCACTGACCGTGACTGCCCTGAATGGCGTTCTCGCGAACGATAGCGACGTTGAAAACGCCGCGATGACCGTGACGATCGAGGCGATGCCTGGCCATGGCAGCGTCAATCTGGCCACGAACGGCAGCTTTACTTATTCGCCGAACGCAAGTTTTCACGGTCGCGACGAATTTGCTTACCGGGTCAGTGACGGTGGGATGTCGTCAGTGGGGCGCGCCGTCATCGATGTCACACAGGCCCTCAACCAGCGCCCCATTGCCATCGGGGAAGTGTTTTCGATTCCCGAGGACACGGTGCTCGACACCCGAACCCTGGACAGCCTGCTTGCGAATGATTCCGATCCTGACGGTCAACCCCTGACCTTCGAATTGCTGACCATGCCACCACGCGGTCAACTCGAAGTGCTCAGCGGCGGGCACGTGCGCTACACACCGGCACGCGATGACACTGGGACGTCACGTTTCGACTACACGGTCAGCGACGGCGAACTGCAAGCGGTGCCGGTGCGTGTCGAGATCGTGCTACTGCCGCGAAATGATGCGCCACAGGCCCAGGCAGATCTGTATTCCCTTGCGCCACAACAACCTACGCTGGTGATCAACGCTGCAACGGGTGTTTTGGCCAATGATGTCGATCCCGACGGAGACGTCCTGATCGCTTCTGTGTTGCAGCCCCCAGTAACCGGCAGTGTCAATCTCGGGCTCGACGGGTCCTTTGTCTACACGCCGGCCCAGCCTCGGCCCGTCAGTGACGTCTTTACCTATCGCATCGTCGATCCGGCCGGCGTCGCTGCCGAGGCCCAAGTCACCATTTTGCTCGGAGGACAGCCGGTCGGCGATTCGGTCTTCCAGTCTGGTTTCGAGTCCAGTTCGCGATGATTGAGAGCGTTCAAATGCGGGTCAAGAGTGGACTCTTCTGGGCCCTGGTTTTATGGCTGTTCGCGCTTCACTGCGAGCTGGGTCATGCGGATGTTGCCAGCGGGATGCAATGGCTTGACGGCCGCGAGACGTCGACAGGCGTTCATGCCCCAAGCGACCTCGCCAACGCCAGCGACACCAACTCCGAGGCCTGGATTACGGCCTTTCGGTTGTCGCGAACGAGCGACTTCCCGCTACTGACTGCAATCGTTCCGAATGAGCGTGATCAAAGTTTGACATCGCTCGCTCGCCAGGCGCGCCTGCGCCTGGACCAGGGGCTGTCTGCTTCGGTTGCGATTGCTGAACTATTGGCAGCGCAACAAAGCGACGGCGGTTTCCCGGCACGCGCCGGCTACCAGAGCGAAGCACTGACCACCGCCTGGGTATTGCTCGCACTGGATCGCGCTGGGCAGGGCAGCGGCACACCCGCGACCCGCGCGCTTGGCTACCTGTTGAGTACACAGCAGGCTGATGGCGGATTCCTGTCTGCCGCGGGAAACTTGAGCTCGGTATTCGCAAGCGCCCATGTGGCGCGGGTCTTTGCGGACTACCGCAATCGTTTCGATCTGGTTCAACCGATCGTCCGAATCGCTGCTTTTCTGCAGGCCGCACGCAAGCCAGACCAGAGTTTTGGCCAGATGTTCGAGTCTGGACTAGCGCTCGAGGCTTTATTGGCACTGCGTGCCGACCGGCCGACGCTTCTGCCCGCGATCAACGCGCTGCGTGCTCAGCAGGGTGGAAACGGCAGTTTCGGTAACGATGCCTACGTCACCGCCATCGCTGTGCGCGCTTTATGGCTCTATGAGCAACCCGAACCTGGCCCGACGCTCGCGGGAATTACGGGCAGAGTCCTGTCGGCGGACACCGAACTTCCTATTGCGGGAGCCCAACTTGCAATGACCGGTGCGTCCACCGCGACCTTGGTCACCAACAGTCTGGGCCGCTTGCAGTCAAATACCTTGCCGGGTGGCGCATACCAGGGAACGCTCAGTTTTCCGGGGATGCGGGACATTGTTTTCACTATCACGCTGAGCCAGGGCAACACCCTTGACCTTGGCGATTTGCGCATGACTCAGGGTGCCTCGGGGGGCGGCGATTTCGCTTTGATCCGCGGCCTCGTCACCGACAGTACGACCGGAAGCGGCATCCCTGGCGCCGTCATGACCTTGGCCACGCCACCGACGCAGGTCATCAGCGACGGCAACGGGCGCTATCAGTTCTTGCAGGTCCCGGTCGGGCAAGTCCAGATCTCTGCCACCGCCACCGGCTACTCCAGTCGGACCGTCACCCTGACGGCGACCCCACGCGCCGTCATTGATTTTTCGCTCGAACTGGTGCCGACGCCGCCGGGGGCCGGAGCGAGAGTGCGCGGGCTGATCGTCAATGCGCAGACCTCCCAGCCATTGGCGGGTGTCAACATCGCAGTCACTGCGGGCGCACCTCCCGGCAGCACGCTGACGAGTGCCAGCGGAACTTATGAGCTGAACGTGCCCGTGAGCGCTTTGGCGACGATTACCGCTTCGCTGACGGGTTTCGATCCGGTCACGATTCAGGTACCGCTGTATGACAACCAAATACTCGATTTCTCTCCACGGCTATATCCGGAAGGCACGACGCCCAACGGTGGCAATCGCGCCAGCATCACCGGCATCGTTGTCAATCAGGCAAACCGTCAACCAATCCGTGACGCACTGATTGTCGCGACCGACCCTGGTGGACAGCAAACGACGAGGACCGATGGACAGGGTCGATTTACCGTCGACAGCCTGACGGGTCCAACAACTCGGTTGGTGATGAGCGCGGATGCTTACGTGTCGGCCACCATTCTGGTGCCGCTGTTGCCGCTCGAAGTGCGCGATATCGGTACGATCGGTCTCAAGCCGACAACGATCGATTACTACTTCCCTGATCTGGCGATTGTTGACAGCACGCTCGCTACCACGGCGCCCGACAGCTTCTCGCTGCAAGACACGTTCCGCGTCGACATCATCAACCGCGGAACGTCGACCGCGACTCAGGACTTCAACTTGCTGGCGTTCATCGACGCCAACGGCAATGGACAGTTCGACGCTGCCGACGAACCCGAAGTCGGTAGGGTGCGCGTTGTGCGTGACCTGTTGATTGGAAACAGCGTCGCTGTCAATGTCGCCGTGAGCGCCCAACTTTCGTTCCGCGATGCACCCGTGACGTTCTGGGTGGACGCCGGGAACGAGATTCCGGAGCAGATGGAAACCAATAACGTTGGGTCGAGTTTGCTTGGGTGTCGTATCGAGCAAACCCCGATCAATCAGGGAACAGTCTACGAGGCGTGGCGCTGGAGCGGTCTGGCGGCCAATCCGTCGATCAACTCGGTCAATCAGACGCCGTCAGTGACGCAGTTGTCGGATGACAATGCGGATGGCGTGATCAACCAATACGATATCCCAGACATCGTCTTCGTTGCCGGTCTACGCCATTCTGGAGCGTCCAACCCCACGGCCTTGGTCGCGATCAGTGGTGACGATGGTCATGAATTGTGGTCGCGCACCGACATCCTGTCTTCACCGTATTCTTCGGTCGCGACCGGGGATATTGACAACGACGGTATCGCTGAAATCATTATTGTCGGCCGTTATCGCGAAGAACTCATTGCATTCGAAAACGATGGAACCTTGAAATGGCGAGCCCCAATGTCTGGGCCGGGAGTCCCGACTCCGTTCATTCCGCCCGCACCGTCGGTCTGGGATCAGCCGATTATCGTCAATCTCGAAGGCGACAATGAGGCCGAAATCGTCCTCGGGCGCGCAGCATTCCGCGGCCTGACGGGTGAGAAACTTTGGGAAGGCGAGTTCGATGCCGGCGGCAACCTTGGTGGCAAGCCCATCAATGCGCCGTTGAGGATTGCCTTCGGTGTGGCATCGATCGCCGCCGACGTTGACATGGACGGCGAGATGGACGTTATTGCCGGGCGTACGCTGTATGACTTCCATGGGCACGCGAAATGGCATCTGGACAATATCAAACCGATCCCGCGCGACCTGCCATTCAATCCGCCGGCGAATGATTCTGGATATAACGCGGTGGGTCAGTTCGATTCTGATATCCAAGCTGAAATCGTATTGGTGATCGCGGATGAGATTTATTTGCTGGAGCACGATGGAACGATCATCTGGGGGCCAAAGTTCTCGCCTGACCATACCGCCATGGGCGCTCCGTCGATTGCCGATGTTGACAATGATGGGTTGCCCGAGATTTTCGTGTCTTCCACTGGCGGCGGTCCGGGTCCACACGATGGCGGTCGGCTAACCATCTTTGAATCTGATGGCACCTATAAACGGACAGTTGAAATCGATGATCCATCCGGGGTCACCACGCCTACGATATTTGACTTCCAAAACGATGGCCGTTACGAAATTCTGCACGTCGACGAAGAACGTTTCCGGATTCTCGATGCGCTGACCGACGACGTACTCTTCAGCGTTCCGCATTCGACGGGTACCGTATACGAATACCCGGTTGTCGCCGATGTCGATGGCGACAAGCAAGCCGATATCATTCTGACCGGATCCGACGACGAGGGCGTGGCGGCGGTATACCCGGGCATTCGCGTGTTCAAGGCGCACAACGGCTCCTTCGCAGATGCCGGATCGGTCTGGGGCTCGCATGCCTTCCATATCGATGATGTCGCGGAAGACGGCACGATCCCGCTCCTGGAAACCCCGTCGTGGCTGACACACAACACCTATCGCGCACAGCGCAGCCCGTATCCGGATCCGCTCGGGATGCCCGACTTCACCGTTGGCGATCTTCGCTTGATCGATCAGGGCCCGGGGCTTGATCCGATCGTCACGGTTCGTGTCGGCAATGCCGGCCCCGTCGACGCGCATGAGCCGCCATTCATCAGTATTTTCCGCGGCGATCCCAGTGCCGGCGGCGTCCTGCTGAAGCGCCTGCGCCTGGATACGCTGCGTCCGGCACGCTTCCAGGTGGTCAATCTCGGCGAAGTCCCGCTCGCTGGCAGCGGTGAGCTGTATGCGATTGTCGATCAGCAGAACAGGTCGCGAGAGTGTCGCGAACTCAACAATCAACGCGTCATCGCGTTTTCGGCCACCAACGGTCAGGGTGATCTGCAGCTCAGTACAGACAAACTGAGCTATCGACCTGGTGAAACGGCGATTGTGCGGGCCACCGTGGCCAACCAGGGCGCGCTGCCTGCCGGGTATCGCGTGCAATGGCTGGTGCGCAATGCCGGCGGGATTACCACGACGAGCTTCACCGACGCGCAGTTTGCCTCGATCAACGCCGGACAGTCAGCAGTTCGGACCGACAACTGGTCCACCGCCGGCGTCCTGGCCGGCAGCTACGTCCTGTTCGGGCAACTCTTGAACGCCGAGGGAGCAACGATCGATACGGCTACCGCGAGCTTCGCGATCGCCGGCGATGTGAGCGGCCCCGCCGGTGGCATCGGATTGACTTTCAGCCGTGCGAGCTACTCGCCGGGTGAGTTGGCGACGCTGTCGTTCCGTGCGCAGAACCTGTCGTCCTCGGAGATCATTCGCCTTCCCGAGGTGGTCATCACGATCACCGGCCCGGGTGGCTACAACCTGCAACGCGCATTCCCTTACGACGACCTCTTTGCTGGCGCGTTCGTCGATGGCGAGATGACCGCAACCGGAGCGAATGCCGCGGGCAACTACACCGCAACCGGTCG
>CXWL01000007.1_pt2 | contig 10716 bp, 14 predicted proteins | sample 590931 | NCBI WGS metagenome assembly CXWL01 (sample SAMEA3498368, study PRJEB10139) | groundwater metagenome | biome: water well; material: biofilm material | place: Germany | collected 2015-04-27 | reverse complement strand
AGGTTTTGGCCGACTTGCTCAAGGGTGCAGGGCTCATCATGCCCGATTCCGAACCTGAGCCGGATCACCGTCTGTTCTCTCGGGGTCAAGGTGCCCAAGATACGATCCAGCTGTTGGGTCATCTCGGTACGATGCACATGGGCATCGGGTGGCGGTACTTGGTGATCAGGAATCATTTCCCCGAACTCCGTATCACCGTCCCCGACCCGCCGTTCGAGTGCGACTGGTTCCTGAAATGCTTGGACGGTTTCATGCAGTCGCTCAGGTCTCATTCGCAGCACGTTGGCAATCTCCTCAAGTTTTGCCGGACGGCCGAACTGTTGTCCGAGTCGACGCGTGACTCGGAGAATCCGGCTGGAAGCCTCCGTCTGGTGCACGGGGATACGGATCGTCCGAGACTGATCTGCCAGGGCCCGGGTGATCCCTTGACGGATCCACCAGGTCGCATAGGTGCTGAACTTGAAACCTTTCCGGTGTTGGTACCGTTCGGCGGCCTTCATCAATCCGATGTTTCCTTCCTGCACCAGGTCTAACAAGGTCAGGCCTCGATGGGTGTAATGCTTCGCGACATCCACTACCAGGCGGAGATTGCAACGGACCATCTCATCTTTCCCTCGTTCCAAGACGAGCCGGGCAGCCCGAATTTCATCGAGCACGGCCTTGAGTTGTTTCGCGATAGTGGTTGCCGGTTTCATCTCCCGGATCGCAGGCTTCAGAATATCCAGAATGGCCTGCTCGACTTTATCGAGCGCGGTGGCGGAAAATCCGCTAAGCCCGCGTGCGAGTTGAAGGGCCTTTGTCGATTCCAGCAGAATGGGGGTACGCTTCGCGCGCGCCATGGCTTTCAGCGCCTCCCTCAATGCCACTCGAATGCGACGCGAGCCTTCGTCCAGGCGCTTCGCTAAAGTGATTTCCTCTTCTCGTGTCAGGAGTGCCCGCTCGCCGAAGGAGCGAAAGTAGAGCGATTCCAGCAGGAAGGGGCTCGCCCCAGGACTCGTCTTGAGCGTGGCGGCTTCCACGTCTTTCTCCGCCGGCTCACCATCCACTTCCGCTTCCCGTCCGATCGCTTCAATCGCATCGCTGGCGTCAGAATCGTCGGTGTCGACGTCGGCTGTCGTGGTCTGGTCGTCTATGTTTTCTGTTGTCCGCAGGTCTTCATGTTCCATCGCGTCACCTCTTGTCTCCTGGTTTCGCATCTGTTCACTCCTGTTAGAGTTGCTTGGGATCAAGAAGATTCACCGTTATTTCTGCTTCTTATGTCCTTCTACGAAGCAAGAGTGATGCTGGATTGAACATGAGAAAGCAGACGCGCAATCCTGAAGATATTGCAGCAAGATTAGGGGCGCTTAATGAGAGAAACTGAATTGAGGTGTGATGCGAATGCGGCAACTATGTAGGATTTGCACTGCGTGTCAGCCGATCTGCCTCATTCTTTCTCTCTGCGACCATCATTCGTCGTTGATGTAGATAGTCGCTCTTACTGAAAAGGGGAATCGCTTTGGGGCTTGATACTGTGAGAGGTGCACACTATCCGTGGGATAGAGGGAGGAGACTGACTACGGTGCCCCCTATCATCGGTTGCAAAGGGGAGAACGAACCCCCTAGAATGCCGCCCCATGTCACAACTTTTATCAGGCGAACGCATCCATCTCGTTGACAAGAAAGGGCGGCAGTACGCGCTGACGCTCAAGGCCGGAGAGACGTATCAATTTAGCGGGCAGAAGATTCCCCATGACGACATGATCGGCCGTCCGGATGGTACGGTGGTCATTTTGTCTGGCGGGAAAAAGATGTTGGCGTTACGCCCGACCTTTGGCGACTACGTCCTGAAAATGCCACGTGGCGCGCAGGTGCTGTATCCCAAGGATCTGGCGCTCATTCCCATGTGGGCAGACGTGTATCCGGGCGCGCGCGTCTTCGAAGCCGGGACCGGTTCCGGTGCACTGACCATGGCGCTCTTGCGTCTTGTGGGGCCGCAGGGCCTTGTGGTGACGTATGACTTGCGGGAAGACTTTGCAAAAACTGCGCTGACAAATATCAATCGCTACTTGGGACCGACGCCGAATCTCGTGTCCTTGAGGAAAAGTGCCTACGAGGGGATTGATCTATTAGATGATGGTGTCCCGTTTGATCGCGTCGTGCTTGATTTGCCGGAGCCCTGGCAAGTCGTGCCGCATGCGGCCAAAGCCTTGCGGTCAGGCGGCATATATCTGAGTTTTGTGCCAACGGTTCCGCAAGTCGTTCAAACCGTTGAAGCGCTTGAGCGGGCGAAGGTGTTCGGCATGGTGGAGACATTCGAGTCCCTCATCCGTACCTGGTCGGTGTTGGGGCGAAGTGTTCGTCCCGATCATCGGATGGTGGCCCATTCAGGTTTTATTACGGTGGCGAGGAAGGTAGAGCCGGGTCTGCTGGGGGTCGGCCGCGAGCCGGATCTTGCGGAGGCGGCTCTCTCAGAGTCCCTCGGGGACAGCGATATAGAAGGGGCGGCATCATGAAACGGTTGGACGGAAAAGTGGCATTAATTACGGGCGGGAATGCCGGCATTGGGGAGTCCGTCGCCAAGCGGTTTGCCGAGGAGGGCGCGGCTGTCGTGATTACGGGCCGACGCCAGGCCGAACTCGATCGGGTGGTACGTGAGATTTCAGCGCATGGCGGCAAGGTGCTCGCTGTCGCCGGGTCGGTGACGGATGACGGTCATGCACGGGCTGTGGTTCAGCAGGCGGTAGCGTCGTTTCGAAAAATCGATGTATTGGTGAACAACGCGGGCGTCGGAGATTTTGGAAAGCGCCTTCATGAGATGGATGATGCGGCCTGGGCGAATGTGCTGGATGTGAATTTGACAGGAGTGTTCCGTATGACACGGGCGGTCATTCCGGAAATGCTCAAGCAGGCAGGCGGATCTATCGTCAATATTTCATCGGTCGCCAGTCTGGTCGGTATCCCACTCTTGTCCGCGTATGCGGCTTCCAAAGGAGCGCTCGACGCGCTCACGCGATCGATCGCGATTGATTACGCAACCGATGGCATTCGCTGCAATGTGGTGAACCCAGGCCTGATCGATACGCCGATGGCCGCTCCCTTGATGGCCAATCCCGATCAGCTGGGATCGATCTTGTCGCACTATCCGATCCGCCGTCCGGGCAAACCTGAGGAAGTGGCGAACATGGTTCTGTACCTCGCGTCGGACGAATCGGCATGGGTTACCGGCGGGACGTTTCGCATTGATGGGGGAATGACAGTGTGGTGAGCAGTCCCACTGGCCACAGAGTACAGGTGAGCTGAATTATGGAGATTGACGCACACACAGGGTTCTGCGGGGTTATCGGAAATCCCGTCGAGCATTCGCTTTCTCCTGCCATCCACAACGCAGCGTTCCAACAACTCCGGCTGAATCTGGTGTACCTCGCATTTCGAGTCGAAGCGATCGGTGAGGCGATCAAGGGGCTCCGCGCGCTGGGTGGATTTCGAGGCGCCAGCGTCACGATCCCTCATAAAGTTTCGTCGATCCCGTTTCTCGACGAGATTGACCCTACCGCCAAGCACATTGGGGCCATCAATACGATCGTGGCAAAGCAGGGCAAGTTGATGGGGTATAACACCGATGCTACCGGTGCGTTGCGCGCGCTTCGTGGAGGGGTGGGGCCTCTCGCAGGAAAACGGGTCGTGATGGTGGGATCGGGGGGAGCTGCTCGAGCGATTGCCTTTGCACTTGCCGGGGAGTCGGGACTCGCCGGGTTAACGTTGCTCGGCGTGGACGCGAATGAACGGTCGCGATTGGCGGCGGATCTTCGATCGAAGACTTCGCTTTCAGTGGAAGAAGCTCATCTCGACGAAGGCGTGCTTGAGAAGACCCTTCCAGTTTCGCAAATCCTGGTTCACTGTACTCCGATCGGCATGTCTCCAAAGACCGAAGGTACCTGCGTGCCGGCGTCGCTTTTACACGCAGGCATGGCCGTTATGGATATTGTCTACAATCCGCGCGAGACACAATTGCTGAAGGATGCCCGGCAGGCAGGATGTGTCACGATCCCCGGGTTGGAAATGTTTCTGCATCAAGCTGCCGCGCAATTCGAGTTGTGGACTAATCGCACTGCTCCGGCGGATGTCATGCGAGCCGTGTTGGAGTCTCGTTTCCGATGAATATCGTGTTGATCGGATATCGTGGGACGGGGAAAAGTACGGTTGGGAAAGTACTGGCTGCGAGGCTCGGATGGCCGCTGGTCTCGACTGATGCGGAAATTGTTCGGAGGGCGGGGCGATCAGTTCCGGAGATAGTCACGCAGCATGGCTGGGAGCATTTCCGCGATCTTGAATCGACGGTCTGTCGGGACTTTGCTGCACAAGATAAATTGATCATCGATACGGGTGGAGGGGCGATCCTTCGTCAGGAGAACGTGGCTTGCTTNNATCGGGCGTGATACTCAACGCCCATCACTGACGGGCACCAAATCATTTATTGAGGAGATTGAGGAAGTCCTGGCTGTGCGAACGCCCAAATATCAGGAGGCCGCCGACCATATTGTGCCCACCGATGGATGCACCATCAATCAAATTGTCGAGACGATTCTTTCCTCCGTCCAGCGGTAGATCGAGTAGGTCTCTATCTTCCGTGCTGAAGTATGGGGTGGTACCCCGGTCATCCTTGACATTTCTGCCGCAGAAGTGATTGAACTGTCGTTGTGCGCCCGTAGCTCAGNNCCGTAGGTCGCAGGTTCAATTCCTGCCGGGCGCACCACTCGCATCGAGAGACTGACTGCTAAGCGATTGAGAAGTAAGAAGCGTAACCCTCCCAGGTGCCTTCAATTTCCTGTTAGCTTCCAAACCCTTACTCCCGCCAAAGGGGAATAGTATTCAGATAGCCCATGCCCTACACTAAAAATAGTTCATATGGGGGCTGTTCTATGGGTGGTTATTGCCGAAAAGAGAGACATGGAAGAAACTGGTCTGGTAAGCTTCCAGTATCAGCTCGGTGGCGATGGACTCGTTCTTGCCCTTGCTGCGGTCGGATCCTCCAAAAAGAAGAGCCCATGGGTGCCTGGTACTGCATGTGTGGATGGCAGTGTGGGTAAATGGATTAGGAGGGAGCGATGATGATCCCCGTATTGCATGATGTAAAGGCAGGTTTTCTTCTTGCTGTGGGGCTTGCGATGCTGGCGTTAATCTGTGCCGTTGCCGGATTGGGGACGATTATGCGACCGGCCCGGTGGTCGGACCGTAGGGCTTCACGCTAGTCTCCTCCAATCAGAATGGTGGAATATAGTAGCTCGGTATCTCTAGCTTGATCAGCCCTCCCCCCCTCAACTCTGGGTTGCTCTCATTCCTGCTCGGTACAGTCCTCAAGTAGCAGTATTTGCTCGTATAATTTGATGTCTTGCGCCCGCTAAGCGTAAATCTCTCCAGGGTATTTTGAGTCAATTTTTTTGGTCTCTGTCGTCCCCCATTGAAAATTTTGGGGAGCGACCTGGGGAGGCCTTTCTCGGGGAAGACAATTCTGAACCTGGTGCTATAGTTGATCTAACGATTTGCACTGATCGTCACCGTGCAGGGACGCGATAGCCTCTTGTAGAAACCGGGGTTCGTGCTCTTTCGACTAGGGGCAATGACGATCGTTTTTCGATAGGACTTACTAACTGAGGGAGATTTGTATGACGGGAAGAAATGTATCTGTGGGTAGCGTAGTCATGTTAGGGCTGGTCATGATCATGAGCCAGGGTTGTAGTATGAAATGGCTTCAGTCTGATGGAGATGTCACGTCGGCGCAATCAGGTAAGTCAGATAAGTCAAAGGCTTGGAATGGGGAAGGCGTCAATCCCAATTTCCCAGGAACGGCACGTGGGGGCGCATCAGGAGAACTCAGAGGATTTTCTCAGAATCCCGATGAAGAGCGATTGGCTCAAAGTGGTTACAGAGCCTCGCTGAATCCTTCCGATGTCACCGTAAGACGGCGCGCCGAGTTGACGAAGGAAGAGAAGGCGGCCATTGAAGCCGGACTCCAGGACGTATTCTTCGGTTACGATCAGTGGACCGTATCTAATGCCGCTATGGAAGCCCTGAACCGCGATGCGAGCTGGTTGAAGGATCATCCTGGTGCCATCTTGAAAATTGAAGGCCATTGTGACGAACGGGGCACGACCGATTACAATATGGTTCTTGGGGACAAGCGGGCAAAGGCAGCAAAGACGTACCTTCATGAAGCCGGAATCAATCCCAAGCAAGTCGCGATCGTGTCATTCGGTAAAGAACAGCCGTTTTGCTTTGATCATGCCGAGTCATGCTATCAACAAAATCGGCGTGGCCACATGTTGCTTCAGGTCAAGCAGTAGAAGGGCCTTGTCGGNNCGCTTTACCACGCAGTTTCGAAGCACCTTCTCGGGCGGCCCAAATGAAGGGAATGGACGAACGCTCGATCTATCTATCGGAGGGTGCAAGATCGAAAGTGGAACGGTTGTCGGCCAAGGGGATAAGTTTGAATGTCGTCTCCATATCCCAGACCTCGATTGGCCGATCATGATCGATGAGGCGATTGTTCGCTGGGTTGAGGGAAAGACCTTCGGGTTGGCATTCACACGTATCAGGTCAGGAGAGCAGGATAAAATCACCTCGATTATCAGCAAGATTGAGCAGGAACAGCAGGCCTGACCGCCCACCACCTGCACCCATCCGTTTCGATAATAATACGTGCAGGACTCTCTTCATTTCCCCAACTATACCTCCAAGCTAGATGGCTCTCGGCGGAACTATTGCCGTCGAGAGGCGGTCTCCATTTGGCCTGAGGTGCCAGCTGGGAGCCGATTATGAGGGGGACTACCGATTGACATGATCCCTCTCGCTGTAACAAAGTACCGACACTAGACAGGATGAAACGGAGAGTCCCTTCGTGGCCCTCGTTCTCAGCCTTTTCATTTTTGCAGGGGAACCGAAAGGAGTGTGGAGTGGNNGAAGAAGACGACTAGTATGCCGGAGAGCCTGACGTAATGAAGGCAAGTGATCGATTCAGAAACAGACAACTGGGGCACGGTGGGAAGATGGCTGCGCGATGAGCGTCGGAAGCGAAGTCATCACTCTGGCGGGCGGATGCTTCTGGTGTCTGGAGGCGGTCTATGACCAAATCAAGGGCGTACTCTCGGTTGAATCCGGTTATATCGGAGGCGCCCTTGAGAATCCTTCGTACGAAGCGGTGTGTGGTGGAAGGACGGGCCATGCCGAAGCTGTGCGGGTTACCTATGATCCTGTGCTCATCTCCTGTCGGGAGCTGGTCGAAATATTTTTTGCGATCCACGATCCCACGACGTTGAATCGCCAGGGCAACGACGAAGGTACGCAGTATCGTTCAGCAGTTTTCTACCATACACCCGAGCAGCGGCAGGTAGCCGAGGCGGTCAAAGCGGCGGTCACCGCACAAGGGTTGTATCCTAACCCGGTAGTTACTGAGATCGTTGCGGCGACAACGTGGTATGAGGCTGAACGATACCACCAAGAATACTTCGCCAGAAATCCGCTTCAAGGCTACTGTCAGTTTGTGGTCAGTCCGAAGGTGGCCAAGTTTCGGAAGCAGTTTGTGTCAAAGCTGAAGCCCTGACAGGAGTCCTGCCGTCACTTTCCAACAATCCACGACAGCCCTCGTTTCGGCGCATCCCACGGATCAGGCTTTTGAAAGATCTGATGAGTGGTCACGAGCACCCGGGTATGGGGTGGGCAGAACGGCCATTCGAAAACAGGATTACCTTGTACGGTGGCGAGTATCTCACCTTCCTCCCGCTCATCTTGCAATTCGAGAATGATGAGGGGAGTATTGGGGTCGAGTAGACAGGTTTCCCGTACCGGCAGTCCTGCCGCTATTCCGGAAACAGCGACCTGCACCTGCTGCTGACCTTGGGCGAAAATGGTGTCCCCCGGGCGCAGCGGGCCTGACGGCGCGAGCGAATACAAGATCAAGGGAACGGCGAGGATGACGAGGACAGCCAGTCCTATCGACCACAGTGGTGGATCGGATTGCACGTTATCGTCAGAATCACGCAAGCCGACCATTCCTTGACTACACCTGAGATGATTTGGTTCTCTGTCGAGCGTCAGCCCATTTAGAGAGCTACTGCGGTGGGAATGCTTCAGCATCCAGCCAGGCGTCGCCTTCACCGGTACTGTCCTGTGCCGGGCGAAGCGTTCGAAAATCGAATAGGCGTTGATCCATGAGAAGCGCCGGCGCGACATTAGCGATCGCTGCCGCGATACTGTCCGAGGACCCGGGTGAGCGTTGCTCCCACTGGCGGAGAAGTGCCTTCACTTCCTTTCGCTTCAGATCGTCTTGAGACCCGCATAGATCGCAGGGGATGATCGGGAATCCCCGGAGTTCCGCATAACGGGCCAGATCCATTTCTTTCACAAAGGCCAGTGGGCGAATCACAAGATGCCGGCCATCTTTTGATCGGAGCTTCGGTGGCATGGCTTTGAGCTTGCCTGTGTACAAGAGATTCAAAAACAGTGTTTCATTGATATCATCACGGTGGTGGCCGAGTGCGATCTTGGTGGCGCCCAACTCAGAGGCGATGCGATAGAGGTGCCCGCGTCTGAGTCGCGAACAGAGGGAACACGTGGTCTGGCCCTCAGGGATCAGACGCTTCACGATGGAGTAGGTGTCGCGCGTTTCAATGTGAAACGGAATGCCCCGGTTCGTCAGGTACTCCGGCAGAATGTGCGCGGGGAAGCCAGGTTGCTTTTGGTCCAAGTTGACCGCAATGAGTTCAAAGTGGATCGGTGCACGCTGTTGCAGGACGAGCAGGATATCGAGTAGGCCATAACTGTCTTTCCCGCCTGAGAGGCAGACCATGATCTTGTCCCCGTCTTCAATCAGCCGGTAGTCGGCGATGGCTTGGCCGACTAGGCGACAGAGCCGGGTCTGGAATTTTTCAGTCTCCTCGTCTAACTTTGCGGGGGGAGTCGTGGGAACTGGTGATGAAAGCATGGGGCGATTGTACCCGCTCACTTGTACGGCTGTCGATGGAGCCGGAGTGGAACGACGATGGCGCAACATTCAGTAAGATCAATTCTCTTTGTCTGCACCGGTAACATCTTTCGGAGCCTGGCCGCGGAGTATGCCCTCAAGCAGCATCTTGGGCCGCAAGGCCTGTATTGTGTCGGCTCCGCCGGAATTGAGGCCAAGCCACAATCGATCCATCCCATCGTGCGTGCCAGGCTCCTGGAGCGTGGCGCTGACCCTGTCGGGCACATTCAACGCAAGCTGACACAATCGTTACTCGATGAGGCGGACTGCGTCGTGGCGATGGGGCGTGATCATCAAGAANNCGACGAGCCGATCCTTGATATGCATGAGGCGCTGCCTGATTGGGAAGAGGATGAGGCGCAGGCCCGGGCCTATGTGATTTCGGTGATCGATCACATTTGCGATGCGGTGCCTCGCTTCGCGGCACGATTGCCTCCTCTTTGGTAATTTTCGACTCAATATTCTCATTCTCTGGTTCATTCTTGTACGCTCAGTGACAAAATATTTCGTTCTTTCGTCATAAACTGGCAAGGGCATGCCCAGTGGCCGACGAATTACACTTTGAATGCTATAGTTTCTCAAGTAGGACAAATTATTTTGTCGAGAAGTTACGAGACGCTTGCACGATGCATCGATCAGCTCTTGAGATAACCAAACATCCCGCACGTGACATGATTGATCCGGAGTGGGTCGGGTGGTCTGACGACCAGTTGTTGGATCTGCCGATGGGCCGGCTCAATCTGGAGATCAAGGGCAGTTTTCTCGAAGGGCCGATTGCCGAATTGGACTGTGAACTGGAATCCCGGCGCTTGGGATTCCGTCCACACTATTGGCTGTCGAATGAATGGTTCACGCCGGATGGCGTGCCGGGCATTGCCATTCCGTTCTATCTGGCGCATCCGCGCCTAGCCAAGCTTGAGTTGGCACAGATGCTTGAAGTTGAAGGTGGCACGCCTGACTGGTGTCTGCGGATTCTGCGACATGAAGCCGGACACGCGATNNGATTCGCCGCCGGCGAACACGCCAGGCGATTTTCGGCAAATCCTCCCAGGCCTATCCCAAGTATTACAGTCCCAGGCCGTACAGCCGGAGTTTCGTCCGGCATCTCGATGTGTGGTATGCCCAGAGCCATCCGGACGAAGACTTCGCGGAGACGTTTGCCGTGTGGCTGACACCGGATTCTACGTGGCATGACCGGTATCGCGGGTGGCCGGTGCTGAAGAAACTGAAATATGTGGATGCGTTGATGCAGGAGTTGGCCGGGGTCGAGCCGGCCGTCGTGACCACCGCCGAGATCGATCCGCTCCCCAGCCTCAAGAAAACGCTTCGTGAACATTACGAGCAGAAGCGCGCGCACTATGGCGTGGAACATTCCCTTCTCTACGACCCCGACCTCAAGCGGCTGTTTTCGGAAGGGGCGGCGCAGCCGGGTAAGCCCAGCGCCTCGACCTTTCTCAACCGGTTTCGCCGGGAGGTGCGTCGCAAGGTTGCGAGTTGGACGGGTGAATATCAGTACACCATCGACCAGGTGTTGGAGGACATGATCCAACGGTGTCGCCAATTGGACCTTCGTGTGTCGGTGGCAGAAGAGCAGGCCAAGCTAGACTTCACCATTTTGCTGACCGTGCACACGATGAATTATCTGCGTAGCGGCCGACATAGGGTGGCTCTATGAGGCGGTTGCGTATTCTCGTCCTGATGCATGAAGACCTGGTACC
>CXWL01004968.1_pt1 | contig 10720 bp, 12 predicted proteins | sample 590931 | NCBI WGS metagenome assembly CXWL01 (sample SAMEA3498368, study PRJEB10139) | groundwater metagenome | biome: water well; material: biofilm material | place: Germany | collected 2015-04-27 | reverse complement strand
CACGACCAGGCCACCCTCGACGACATCGTCAAGGCCTATCACTGATTGAGGGCTTAGCTATAACATCCACCTCGGGAGGAATACGCCCCGGCTCCAGAATCAATGAGGGAACTGTCGTCCAATTTACCGTCACTCGATTACGGATTGCCTGCGTGTACCCTTCAACTCGCGGGAACTTAATTTCATACTGCGCTTTTCCTGGAACTGCATGAACGTGGAAGCGTTTGGCCTTCGGCTTGGGTTGGCCCTGCGGCGAGGATTTGAAGGGGATCACCTCGAAAGGCACACCAAAGACCTTGGCCACTTCCTCTGTCAACTTATCGTCAGGGCCAAGCTCATAACTCGCGCGACGGAGTCCTCGTCCAACAACCTGCTCACAAAGTAGTTGGGACATGAACGGGCGAAGCCCAATAATATGGGTCACCGTGTTGCAGTCCCATCCTTCCGTGAGCATACCCACACTGACGATGCACCGTACGTCACGACCGGGAGGGTGATCAGGACGTTCAAGCTTTTCAGCAAGTTCCTTAAATCCTTCCGGATAGATTGGTCGCCCAACTCGGTCCGCCGGCCACGCAAGCTTCCCCACCGTATCAAGCGTGAATCTCATCCAGCGAACTTCATCGTTCTTGGACTCACCCGAATCCGACTCATGAACCACCTTCGAATCCACGCGGATCGTATGCTGCCGACCATTGTTCTTAAAGCTCTCTATTTTAACTGGCGGTATTCCAGTGGGCGCTTTATCTTCCGCCAGCCACTCATAGAGCACCTTAGCGATCTGGGTGTTCTTACACACAAGAATAAATACCGGTGGCCGGGGATCTTCTCGATTCGCAAGCCAGTCTTCTCGTTCCTTCTCCCAGAGCCCACCAAGCATAGCGATAGGATGATGGGCGTACTTCAAAATCGCCTCAGGCTTTGGACTCGCCTTCTTGCCGCCTCGTTCTGCAGGCGTGAGCTGCGGCAGAATCCAATGCCAAATATTGAAGTAGCCGGGGATCTCCTTACCGGTTGTGTCACGCACGGCAAGCTGTGGAATTTTCACCAAGCCTGATTCGATCGCGTCAATCAGACTGAAATCGCTTATTACCCAGGGAAAAGGCCGGTTGGTATCCTGACCGACTCGCCCAAGGAAGTAGGGCGTCGCAGAGAGATCGAGGCAGAAGTTAATCCCACGTAGCTTCTGGATACGATCGAGCCCATCAACCCAAACAGTGGCTTCTTTAAAGAAGTCTTCGGCTTCTTCATCCTCGCCAAAGAGATCTTCTTCTTCCTCATCTCGTTCTTCGCGCACGATACGATAGGCATGATGTGCTTCGTCGTTCATGACAAGGATGTTCTGCTTGCCACCCACTTCGCGGCCAAGAATGCGATTCACAAGAGCCGTATCGCTTTCGACATACCGTCTTGATTCGACCGTCACCTTCTTCAGCGTGCCGTCCTTCTCTCGTTCTTCTCCCAAGACCGTCAGTATTCCAGCTGCAACCTGCCGCTCTAGATCTTCCAGCGTCAGATACCGTTTCCCTCTAGCCGTCGTCGTCTTTGCACTAATGGTTATGGTTTCTTTAGTTCGAATCTCCACGCCAGCCTTGTTCACTCGTGCGCCAACACCACCAGTTTGGATGGCCTGGGGCTCAAACACATGCCAGTTCGTGACAAGTACTCGCCCTTGCGTCAGGAGCGGCATCAAGTGAGAAGGAACCAGGTCGCGCGTACGGTACAGACTGGCCTCCCCTATTTCTGGATCCAACTCACGAAGCCGACTCTTAATTGTCACATTGGGACAGACGACCAGAACCACATCGGAAAATCTTGCGTCACTTCGATCATTGACCTTATTGAGAATGCTCCAAGCCGCCAACATGCCCATGACGGTCGTCTTTCCAGACCCTGTCGCCATCTTGGATGGCATACCGCCGAAACCCCATGAACCCCTGCGTACGCTTTTCCTCGCTGAGTTCTTCTTGCGGGATTTCGATGCCCTGACGGAAGTCCGTCCGAGCCTCGCAGAGAAAGATGATCGTTTCTACCGCATCGAGCTGTGCAAAGAAGAGGCGCTGCGCCCGCCCATCGCGCCGCCACCACTGCAATAGCTCAAGAGTGGTTCTGGTCACGCCAGGATAGCCTTCCGACCGCCACTTCTTCACCTGGGCGCGGATGCGATTCACCAGCTTCAACTCAATGGCAGTCCCGGCGACCGTCCCATATTCCTTTTCAGGCTTCACTTTGGGATCGCGATAGAAATACATCGCAGGACGACGCCCGGGCCGTTGCTCGGGCTCTTCGCCTTCCACGATATGCCAATGCTCTTTGGGCTCTTCGAATGGAGAATTCAGAATGGGCTGTGGGACTTCGTAGGCGCTCATGGTCGAAGAGGAATAGACGCGCGCTCAGGCGGCAAATTTGATCACACTCAATTCAGCAGCCTCATCCACCGCATCGAGTATTGTTTCTACGACCGCCATGACGGAATCCTCAAGGGAGTATTCCGTGCAGTTGTCACAGAGCAGGACGGGCAGGCTCTTAATCACGACAATAGACCGGTCGCTGTGCTTAAACGGCAAGTCCGTCGTTTCCCGTTTCATGTGTCCACCACACACTCGGCATCTCATGGATTCTTCCTCCTGGTTCTGAAATCCGGTTCCCACTCGCGAGGACTCGGTCGGTACACCGTTACGATACGAACATTGTCTCCAGGAACATCGGTCGCAATCTGGAGATGCGCCGCCCCTTCGTCCGACTGACAGAGGATCAAATAACTCGGCAGATACTTGTCGTCGGGATAGGACTCGATCATGTCATAGGTCTCCACGGCACGGAGAAGAGCATCCCGACGAATCGTGCGTCCCTTCAGCCGCATCTGCACATGATACGTCCACAGTATCCGTCGCTCTCGTATGCAGCGTTGGATAAAAGTGAGCGGATTCTCCGGAATGATACGCTCGCTGACCATTTAGAAACCAGTCCTCAAATCGGGGCGCGTCACAGCTTCTTCACGACCAACAATTCATTCCCTCGATCGTCGATCACTTTCACGGCAATCTGCTTGTGCTCACCTGCCTCGAACGGCGCGCTCGTTGTGCCGGACAAGTGATCCCACACAGATTCTTCATATTCACCCTTGAGCGCCTTCTTCAGATTGTCCCATGCGCTGGTGCGCGGGAAGAAGGCTTGCGAGACATGAAAGCAGAGGTCGTTGTAATCCGTGTCGAGAAACCAAGCCGGCACATCGTTGCCAGTGCGATGTGTCACGTCCATCGTGATGGGATCGAACACGTCCAAACCGAGTAGCTCGACTTGGTACTGCTTCTCTTTGTTGCGCGTGACCTTGATCTCTGGCTGCCCACAGACGCTGAAAATTTGGCTCGACCGCATGTTCTTGAGTAGATCGCCCATCATCAAGTCCGGCGTCGCCTGGACATAGGTCGCGGGCACACCCATGACATCCGCACACTTTTCCACGAGAGTACGAGCATTCGGTTGGATGGCAAAGCCGATGACGTAGAGATGGGTGTAGTTCTTCGCATGCGCCTCGCGTGCTGCTTCATAGACTAGTTTCTCGCTCACTGCGCCATTCTCAGGACCAAAGACCATGGCCACGGCCTTTTCCTGGCCATTGATGACCAATGCCTCGGCAGAGAGTGAGAGCGATTTTGCGGGAGGTCGGACATTCTTGAACGTGACGGTTTTGTTACCTTCTAATCTGAGGATCGGGCTCTTGCGCAACACTTCCAACATGCGATCCACGAACGAGCCATAAGCTTCCGCTGAGATAGCCCCGGAATCTTCGGCGCCATCGCCCTCCCAGTCCACCGGTGTTGGAATCGTAGCTTCGACACAAAAAGGGCCGGTCACACGGGTAATACCATTCTCAATATCTGGCCGGTCCACCAAGACTTCTTCCGTCGGCGGTTCGTTGTTGGCAATGGATTTGAGCGTGACGTGAGGGACGATACCACCGACTTCCTCGCCCTTCTTGTTTTGCTTCCGTTTGTAGACGAAACCACCGGCTGGGCCGCGATGCTGATCTTTCAAGTCGTACCAAGGGAACGTCGCGGTCAGGAGCCGTTGCCGCGCGAGCGCCAAAGGGACTCGGCTTGTATCTGCCGTAATCCAGCGGCGGCCCCACTGTTCGGCGACATGGGCCGTTGTGCCACTCCCGCATGTTGGATCGAGGACCAGATCGCCCGGGTCGGTGGTCATGAGGATACAGCGTTCCACTACTTTTGTTGCTGTTTGCACTACATAAAGTTTATTGGCTGCAAAGCCCGCAATGGTTGTATCAGTCCAGTTGTTAGCCAGAGGAGAGACTAAGAAATCATCTAGGAAACGCACATACCGAAGTGTGTTCCCAGCAATTTCAAGTCTATTTGCCTTCGCGAGATTTTCCAGGCCAGGCTTGTCCGTCTTGAACGTTCCTTTTCCTGGGGTAAAAACTTTGCCTTTAAAAACAAACTCCCGCACATCTCCAAGCTGTGCAGGCCTTGAACTCGTTAGATTATCAAGCGAGTAAATCTTTGAACCGAGAGGTAGAAGGTCGGGGTTGTGTCTTTCTTGTTCAGAAAGAAACCGTCGCGTTCCGTCAGGAAGAAGGACGCGATTGTAGCCGCTTCCTCCGTCTCCGATAAGATCTTTATACAAATACAGTTGCCTATATTTTGCTGCCGACTTATCACGGGCATACCAAAGTAAATAATCCGCCGTAGACCCAAGAAGCTCAGTGGTTGCGCTAGTCGTTTTCACGAAAGTTACCAGTGAGCACAAATTCTCCGCCCCAAACACCTCATCCATCACCTCCCGCACGTGGTGCAGATTCTCGTCGCTAATCTGGACGAAGATGCTGCCGCTCGGGGTTAAGAGATCGCGGGTAAGAAGCAACCGATCGCGCAGATAAGTCAGGTACGAGTGCAGGCCCAGTTCCCAGGTGTCCCGATAAGCCTGGACCATTTCGGGTTCGCGGGTCATGTCCTCGTCGTCGTTGTGTGAGACATCCCGCTTACGGACAAATGGCTGGAAATTACTGCCGAACTTCACGCCATAGGGAGGGTCCATATAGATCATCTGAACCTGACCACCAAGCCCTTCGTAATGCAGCAGCGAGTTCATGACGACGAGCGAATCGCCAAGTACCATCCGGTTGGTCCAGTCGTCTTGATACTCGTAGGATTTCAACACTTGATCGGTGATGGAGTGCTGCGGGTCGCCGAACAGGGCAAACATATCCTCTTGCTTGTCGGTCTTATGCCCGGCCAGTGTCTCGATGATGGCTTTGGTAGAGAGCCGTTCGTGAATAAAGAGCGGCAGGGTCGGCACATCGAACGACAAACGCTCGGCCTTGCCCGCCCAATTCAAGAACGGCTTGCTCAGACGCGTGAGCTTGGATGCTGCGGCCTTCGCCTCTTCGAGGCTCTTGGCATCAAGGACTTGCTTGATAAGCGCTTCCCCTTGCTCACGAGCCGGGTTCTTGGCATCCCAATCGAGTGTCGGCGAGAGCGAGGAGTCGTAGCGGTAGGTCTTCGGGGCTTTCTTCTTCTTAAACTGCGCCTGCGTGCCGACTTCGGGCCGCATGAGGTTCTTGGCTTCAGGATGTTTGTAGGGAGCGGTCTGGTTCGCCTTTGCAGCAGACTTGGCCTTCTTTGCCATTCACCTGGTCCTTAGTGGTGGATACGAACAATTACGCCGAAGGATACCCTGTTAGGGCCAAGAAATCATCATCGGGATACAGGGGGCATCGGTTATGAAGCTGTGATGGGTTTGGCTTTGTAGCGGACGTGCTTCACAATCTCCAAGGCGATTTCCTTCTGCGCTTGTTTGTCGGAAGGCCAGTCCACCACATTTGCATGGTTGGGATTGTGCTCTACCGGCGCGGCTACGACTCGCAGTCGTTGCCGAATGTACGCCGAAGCCTGGGCATCGGCTCGGCCCTGGAGTTGAGTATTGGTCTGAGAAGCAACCCGATCCCCGATATCCCAAATCCTCTGCTCGGATAATTCAAGGTGCCGCATTACGGACAACTCCACGTACTTGAATGGGATAAATGGGTCCGGCTTGACGGTCCCATCTCTTCGCACATGTTGTTTTCGAACGATGTAGCGCGCCAACCACTCGGCCTCAGCGACTGGCTGTTCCACTACTGAAGGATTCATGCAGAGAAGACACGACGAATAATGTGTAGAATATCTTCTGGCACTTCGCCGAGGAACGGTTCAGTACCGGACCGTTTGCTGCTGCCGATCAAAGCCGCGTAGTAGACCATGCCATTCGAACTAATACTCACTGAAAGTACTCGCGCGGGATTTTGATACCATTCCAAGGTGAGATGGCCGTCGGCCTCAGCACCCACTGTCGGAACTGGAACGCCCAATGGTAGGGCCTCCAAGAAGTGATACGCTTGCCAACAGGTTTCTTGCTGGACCGCCTCCGCCCCATACCCATCCCAATTCGGCGTTCCGCATTCTCTTGCGACCACGAACAGCTCTTCAAAGGCACGTTCAGCGCCCAGACCAATGGAATGAGCCTCCCGCAAACGGCGCCGACCTTCCTCGGATTGCTTTGCGATAAAACGTGCTTCGGGGCCGGCACCACGAGTGGGGGCCGCACCATAGGAAAGTTGGGGGGAGTCAAGAGTCGCGAGCGTCATCGAAAGCTCTCCAAAGCCTGCTCGGTAATACTGCCGAAAAAGGCTTTGTTTTTCAACCATCGCATCTCAACCAGCCGCTGCGTCAGTAGATCATCACGAAGGTCGAATGGCTCGGTCGAAAACACGTCAATATCAAGGAGCAACCCGAACCCTTTACCGCCTCCAGCTTGTATCGGCTGTACAGTTCGAACGATCACAACGACGTATGGATAGCCTGGCACAGCGAGCACGTCTCGGTGGAAAAAACCGGCACGCGAGAGAGGCATCCCCGGGAGAACTTCGGACGGCATGCGCAGATAGTCGTCCGGTCGAGGTCCATCGACGGGCAGTTCGATGCGGTTGATGAAACGAAGACCGAGCCGCTGAATTCCCGATGGTGCCGCGAAATCCCGATGAATCTTCCATAGCCGTATTGCTTCGGCGTGAAACTGCTCCCAATGGTCGTAGGGACGAAGCCGGCTGAAGACAAATCCATCGCGATTGAATTGGGCAATATGGACATGATCGGCAGACTCACACCGCAGCCCTCTCCATCCGAGATCCCGATGCCTTTGCACCGTGTCCTGTCCGGGGCCGAACTGCATCTCATGCTCAAACTCACTCTGTGACTCAATTTTTGGATAACCTGGTAGAAGTGGAGTGAGCTGGCCTCGTATGCCCGATTCTTCCCACGGCACCTCAGCGTGGGCCCGCATTTCGATCACCGCCTCAGCAATCGGCGCATGTGCAAGCCGGGGGAACTTTTCAGTGAGATCGATTCTAAAGGGAGGTGGCACCATGAGTAGAGAGCAGCTTAGTGCATCAAGGCATCAGAATCCAGCCAAAGTTCAGATAAATCCTAATCGTGGACGCGAATCTGCATGGTCATGAGTTGATGGTCGTCAAGTACATCACAAGCCGTTTCGCAAAGATCAGCGGGAGGATGTAGTCTTTCCGCTTCGGCGCGTCCTTCGCACTGCGAAATGGAACAGGCAACATCCCAAATCCAACTCTCAAGCGTTTTATCAGCCTGCGCCATACCTTCGTCCTCACTGCTGAACTGGGTGGCGAGGCGAAGGATACAGCTTTTCTTGGCAGGAATCACTAGCCCGATTTGCAGCTTGGATTAGGTCAAGTCTTAGTCAAGTTATCCGTCAACCTGCCTGAGAGCTCCGTGTCGGCTTGGCTTTCGGGTCGCATGGTAATACACGCGACAAAGTGTGCTCTCAATTCGGGGAGACCTCGTAGACCAGCGTCACGGTTGCCTCGACCTTCAGTTCCCCCGGTGAGATCGGCACATCACCTGCGCCCGATTCCATCGCCATGCGTGCCATAGCCGCGCCGGGCCTGACCATATGGCCACCCTCATGAACTGATAACACCCGTACGATTTTCACCTGCAGCGCCTCGCTCAGCACCGCTGCTTTCTCGCGCGCCTTGGCCGCCGCCTGCTTCAGGGCATTCAGACGTACCGATTGTTCATCGCGCAACCCCCAGTGCAATCCCTGAAAGCTATTCGCACCGGCCTTCAAGACTTCTTCAATCACCGTGCCGACTCTATCAAGAATGCGGATTTCCACCGTCACCATATTGCTCACGACGTAGCCGACAATTTCCGGAGAAGCAGGCGGCACATCAGCGGGGCGATTCGGCGGCGGTCGATATTGCGGAGAGACTGTAAAGGACGAAGTTTGGATACGTTCCTTGTCGATCTGCAGATCTCGTAGCCGGTCCATGACTTTGCTCATGACGACACTGTTCCGCTTCTGCGCCTCGGCGAGTGATTTGCCGGCAGTCTCCAAGCCGAACGTCACAAAAGCCGTATCCGGTGTGTGCGTCACCGTCCCGGTTTCACTGACCGTGAGGGTCGATGTCTCGGGCTTCGTCTCATCATGCGCCAGCGTCACAGCCGGAAACCCCAACAACAGCACTAACAGCCAAGCAATCCGCATGCTCGTCCTCCTTTCATCTCATCGACAGAAGAACTCATCTCGTCATGGCTCGTCCACACATCCAAGCGATCTGTGGCAGCATAGCGGCCCTTCAACGATGACGCAAGAAACGCGACCGCGTCACTGCTACTTGACCCAGCCAACGACATGCGGCATCTTCTCTCTGACAGGCCTGATGAGACAGGACCTCATGGCTATGACGTCGACCATGCTTCCACTTGGCACCACAGCACCCCCGTTCACCTTGCACGACGTGGTGAGCGGGCAACAGTATTCACTCGACTCGTTCACCGCCAAGACAGGGCTACTCGTGATGTTCATCTGCCAGCACTGTCCCTATGTAGTGCATGTCGAGCAAGAGCTTGCCCGACTCGGACGTGACTATCGCGACACGAGCTTAGGGATCATTGCCATCAGCAGCAATGACCCGATCAGTTATCCCAATGATGCACCGCCTCAGCTCAAAGAAATGGCCGTCCGCCTGGGCTTGACCTTTCCATTCTGTCACGATGAGACACAGGAGGTCGCGAAGGCCTATCGCGCTGCCTGCACCCCGGAATTCTATCTTTTCGATGGCGATCGTCGACTGGCCTACCATGGACAACTCGATGAGAGCCGACCCGGCAATAACAAACCGGTTACCGGCCGCGATCTCCGCTCCGCCATCCAAGCTGTGCTTGCCGGCAAGCCGGTCCAGGGTACCCAGAGACCCAGCATTGGCTGCAGTATCAAGTGGAAACCGGGCAATGCCCCGCCTTACGCTTGAAAGGCCATTGCAGGAACCCACCAGCATCGCGCCAAAATCCTGAAAATCCTCGGCTCGCAATGGCCTACCCCAGCTAGAACGCATCTATCCATCAGACATCAAAACGGTCGCGCGAATACGGTCGACACATCAATCATTACGTAAGCGAACAATTACAGATGGTTGACCAAAAACTATGTCTTCAGGGTGAGCATGGCATGAGAATTCTCATTCCCCATCTTCTGTGGATAACCATGTGAACAAGTATCGGCATTCTTCCAAATACAGTGCAAATGGCGTATACATTCATCAAATCGCCTACTTTTTAGGCATCCGCCCCATATTAGCCAAGCCACAACTAATAGTGGCTCTTCTCTACGTTCATTACTTTCTTGCATATTCCTAGGAAATTATCTTGACATGAATCCGTCATCCCTCGCTGAGACCTGTACCATCCCCACCAATCCCCTAGTTGTCCACAGGTTCAACACATTTCTGGGGATGACGGCTCTCGATATCAGCAGCGAGGTTTCGTATCTGTCAAGGGGACGAGGAGGAAAAGACGGCTCCATTGAATGGGGAAAAAGATCTAGCGACCACCTCACAAGACCAGGGCCAAACGGCTGGCCAAGGCACTCAATTCTGAATTATCACGCGAGGTCCATTGAGATCATCGACAGCGTGCTCGGAGCATGAGGAAGACTCCATCAGCAGACCAACACACCAAACCGGCAACGAGTCAGAGCGACTGTGTTGTATAAGCGACGGAGACTGGAGAATCGGTCACGCTGGGAAGGGTCAGGAAGCGCGAGAGATGGGACAGCCAGCGGGGCTTCACATCTGACATCATCACCCCGGGCGCAATGGGGATTGGAGTCAAGCAATGAAGGTGTGTTATGCGGATAGAATATGGCAGATCCGGTTCTTATGTATGGTCTGCCTAAACGTTGTTAGACCTTCGACGAGAGAAACTCCATGATCAGTCGGCGCACCATCATTCAATCACTTGGTCTTCTTACCGCAGCTACTCTGCTTGGCAGCCCAAAAGAAGCTGTTGCGATGGCGAATCGTCAAGACGTGTGGTTCATGCCAGACGAGAGTGCCCCTCACGAACGCACATGGATGGCCTTTGGTGCCAGCCAAGGAATATGGGGCAGGAAGCTCTTACTGGATGTTCAGCGCAGCCTGGCGACGATTGCCCTCACCATTGCCAAGTACGAGCCCGTCTCGATGCTGGTTCGTCAATCCGACTTACCACGAGCCCAACAACTGATGGAGGACAAAGTTGATCTGATTGTCTGCCCGCTTGATGATTTGTGGGTGCGTGACACCGGTCCGGTTTTTGTCGTGACGGAACATGGCGGCAAAGCCGGCGTTGATTTCAACTTCAACGGCTGGGGA
>CXWL01050430.1_pt1 | contig 10721 bp, 9 predicted proteins | sample 590931 | NCBI WGS metagenome assembly CXWL01 (sample SAMEA3498368, study PRJEB10139) | groundwater metagenome | biome: water well; material: biofilm material | place: Germany | collected 2015-04-27 | reverse complement strand
TATACTCCTCATCGCCCTCACCCGCTTCCATCGGCATATTAATCGTGAAGCCGTCGCCTGCCCCTCGTCCCCGTTCCGATTCTCGACCCGTTCCTGGATAGTGTGGAAATTGGTGCGTGCTGAAGAAGAGCACAGAGGGATCGTCCTCGAAACTATGCTGTGTCCCGTTCCCATGATGCACGTCCCAATCAACAATCAAGACCCGCGTGAGGCCATATTTCTTCTGCACATACCGCGCGGCAATCGCCACATTGTTGAGGAGACAGAAGCCCATCGCGCGCCCCCCTTCGGCATGATGTCCTGGCGGCCTCACCGCACAAAATACATGGTCCACTTGCCGGCTCATGATCGCATCGACCCCGGCCAATGCCCCACCGGCTGCCAGATAGGCAGCAGCTAATGAACCGGGAGACATGGAGGTGTCGGGGTCGAGCGAAACCCGGCCATTCGTCGGGGCATGATTCTTCAGCATTGCAAGATATGAGGCTGTATGGATTTGCGTAATCCAATCATCTTCCGCCTCTCGGGGTTGAATCTGAGTCAGCCGAGCCGCCGTACCGCTCTGTTCCAGCCGCTGCATGATCGCACGCAGGCGATTGGGTGACTCAGGATGGCCGGCCCCCATGTCATGGTCAAGATAGCGAGGGTCATAGACGAGTCCTGTTTTGCCCATGTTGAAATCCAGTGATGAGTGATGCGTGAAAGGTGATCAGTCGTGATGAAGGAGCACTCCGCCCNNACATGGCAAATCGCCGCATTGAACCGCTCAAAAAAGTGTTGGCAATCGATCCAAACGACGAGGTGGCCTGGTTTGGCCTTGGGAAGGCCTACATGGAAGATGCGAACTTCGAGGAAGCGGCCAAGGCGCTTCAACAATGCGTGATCGTGAAACCCACCTATTCGGCCGCGTACTATGCTCTGGCCCAATCACTAGAGAAGCTGGGTCGCATCGACGAATGCCGAACCATCTGCGCCACCGGCATCGACGTCTCCACAACTAACGGCGATATGATGGTAACGAAGAGTTTGGAGATACTAAGAGGAAACTTGGGCTAGCTCGATAACGTTGTTACCCGACAGACTCCGATAGCGTCTTCGCAATCCGGCTACTACGATTTTGGGTCCGGATAGGTTCATGTCGCGCATTCTTCGAATAAGAAATCCCCCGACAATCCTTCCTCGTTCTCCTGAGTCGCGCTGTTGCACAAATACATGAAACTCACGCTGCTCCCCTGCTGTCAGACTTTTTCAGCTCAGTGTTATAGTGATTCCGCTCCTTTATCCTCGTCATCATCATCGGAAGTGAGCCCTAAGGCCTCCGGCTGGCGCTTGGAGATCTCCTCATACACTTCATCGAGCCAGCGGCTCGCGCAGCCGAGAATCTCCCTGACCAACGGTTCCGTTTGGCCCGTTCGTTTGATGGTCCATTGGCACACATATTCCAACAGCACATCCCGCTCAAATCGCTCCGACGATTGCATGGCCAGAGCAGTCATTTCACCCATGCCAGTCTTGAGAATCTCGGCCACTGTATCCCGCCCATACGAAGTGCTGGCAGTGACATATTGAACTGCCCGGTTGAGTTCCTGATCGGTCATGGCGTCTCCCGTATTACTTGGCCTATCATACCGAGAATGCCACCGCAGATGGAAGATTCTCTCTGGTCTTAGATGAGTGAAAAACTCTGCGTGCTCGTCAGTGGGAATGGTATGATCGCCGCCGGAAAGCCCAACGTAGATGATGTACGCAGATGAGACGAAGGAGATGCAACCTATGCCTGTGAAAACGAGTCGAAAGATTTCAACCTCGCGCAAGACCTCCTCCCCTCAACGGCAGAAACTCTCCTACTCCGAGCGCTGGGACCTCTCACATTTACTGGACAATCCGGTTGAACGTTTTGAAATCCTCTTGGGAGAGATCGAGGCCAAGGTGGTGCAATTCGAAGCTGCGCGAGGCCAACTGAGCCCGACTATGGACACATCACACTTCCACCCGCTACTGACTCTGAGCGAAGACATCACAGCGGCCTCCTCCAAAATCGGCGCCTATGCCTACCTCTGGTTCTCCGAAAACACGAAAGACTTAGCCGCCCGTTCGTTTAAAACCAAGGTTGAGGAGCGGCTCACAGCGATCCAGAACCGACTGGTGTTTTTCGATCTCTGGTGGCAAAGCGTCGATGAAGACAATGCGCGCCGACTCATGACCGGAACAGGCACACTCCGGTATCACCTTGAAACCATCCGCCGTTTTCAACCTCACACACTGTCTGAACCGGAAGAGAAGATCGTCAACATTAAGAACATCACGGGTCGTAGCGCCGTCCATTCGTTGTATGACGTGGTCACAAACGCCTTCACGTTCACGCTCACCATCAACGGCACACGAAAGACGATGACGCGCGAGGAACTGACGTCCTACTTGCGCCATGCGCAAGGCAGGCTACGTGAGGCCGCCTATCGAGAGTTGTACCGTGTCTACGCCGGCCAGCACGACCTGCTTGGGGAGATCTACAAAACCTTGGTGAACGACTGGAAGGCTGAGAATCTTCAGCTGCGCGGATTCGCGTCCCCGATTGCCACCCGCAACCTCGGAAACGACATTCCCGATGCAGCCGTGACATCGCTGCTGAAGGTCTGTCAGAAGAATGCGCACATCTTTCAAGATTACTTCCGCATCAAGGCTTGTCTCTGCAAGATCAAGCCGATGAGCCGCTATCACATCTATGCGCCTCATCGGACGGCACAGAAATCCTATCGTTATCAGGATGCCGTCCGAATGGTGCTGGAGGNNGCTGGAGGCCTATCGTGGATTCTCTCCACAATTAGCCGACTTGGCGGAACGTGTGATGCATGAACGTCATGTCGATGCACGGGCGCGGCCCGGGAAAATCGGAGGCGCCTATTGTTACAGTGTGGTCCCAAACATGACGCCTTATGTGCTGCTGAACTTCACCGGCGAGGCACGCGATATTGCGACCATGGCCCATGAGCTCGGCCATGCCGTCCACGGGATGTTGGCAGAGAAACATTCCATGTTTACCTTTCACTCCACCCTGCCACTGGCAGAAACCGCGTCGGTGTTCGGGGAACGTATCCTGTCCGACGCCCTTATGAACCAAGAACGGGATAAGAAGGTACGGCAGGGACTTCTGCTCAACCAACTGGACGACATTTACGCCACGGTTCTCCGCCAATCCTACTTCGTCCAATTTGAGAATCAGGCCCATGAGATGATTGCCCAAGGCGCGACCGTAAAGGATCTGGCCAAGACCTATCTGGCAGAGGTACGGCAGCAGTTTGGAAAGGGCATCAAGGTCCCGGAAGAGTTTCAATGGGAATGGCTGACCATTCCCCACATTTTTGCCAGCCCCTTCTATTGCTATGCCTATAGCTTCGGGAACTTACTGGTTCTTGCCCTCTACCGGATGTATCAAAAAGAAGGAGCCACGTTTGTACCCAAATATCTCGACTTGCTGAGTACCGGCGGGTCGGAGACGCCGCAGACGATTCTCGCTAAAGTCGGCGTCGATATGGCGTCTGAAGATTTTTGGCAATCGGGGTTCGATACGATCCGCGAGATGGTCGATCAGCTGGAACACACGCTCTAAATTCTCTATTTTTCTAGCACCTTAGTCATTCCACTCTCCCACACCACACCTGTGCACGCTCCCTCTCTTGACAGAAGGAGAGGCGGGGTGTAACATTATCTTAATTGATAACAGTTATCATAATCGTCGTCTGCGCACGAGAACCCTCTTCGACGAAAAAGGAGTACAACCCATGTACCTCTGCCTCTGTAAGGGAATAACCGATTCAGATATCAGAGAAGCAGGACAAGCCGGCATTGTCATGCCCTGCCAACTCAAAGCGAAGTTCGGACTAAAAGATCCAGGATGCTGCGGTCGCTGCTCAAAGAATATTCATGAGTTTGCGGAAATCGCAATGAGTGCGCAGCAAGCGCCTTCCCTCAACAGCCTACGGAGATAGTCCGGACTAAGGCCTTCTCCCTCACCCGACCTCCACAAGACTACTGCGGCACAGATCCACTCACCATCGACGACGACAATCTCGTCTCTACACAGGGTACCGCGAGATTAGGAGTCTTACCTTTCTGGCATCCTGTTGGAACAGAACAATGTGTCACGATCCCTTATTCACTCGACGNNCAGCTGTTGGAACAGAACAATGTGTCACGATCCCTTATTCACTCGACGGACACATCCTCACCTTGCGCTCGGCGAGAGCAGAAACTCGAAATCGGATTTGGTCAGCACCCCTTGCCCGGAGCCGCGCACGACCCCACGCATCACCGCATCATACAGATCGAGTTTCCGTAGCTTGAGTGCCATCATCTTTTCCTCAATGCTATGGCGCATGAGAATCCGCACGATCGAGACAGTCCGCTGTTGCCCGATGCGGTGCGCGCGATCCGACGCCTGGTTTTCCACCGCCGGATTCCACCAGGGATCCAGATGAAAGACATAGCTCGCTTTGGTGAGATTGAGCCCTTGCCCCCCCGCTTTGAGACTTAAGAGAAACACGCTCGGCTGTTCGCCGCTCTGAAACGCCGCCACTCTGGTTTTGCGCGTGGTCGCCACCGTGGAACCATCCAGCCGGTGATACGGCAAGGCATGCCGGACACAGGCCTCCTCCACAAGATCGAGAAAGCTGGTGAACTGAGAAAACACCAGAGCGCTATGCCCCTCATCCAGCAATACGTGTAATCGTTCCATCAGGAAACTGATTTTTGGCGAGGGCTCGTCGGCACGGTTCGTCAGGAGGCGAGGCGATAGACAGACCTGCCGGAGCTTGAGGATCGCCGTCAGCGCGATGAACTGCGCCTGACCCGAGGTCTTGGTCCGGTAGGCCTCGTCAATCGTGGTGCGAACCTGAGCGACCGTCTGCTGATACAGCACCTTTTGCCGATCGGTTAAGTCGAGGAACACCTCGCTCTCGATCTTCGACGGCAAGTCTTGGAGGACCTCTGCTTTGGTCCGTCGTAAGATGAAGGGCCTGGTCCGGCGAAGCAACCGCTCCAGCACGGCGCCTTGGACACGTTTGAGACCGACCTTGAACCGATCGTACTCGCCGAGCAATCCCGGCATGCAGAGATCGATCACGGAAAAATACTCGCCAAGATGGTTTTCGAGCGGGGTGCCGGTCAGCGAGAGTTTAAAACGTCCGGTGAGACGGCGGGCGGCGCCCGTCGTGTCGGCTTGAATGTTCTTCACCGCCTGCGCCTCGTCGAACACAATGACATGGAACGCCAGGCGTTCCAATCGTTCGATGTCCCGGCGAACCAGACCATACGTCGTGATGACGACCTCGCCATCCTTGGCATCGAACGTCCGCTCGCTGCCGCTATAGACATGGACTTTCAAGCCTGGCGCAAAGCGCGCAAGCTCCTGCTCCCAGTTGAAGAGGAGACTCGTCGGCACGACGACCAAATGCGGACCCTTCACACCCGCCGCCGTCTCGAGGTTCCCGTCCTGAATAGCGGCCAACAGACAAATAGCCTGGAGGGTCTTACCCAACCCCATGTCGTCCGCTAAACAGCCGCCGAAACGATGCTCGTAGAGAAACGCGAGCCAGGCATACCCGTCCCGCTGATAGGGACGAAGCGTGGCCTGCACATTTTTCGGCAGAGACCGGGCGGCAATCCGCGTGAATCCCAGGAGACGGGCGAGCACGGCCTCGTCCTCAGCAGGCAACGAAACCGCAATGCCCCGTTCGCGCAATGCCAGCCAGTCGAGGATCTGCATGCGCGGCACACGCACGATCTTCGTGACACCCCGATCCGCCTGCGCCTCGCCGGTCAGGGCGAGGATCGCGTGCAGCCGTTCCAGGGTCTGGCGATCCAACACCCGCAACCCGCCGTTAGCGTCGATCAGCCCTCCCTGCTGAAGGGCGGCCCGCCACTCCGCTTCGTCCATCGCCACACCGTCGCACCGAATCTCTGGACGGATTTCAAACCAGTCGATCCCGGCCCCTTCCGGCTCGACACGCTCCACATGGGCTGAACAATCCCATCGAGAAGGCTTGACGGGCTTGCCCTCGTAGAGCAATGCAATCCCGGCGGACGTGAGCCTGTCCAAAAGAGCCGGCAATCCTTGGAACAGCCGCGGTGCGTCGATCATCATCTCGTCGCAGCGCCGCATGCCGCGAAAGATTTCCTGGCCGAATACGTCGAAGGGAATCCTGTACAGCCATACCTCACGAGCCTTATCCACCGGCTGCAGCTCCCATCGCCCGGCGTGTGTCTGTAGTCGCACATCTGTCCGGGCATAGCCCAACAGGTGCTGCTTGAGCCACTGCGTGGCCTCGTCGTTGACGGCGCGTGGCCACTCCTCCAGACTGAGAACCATTTTGATGCGTTGGTCTCGTTCCTTGGCCTCGCGCACAGAAAGAAGTCTAAAAAACGCGTCGTAGAGTATGGCCTTTCGTTTGTGCGTGCGCAGCGCACTGGAAAAGGCGCGCCCTTGCTCCAACGCCGAGAAAAATCCAAAGGTAGAGACACTCGGAGCAAACCGGACATCACCACGGCGACATTGTGCCTGTAATGTCCATGAAGCAGATAGCGGGTCTTCCACGCCGGATGGAGGCTTCAGGATCAGGGAATACGAAAATCCATCACCCACCGAAGGCGGCGCGGGGCGTTGCACCGAAACTTCCTGGCCTTCTACCTTCAGCAGGAGATCTCGCACAATCCGGTTGGCCTGCATTTGAAGCACCTCGATTTGCGCAGACTGAAACTCCTCCAGCGAGATCGTAAACTCCATATCCTGGTTGGCGCCTTGCCACCGCCCATACCCGGACTCGCCCGGTAACGGCACCGTGCGGAACCCTTCGCCGAAATCGTCATAGGGATCGGATAACGGATCGCCATCCTTGAAGCGTTGCAGCAAAGTACGGAACAACGCCCACCCCTGTTCGTCCTTCAGATAGAGCAATCGCCTGCCGCTCAGATCGACCACAAACGTCCTGAAGCGCGCGATCCGTTCGAGCGGTACCTCGTCGGCGAGGCAGACAGCGCGTACCCTGACCTGGCCGCCGACAAGGTCAACCTCCGTCTTACTCCGGCACTTGACCGATTGGTTCCAGTGAAGCGGGATCGATTCGTGGCCAGATACCAGCACAATCGGGTAGGGCCTGTCGTGAACTCTGAGATAGTGGAGCAAGGGGTCTTCCCCGAACCCGGGCATGAACCAGGACACATTAAGGAGAGAAACCAGTTCAGGTGGAATCGCGGCGCCCCATCCCCCGGACAGCGGCACGCCATTCCTATGGATTAGGAGCTGCGGATGCAGGTGATGGGCATCGATCACGATCTCATAGGCCGGTCCCTTGCGAGCCACTCCTTTACCGGCGACTTCGGCAGAAAACGGTCCTGGCGCCCTGGCTGCTTCCTGGATGCTGCCGAGCAACTCGGCTCGAAGCTCAGGCAGCTCGACTTCTTGCCCGCCAGGCAATCTAAACAGCTCCGGTGAGAGCAGATGCTTGGTCGTGAAATAGACGCACAGCACATGTTTGCACAGCCTGCCTGGATCCCAGGCCGGGCAATCGCAAGAGGCCGCGAGGAATCCGTCGTCGATGTAAAAAACGACCTCGTAGAGCCTGCTCCCTTGTACCTCCGCCGTCAGCGTTGTGCGGTCATGGTTCCAGGCATAATGCTGAAGCCGCTGCTCTTGGTAATAGTCGTACCCCCGGACGACGGATGCCTTCGGGGCCATCGTATAAACAGCGTTAGCCGATATGGCGCGAAACGCGGCGATGAGTGCGAATGATTCGGAGGCAGGGCGTGGAACGACAATTCCCTGCCCGCGACGGGATGAGGTCTTCTTCCGCATAGTGCTTCACTATAAGCGGGAGAGAGGAACAGCAGCAAGGTACGGTAACGGATGAATACTCGATCTGATACCTGAGTCGGTCCCATTACGCGAACCGGCGCTCGCCGATCGAAATACGTCGTGGAGACCAAACAGAAGATACTACTTGGCAGAACTGGCCTTGAATCTCGCTGCGATCTCGGCTACACGTCGGCCTAACTCCTTGGCGTCGGCCAACTCCTGGTTGTCGATGCCGGGGCTGTCGCCTTCTGTGGTGGCCGATGCGCCGAAGGCCCCGCCCCCACTGACGACGATCATCTGATTCCCCAGCATCGCGGCAAGAATCGTCAGCATCGTGACTTCCTTCCCACTCGACACCTGACCGCCCACGGCGAAAGCTGCACCGATCTTGTTCTTCATCTTAAATTCTGGGAACACACCAAATTTAAACTGCCAGTTGTCGAAAAAGGTTTTCACCTCACCAGACATGTTCGACCAATAGACTGGCGAGCCGACCACGACTGCATCGGCAGAGAACAAATCGTCCGCCGTCACCTTGCCGACTCGTTTCAAGAGTACCTCGGTGCCGGACACGCTCTTCACGCCAGCGACCACTGCTTCAGCCATGCGCTCCGTATTACCGGAAAGCGAATGGTAAGCCACGAGCACCTTCACCAATGGCGCGGCATCTTCGGCAAATGCCTCACCAAAACCGGCTGCGAACAATACGAGAAGAACGCTCAGAAGAAGGGAACCACAAAAGCAGAGGCGCGAAGAAGAAATGGGGAAAGGGGGAATCATCAATTAGTTAATCGAGAGAAGAAGCCAGCGCACGGAATTGCCGTGGTTCAACGACGGACAATTTCTTCTTCCATCCGTTCTTCAACGGAAACTTCCGTCAACGTTCCACGGTAGTCACACTTGTGACAGCGAACTCGCCATTCTTCGATCCACTTTTCCTGCACGTACGACTGCCGACATTTCGGGCACACAAACACGCCCTTCACATAATGCACTTTTCGTGTTTCTTTCATACACCTACCCCTTGCTTATCTCTTCTGAGGATGGCATAGGCACCCGCGCGATTGCAAGATACTCTTAGCCCGCAGACGATCTCATGCCGCCCCATGCAGCCTCCGGCTTGACTCGTTTCCAGTGCGCCGATAGGATGCCGCCGTGCAACGACACCGACCACTTGCGATTTTTCTCATTATCCTCTTCTCGTTCCCTTGCTATACCATGGCGGGACACGATCCATCCCAGCCTGGGCTAATCCCGATTACCCTCCCGGGAGGAACCATCATTCACGCGGAGCTAGCCAACACTCCCCAGAAACGAGCAGAGGGATTGATGTACCGCGAGCAATTAGCCCCAGACCGCGGCATGCTTTTTACATTCTCGCAAGCAGAGGCTTGGGTGTTCTGGATGAAGAACACCAAGATTCCGCTCGATCTCATCTGGATCAATGAGAAAAAGCAGATTGTCCATATGGAACAAAACGTCCCGATCTGCACGAGGACGGATGACAGCTGCCCCCAATACCGGCCCAACGAAGGCGCACTCTATGTCTTGGAGCTCGCGGGGGGACGAGCTGAGAGTTTGAAGTTACAGCGGGGATCCAAACTTCAGTTCCGGGTTCCGTAGCTTGTTCCCCTCACGCAGGACGCTCAAAAAGTTCGTCCAGCAAGGCCGCGGGCGAGTTGAAACCGGAGGCGTACCCTCTGGGGTACGTTGAGGATTTCGACGAGTCGAGAACGAAGCTGGCGGAATTTTTCAGCGTCCTGCTAGCTAGGACCGTTCTTGCCAGGCCCTCATCCGCCTCGCCGTAATTACCCCCTCCACACGTTCAACAGATTTGAGCACTTGATCGAGATGGCGGGTATCTGAAATTTCTACGACAAAATCCAGTACAGCTTTTTGATCCTCCCGCGTCGTGATCTCCGCACGACTGATGTTGGCATGGCATTCTGCGATCGCAGAAGACACATTCGCCAAGACCCCGGTCTTATCGACAGCGACAATGGACATTTTGACCGAGTGCGTGCTGGGTGTGGCAGCATCCCACTCCACTTCCACCAACCGCTCCTTGTCGTAGTCCAGCGCCTCAAGATTTGGGCAATCGACGGCATGGATTGTGAGCCCGCGACCTCGCGTAATGTATCCCAGAATGCGGTCGCCGGGCACAGGATGACAACAGCGCGAGAGCTGCATGAGAAGATCGCGGGATCCTTTCACCTGTACACCGGTGCCGTCGCTTTTTCCACTCACCGCTTTACGCGCAGTGGGACGTTCAGGAGCGGAAGCTGGAGCCGGCGCTTTAGATGATGAAACCGTGAGTTTGTCGATGACCTGCGACGTCGCCACGCGACCGAACCCAACTGCCGCAGCCAATTCGTCGGTACTCTCGAATCCTGACTGACGAGCGGCCTCCAACAGCTCCGCCGATTTGAACATCCTGGCCGGCGCCATCCCCTGACGGCGAAACTCCGACTCCAGCAGGCGGCGGCCGATCTCGACACTTCGCTTCTGCTCCTCAAGCTTGATCCAGTGTTTGATTTTGGTCTTCGCGCGCGAGGTGCGAACAAACTTCAACCAGTCCTTATGGGGCGATTGCGTCGGGGACGTCAGAATTTCGACCGTATCCCCACTCGCCAGTTGATACTTGAGTGGCACAATCTTTCCGTCCACCTTGGCCCCGACACAATGGTCTCCCACTTGGGTGTGAATCGCAAAGGCAAAATCGACGGGTGTCGATCCCCTCGGCAGCTCTTTCACAACCCCTTTGGGGGTGAATACATAGACCACATCGTGGAAGAGGTCCAGCTTCACCGAGTCCATAAATTGCCGGTTATCCGTCAAATCTTCATGCCACTCAACGAACTGATGAAGCCAGCCA
>CXWL01023530.1_pt1 | contig 10722 bp, 8 predicted proteins | sample 590931 | NCBI WGS metagenome assembly CXWL01 (sample SAMEA3498368, study PRJEB10139) | groundwater metagenome | biome: water well; material: biofilm material | place: Germany | collected 2015-04-27 | reverse complement strand
GAGAGACTAGTTCGGCTGCGCCGGCCCGAGCTCCTTCTGCGCCGGCGCCGCTTGCGCCGTCTCCGGGGTGACAATGCCCATCTCGCGCTCCATGCGCGAAAGTGCGTCCTCGCCCATGGCCCTTTCCATGTTCTGCTCGGCCTCGATGTCGGCGATGCCTTCCTTGGACAGGTCGGCGGCCACACGCAGGGCACCGCGATTCTTGTCGATGCGTTCCTGCACCACCTGCTCGAGCTGACCGAAATCCGTCGTCACATTGAAGTTGAAGCTTTCCGAGAGCTTGGCGACTTCGGCCTCGGCCTCGCTCATCTTGATCTCGGCGTCGTACTTCTGGATTTTGGTACGCACCTCGCCGAGCTTCTTGGTGGCGTGCTGAATCTTCTGCAGGCTGTTGTTGTACGAGCCCTCGTGCATCGCCAGTTGTTCCTGGTTCTGCGCGAGGTCCTTGCGCGCCTTTTCCATCTCGAGCGCGAACTTGGCCGCGGTCGCACGGTCGCCAGCCTTGAGGTAAGCCTTGGCCTGCGCCTCGAGCTGGGCGACGTGGCGCTCGCCTTCCTTGACCTGGCGCGTGACCTTCTCGACCAGGCCGCGGTACTGCTCGAGCCCGAGCCGTCCGCCCTTGAGCTCCTCGACCGAGCGGTCGTACTCGTACTGCATCTGCTCGATCGGGTCGGCTTCCCAGAAGAAATTGGCAAGCTTGTTCAACTGGGCGCGGATGGCGCCGAAGAATTTCTGGAAGATCATTGCCTTCTGGACCTCATGAAAGTTCGTGCAACAGGGACGCAAGCATCAAAGTAGCGAGATCAAAAGTTCAACACAAAGAGGCACAGAGAGCCAGAGCGGTCCGCAGATGACGCAGATGCCGCAGATAAGAGCCGGGCATCGGATGCAAGTGGCTCGCTCTCATCTGCGCAATCTGCGTCATCTGCGGATCGCTTTGCTTCTCCTCGGCTGCTCAGCGCTTTTTCTTGTCGAGCAGATCGAACAGGTCGCGGTACTCGGCGGTGACTTTATGGCCGGGCTCGAGGTAGACCAGCGGCATCGCGGCCTCGTGGCTTTCCTTGATCTTGATCGTGCTGGAAATATATTGCGGCAACACCGGCAGTTTCTCGGCAATCAGCTCCTCGACCACGCGCGTCGGCAGATTCGAGCGCGCATTGAACTGATTGACGACGATGCCCTCGACTTTGAGCTTTTTGTTGTGATCGCGGCGGATCTCGTCGACGTTCTCGAGCAGGCGGTACAGCGCCTGGCGCGAGAAGTCGTCGCAGTCGAACGGGACCAGGCAGCGGTCGGCCGCGATCAGCGCCGACAAGGTATAGAAATTCAGCGCCGGCGGCGTGTCGATCCAGATCTGCGCGTACTGTTTCTTCAGGGTCGTCAGCGCCTCGGCCAGCTTGAAAATCTTGAGCTTGGTCTCAAGCTTGGTCTGCAGGTCGCTCAAGCGCGGGCTGGCCGCCATCACCGACAGCTGGTCGAATTGCGTCGGCGTGACGTACTCGGCCGGATCGCGCGTGCGCAGCCGGTAAGACAGCGTCTCCTCGAAGAAATCGGCCACGCCGAGGCTGACCTGGTCCGCCTCCGCGCCGAGCAGATAGTGCGAGGAGTTGGCCTGCGCATCGAGATCGATCACCAGCGTCTTCAGCCCCTGCGACGCCGCGATCGCAGCCAGATTGCAGACGATCGTGGACTTGCCGACACCACCCTTCTGATTGAACACGACACGGATCATGGTGAGTTCCGGCATTTCTCGAAGAGCCCGAGTATAGACGCGGGCGTTAGAGCAGCTTGGAGCGTGTGGACGTAGGAGCAAAGCGGTCCGCAGATGACGCAGATTGCGCAGATGCAAGCAGGAAGATGAGCGCCGGTTTCATCGATCTGGGTTTCATCTGCGACATCTGCGTCATCTGCGGACCGCTCTCGCTCTTGGCTCCACATCGGGTTCAGGCGCGCTTTATCTTCACGCGCCTAGGCTCAGGGACTGGGATCGGGGGTGGGCGATGAAAAGGCTGTTGGTGGCGTGCGCAATGTTGTTGCTCGGCGCGTGTGCGCTGGAACCCTATCGGTACAACGAGGACGGTTACTGGAGCGCACGCGCGCGGCCAGCGGCGTCGATCGTTGTCTACGGCGGCTATTGCTCGCCCGGATTCGGCTACGGCTACGGGCCGACCTGGTATGCGTGGCACCCGTGTTTCGGTTCCCCGTTTGCGTACAGCCCTTATTACGGCAGTGGTTTCTATGCGCTGTATGACCCGTTCTGGCCGTATCACCCGGCGTATTCCTATGGCGGTCATCGCCATCCGGGCGATGCGCGCGTGCGTGCGTACGACGCCGCGCGGCGCTTGAGCGACGACCTCGCCAATGATCCGGAACGCCGGTTCACGAGTTACGAATCGCTGGGACCGGTGCGCGGGCGCGATCTCGGCCCCGGTGGCGGCGAAACGCTGCGCAGCTATCCTTCGACGACGCGTCCTGATGGAGCGTCGGACGCTTTGCTCAGGATGAGCGGGTCTGCGCGCGGCTACGAGCCGGCCAGCGGGGGCAGCTACGACGGTGGGTTGTCGAGTCGCGGCAGTGGCGCTTTCAGCGGTTCCGGCCGGTCGGGAGGCTTGAGCTCACGCAGCAGTTCCAGTAGCGGCGCCAGCTCGCGCAGCAGCTCCGGCAGCTCGCGCAGCGACAGCGGCTCATCGTCGCGCAGTAGCTCCGAATCGGGCTCATCGTCGCGTTCGCGTCAGGAGGACTGAGACGCTTGTCACTATTCGGGCACAGGTGCTGGCTATACTCGAATCCAGCGAGCACACCAGCTCTCGAATTTCAACGGTTTCGACGTCCGTCAAGCGTTCTACCGGATTCCCCCTGTTCCAGTTGAACAACGGGCGTCGAAACCTTCCCATAAAANNCGATTCCCCCTGACACGGGGGACAAGCTGCAGGAAGCGGGCCACATTGGCGGTTTTCACGTGCCGATGTCACTAATTTGCAAAGCCCAGCTAAACGGCTGCGTTTTCCGGTCTTGCTCTTAGTAGACCGTAACGAATCCTGACGCCACGCGTAATTTCCCGCGTTTCCGGGCGTGCCTTGAGGGCGTCGTCTGACCTTTCTCGGCTACCATTCCGCCCCGATACGTCACTCTTAGACCTTGTTGGCTGAAATGCTTTTCGATATGCGTTATGACGTCATCGTCGTAGGTGGCGGCCATGCCGGCACTGAGGCCGCGCTGGCTGCCGCGCGCATGGGCGCGCGCACGCTGCTGTTGACCCATCAGATCGAAACCATCGGTCAGATGAGCTGCAATCCGGCGATCGGCGGCATCGGCAAAGGCCATCTCGTGCGCGAGATCGATGCGCTCGGCGGCGCCATTGGTTGGGCCGCGGACCGCGCCGGCATCCAATGGCGGACCTTGAACGCGAGCAAGGGCCCGGCGGTGCGGGCGACGCGCTGTCAGGCCGACCGCGCGCTGTACAAGGCGGCGATCCGCTTTCGGGTCGAAAATCAGCCGAACCTGACCCTGTTCCAACAGGCGGTCGACGACCTCGTCATCGACAACGGCCGCGTGACCGGCGTCGTCACGCAGATGGGAATGCGCATCGAGGCGCAGACCGTGGTGTTGACCGCGGGCACCTTTCTCGCCGGACTGATCCACATCGGCCAGGCCAATTACCGCGGCGGCCGCGCCGGCGATGCGCCCGCGCTCAAGCTGGCCGAGCAGTTGCGCGAGTTGCCGCTGGGCCAGGGCCGCCTGAAGACCGGCACGCCGCCGCGCATCGACGGCCGCACGGTCGATTTCAACGCCATGAGCGAACAGCCCGGCGACGATCCAATGCCGGTGTTTTCGTTTACCGGCAGCACGGCCGATCACCCGCGCCAGGCCAGTTGCTGGATCACCCACACGAGCGGCGAGACGCACGACATCATCCGCGGCGCGCTCGACCGCTCGCCGCTGTACACCGGTACGATCGAAGGCATCGGTCCGCGCTATTGCCCGTCGATCGAAGACAAGGTCGTGCGCTTCGCCGACAAGTCGTCGCACCAGATCTTCATCGAGCCGGAGGGCCTCACGACGCATGAGCTGTACCCGAACGGCATCTCCACCAGCCTGCCGTTCGACGCGCAGTTGCGCTTGGTGCGTTCGATCCGCGGGTTGGAGAAGGCGCACATCACGCGCCCGGGCTATGCGATCGAATACGACTATTTCGATCCGCGCGGGCTGAAGCCCAGCCTCGAAACCAAAGCCATCGCCGGGTTGTACTTTGCCGGCCAGATCAACGGCACGACCGGTTACGAAGAGGCCGCCGCGCAGGGCCTGCTGGCCGGCCTGAATGCCGCGCGCCAGGTACAGGACCGCGACGCCTGGTGTCCGCTTCGCGATCAAGCTTATCTCGGCGTGCTGGTCGACGACCTGATCACGCTCGGCACCACCGAGCCGTACCGCATGTTCACGTCGCGCGCCGAATACCGGCTGCAACTGCGCGAGGACAATGCCGATCTGCGCCTGACCGCGACGGGCCGCGAGCTTGGGCTGGTCGACGACGCGCGCTGGGATGCGTTTGCGCGCAAGCGCGACGCCATCGACCGCGAAAACGCGCGTCTCGGTGCACTCTGGGCCGCGCCCGGCAACGCGCTCGGGCAGGAATTCACCAACGCGACCGGTGCGCCACTGTCGCGCGAAACACCCGCGCTGGATCTGTTGAAGCGCCCGCAGCTCGGCTACCGCGAGCTCACTGCGCTGCCGGGTTTCGGCCCCGGCGTCGACGATCCGACGGTCGCCGAACAAGTCGAGATCCAGGCCAAGTATTCAGGCTACGTCGAACGCCAGCGCGTCGACATCGACCGCTCACAACGCAACGAAGAAGCGGCGATCCCGGAAAGTTTCGACTACCGCGGCGTCACCGGGCTCTCCGCCGAAGTCCTGCAGAAACTCGACCGCGTCCGCCCCGCCACCTTGGGCCATGCCGCCCGCATCCCCGGCGTCACGCCGGCGGCGGTATCGCTATTGCTGGTGCATTTGAAGCGGCGTCGCGGATAGCAACAGCACAACAAAGCGGTCCGCAGATGACGCAGATGGCGCAGATGAAAGCCTGAGCAAAGGCACTCGGATCGACCGTTTTCCGGTGTCGCGTCGGCCAAGAATTTCAATAAGTCCGCTCTTATCTGCGACATCTGCGTCATCTGCGGACCGCTTTGCTGTTTCTTAGCGCGCCAGGAACGCCTGCACCTTCGGCAAGATCGTGTCCTTGGCGTCCTCGATCACGTAATGCCCGGCATCGGTGAACCCGATCGCTTCGGCTTTCGGGAAGCGCGTGCACCATTCGTTGAAATAATCGCGATCGAAGACGAAGTCTTTCAGGCCCCACAGGATCATGGTCGGCTTGTCGGCGAGCGTGTGCAGGGACTTGCCGGTCGACGCGAGGGTCGCCCAGGCCGGATCGCTTTCCGACAGCGGGATATCCTGCACAAAGCGCAGCGTCGCGCGGCGGGCGAGTGGGGTGTCGTACGGCGCGACGAACGCGTCGCGCTGTGCCTTGGACAGGCGCTTGACCGTGCTGGTCCAGGCACTGCCGACCGCAAACGCATTCAGGCGCTCGACAAGAAAGGCGCCAAGCTTGCTGTTGCGTACCAGCGCGAGCGTCTTCGGCAACAGTTTGCCTTCCAGCATCGGAAATGCGGCGGTATTGAATATCACCAGCCGTTTGACACGATCCGGATTACGCACCGCCCAGGTGCTGGCAATTGCGCCACCCCAGTCATGCATGACGAGATTGACGGGGCCGGTCGGGACGACCTTATCCATCCACGCCGAAAAATCGGCGACGCGGCTGTCGAGCGTGTACTTGTAGACGTTGTCCGCCGGCCGATCCGACAAACCCATGCCGATATGGTCCGGCACCAGGCAGCGAAATTTAGGCTTCAATGCCGCGACCAGATCGCGATACAGCCAGCACCAGCTCGGATTGCCATGCACCATCACCACCGGCTCGCCCTGACCTTCGTCGAGGTAATGCATCGACAGGCCGTCGCGCGTAAAAAAACGCGGGGTGAAACCGAGAGATTCGATCAGGGCTTGCGGGACGGGATTGGGCACGGGGCTATCGGGTGGCTGTTGTTGTAGAGGAGGCAGAGCGGTCCGCAGATGACGCAGATGACGCAGATGAAAAGCGTCGACAGGCTGTTTTGCGGCGCTGCCGACGACCGGCAGCTACCCGGTGATCAACTCGCTCTTATCTGCGCCATCTGCGTCATCTGCGGACCGCTTTTGCTGTTCGCGGACCGCCAAGGTGCTACCAGACCACCTCGGCCATCGAGCAATTCAGCCCGGAGCCGATGCCGAGCATGGCGACGCGCTTGCCCTTTTTTAGGCGGCCGCTGTCCTGCAGCATCGACAACGCGATCGGCAGCGAGGCCGGGCCGATGTTGCCGAACTCGGGGAAGATGGTCAGCACCTTGCGCGGGTCGATCCCGAGCAGCTTGACCAGTTCCTCGGTATGCACGCGGCTGACCTGATGGATCACGAACTCGTCGATTTCGCCGACCGCCCAGCCGAACATCTGGCGCGCGGCGCCGAAGGTACGGCCGGCGAGCTTGAGGCCCTCGATCAACAGGGTCTTGGTGTCGGTGACCATGCGGTCGATATTGCCCGCGCACAGCTTGGAATACTGCACGGCCGAGCGCGACACGCTGCCGAGGTAGCGGTGGCCGTCCGGATACAGGTCGGCGTTCGCGAGCATCATCGCGACGCCGCCGGAGCCCAGGGTCAGCGAAGCAAACTCGTCGCGGAACTGTTCGGGGGTCACCGCGGGATCGCTCAGACGTTGAATGGTCTTCTCAATGATGTGACGGCTGCATTCGCCGTCGACGATAAGGGCGTATTCGATATCACCGCGCTCGATCATGTGCGCCGCGATATCCATGCCATTCAGGAACGCGAGGCAGGCATTGCCGACATCGAAGTTCTGGCAGGTTTCCGGCAGGCCGAGCTTGCCGGCGACGATGCTGGCGGTCGACGGTTCGATGTAGTCACGGCAAACCGAGGTATTGACGAGGATGCCGATCTTTTCGCGCGGGATGCCGGTCTCGGCGAGCACCTTTTCGGCGGCCATGCGCGCGGCATCGGACGGCACCGTGCCGATGTCCCATTGGCGCCGTGCATTGATGCCGGCCACGCCCTCGAGCAGGTCGTGGCGCACGCCGAGGCGCTCCATCGACGGCAGCAATCGATGAACGATCTCGGCGGACGTCAGACGATTCGGCGCGTCGACATGGGCGACCGAGGCGATGGCAACGTGTTGGAAGCGCATGTGTGCAGTAGCCATCGAATACAGAGAACCCGGAAAGGTACGGCCAGATCGCGGAGTGTGCAAGCGTGAAAGTGACACCGAGTGTCTTTTCAGAAGGTTTCGGGCCGAACAAAGCACAGCAGGGCCAAGCGGTCCGCAGATGTCGCAGATGGCGCAGATAGGAGCAAAGCCGTTCGAAGATGAGTTGGATGACGGCGGCTGCCCGAGCAAGCAGAGCGGAGCCAAGGCAGAGCGGTCCGCAGATTTCGCAAATGACGCAGATAGGAATAAAGCCATTCGAAGACGCAATCGTCAGTCTTGTCCGCTCTTATCTGCGTCATCTGCATCATCTGCGGACCGCTTTTCTGCTTGCATTCGATCGTCAGGTTGATCCGCTCTCATCTGCGTCATTGCGGCATCTGCGTCATCTGCGGACCGCCTCTCGCTGTTTGCTTTCTGCTGTCGATCAGGCGCGGATTTTCAAGGGAGTTCGGCATGACCCCGTTCACCCTGCAGGTGCCGAGGGCGCCCTACACTGCACGCTGGGGTTCCAATGGGGTCGCGCTCGATGCCTGATGTGGGTGGTGCAGATCTGCGGTTTTCCCGCACGGTTCGTCGGGTTGCGCTGAGCGTCGGCCTCGTCGGCGCGATGCTGGCGGCCGCGCCGGTGCTCGCGTTGTCCGAGCAGCGTGGGCAGACCGCGAGCGGCGCGTATTTCATCGCGCAGGCGCCAGATGGCTGGCATGCCGGCGGCACCCTGGTGCTGGTCAATCATGGCTATCACATCGATCCGCCGGACAACGACCCGAGCCTGGGGCCGTCGGTACTGCGCCAGCGCATGCTCGCGAAGGGCTACGCGATCGCGGCGTCGAGCTACAGTCAGCGTGGCTGGGCGCTGTTCGGCACCGAGCGCGACCAGCGCGAAATGATTGCCGCGTTTGCCGCTCGTTTCGGTCAGCCGGGGGCGATCATCGCCAGCGGCGGTTCGCTCGGCGGTCTGGTGACCATGCAGCAGGCGGAGCAGGCCGATCTCGGCGTGCCGGTGGTCGGCGCCTATGCCATCTGCGCGCCGCTCGCCGGCGCGCGTGTATGGGAACAGGCGCTGGATCTGCGCCTCGCTTACGACCGCGTCTGCCAGAACGTCGCTGGCGGCGAGCTGCCACGCGGCGACGATGCACTGCCGTACATCCTGGATGCCGACGACATCGATGACTATGCGGAAGTCGACGGCGGCGGCGAGCTCGCGTTGCGGATCGCCAAGTGCACGGGCTATGGGCTCCCGGGCTTCCTGGTCACCGATGGCATGGAAGACCGCTACGCGCAGCTCAAGCTCGCGACCGGCGTCGATCCGAACTTCTTCCTCGAGAACATGTTCTATGCGACCTACGGGCTCGGCGATCTGTATCGCGATCCGGCGAAGATCAATAACCGCCCCGCGATCTCCAATGCGCACGTGGTCTATCCGGATACCGTCGTCCAGCGCGACATCCGGCGCGTGCAGGCCGATGTGTTCGCGAACCTCGATCTGAAACGCCACTTCACGCCGACCGGCCTCGTCGCCAACGCCAAGGTGCTGACCACCCACACGAGTCGCGACGGCCTGGTCGTGCCCGAACATGGGCGTGCGCTCGAAGGCAAGGTCCCGGCCAATCAGTGGTCAAGAGCGTTCGTGGTCGAATCCTCACCGAGCCATTGCGGTTTTTCCGACGCCGAGCTGCTCGGCGGCTTCGAGGCACTGAACGACTGGATCGGTGGCGCTGCACAGCCGACCGCCGCGTCTATCCAGAGTGCGTGTCAGCGCGAGCGCACTGCCAATCCGAGCCTTGGTGCGTGTCGCTACGACCCGAGCTTCTTGCCGGGCGACATCAACGCGAAGATCAAGCCGCGCAACGACGTGGGCTGGCCAGTCGATGCCACCGCGAGCGGGCTTTGGTTCGATCCCGCGCGCCCGGGCGAAGGCTTCGTCGTCGAGTCGATCGGCGGCAGTACCGTGGCCGTCACCTGGTTCACCTATCCGACGGTTGGCAGTAGCGCCGACCAGGCCTGGTACACCGGCATCGGCAAGGTGATCGACAACAACATCGTCGTCAACCATCTGCAAGGCCGGCGCGGCGGTCGCTTCGACGCCGACTTCAATCCGGCGGCGCTGACGTCGGTCGAGCTCGGCCGCTTCGATGTCGTGCTGACCGGTTGCGGCAACGGCGAACAGCGCGTGCAGGCGCCGGCGCCGTTTGGGGATTCGCGACGTCCGTTCCGCCGCCTGAGCCGCGTCGGCAGCGCGCGTTGTCCAGGCGACACGGTGCCGACCACGCCATCGGCATTCGTACGCTGGAGCGGCGCCTGGTACGACGCGAGCAAGCCTGGCCGCGGCGTGTTCCTGCAGGTTCAGGACGACGGCCGCGCGTTCCTGGTCTGGTTCACCTACCGCGCGGATGGGGAACCGGCATGGATGGTCGGCGAGGGTGCGGCGCAGGGCGGCGACCTCGTCTTCAACGCGATGACGCGACCGGTCGGTACGCGCTTCGGCAGTGCGTTCGACGCCGCCGCCGTACGCCAGGAAGCCTGGGGCACGGTGCGCCTGTCCGGCAACGGCTGCGGCAACCTTGTCCTCGACTACAGCAGCACGCAGCCGGGATATGGCGCCGGGCGCTTCAACTTCACACGGTTGACGACGCCGATCGGGGCGGGGTGTCCGTAACCGGAGTCGCTGGAGTAGCGGCGCACTGCTCCCCTCTCCCATGCTCTTAGGGAGAGGGGCTGGGGGAGAGGGCGCTCGTGCTGGCGGCGCCAACCCTCTCCCCCGGCCCCTCTCCCGCGCTCACCTCTCTCGCACGAACCCATAGGAGGCGCGGGAGAGGGGAGCAAAGCCCTGCCCCAATTCCGCCCCGATTCATCACCGCGCCGCCCGTCTTCGCGGCGTCTTGAGGCGGAATATGTAAGCTGTCCCGGACGACGAGGAACAGCCATGTACGGTCTACGGACAACGATTGCGGCGGCGCTGCTTTCGGTGGCGTTTTCGGCCAATGCGGCCCATCCGACTCAGCAGGACATGGTCGGCATCTGGTACGGCACACATGTGCAGCCGGATGTGGCCTCGGCGCCGTTGCACTGGAAGCTGTGGCGGCAGTCGGATGGGCGCTTCGTCATCGACTATTACGTGCAGGCCGGCTGTTTTCTCAGCTATTCGCATCGCGAGATCGGGCGTTGGGAGCTGCGCCGCGGCGTGCATCGCGTGATCACCGAGCAGATCGGCGAGCGTAAGCTCGACCAGGGCAGCAAGGGCTATTCGCAGCGCTTCAAGATTCTCGAAGCGAGCGCCGACCGCATGCGCTTCATGCAGCAGGGCGCCGACGTTGATCTGTTGCTGACGCGGATCCCGGCGGACTTCCACATGGACACGATGAATCTGTGTCCGGCGGAAGAATCCGGTTCGTGAGCGACTATGGAAT
>CXWL01004874.1_pt2 | contig 10723 bp, 9 predicted proteins | sample 590931 | NCBI WGS metagenome assembly CXWL01 (sample SAMEA3498368, study PRJEB10139) | groundwater metagenome | biome: water well; material: biofilm material | place: Germany | collected 2015-04-27 | reverse complement strand
GCGTTCAGCTCCGCGCTCGCATGATCCTCCGGAATACCAGCTCCCCGGAGCGACTCGGCAAGCGCGAGCACGTCCGCATTTTTCTTCGTCAGAATAGCGATATCGTCATATCGCACGCCCGATGCATGTAGCTTCTCGATATGAGAGCGAATAGCATCGCGTTCTTCTCTCGGTGTATNNGCGAGCACTTTTGAAGTCGAGCGATAATTCTCGATAAGGGATATGACTTTCGCCTCGGGATACTTCTCTTTGAAATAGAAGAACGACGCGAGTGATGCGCCCTGGAAACGATAGATCGCCTGCTTCTCGTCGCCGACAATGAAGAGGTTCGGTGAGCCGTCAAAATCGGTCACGAGCTCGAGGAGTCGGTTCTGCGCCGGATTTGCATCCTGATGTTCATCGGCAAGTACGAACTGTGAACGTTCCCCAACTTCGGCACGGAATCCTTCATCCGACTCGAGGCCGCGCACCGCTTCGGCGATAAGGTCTTCGTAGTCGTAGAGCGATTCGCGTTCGAGCGCTTCCTGATATGCCTGGAAGAGATGTGCGACTTCGATATGTTTTTCGAGCCGCTCGCGGCGCCGCAAAGATTCCCCTTTTTCTTTCCCTTCGTGCACGCCACCTGCATGAATGCGATCGGGCTCGGTAAGCAGGCGCTCGTGCGCTTCTGTGAGCTCGGCGAGATAGCGCTCCGGCGTGTAGTGTTCCTGCTTCAACTTACTCATGAAAGCCAAGAGTGTCCGTGCCGCACGATGCGGCTGTTTCGGATTCCTAATTTTCGAATACGACCCTTTGTCGAGCAATTGCTCCATAAGTGCAATGCCACGCACTTCTCCAAGCTGCGTACCGAGCGCAATGCGCGGAAAGAGATCCGGACGAAGTTCGAGTATCGATCGTGCAAATCCATGGAAGGTGTGGATACGGACCCGGTACGCAGCACCACTAACAAATGAGGCAAGTCTGGTGCGCAGAGTCGCNNCTCTTATACGCTTCTTCAAAAGCCGGAGTGGTCGACATTTGTTTAGTGTACCGCGCACAGTTACTCTCTGCACACCCAAACGAACCCCATGTATTGACGATATGTCAATACATGTATACAATTAACAGCAGTAGTTCTTACCAGAGATTTGTCATATTCACTAACGGAGGTGTCTTATGAAGAGAGCGCTTGCATCATTGGGCAGCACTCTATTGCTTGTCCTGCTTGGCATCACTGGTATCACGCTGCTCTTCGGAGCGGTCGCGAGCCATTCCATACAGAACGCCCATTCCCACCCCTAAGCATCTTGCAAAAGAGATGTCCTCAAACAAATCTCTAAAAAATAGAAAGACCGCACTATGTCCATCGTGGATAGTGCGGTCTTTTCTTTTTTAAACTTTCTTTAATATGACTTCAGATGTCGTGCGTCGCCATGGGTGCGGATTTTTTCGAGCGCCTTCGCTTCGATCTGGCGGATACGCTCGCGAGTAACACCAAACTCGCGCCCTACTTCTTCAAGCGTGTGATAGATGCCATCCATAAGACCGTGGCGCATCTCGAGAATCTTGCGCTCTTTCGGCGAAAGGTCGCTTAGGATTGAGCGCACCTGCTCCGTGAGGATGCGTTCGGAAGACTCTTGTATCGGCGACGGGATCTTATCGTCGGGAATGAAATCGCCCAAGGTCGATTTCTCATCGTCGTCCGAGCCGATTGGATTCTCGAGTGAGAGCGTATCCTGATTGATCTTCTCTATCTGATAAATCTTGTCCACCTCAACACCCATCTCTACCGCAATCTCCTCCTCGTGCGGATCGCGTCCGAGCACCTGTGCGAGACGACGCGAAACCTGCTTGTACTTGGCGATAGTTTCCACCATGTGGACCGGTATGCGGATAGTGCGGGACTGGTCAGCAAGCGCACGGGTGATTGCCTGACGAATCCACCATGTCGCGTACGTCGAGAACTTAAATCCCTTCTTCCAATCGAACTTGTCGACGGCACGGAAAAGGCCCAAATTCCCTTCCTGAATAAGGTCTAGAAGTGTAAGGTCGGGACTGCGNNCCAATCTCGCGTAGGTATATCTGAATGGAGTCATAGCCGGTCGAATGACGGTCTTTGATATTGCGCGTCGCAAGATATTCGTCTGCTGCATCTTCGAGCATACCGCCTTCAAGCACATCAACGCCGGCAGTTGCGAAGCGCTCATACAGCGATTCAAGGAATGCCACGTCCTCTTCAACGTGTGGAAATGATTTGAGAATTTCGCTGTAGGTGACGTAACCGCGATCCTTACCTTTCTCGATAAGTTGCTCTGCAGTAAGCACTTTCTGTGACTCTGCCTTCGCCTTCGCCCCCTTCGCAACCGTGCGTAAGATCTTCTTCGTACGCGAAGAACCGCCGCGATGTGCGGTCACTTTTTTTGCAGATGCTGGGCGCTTACTAACCTGCTTCTTCACCTTACTGCTTGCAGGAGAGGCTTTCTTTGCGCTCTTTTTCTTTTTGGTAGAAGTCGCCATACTTGATAAAATAAAATGAATTAGTGATCGAACGCTGCTAGGCGCGCGGCGAGTTTTGTGCACATCGCCTGTGCATTCTTGATTGCGACAGCATCACTCGAACCTTCGGCTCTACGTAAATTTCTTACTGTTTCTTGATATGCCTCGCGGATTACCGCCTCTTCGAAGGCACGAAGAAGCTCGTCTGCCGCCTCCGGACCGGGATCTTCGCCGAACGTCTGTTCTGCATAGAACAGGGCCGATTCCGGTAGGGTTACAAGCGGCAGCTCCTCCGCTTCTGTAATTCGACAATACTCCGACTTGACGCGCTCCGCAAGAGGTGAATCGGGGTAGGCGTGGAGAACGGCAAGAAGCTGCTCTGAACGGAGTTCTCGAGAGGAGCGCGGAGCAGCCTTCGGAAGTGCTTGGTGAATAGCCCCATTTCCAGTGAACGACTGTTTCGGCAAGCGCTTGAGCGACTCGCGAATAGCTTCGCCCGAGAGTCCTAGAGACCTCGCGGTGGCCTGTATGAAATGTTCGCGCTCCATCGGGCTCGGAATCGCATGTATAAGCGGGAGCACGATACCTTCAGCGGCACGAAGCAAACGATGAGGGTCACTCTCTTGCTGCGCAAGCTCTCCGAGAAAAAATTCGACAATCGGTTTCGCGGCAGCAACACGCTTTGCGAATTCCTTTGAGTCTTCGCTGATGAGGTCGGCAGGATCTTTCCCTTTTGGAAGTTGCGCTGCTTTTACCCGCAGCCCTGACTGGAGCGCGAGCGCGGCTGACCTTGCTGTCGCTTTCAATCCGGCTGGATCGGCATCAAGGACGAGCATGAGGTTTTCGCTATAGCGCTTCATGAGACCAAGGTGCCGCTCGGAAAGCGCTGTACCCGAGAGCGCAACGGCGTTTGTAAAACCAGATTGATGCGCGAGTAACACATCTATCTGACCCTCGACGAGCATCGTGAATCCTCGCGTGCGTATCGCATCTTTCGCCACGTCCATCCCGAAGAGAATCTCGGACTTGTGATAGAGATCCGTTTCCGGACTGTTGAGGTACTTTGCGAGCTCGTCCGCGGACAATGCACGGCCGGTAAATGCGACCGCACGGCCTGCAGCGTCATGTATCGGGAACATGAGCCGATTACGAAATCGGTCATAATACGTACCAGACTTCCCATCTGCTTCTTTTATGAGTCCCGCAGCAAGAAGCTCTCCTATCGTAAACCCTTCAGCAGTTAAGGCATCAAGAAGAGTTCGCCATGAGTCCGGAGCATACCCAAGACGCCATGCTGTAATGCTCTCAGCAGAGAGTCCTCTCTTCTTCGCATATTTTTCGGCCTCAGTACCGGCAAGTTGTGATGCGTAAAACTGCTCTGCACGGACCATCGCAGCACGCAGCCTTTCTTGCTTTGATGCCTGTTCTTTACCTGCTCCGCCGCCCGAGTATTCAATTTGCACCCCCGCCTTCTCGGCAAGAATTTTGAGTGCGCCTTTGAAATCAACTCCCTCTACTTTCTCTATAAATGAAAACGCATCGCCACCAAGCCCGCACCCGAAGCAATGCCAGCTCCCGCGGTCGGGCGACACATGGAAACTAGGAGTCTTCTCCTTATGAAAAGGGCAGAGCCCGCGAAGCGACTTCCCCGCTCGCGTAAGCTTCATATACGGAGCAAGCACATCCTGAATGCTCAAACGCTCCTTAATCTCCTGAACGGTGTCCATCGCCATTTGCCGCATTCTACCTCGTTTTGCGAGTACTTGACAATAATTATAGGCATGTTATCATCGATGATCAGGTGGTAACCTTATTTGGAAAGGAGGAGATGTTATGGGGAGAATATATCTTTTCTTGTTCTTTATGCTTTTGTGCTGGATCGGTGGTATCACTGGAAGCGAGATCAATCATTATCTCGGCGTTCAGATACAAGGAAATCCGCTAGCAATCACTGGCCACGTTCTGTACTACGAGCTGTGGGGCGCACTCACTCTCATGATTCTTCAGTTCATCATGAAGGGATAGAGTTGGCTCTGCGAAAAACGGCGCAAGGGATTACCTTGCGCCGTTATCATTTTATACAAGAAGCGACTTTCCTGTCCGTTCAAACTTTGACACCAATATACGCAGATGGTACGTTGCGCTCAGTTGCAGAAACGCGGCAAACCATAAGGAGGCCTTTATGGCTTACAAACTGCCGATAAATTTTCAGATGGTATGGGAATTTATTTTAAAGCCGGTCTGCTTGGCGGCGCTCTCTGTTCTTTTTGGATGGACTGTCTGGGAGATTTTAAAAAAAATCACCGATTTCCCTGATTTGGTCACTATACCCCTCTCTTCTGTGGCCGCATATTACCTCGGGAAGCATCTCATCAGGAGCTACTATTCCGCCAAGCCATAGGCGACAATAACGTAGCAAAACGGCACAGGAATCACTTCCTGTGCCGTTTACTTTTTTATATTGATTAGCGAGGAGTGCGTGGAGCGAAACTTGTCGTACGTGTTGTCGAAGGTGCCGGAGTTGAAGCTGCACGATCAGCCTGAAGCTTCGTGATGTGCGCATGCTTCTTGCTTCCTGCGAAACCGGTTCCCGACGGAATGAGGCGACCGAGAATGACGTTCTCCTTCAAACCGCGAAGGCGGTCGACACTGCCTCTGAGCGCCGCATTGATGAGAATCTTTGTGGTCTGTTCGAAGGATGCTGCCGAGAGGAACGAGCGGCGTGAGAGCGCGCTTTCCTTGATACCGAGCACGATTTCGCGTGCTTGCGGTACGAGCTTGCCCTCCGCTTCCATTTCTGCAACTGCCTTTACGATTTCCCAATCCTCGACGACGTCGCCGACCGAATAGTCGGTATCGCCCGCTTCGGTGATCTTCACGCGAGAGAACATCTGCTTCACGACGACTTCAAGGTGCTTACGCGACACTGGTGCGCCCTGAAGCTCGTAAATTTTCGATGCTTCGGTGATGATATATTCCTGCACCATCGCGCGGCCAGCAAACTCAAACAGCTCGTCGAGATCCGCAGAACCGTCAGTGAGAATTTGACCCTTCACTACAGTGTCGCCCTCCTTCACGAGCGGAACGCGAGGGTACGGAGCGAGATATTCGTATGCCGAGCCATCCTTCTTTCCCTGTCCTGCTGCGGATGCGACAACGATCACTTTCTCGCGACCTTCATCCTTGATTTCAGTGACGAGACCGTCGGACTTTGAAATGACCGCTGGGTTTTTCGGTGAGCGCTTCTCGAAGACTTCTTCAACGCGCGGGAGACCGCTCGTGATGTCGCCACCAACCGAGGCGACTCCTCCGGCGTGGAAGGTGCGCATAGTAAGCTGTGTACCCGGTTCGCCGATAGCCTGGGCTGCGACAGTACCGACTGCCTCACCAACATCCACCATGTCCTGGGTCGTAAGATCCATACCGTAGCAAATCTGGCACACTCCGTAGCGAGTCTCGCACGACATCGGTGAACGCGACACGATCGTCGCGACCGTCGAAGCGTTGAGAGCTTCAGCATCGGCAGTAGAAAGGTAGTGGCCCTTCTTGAACAGCACCGCACCATCCTTATCCTTCGCATCTTCGGCGAGCACGCGACCGCGAAGCGCTTCAGCGTAATTCGTCTGAATACCCGATGCACTCACGCGATTGATCTTCACGCCACGGCTCGTACCACAGTCTTTTTCAGTAACGATAGAGTCCTGAGCAACGTCGAAGAGACGGCGAGTGAGATACCCGGCTTTCGCAGTACCGAGCGCGGTGTCAGTGAGACCCTTACGAGCACCGTGAGTCGACATGAAATATTCGATCGGGTTCAAACCTTCAATCATCGAGGAGATGATCGGCACTTCGATCGTCACACCGGCGGTATTCTGAATAAGACCTTTCATACCTGCCATCTGCGTCAGGTTGCCGAGTGTACCGCGAGCACCTGAACGCACCATGTCGGCAACGGAACCCATCGGATTGAGCTCAAGAGCAATCTGCTCCTCAACTGCCTGTTTCGTGCCCTGCCAGATCTCGATAGCCATGCGACGCTTCTCTTCTGCGGCGAGGAGTCCGTTGCGGTAATCGTCCTCGATCTTCGCGACCTTTGCGGCGGCTTCAGCGATGATACGTGACTTCTCCTTCGGCACAGAAACATCGTTGATCGCCCACGAGACGCCTGAACGAGTCGCATAGTCAAAACCGAAACGCTTCACTTTGTTTACGATATTCGGAACCGCATCGAGTCCATAACGTGCGATACAGTCCGTGACGATTCGCGCGAGCACTTTTTTCGTGATGGTCTCGTTGATGAACGGGTAGTCAGCCGGAAGCACCGTATTGAAGAGGAGACGACCAACAGTTGTCTCAAACGGATGTCCATCAGATGCTGCGTATTTCTCTTTGCCGGCAATCGGCAACACATTAATCTTCGCGCGCAAATCGATAGCGTCGTACTCGGAAGCGAGGATCGCTGCGTTCGGCGAAGCGAAATATTCACCCTCACCTTTTACCTTTTCGACTGCCTTAGTGAGCCAATAGACGCCGAGAATAATATCGAGCGGCTTGCCGGTGAGCACGATCATTTCACCCGAACCCGGCTTCAAGATGTTCTTGTTGGCGCTCATGATGTTCGCTGCTTCCCACTGTGCCTCTTCTGAAAGCGGCACGTGAACAGCCATCTGGTCGCCGTCGAAGTCAGCGTTGAACGCATTACATACGAGAGGATGCAGTTGAATAGCATCACCTTCAATGAGGCGAGGGCGGAATGCCTGGATACCCTGACGGTGCAGCGTTGGGGCGCGGTTGAGAAGTACGTACTTGCCCTTGATAGCTTCTTCAAGAAGTTCCCACACTTCAGCAACACCATCTTCAATTAAACGACCTGCACCACGAATGTTGAATGCGAGTTCGCGCTCAAGAAGACCGGCAATAACGAACGGACGGAAGAGCTCAAGCGCCATATGCTTCGGAAGACCACATTCGTCAAGCTCAAGATCAGGACCGACGACGATCACGGAGCGACCAGAGTAGTCCACGCGCTTACCGAGAAGGTTTTGACGGAAGTAGCCCTGCTTACCCTTGAGATAGTCAGCAAGCGACTTGAGCGGACGGCGCTGTGCCATCGTCATCGCTCCGGCAGCTGCTCCGCTCTTCCTAATCGAATTGTCGAGGAGTGCATCAACTGCTTCCTGGAGGATGCGCTTCTCATTGCGCAAGATAACTTCCGGCGCATGAATGTCGATGAGTTTCTTCAAACGATTATTGCGGTTGATGACACGACGATAGAGATCGTTCACGTCGCTTGTCGCATGACGACCGCCTTCAAGTGCGACCATCGGGCGAAGCGCTGGTGGAATGACCGGAATGCGCGTAAGGAAGAGCCACTCAGGACGAGTACCTGACGCGATGAGTCCGGCGATAAGCGAAAGACGCTTCGCGAGCTTTTCACGCTCAGCAGCTCCAGCAGTCTCATACTTTGCAGCAAGAGTCTTCTCAAGATCCTTGAGATTAAGTTTGCAGAAAATATCGTAAATAGCCTCAGCGCCGATGCGTGCCTCGAAGAGACCTCCATACTTCACTGAGAAGCGGTGGTATTCAAGTTCATCAAGCACCTTGCCGACCACGACGCCGTCGATTTCTGTCTTCGTGATCGTCATTTTTTCTTTAAGTGCATCACGCTCTTTGTCGCTCCCGAGCGACTTGTACTTCGACTTATATTCACTCTCAAGATCAGCAAGTAAACGCTTCTTCTCTTCATCAACTATCTTAGTGATGATGTAGCCCGCAAAGTAGACGACCTTCTCAATGTCTCCTGCAGAAGCCCCGAGAAGGAGCGCCATACGGGAAGGCACGCTGCGTAGGAACCAGATGTGTGCGACTGGCGTACACAACTCAATGTGGCCCATGCGCTCTCTGCGTACGATCGAACGCGTAATTTCAACGCCGCACTTATCGCAAACGATGCCCTTATAGCGGATACCCTTGTACTTGCCGCAGTAGCACTCGTAGTCTTTTTCCGGACCGAAGATTTTCTCGTCAAAAAGCCCGTGCTTTTCGCTTCTCTGGGTACGGTAGTTGATCGTCTCGGGCTTGGTAACTTCACCCGAGGACCACGCAAGGATGCGTTCCGGTGAAGCGAGTGCGAGACGCAATCCGTTCCAGGTATCGCGCGGCGGGAGTTTGCGGGGAGTGAATGCCATAAGTGATGCGGGAAAAATTAATAAAGCTACGCCTCAGGTTCCGGCGGCAGATTCAAAGGCTCGATGTCGAGCGCAAGGCCGCGGATCTGATTGGTAAGGACTGCAAAAGATGCTGGCGTGCCTGAATGACTGATCGCCTCACCCTTCACGATCGCATCAAAGGCAGCTGAGCGGCCCTGAATATCGTCTGACTTGATGGTAAGCATCTCGCGGAGCGTGTAAGCCGCGCCATATCCGAGAAGCGCCCACACTTCCATTTCGCCGAAGCGCTGACCTCCGTTCTGCGCTTTACCGCCGAGCGGCTGCTGCGTGATGAGGCTGTAGGGACCGATCGAGCGCATATGGATCTTGTCTTCCACCATGTGATGCAGCTTGAGGATGTACATGTACCCAACTGCGATCGTCTGTGCAAACGCATCGCCCGTACGGCCATCGAAGAGCTGCATTTTCCCGTCTGAAGAGAATCCTGCAGCAGTGAGCTCGCTGCGGATCTCGTCTGGCGTTGCTCCTGAGAACGGCGGGACGACCGCCTGATAGCCAAGCGTGTGCGCCGCGAGTCCGAGATGCATCTCGAGAATCTGTCCGAGGTTCATACGGGACGGAACGCCGAGCGGTGTAAGGATGAGGTCGATCGGATTTCCGTCCTTGTCGTACGGCATATCAGCGACCGGCAAGACACGGCTGATGACGCCCTTATTGCCGTGACGACCTGAGAGTTTATCGCCCACCGAGACATTGCGCACCTGCGCGACCGTAACGACAATCTTCTTGAAGATGCCGCTTTCGAGTTGATCGCCTTTCTCGCGCGAAAAGATACGGACGCCAATGACGCGCCCCTTCTTGCCGCCCTCCATGCGAAGTGAAGTATCCTTCACGTCCTTAGCTTTATCGCCGAAAATACTGCGCAAGAGGCGTTCTTCCGGCGTGAGCTGTGTTTCTCCCTTCGGAGTCACTTTGCCCACGAGAATATCACCCGGACGTACTTCCGCACCGATGCGGATGACACCTTCTTCATCGAGATTCTTGAGGCGCATTTCTCCGACGTTCGGAATATCGTGCGTCGTCGTCTCGGGACCAAGTTTGGTATCGCGAACTACGCAATCGAAATCTTCAATGTGCACCGTCGTAAATTTAGCCTCTTGCACCAATCGCTCCGAGATGATGATGGCGTCTTCGTAATTGGCTCCGTTCCAACTCATGAACGCAAGTCGCACGTTCTGTCCGAGTGCAAGCTGGCCCTGATCGGTAGAAGAGTTATCGGCAAGCACGTCACCCTTTTTCACCTTATCGCCGAGTGCAACCGATGGTCGGTGCATAAATGCAGAATTTTGGTTGGTCTGTGTGAGTCCTTGGAGACGGTATTCTTTCGACGCACCCTCTGCATTCTTAAGTGTAATTTTTCGGGCGTCGACGTGCGTAACTTCCCCAGCTTCGCGTGCAAGCACAAGACGTCCAGTGTTCTTCGCAGCATGACCTTCGATACCAGTAGCAACGAGTGGAGCCTCAGGAATGAGAACTGGCGTCGCCTGCTTCTGCATGTTCGAACCCATCAATGCACGGTTCGCATCGTCGTGATCGACGAACGGAATCATCGAAGTCGCAATGGAGAACATTTGAAATGTCGAAGCGTCCATGAGCGTAATCTCATCGCGCGGAACGAGAATTGGTTCGCCTTTGTGACGCGCTTCGACGACGTCAGTGGTGATAGAATCGTTTTCATCAAGCTTGGTTGCGCCGTGCGCTACTACTTCATTTTCTTCATCAAGCGCATTCATATAGACGACTTCTTTCGTCACTTTTCCGTTCTTCACGCGGACATAGGGAGTTTCAATAACGCCAAAGTCGTTCGTGCGCGCATGGGTCGCCATGTGCAAGATAAGGCCGATGTTCTGACCTTCCGGCGTATGGATTGGGCAAAGACGTCCGTAATGAGAAGGGTGCACGTCGCGCACTTCAAAGCCTGCACGTTCGCGTGTGAGTCCGCCGGGACCGAGTGCTGAGAGCGTGCGCATATTTTCAAGCTCAGCGAGAATATTCTGCTGGTCCATAAACTGCGAAAG
>CXWL01009692.1_pt1 | contig 10724 bp, 13 predicted proteins | sample 590931 | NCBI WGS metagenome assembly CXWL01 (sample SAMEA3498368, study PRJEB10139) | groundwater metagenome | biome: water well; material: biofilm material | place: Germany | collected 2015-04-27 | reverse complement strand
CGAGGGCGTTTGATAGATCGACCGTCCCAGGTGCGCGTACTCACGCATCGCACCAGGGAAGATCTCGATCACCGATTGAGCAAGCTGCTCCAAACTTCCCGTCCCCTTTGTTTCCTGATGGTAGGCTTCGGCAAGTTTCGGAGACGTAAAGAAGCTGAGCGTCATCAGCAAAACTCCTCAATTCTCACCGCGTTCATCAGGCCTGTACTCGTTCCACACCTCCGCAAGATAGTCCTAGCCGAGCTCCCATCTTGAAGTTGATGTCTTTCTGGATATCGCTATGGCTGGGCTGGTAAAAGATGGTGACAATCTGATGGCTTGCTCCACCGCCCTGAAAGGAATGTCGCGCGATGATGTCACTACTCAGAACGATCAGAATCCGCATCTCCGTACAGCGGTCGGGACGCACCAGAAGCATGCAGCGCCTCTTTCACCACACCTGCATTGCAGCTGTGTTGCTGGTGACGATCGCCGTTGTAGCTCAGACGCTGTATGCCGCAGGCGGAGGCCAGACCAAATTCAGGCGTATCTCGACCCAATACATCGCAGCTTTGGGTAATCCAGATGCGAGCTCCGGGAACGGCGCGCAATTGTGGGGTCTGTGGCCGCTGGACCCAGGTCCTCGAGGCGTGAAGCTGAACCGTTATCCATCACTCACAAATTCCGGTGGCCTCGCCCCGGCTCGCTGGAAATTCGACGAGACGGATTGGTGGCTTGAGGAACACGGCTTGATCATGGAGCAACCAACCATTCCACTCCCTCCCGGGAAATATGTGGTCACGGGCGCCCGAAAAGTGACGGCTGTGCTGACGATTCATCCAGCCGACAGCCACGGCGACAGGCGCTGGGAGCTCGATCAAGGCGCGACACTCTACGACGTGACCCACCTAGCCTGCCGCTCCGCACGCTATATACCCGCAGCAGTGGGTGGTTCATGCTCGCCAGCCAATGCAAAGCAGGCGGCATTTCCAGTTGCGCCAGGAGGCGCGATGCCTCCGGTCGAGGGCTGCACGAAGCAAGACTATGCGGTGCTCATCGTGATCGGTGTGGGCGTGGAAGACTGAACCGTGGTGGCGCATCGACAGCTTGCGCGGCGACCTCGACGAAGGACTCCTAGCTCATCTCCAACCTCTCTGTGACGAATCAGAAACAGCGCGTGCAAGAGATAGCTGATTCAACAACTGACACAATGATGTCATAAATAGACTCCCGACCCCTTTCTTCTCTGACACAACCTGACAAATCATTGACAGATTCCTGTCTTCGCACCGTCAATTTCGACAACACTCCATGCTCAGTTTAACTACGTATGTCTTGAATCCTTAAGATACTGACATCTGACAATTTGGCGCAGCTCTTGCTTTACATCGCTAATAGCAATGAGCCTACCCACCTGAGGAGGGATCAATGAAATGTCCGAAATGTACAGGGATGATGATGTTAGAGCGGTTCTCAGATTTCTTTCTGGTGTTCTATGCATGGAAATGCATCAACTGCGGGGCCATGANNCACCTCCGGTCAAAGGCCGCACGAAGCAGAACTATGCGGTGCTCATTGTGATCGGTATAGGCGTGGACAACTGAACCGCGGTGGCACACCGACAACTTGCGCGTCGACTCCAATAAAAGACTCCCGGTACCTTTTATCCATCCGAAGCTACACGTCGCATCCTCCGGCATGGTTTGCTCCACCAGCGGATTCGCCACCCGCGGTGGCTTGGCTCAAAGGAACCACTCAGTCAGATCCGCGATGCTCCCGTCGGCAAAGTGCAGGGTCTCCACAACGAGCGAGCCGCTCACCTCGGTCCCTGCGAGTCATCCGAGGTTTGCTTTTTCCCCCTCAGAGATTACACAATGGACCATACTCATCGATCCCCGCCATCCTGGCCACTATCAACAATCAACAGCGAGGTATCATCGTGAATGTTCTATATGCCCTAGCGATCGTTATAGTACTGAGTGCCTTCGGCAACATCGGCGATGTCCGAGCCGGCTATGATTCAGCCCCTTCCGGCTCTGGCAGCGTGGATGGTTGCGACGGCGTATCGTTTTCCACGTTCCTGCCGAAGCCATACTCACAAACAGACAACAATATTGAAGTCGCGCCGCAATCGGCATTTTCGTTTGTGGCATCCAAGTCGACATTTCCCAAAACTATTACGGTGATGATCAAGGACGAAAACGTCCCGGTCACCGTGACGCCTCACTTCGGTGGGTTTCTAGTCAGCGGCAAGATCCCCGCCTCGGCCAAAGGCAGCTTCATCAGAGTTGCTATTACAGGGAAAGGCCCCAGCCTCTGTGAGCGCGGCGACGGATGGCTCTTGAAAGTAGGAAAATGATTGAGGGCAGGATAGAGATGGCTCCGGTTGGTTGGCCAGTGTAGACCATTCCTAACGTGGCGCCTGGTAGATTGCTGACGACACGGCGGTGCGCCGTGTCGTCAGAGTGTCATCTCCGTAATCTGAGAAGTTGAATAAAAGGGGTCGGGAGTGTTTGTTTATTCTCAGGTGATCATGAAGCAACCAACCGGCCCACGCGCGGTACACCGGCGACGCTGGGTGGTGCGTGCTCACCGGCTCACGCGAAGCAGTCAGCATTTCCCGTTGCACCTGGTGGAGCGATGCCTCCGGTCGAGGGCTGCACGAAGCAGGACTATGCGGTGCTCATTGTGATCGGGGTGGGCATGAAAGGATGAACCACAATGGAGCCCCGTTGACTTGTACCTGCACCTCAATAAAGGACTCTCGGCACATTCTATTTTTCTCGATCCTTGACATCCATCCCAGAGCAGCTCTCCTTGAGAAGCCAGAATCCGTATCCAACCCCTTACTTCTTACTGCCTCCCGCATCTCGCTGCCCAGATAGCAGCCGAAGCTGCGTATCGTCAGGCGAGGTATTGGAAGGAAGACCGATCTTCCTTCCTGCACGACACCCGATTCAAGATCCAACCCCCATCGTTAGCTCGCACCTTTGGTAAAACTTAGCCATGGATGTCGGTGAAGGCCTTGGTGGCGAAGCCGTTGTAGAGGTAAGTGGTGGTGCGGGAGACGAGGGATTGGAGGAGGGCGGCGGCGGCGGGATCGAAGATCGTTCCGTTTGAGTTTGGTCGAGCCCGGTCGAGGAAGGAGCGCCACCACGGCACGATGGCCTCAAGGGCGGAAGCGGGATACACGCCGGGTGCGGTGGGCGAGGGATTGATGGCAGCAGCCACCGCGTTGCCGACGATGAGGCGGGTGCGCGCTGTGGTGTTCGTGGGAATCTGAGCGACGACGAGCCGGATCAGTTCCGCGTTGCCCTGAACGTTGAGCGGCGTGGGCACGTTGTTGGAGGTGGTGAAAAGCGGGCGGGAAGCGATGGGAGGCGGCACGCGCTNNGCACGCGCTTTTCCCATTGACTGATATCACATGACTTTGGGACGATGGCCTCGTGCATTTCGAGTTGCTCGGCCCAATCACGCAGATTGAAACCTTCGCGGTTGGGTCTCAAATCCGTGAGATCTCCAGGCTTCGGAAGTTTTATGGCAGAGGACGTTGGCGCAAGCGGAAGGGCATCGCTAAAGTCCGCCTTTCCGATGGCTCCATCCATCTCGCGGAAGTTCACTGGTATGAGGCCACTGGAATAGGTCGGAAGGAATACAAGATCAAGCAACTACTCTGAGGACACCATATGCCGAAGCCCAATCTTACTACGTCACGGTTTTTGATTTGCGTCGAGAATAAGGGATACGCGGCCTCTCTTGAAAAACGCAAGGTCTATGTCGCCATTCCCGATGCGGGAGCACTCAAGCACGGCCAAGTTCGCGTGGTCGATGAGTCTGGAGAAGACTACCTCTACCCCAAGAGCCTTTTCTTACCCATCACAGTCTCGGCTTCACTCCGGAAAGCAATTCTAACAGCCGCATAAGGATTGCAGGACGGGCTTCGCCATCCGGGCAGTCGACTGGCACCAGACCTCTTAACCGCTCTTCCTTCGCCTGTCTAAGCAGAAAACCATGGTTGGTGCGCGATGGAGCTCCATACCTATCGTCACATCTCCTCAAAAAGATGAATGTTGAAGTCTTTTGTACAACGTAAGCCAACCCACGACACCCTGGGCGTCAATTCGACCTCCACGCTCCAACCAATGCGCACCTCCCCTTACAAATCTCGCCCGCACCCATCGCCTCCAGCGCTGCACATAGGTCCCAATCGCAGCGAGACGGGAATGCCGCGCTATCCTTCCGCTACAACGCCTGCACGATGAAGCACTTTAGATAACGCGTCTCCGGCATGCTGGCGAGAATGGGATGGTCAGCGCTTTGGCCTCGTTGTTCAATCAATCGAATCTCTCGCTTGGCGTCGCGTGCCGCGAGGCGGATGCTCTTCCAGAGATCTTCTTCAGAGACAGGATGGGAGCAGGAGCTCGTGACCAGAAATCCTTCCGGCTTCAGCAGTTTCAAGCCCAGTAGATTAACATCCTTATACCCAGTCAAGGCGCCAGCTAAGGCTTGTTGGCTGCGGGCGAACGCCGGAGGATCGAGGATTACCAGATCATAGCGCCGCCCCGCCTTCACCAGCTTGCGCATTTCCTCAAACGCATCAGCTTGTCGATAGATGCAACGATTCTCCACCTTGTTCATTGTGGCCTGTGTTCGGGCCATGGCTAGTGTATCCAGACTGACATCAAGGCCCTCTACTGAGACGGCTCCGGCGAGCGCGGCATGAATGCCGAACGCGCCGGTATGGCAAAATACTTCCAATACTTCAGCGCCTGTCGCCAGCTTGGCCGTCGCCAACCGATTTTCCCGTTGATCGCAAAACCAGCCGGTCTTCTGACCTTTCTCGACATCCACGAGAAACTTTGCAGCCCCTTCGTGAATCTCCACTTGCGTCGGGCCGCTACCGAAGAGAAACCTCCGTTCGAGAGGCAGCCCTTCGAGTTGGCGGCTCTTGGCCTCATTCCGTAGATAGACCCTCGTCAGATTCAATTCCTTCATCAGTATGTCGGCCAAGAGTTCCTTCCGGCTATCCATGCCGAACGACAAGCACTGCATGACCAGCAGCTGATCGTACCGATCCACGATCAACCCCGGTAGTCGATCACCTTCAGCGTAAATCAGCCGATAGGCATTGGACTGGGCGACCACTCGCTGTCGAAGACGGATCGCCTGCTGAATTCGCCCCCGCCAGAACGCCTCGTCGATTGGTTCATCCTCGAAGGTCAGGAGACGGACACGGATTTTCGAAGCAGGGTTATAGAGACCACGGCCGTAGAATTGCCCGTCGGGTGTCAGGACATCGACCAGATCCCCAGCGGCTGCTTGACCGACGAGCGGTCCGACATGACCGGCAAAGAGCCAGAGCGGTCGCCCCTCCGGGATCCGTAGTGTCGTCAGGCGAACCTGGGCCATCGGTGTCATCGTCGTATCTCCTGTAATATGGTGTAGCGAACTCTCTGCGAGAGTGGTCACATGCCGGCTGTCGTCAGCCCGATCATCACACGCTCATTGCTTGACGAACCCCGGTCAGTATGTTTTCCTGACACCAGAGCAGTACAATCGTTCCTGTGAGGATAAATGAAGAATGGGCGACAAAGCTACCATTGGTTCTGCTGTGTTGGATCGCCTGTATCGCCTGGGTGTTCGCCATATTTTTGGCATTCCCGGTGACTATGTCCTCTCTCTCTATCAACTCATCGAGGCCTCGCCGATCACGCACATCGGAACCACGCGGGAGGACTGCGCCGGCTTCGCGGCAGACGCCTATGCTCGTATCAACGGCATTGGGGCCGTCTGCGTGACCTACTGCGTCGGCGGGCTCAATACCGTCAACGCCATCGCCTGCGCCTATGCGGAACGCTCGCCGGTGGTCCTGCTGACAGGCTCACCTGGTCTGTCTGAACGAACTCGCACCCCCTACTTGCATCATATGGTTCGGGATTTTGCCACGCAACGAGAAGTCTTCGAGCGGATGACCGTGGCCGCCGTGACGTTGGATGATCCCCTGACCGCCGAACGAGAGATGGATCGGGCCTTTGCCGCCCTCCTCCGCTATCGCCGTCCCATTTATATCGAAATTCCCAGAGACATGGTCCACTGTCCACTCATGGGTGGCCTAAAACCGATCTGCATCGAGGACACGCCGAGTGACCCGGCTGCTCTCGAAGAAGCGATCAGTGAAGTACGACTCATGCTCGCGTCGGCCAAGAAGCCGGCCATGCTGGTGGGCGCGGAGGTCGGTCGATTTGGCCTGCAAGATGACTTGACTCGTTTAGTGGAGCGACTCAACATTCCCATCGCCTCGACCCTACTTGGTAAATCGATTATCCGAGAGGATCACCCGCTCTATGTCGGTGTCTATGGCGGGCTCATTGGACGTGATGAAGTTCAGCACTTCATCAACGATTCCGACTGCCTCCTGATCCTGGGATCTGTTCTATCTGATGTGGAAGACCTCGATGCCACGTCGCCCTTACTATCAGAGGGCCGCACCATCCATGCCACCGCCGACCGCGTCGCCATCAAACACCATCGGTATGAATCGATTCGATTCCAGGACTTTGTCCAAGGTCTTGTGAAATCTCCGCTTCCCTCCTTTTCTCATTCCCAGCGGCTGTTCCCGGTTCAAACCCTTCCAGAACCGGCGACACCAGACCCAGATGCACCAGTAACGCTCGGCGGACTCTTCCGCCATCTTGATACAGTCTTGACGGAAAAGACGGTCGTGATTGCCGATGTGGGTGAATCGCTCTTCGCCGCTGCGGATTTGCATGTGCGCCACCGGTTTGAGTTTCTGTCACCGGCCTATTACACCTCAATGGGGTTTGCCGTTCCCGCAGCCTTAGGTGCCTCATTTGCCGACCCCAGCCTGCGGCCCATCGTCCTGGTGGGAGACGGCGCCTTTCAAATGACCGGGACAGAGTTGGCCAGCTGCGTGCGCTACGGGCAAGCTCCGATTGTCATTATTTTGAATAACCGAGGCTATTCGACGGAGCGCGAGATTTTGGAGGGCCNNCTTTAACGATGTGCATGAATGGCAGTATGACAAAGTGTGCGACCTGATCGGAGGCGGAAGAGGCTCGCGCGTAGGGACGCAGCGGGAATTTGAACAGAACCTTGCCGCTGCCTTTGCCGATCAAAGCCAGCTTCATGTCCTGAACGTGCTCCTCAGCCCCAGTGATCGATCGCCCGGCATGGTGCGATTGGCGAGGCGGCTAGGGAAGAAGCTGTCAACGGATAAGCCATAGGGGAAACCCTCCACTCCTGCCTGCTTTTCCCTACACCTCTGCGAGCTGTTTTATCAGAATTCGAGCGAATCCCCGGCACGAAGTGACAAGAGTCTTAGCCTTTCGTTATACTCAGCGATGGCACATCCCCTGCATTCTTCAGCGTAGAATCGGTTGAGAAGCATCCGCATCTCTTCGCTCCCCCGGCTTTACGCGGGATCGACGTTCAGCAATAATCAGCGATCAGCAGAGAGGTCATCGTGTCTGATTTTTATCAAAATGGGGTCGTGACCGTTCTCCACCGTCTCGGTCAGCCCAACACGGAGCAGCTGGAGCACGAGCTCGAGCGGTATGCGAAAACGACGCCGATCGCGCTCGTCCTCCCCTCACTGTATTCGGAACTGGAACGTCCCGCCCTCAAGCGCATCGTGGAAATCCTGGGTGAGGTTCGCTACATCAACGAAATCGTCATTTCTCTGGATCAGGCCTCTGCGCTGGAGTTCCGACTAGCCAAGCAATTCTTTTCTCAGCTCCCCCAACGAGTTCGCGTCGTCTGGAACGACGGGACCAGGATTCAGGCGCTGCTGAACACCTTGGTCTCGCATGAGATCGACATCGGACACCAAGGGAAAGGACGCGGGTGTTGGACGGCCTACGGCTATGTACTGGCCCGGGGGCAAAGCCAGGTCATCGCCCTGCATGACTGCGACATCGTGAGCTACGACCGCCAGTACCTCGCTCGCCTCTGTTACCCCGTCGCCAATCCGAACCTCGCCTACGAATTTTGCAAGGGGTATTACAGCCGCGTAACGGACCGCATGCATGGGCGTGTGACCCGTCTCTTCATTACTCCGCTGATCCGCAGTCTACAGTTACTGGTTGGGCCACATCCCCTCCTCTCGTTTCTGGACAGTTTTCGTTACCCGCTGGCCGGAGAATTCGCGATGGTGCGAGATCTGGCCTGGATCAACCGTATTCCTGGCGACTGGGGGCTGGAGGTCGGCATGCTGGCCGAGGTGTACCGCAATTGCGCACTCCGTCGTATTTGCCAAGCCGATATCGCCGATGCCTATGAACACAAGCATCAAACGCTGTCGACGCACAATCCTGACGCGGGCCTCTTGAAAATGTGCGTCGATATCACCAAATCGCTCTTCCGCAACCTGGCGAGCGAAGGGCTGGTCCTCTCGGAAGGCACCCTTAAGACGTTGCGGGCCACCTATCTCCAGGCCGCGCAAGAAGCGATTAGTCGGTACGAAAATGACGCGGCGATCAACAGTTTGCGCTTTGACCGCCATGAGGAGCGGCGCGCCGTTGAAGTATTTCTGCGCGGCATGACGTTGGCGACGGACAGCTTCCTCGGCGACCCGTTGGGGGTTCCCATGATCTCGAACTGGAGCCGGGTGACCCATGCTGTTCCAGATATTTTTCATCGGCTCATGGACGCCGTCGAACAGGACCATGCCTGGGATCCTACGGCGGAAACCAGGCAGACTGTCTCATGAACAACAGCTTGATTCCACTCACCGCTGAAACCGAGGACCTGTTGGAAGCCGTGCGCAGTGCCGACATCTTGGTCGGCATTCCCAGCTTCAACAATGCAAGGACCGTCGGCCACGTCGTCCGCGCCGTCGGAGCAGGGCTGGCAAAATACTTTCACGGTCATCGCGCTGTGCTGGTAAATTCCGATGGCGGTTCCACCGATGACACTCCAGCTATTGTCGCCAATACGATGGTTGATCTGGATCCCCTCTTCATCAGTGATCGGCAGAGCACGCTCCACCGGATTGTCACGCCGTATCATGGAATCCCAGGCAAGGGAAGCGCGTTTCGCACGATTTTCGAGATCGCTCGACGGCTCAAAGTCAAAGCCTGTGCCGTCGTCGATTCGGACGTCCGCAGCATCACCCCCGAGTGGATGGAACTGCTTCTTCATCCGATTCTCAAAGAAGGCTATGACTATGTGGCCCCGTACTATCGACGCCACAAGTACGACGGAACTATCACCAACAGCATCGCCTATCCGCTGACCCGAGCCCTCTACGGGCAGGAGGTCCGCCAGCCGATCGGTGGAGATTTCGGCTTCACCGGAGAGCTGGCGCAACACTATCTCGAGAAGCACGTCTGGGAGTCCGATGTCGCGCGTTTCGGGATCGATATTTGGATGACGACCGAGGCCATTACGAGCGGAGCGAAGGTGTGTCAGAGTTTTCTCGGGGCCAAGATTCATGATCCCAAAGACCCTGCCGCCGACCTCTCCTCCATGTTGCGACAGGTCGTGGGGGCCTTGTTCGCCTTGATGGAAGCCCATGCCCCCACCTGGATCCCCGTCACAGACTCGCGAAAGGTGCCTCTCTTCGGCTTCCAATATGAGGTGGGCGTTGAGCCGGTGAATGTCAACGTCGAACGGATGGTGGAATTGTTTCAGCTCGGGCTGACGGACCTGCACGATATTTGGGCACGCATGCTCTCGAAAGACGCCCTGGATCAGCTATCCAGCCTTCGGAACGTCCCCCTGCGGGATTTCCGTATTCCAGATTCGCTATGGGCCCAAATTATTTATGACGCCGCCCTCGCGCATCATCGGAACGTGCTCCCACAAGAACATCTCCTGAAAGCGCTGACCCCTCTCTATTTAGGAAAGACCGCGTCATTCGTGCTGGATAGCCAAGGGTTGACTACGGTGGAAGCTGAGCAGCTCATCGAAACGCTCTGCCGGACGTTCGAGAAACAGAAAGAGTATCTTGTCGCACGTTGGCCTCAGTCTCATGACTCGCGCGAAGTCATCGAGCCTGCTCGCGCGAAGTCTGAAAGGAGCGAGCCATGACCTCAAGCTGGGAACATACGTTACTCGGACCAGTGACCGCACTTGGCGAGCGCGTCTTTGCCATCCTTCCCAATGTCCTGGCCATGCTGATTCTCTTGCTGGTTGGTCTGGGCGCAGCCTGGGGCATGGGGCATTTGATGGAACGGCTGCTTCGCGTCATTGGNNTTACCTACTGGTTGATCGTGATCTTCGCCACCACGGCATCGCTGGGCGCGCTCGATGTGGCCCCGATCAATGAAGCCGCTCACTCACTCTTGTCGTATATTCCCCATTTGGTCACCGCGGCCGTGATCGGAATCATCGGGTACCTCGTCTCGAATTTCGTGTCGCAGGCCGTCCTCATCGCTGCGGTGAACGCGGGGTTACCTCCGGCCCGCTGGATCGCAGCTGGAACGCGCTGGGGCATTCAGCTCTTGACCGTGGCTATGGCGTTCGAACAGTTGGGGATTGCTCAGCACATCGTCGTGGTCGGATTCGGCATTACCTGGGGAGGACTCGTCCTTGCGGCTGCATTAGCCCTGGGGTTGGGTGGCAAGGATCTGGCGAAGGATTTCCTGGAACGGCGTCTGGCCGGACATTCCCGGTCGCAGATCAACGAGGACCTACGACATCTTTAAGCCTATGTCACGCTATCTACTCTTCACAGATCTGGACGGTTGTCTTTTAGACAACGACACCTATTCCTTTGACGAGGC
>CXWL01003314.1_pt1 | contig 10726 bp, 6 predicted proteins | sample 590931 | NCBI WGS metagenome assembly CXWL01 (sample SAMEA3498368, study PRJEB10139) | groundwater metagenome | biome: water well; material: biofilm material | place: Germany | collected 2015-04-27 | reverse complement strand
TCCGAAGCGCCGCTCGGCTATGCCGGAGCGGTGCAATTGGATCAGGAAGTCGTGGTCGTCGGGTTTCCTTTTGGTCTACGCGAGGTCTCAGTGACGCGGGGGCGGATTGCGGCGGTGCGCACCAAAGGCGTACAGCGTGTTTTCCAGGTCGATGCCGCTATCAATCCCGGCAACAGCGGGGGGCCGGTCTTCAATGCGCGAGGCGAGGTGATCGGCGTGCTCACGTCGAAGTTTAGTCACCCGTCCGGCATCGTTCCGGAGGGAATGGCTTTCGCCGTTCCGGTGAGCTATGCCACTCCGCTGCTGGCCAACATCGAATCGTTTGATTTTATGTCGATAGGGAAGGGGCGCAAGCGGCCCAAAATATCTGACGGGCAGAGCCTGGTTCAGGCACTGATCCGCACGACGGTCAGGATCGAAACTGCGCGGGTGGCCGAGAGTGCGCCCTCCCAAGTTGCACCTCCATCAGAGTTGAACGGAAAGGGCGAAGCCGCGCTTGCGCCGAGCCTTCGCGGGCCGGTCGTTGCCAGAAGTCGCGACTCGTCCACACCATTGCCGGATGAGGCGGCGGTTCAGAAAGTCAATGAACAGCTTCGCCTGATTCAGCGAGAGGAGCTTGAACGGCTTGCCCAGCGGGGGATTCGCCCACCAGATCAGATGGTGCTGATTCCTGCCGGTGAGTTCTCGATGGGGGCGGAGGATGGGTTGCCGGATTCGCGTCCCATGCATCGGGTGTACGTGAGTGCCTATTGGCTTGATAAATATGCCGTCACGAATCGCCAGTACCGGCAATGTGTGGAAGCAGGTGGTTGTCCATTTCCAAAGGATCAGTCCAGCTATGACGATGCCGCGCGGGCAGAGCATCCGGCGACCAACGTGATGTGGAGCCAAGCGCGCGGCTATTGCCGCTGGCAGGGTAAACGGCTTCCGACGGAGGCCGAGTGGGAAAAGGCGGCACGCGGAACCGACGGGCGGCTGTACCCCTGGGGGAACAGCCGCGAGATGTTTAAGGCCCGAGCGAAAACCGTCGATCAACAGATCATGAAAACCGGCACTGATCCGGTCGGCACGTTCGAGTTTGCCCTTTCCCCCTATGGCGTGGCAGATCTTGTCGGTAACGTATCGGAGTGGGTCAGCGACTGGTACGCCGAGGATTATTATCGGTCAGCCCCTGCGCGGGATCCGCAAGGGCCGGTGCGCGGGTCATTTCGCGTCTTGCGGGGGAGCGAAGCCGGCGATCATCCGCTTGAATCGCGGGCCAGCTACCGCAGTTGGGATGACATGACGTATTGGGGACCTTCCTTAGGATTTCGCTGCGCGAATGATTTACCCTGATCGGAGTATTCCTCCCCCAGCCGTGTCTCTCATCGCTTTTCGCGTGTTCCACGCAATCGCACGGGAAAAATAGAGCCCATGGACCGCCTGTCATGCGAGAAGGGCGGTTACGTGAGGATCTGCGGCTGCCCGACTCCGGCAACGACCTCTTCGGTGATCATCACCGATTTCACCCCGCCAAGCGCCGGGACGTCATACATGAGATCCAACATCACCTCTTCCAGGATCGTTCGTAGCGCCCGCGCCCCGGTTTTCATCAATGCCGCCCGTCGGGCGACGGCTTTCACCGCGGCGTCGGTAAACCGGAGATCGACCCCTTCGATCTCGAAGAGGGCCTGGTACTGCTTCACCAGCGCGTTGCGTGGCTCGGTGAGGACACGAATCAGGGCCGGCACATCCAGGTCGGACAGGGTGCTGAGGACGGGGAATCGGCCCACAAACTCGGGAATGAGTCCGAATTTCAACAGATCCTCCGATTGCACGCGACGCAACATATCGCTGTGGCCGTCGATCTCGCAGGCAGGGTCGGTCGCTCCAAATCCCAGCCGTTTGGGCATTGTTCGTTGGGCAATGATCTGATCCAACCCCACGAAGGCCCCACCGGCGATAAACAGAATATTTTTTGTGTCCACACGAATGTATTCTTGCTCAGGATGTTTCCGCCCGCCTTTCGGCGGCACATTGCAGACGGTCCCTTCCACCAGCTTGAGGAGCGCCTGTTGAACGCCCTCGCCCGACACATCGCGCGTCAGTGACGGATTCTCCGACTTGCGGCTGATCTTGTCGATTTCATCGATGTAGATGATGCCTGTCTCGGCGCGTGCCACGTCATAGTCACAGGCTTGCAGCAGCTTCAGCACGATGTTCTCGACATCCTCGCCCACGTAGCCGGCCTCCGTCAGCGCCGTCGCGTCGGCGATGGTGAAGGGGACATGAAGGATGCGCGCCAAGGTCTGGGACAGGAGCGTTTTGCCGGTCCCGGTCGACCCGATCATCAGAATGTTGCCCTTTTGGAGATCGACGTGTTTGAGGCGATCCCGGTTCACGATCCGTTTGTAGTGATTGTGCACTGCGACAGAGAGAACTTTCTTGGCGCGGTCCTGCCCGATCACGTAATCATCAAGCGTGGCTTTGATTTCGGTCGGCTTGGGGATGACCAACGGCAGGGATGGAGGCGAACCCTGGACCTCCTTCTTCCGGGTCATGGATTGAATGCATTCCTCACAGAGCAGCAATGTAGACGCGGTGTGGCAGGAGTCGCAGGTATATTGTGCAGGACTTGCGATGAGGTTCCGAGCGGCATCTTGTTGCTTGCCACAGATGGAACAGCGGTGATCCGGTTTCCGTTGTGAAGAAGTCCGCGTTTCCCAGAACATGGCCACATCCTCCATCCTGTCAGCTCAGACCAGGAGGGTGCCTGTCTGGTCTGAGTCACCACCGCTGAACTGCAAGCGGCAGATGATGATGAATTCATCCGCTATAAAAATAGTCGTATGAGAGAATTCCTTTCTCAGCGCGTCGAATGAGTCGGTACGGAAACATCACGGGCGACCCTCGACAACCGGTGAGAAGTCGCCCGTGGTGAGCGCTTAGGACGCTGGACTCAACTTATTTTTTGGTGAGGGTCATGATAAGACCCGCGTAAGATACAGGGTGTCAGGTTACTCGTCGGGGGGCAGGTTTATGTGCCCCAGGTGCTTGTGTTCCTCACAACAGCCTCGATTCTCCCTGATGGCTTGCATCCAGCGATGTGTTCCCTACGCGGGAAATGGTGTAGCTATGGGAGATGGGCTTGTGCGACCCACGAGATACCCGCCGTTAGCTTAGCGGGCCGTTCAGGTCCGGTGGACTGAGGGCTTCCATCATGTGCCTCCTCCCTGGTGTAGAAACAGAGGAAATCATTCGACGGATGACGCTCACATTCTCTTCATACGCCTCACCGGCTCTTCTGTCAACAGNNTCGACGCCCAGGGAGAGTCCGTGTTGGATGTCACGCGGATTGTCTGCCGTATAGACGCAGACGAGCAGGCCTGCCCGGTGACAGGCATCGACGAGACGGTGGGTGGCTGTGTCGTGTCGAAGGCCGACGTGCGAAGCCCCATGTCTGACGGCAGAGACGACGGGATTCCGGGGTAATCTTCCAAAGAGCGCCATAAGTGGAGCGTTCGGGGCGAACGTCCGAACCTGTATCAGCTCGTCGTGCAAGAATGACGCATAGATGACGGGATCGGTGAACGCAACCCTCTGCACCGCTTCAACAGCCTGTTGAGCCATTCCTTTTACCTTCAATTCCAGCAGCAGTCCCGCTCGTCCCGCAACCGCCTTGAGCGCGTCCTCAAGCGTTGGAATGGTTTCGTTGTTTCCGGCATTGAGCGCCTTGATCTCCTGGAGTGACAAGCGCTCGATGCGTCCCTTCCCATCGGTCGTCCGATTCACGGTCTCATCATGGAGAATCACGAGTGCGCCGTCCGCCGTGCGGCGCACATCAATTTCGACGAAATCGACTCCGAGCGCGATCCCTTGTTGAATCGCGCCCAAGGTGTTCTCCGGAGCATGACCCGCAGCCCCGCGATGCCCGATGCTCAACACCCTCTGCATAGAGTCTCCTTGGACCCGACACTGAAGCGGCGCACAACGTCGGGGTTAACGGATCGGCGGCGCAAATCGAAGATTGTGGGTGTCCATGTTTGCAAGATAGTCCTTCATATGTTTCCTCTCCTGGTTCTTCACAATTTCGATCACCTTGCGGTCGATCTCCAGCAACCCGAGTCCGGGAGGGATCTCGTCCGGGCGGATGACAAACAGGTTTACGCCCTGCTCTTTGGCCTGCATCTGTGCTTCCTTGACGCGCTGCTGAATGTACCGCTCGGTCAAGCGTAAGAGGTCGTTCAACTCCAGAAGGTCTCGCAGGGGGTACGGCTCGACACGTACACTCTGCTTCGGAACATTGAGAAAGATGAAGATCGTATCGCAGCCCAGGCTGAAGGCTTGCTCGACTGGAAGGGGGTTGGCAAGATCGGCATCAAGGTATCGATAGCCGTCCATTTCAACCATCTCAAACAAAGGGTATAGGGCCATGGACGCGCGAATGCGTGTAAAGAGGAGGTCCTGTTTAGTCTTCTGATTTCGGATGTCATCACTCCCGTCCATCGCAAGATCAGGATCTTTATTGGAAAAGACAACCGTGGCTCCGTCCTCATACCGTTCAGTGATAATGTGCCAGACGATGGGGCTCGTGAGCACCTTCTGCAGATCGATCTCCTCGCCGAGTCTGGCCAGGAGCGGGAACGGATCAAGGAAGGCCTTCATCCTCTTGAATGTAAAATACTTATCCATTTCGTCGAATGTGTCTTGGACTTCGGGCGCCTGCACAAGACGCCGGAAAGACTTGTGTTGGGACTCAAACGTATCCATGAGACGAAACACGAAACTCACGGCACGGCCTGCTGCGCGAAGCGGCATGCGCAGGCCTAACGAGATGACCAGCGGGAAAAACCGCATCGCTCTTCTGAGGTCATAGAGGACCGACCCGCTCGGCCCCCAGTCTTGGCTTACGTGTGGAGCAATCCCTAAGAGACGAGCCAGCTTTTCCCGGAGGAAGGGGTGGACCTCATAAATCGCTTCCGGGGAGGTGATATAGTCTTCCCAGATACGGATAGTTTTTGCAGCCCCGACGACACCGGGATTCTCGACAAACCCGAGGGCGTTGCAGCTTCCGGCGGAGGAACTCACGATATGGGTGGGACAGAATCCGGCATTGACTAGTTCTGCGGCGGCAACTGCCTGGATGACGGCCTTGCACCCGCCCCCGCAAAAGACAAACAGAATGTTCCCGTACTTATTCGAGTCATGACCAGACATGCGACTACTCCGGCCTCGAGAACCACAAACGCCGGTAAGGCGAGGACACTACCTTATCGTACTGCCGAATTTGTGATTGTGCGAGAGCGCTTGGAGCGTTGTTCGCACAACGTCCGCCCGGATGCGAGGGACCTTGCCCGATGAATACATACGATGTCTGCATCGTAGGAGGAGGGGTCGTCGGGTGCGCGATCGCCAGAGAGTTGATGCGCCGGCGCCGGGATAACTCCTTCCGTCTCGTTGTGCTCGAGCAACAGGATGGGGTGGGAACGGAGACCAGCAGCCGCAACAGCGGCGTCCTCCACAGCGGAATCCACGAACGGCCGTTTTCGCTGAAGGAGCGGCTTGCCCGGGAAGGGAGCGCGCTGGCAGTCTCATACGCGTTAGAGCATGACATCCCGCTGCTCAGAACGGGAATGGTCATCGCCATCTCACGGGAGGACATCCGGCGAGGCCTGTGGCGGGAGATGTCTTCGTTATGGCGGCTGTGGTTCAACGCCTGGAAGACCAAGACACGGGTCATGTTCATGACAGCTTCCGGTTTGCGTGCCTGGGAGCCGAATCTCCGGGCCAGCTGCGGGATCGTCATTCCGGGCGTCTCCGTCATAGACCCTCAAGCCTTCGTGCAATCGCTGAAAGCCGATTCAGAAATGGCCGGCGCGGACTTTGTGTTCAACAACCGGGTGATCGGCATCGACGAAGACACGCCGGCATACATCGTCACCACCGATCGGCAGAGAATCCGTGCAGGTTGTCTGATTAATGCCGCCGGCCTCCATGCCGACGACGTTGCCGCGCTCGCCTCAGGCAAGAGCACGTACGCCATAAGACCTCTGCGGGGTGAGTATTACGAGCTGGCCCAGCCGGCCAAGAGTCGCCTTGTTGGACGTCTGGTGTACCCGGCCTTGCCGCCTCACGCGACCGGCAAGGGGATCCATTTCAGCCCCCGTCCAAACGGCCGGCTGTTCGTGGGACCGAATGAAGTCGTGATCCAGGATAAGAGAGACTATACGTCGCACAAGACCCCGCCGAGTGTCTTTGTCGAAGCCTTGCAGAAATTCCTTCCGGCCCTGGAAGAAGCGGATCTTCGCTGGGCCTACTCCGGGATACGCCCCCGCGTCATCACTGCTAACGGGGATCCAAGCGACTTCATCGTCTCGGTAGACAGAATAGACCCTCCGCTCGTCAATCTGATCGGCATTGAATCCCCTGGACTTTCCGCCGCTCTGGCTCTCGCCCGGCATGTTGGGGATCTCCCTTGCATCCAGAGACATGTGAGCCAGACCGGCTCTCGCCCTCTCACCCAAGGCGACTACGACCGTTGAAGGGGGAGTCGCCTGTTTTCCTCAACTCGCAGGATCCGGTGCAGCGTCTTCCCAAGAATGGTCTTGGGCAGCTCCGTACGGAACTCGATCTTCTTGGGCACTTTGTACGACGCCAGATAGCGCCGGCAGTGTGCGAGCAGGTCGTCTGCAGACACAGAGTCTGACGCGAGCACGACAAAGGCCTTGATGGATTCGCTTCCGTCCCCAAGCCGCACACCGATGACGGCTGCTTCGCATACATGCGGATGAAGAAACAGCACCTGCTCGATTTCGGCGGGATATACATTCAACCCGGAGGTGGACAGGATCATGTCTTTTTTCCGGTCGACAATGTAATAGAAGCCGTCTGAATCGACGCGTGCGAGATCGCCGGTGGCCAGCCATCCCCCCGGCTTCAGCACATTCGCCGTTTCTTCCGGGTTGTTCCAATAGCCCTGCATCACTTGCGGACCCCGCACCCAGAGTTCGCCGATTTCCCCTACCGGGAGCTCCTGACCCATCTCGTCCACGATTTGTGCGTCGGTGTTCGCAATAGGCAGGCCGATGGATCGCTTGACCGAGAGGCCGCGGGGAAGGTTGCAGTGTGTGACCGGAGAGGCTTCGGAGAGACCGTATCCCTCGATAATGAGATGGCCGGTCCGTTCTTTGAATTTTTTGAGGAGTTCGTAGGGCAGCGCCGCCCCGCCGCAAATCACGAACCTTGTCGCCGTAAAGTCTTTCGCATCACAGTGGTCGAGCAGTTTCCGCACGAGAGCCGGCACAAGTGTAATCACGGTGGGCTGCTTCTTGCGGAGGAGCGTCAGCAGTACCGGCATGTATCGGGGATCGGGGACCAGCACCATGCACCCTCCTACAGCCAGGCAGATATTTTGCGTCACGGTCATTCCGAACACGTGAAAAAGCGGGAGCGCGGCGAGAAAGCTCTCTATTCGTTCGGCGGGAGAAAACCAACTGATGAGTTGCCGAATATTGGCGGTCAGGTTGCGGTGACTCAGCGCCGCTCCTTTGGACACCCCGGTGGTGCCTCCGGTGTATTGCAGGAGCGCGATATCCTCCGGAGTCACATCCGGAAGGGCCTCCGGAGCGACGGGGGGCACGTCGTTCACTACATCGTGGAAAAAGTATGTCGCGTTGATACGAGGAATCGCGATCGGCGGCCGGCTGTTTCGATGGTGATAGAGATACCTCGCGATTGTCGTCATGTAGTCGGTGATCCGCGTCACGATGATCAATTCCAGCTCGAGATCCAGAACCTTCTGGTACATCAGGTCGAGCACCACGATCGCTCGTACTCCCGCGTCTCGAAGCTGGTGGGACAACTCGTGTTCCGTATAGGTCGGGTTGCAGGCGACGACGATCCCTCCGGCCCTCAGAATGCCGAAGTAGGCGATGACCGCCTGCGGGCAATTCGGGAGACAGAGCGCGACGCGATCTCCTTTGCGAATGCCCAGTGCCGCGAGGCCACAGGCAAAGCGCTCAACCAGGGAGTGGCATTCGTGGTAGGAGAGGGTCTTGCCGAAAAAATAGAGAGCCGGCCGGCGAGAAAACCGCCGGGCACTCCTGGAGAACAGTTCCGAGAGCGTCTCGGGAGGAAGAGGAAGCTCGCGGGGAACTCCCTCGGGATAATAGGGGAATGACGGTTGCTCGGACATGATGTCCCCCTGTTTGGTACAAGTCGGGTCAAGCCATTCCCGGCGCTACCATCCTTCGTTCGAGAGACCGGAGCAAGGCTCGAAGCGTTTGCCGTATTGGGCTGCCAGCGATTCCAACTCCCGGGTGATGCGTTCCGGCGACAGAGTCTCCCGTGCCCAGGCGAGAAGGCCTCCACGGAATGCAGGAAACCCGGTCCCATAGATCAGTGCGAAATCCACCTGCCACGCCTCTTCCACTATGTGGTCATGCAGACAGCGCACGGCTTCGTCGACCATCGGGAGAAACAGCCGCCGGTGAATGACGTCGTCAGAAGGAGAGGGCGCTTCGGAAGGGACCGTGCGGCGGTAGCGCGCAATGGCTTCGGTCGTCTGTGGGTTCACCTTCCCTGATTCCCAAAAGGTCAAGGGCGCTGCTCCTTCCGGCAGCAGGGCTTGAAGCAGCGCATCGCGAGATTCGATGCGGGCTCCCAACACGGCGAGAGAGTCCAGCACGTGCTGGGCGACCCGCAGTCCGATCAGGTCGAGGAGTTCCAGAGGGCCCATAGGATGCCCGCTGTCCACGGCCATACCGAAGTTCTTCGCGACGGCGTCAATCCGTCGAATGGCGATCCCCTCGCCGACCAGGATCATGGCCTCTGCCAGATAGCGCGACAGAATCCTGTTCACGAGGAATCCCGGTCCGTCGTTCACCACGAGCGGAAACTTGCCCAGCCGTTTGGCCAGGCCGCAGGCCTGTGCAAGGGCCCGATCGGAGGTGAAGGACGCGCGTACGACTTCGACCAACTGCATTTTGGCCACAGGGTTGAAGAAGTGGAGCCCCACGCAGCGTTCCGGATGGACGGCCTTCACGGCAATGTCGGCCAAGGTATAGGACGAGGTATTCGTCGCAAAAATGGCATCGGGGCGCGCTTCCGATTCAAATTCCGCCAGCACGGCCCGTTTTACGTCAAGTGTTTCCGAGACTGCCTCAATGACGAGGGACGCGGCACCCGCATCCTTGATCTGAGTGGTGGGAACGATCCGCATCATTCGATAGCGCAGATCGGACGGAAGAATGATGCGTTTGCGCACCTGGGCAGCCTGGGCGGCGTGGATGTGTCCGATCGCTTTCGCGAGAATGTCTGAAGACACGTCCCGCAGCGCCACCTCGTACCCTTTTTCGGTGAGCTGCCCCGCGATCTGCGAGCCCATCAAGCCGGCCCCCAGCACGCCGATGTGCGTCGTTGATGTCGGGACCGTGGCGACGTTCCGTTTCAGTCGTTCGCCGGCCAGGAACAAGCCGACGAGATGTGTGGAAATCGGGCCGGCCATGAGATCCATCAGAAGGGGCTTTTCGACGTTGAGCGATCCCTCCAGAATGCTCACAGACATTCCTCCCTTGATGGCCTCGATGGCACGGAGCGGAGCGGGATAGAAATGCAGGACGCGCTTGATCACCTGCCGCCGGGCGTAGAAGCAGAGGAGCGAACGAATTACGGGAGCGCTCAGGATTCTCTGGCTTGCCCGGAGGGGCCGTGGTCCGACGGGGGTGCGACAGAGATTATGGGCTTGTGCGATGGCGGCCTGTACGAGGACTTCTTTCCGGACATCTTCGAGTGTCCTGGCGCCGGATGGAATGGAGGCGACCATGCCGTCGATCAGGCCCATCCGCAGTGCCTGCCGGGGAAAGATCGTCCTTCCGGTCGTGATCATGTCCAACGCCGCCGGCAAGCCGATCACGCGCGGGAGCCGCTGGGTGCCGCCGAACCCGGGCAGAATGCCCAATTTGACTTCCGGCAGCGCAAAACCGGTCCTCGCATGCGTGCTGGCGACGCGCGCATGGCAGGCCAGGGCCAGCTCGAATCCTCCTCCGACACAGACCCCTTCCACCGCTGCCACAAAGGGCTTCTGCGATCGCCCCATCGCATCAAAGAGCCGGTGGGTGGTGATCACGAGTTGCTCCATCTCGTGAAACGAACGCCGGTGTTGCGCATCGTGCATCTGCTCCAGATCCGCTCCCGCGCAGAAGTTTCCTTCCTTCAGGCTCACCAGCACGACGCTGTTGATGGCAGCGGATTGTTCGGCGAGCCGCACGATCTCCTGCCACTCCGCCAGGCTCTCCACATTGAGCACATTGACCGACTTGCCGGAGTAATCAAACCCCGCCAGCAGGATCCCGTCGCCGAACATGTCGGTCTTAAAGTGCTTGAACCGGCCGGGAGCCATGGTGTGGCCCTGTGTCATGTCTCTTTCCTCTCCAGGATCATGGCCACTCCCTGTCCGCCGCCTACGCAAGCGCTGATCAGCGCCCGCTCGGCGTTCCGCCGCTTGAGTTCGAACAGCGAAGTCATGGCCAACCGCAGACCGGACACGCCGACCGGGTGACCGAACGCGATGGCGCCGCCGTGCGGATTGAGATCATCGGGCGGGATTTCGCCGAGGCGTTCGGTCAGCCCGTAGCGGCCAAACTTGCTTTCCATGAGCGATGACGAGTCAAGGATGCGGCTGATTCCCAGGACGACGGATGCAAACGCTTCATTGATCTCCCATACGGAGACATCCTTGAGCGCCAGC
>CXWL01131967.1_pt1 | contig 10727 bp, 9 predicted proteins | sample 590931 | NCBI WGS metagenome assembly CXWL01 (sample SAMEA3498368, study PRJEB10139) | groundwater metagenome | biome: water well; material: biofilm material | place: Germany | collected 2015-04-27 | reverse complement strand
GCGAGCCGGCTGTTCGGCGCCAACGGCAACTGGGGCACCGGCTACGAGCTCGATGCGATCGCGGCGGTGGTGCTGGGCGGCACCAGCCTCATGGGCGGCGTGGGCTCGATAGTCGGTACCGTCATCGGCGCGCTGATCATCGGCGTGATCAACAACGGCCTCACCATCATGGGCGTCTCGTCCTTCTGGCAGTACGTGGCCAAGGGCGCGGTGATCCTGCTCGCGGTGATCATCGACAGATGGCGCCAGAAGCAAGCGCAGCACTGAGGGCGATGATGACCAGAACCCATGTCATCGGCGTCGACTTCGGCTCCGACTCGTGCCGCTGCGTGATCGCGGACACCGCCACCGGCGAGGAGCTCGCCAGCGCGGTGTCGGCCTTTCCGCGCTGGGCGGCCGGCCTGTACTGCGACCCCACGCAGCGCATCTTCCGCCAGCATCCGCAGGACCATCTCGATGCGCTGACCCAGGTGGTGCGCGCCGCGCTGTCGCAGGTGTCGCCCGAGGTCCGTGCGAGCGTGCGCGGCCTGTCGATCGCGACCACCGGCTCGACCTCGGTGCCGGTCGACGAGGCGGGCTGCCCGCTCGCGCTGCGCCCGGCCTTCGCCGACAACCCGAACGCGATGTTCCTGATGTGGAAGGACCACAGCGCTACGCTCGAAGCCGAGCAGATCACCGGCGCCGCCCGCACCTGGGGCGGCGTCGACTACACCGCGCACATCGGCGGCGTCTATTCCGCCGAGTGGTACTGGGCCAACCTGCTGTGGGTGTTCCGGCACGACGCGCAGGTGCGCGAGGCCACCGCGAGCTGGGTCGAGCATTGCGACTGGCTGCCGGCCGAACTCACCGGCACCACCGCACCGGGCCGGATGCGCCGCAGCCGCTGCGCCGCCGGCCACAAGGCGATGTGGAACGAGGGCCATGGCGGGCTGCCGTCGCAGGCTTTCCTCAGCCATATCGACCCCTTGCTCGACGGCATTCGCGACCGGCTCTACGAAGAAACCTGGACCGCCGAGACACCCATCGGCGCACTCACACCCGCCTGGGCCGGCCGGCTGGGCCTGCCCGATGACGTGGTGGTCGGCGTGGGTGCCTTCGATGCCCACATGGGCGCCGTCGGCGCGGGCATCCGGCACCACACGCTGGTCAAGATCATGGGCACCTCGACCTGCGACATCGTGCTGGCGCCGACCGACGAAATCGCGGACCGCGTGGTCGAGGGCATCTGCGGGCAGGTCGATGGCTCGGTGATGGCCGGGGCCATCGGGCTGGAAGCAGGGCAGTCGGCCGTCGGCGATGCCTTCGCATGGTTCGCGCGGGTGCTCGAGTGGCCGTTGCCCGAGGGCCCGAACCGCGATGCGCTGCGCGCCGACCTGCTGCCGCGGCTCGAGCGCGCCGCCGCGCTGGAACCACCGGGCGCGCACGGCGTGGCCGCGCTCGACTGGCTCAACGGGCGCCGCACGCCCTATGCCGACCAGACGCTGCACGGCGCGCTGTTCGGCCTGTCGCTGGGCAGCTCGGCGCCGCAGCTCTATCGCGCGCTGGTCGAGGCCACGGCCTTCGGCGCGAAGGCCATCGTCGACCGCTTCACCGCGTCGGGCGTGCGCATCGACGAAGTGCTCGCCATCGGCGGCGTGGCGCGCAAGTCGGCGCTGCTGATGCAGATCCAGGCCGACGTGTTCGACCAGCGCATCCGCGTGGCGAAGTCGGACCAGGCGGTGGCGCTGGGCGCGGCCATGTGCGCGGCCGTCGCTTGCGGCATCCATGCCGACATTCCGGCCGCGCAGCGGGCCATGGCCTGCGGCTTCGACCTGGTCTACGAGCCGCGGCCGGCGGAGGCCGAGGCCTACCGCGCGCTGTTCCGGCGCTATGTGGAAATGGGCGCCCTGGTGCAGGGCATGAAGAAAGAGAAGGCGATCCATGACGCTGCATAAAGAACTCAAGCGCGAGGCCTACGAGGCCAACCTGGAAATCCCGAAGCAGGCGCTGGCGCTGTACACCTTCGGCAACGTGAGCGCCTTCGATGCGCGGCAGGGCGTCTTCGCGATCAAGCCCAGCGGCATGCCCTACGACGAGATGACGGCCGACGACATGGTGGTGGTCGACCTCGATTCGCGCGTGGTCGAAGGCACCCTGCGGCCCTCGAGCGACACCAAGACCCATGCCGTGCTCTACCGCGCCTTCGAAGGCATCGGCGGCGTCTGCCACACGCACTCGGTGCATGCCGTGGCGTGGGCGCAGGCGCGGCGCGCCATCCCCATCTACGGCACCACGCATGCGGACCACCTCACGGTGGCGGTGCCGGTCACCGAGGTCATCAGCGACGAGGCCGTGGCGCGCGACTACGAGGAGGAAACCGGCCACCAGATCGTGCGGCGGATGCAGGGCATCTCGCCGCAGGAGGTCGAGATGATCGTGGTGTCGTGCCACGGGCCGTTCACCTGGGGCAAGAACGCGATGAAATCCGTGTACAACGCTCGCGTGCTCGAGGAGCTGGCGCAGATGGCCTACCTCACGCAGTCGATCGACCCGCTGGCGCGCGAATTGCCGCCCGCCGTGATCCGCAAGCACTACGAACGCAAGCATGGTGCCGGCGCCTACTATGGGCAGGCCCGATAGACAAACAACCTCGCGATGACCCGAAACGCTTCCCGCCCCGCACCGATGGCCTCCGAGGCTCCCCCCGATCCGTCCCGGCAAGAAGCCTTGCAGGCGACGACGGCGGAGCATCGGCACATGCTGATCCTGAAGGTGCTCGCGCAGGAGGGCGCCTGCCGGGTCAGCGACATGGCACGCCGCTTCACCCTGTCGGAAATGACGCTGCGGCGCGACCTGCAGGAGATGCACGATGCCGGCCTGCTCAAGCGGGTGCACGGCGGCGCGCTGCCGCTCGGCCGCGACACCGAGTTCGGCGTGCGCATCCAGGAAGGCTCGTCGCAGAAGCAGCAGATCGGCGCCGCGGCGGTCGGCCTCATCCAGGACGGCTGGTCGATCTACCTCGATGCCGGCACCACCTCGATGGAAGTGGCGCGCGCGATCCTGCAGGGTCTTCCGAACGTGAAGCGGCTGGCGATCGTCACCAACGGCATCAACATCGCCGCCGAGCTGGTGGGCCGCACGCCCTACGACATCTACGCCATAGGCGGCGAGATCTACGCCACCGGCGTGAGCGCCGTGGGCCCGATGACGCTGGCCCAGGTCGCGAACTTCCATTTCGACCTCTTCTTCATGGGCGCGCGCGGGGTCGATGCCGAGGTGGGCTGGACCAACACCAACCACCTGGAGACGCAGGTCAAGCACGCGGTGATGGCGCGCAGCCGGCAGGTGTGCGCGATCGTGGACAGCAACAAGTGGGGCGAGCGCGCGCTGGTCTCGGTGGTGCCCTTCGGTGCGGTGACGCACTGGGTCTGCGATGCGCAATTGCCGCAGGACGCGCGCGATGCGGCGAAGGCCCAAGGGGTCGCGCTGGTCCTTGCCGGCGACTGAGCCGGCGGCCGGGTCGCCGGTACTTTCGGGAAACAGAGCATCGATGGCTCAGGCGCTGAGCCATGGGCAGCGCTGGCTCACAGTCGGCGTGACGAAACAAAGCCGGGTTGCGCCTTGCAAAGAAGAGAGAGAGAAATCAAGTGGCAGCTACCAGCAGTTCCAGCCCGAGCGACAAGGAGCTGATGGCGCTCACGCTGGGACAGATGCCGGGCTTTTCGTCGTGGTCTTCCACGAGCATGAGCTTGCTCCTGGCGGCCTCCAGGTTGTGCTGGCACCGGCGCGGAGACTCGTTGTCGGCATTGGCGAAAGAACCCGAAGTCTTTGTCATCGTGACGGGGCACGTCATGCAATTCGAGACAGCGCCCAACGGCATCCGATTGCGCTGGGCGCTTCGTGGACCGCGCCAGATCCTTGGCTTTTCCAGCATGCTTTCCATCGAAGAGAGCCGCCGTGAGCACGTTGCGAACGATGACGTCGTGGCCATTCACATTGCTGGCCGCTCGTTCCTCGAACTGCTCGACGGCGACCCCGTGCGATGGAAAGACATCGGTCGCATGCTGGTGCAGCAGGAGCGCGACCAGATAGACACGCTGCTGGGCCAGATCGTCGGAGGGCTTTCAGGGCGGCTCGCCAGCACCATCAAGCAACTTGCCGCGCTTCATGGCACCCGGCCGATCGGGGAGAGTGCCATTCACCTGCAATTGACGCAGAAGGATCTGGCAGGCCTGTTGCGAGTCAGCCGCCAATCCGTGAACAAGGAATTGATTTGCCTGGAAGCTGCCGGCGTCATAGCGCTGAAACTCAATGCAATCGTGATTCTTGATGAGTCCGCGCTGGGAAAAATAACACGTTCATTTCCGTCGTCCGAAAATCCGAAATATGAACAAGAAATAAAAAACTCCATTGGCGATATTGCGCTGATGGAAAATTTCTTGCGAATGAACCCCGCCTTTGCGCCGTGGTCTCGCGAAGCCATGAATCAATTGCTGGCGTCTTCGACAATAGGGCGTCATTCCCCCGGCTTTGTTTTTTCGACCGATTTGTGCGCGGCAGGGCACAGCTTTCTCGTTATTTCAGGCGAGGCGATGATCACCCACACATCTCAGGCTGGAGAGCAGTTCAACATGATGATGGTGGGCCCCGGCATTTTTGTAGGGGTCGCTCAGATATTCGGGGGAACGAGCCATGCCGTGCTTTCCCTTGTTGCGCACTCCGATGTCATGGCGATTCATATACCAACGTCCTTGATTGTTGAATTGCTCGACCGGAAGTCCGCGCTTTGGAAAGACATGGTGCTCATGAGCGTGCGCCAAAGCGCCGTTCAAGTGAACATGGTGAGCACCCAGATCGCAGGTTCATTGCGGCAACGCGCCGCAGCGACCATCGAAAGACTCGCTGCACTCTACGGAACCCGTGCCAAAGGCGAGTCTTCAATTCGCCTGCAGGTTTCACAGGCAACTCTGGCCGCCATGCTGCAGGCCAATCGCCAGGCCGCGCACAGGGTGCTCAAGGCCATTGCGGCCTCGGGCGCGATCAGCCTGGAATACAAAACCATTGCGATACGGGATCTTGATGCATTGAAAAGCTACGCGGTCGAGGCGGAATGTGAAGCTTGATGCGCATCCGGCGCGAAATAAATACCTCCTCACGGGTCCAATGAATTCAATTCATAACCCCGTCCATAGATAGATCTCAAAACAAGTCTGTCGTCCGCATCGATGCGCATTTTCTTTCTCAAATTGGAAATGCAGACATCGAGTTTCCTCGATTTGACGGAGCAAAGCGATTCTCCCCAGAATTGGGAATAGAGTTTTTCCCTCGTCAATACAGAGTTGATGTTTTGAAACAGCTTGAGGGTGAGATCGAACTCCAACGGCTTCAGGAGAATTCTTTCTTCCCCTACCCAGGCTGCGCGCCGCTTCAGGTCGAAGCTGTATTTGCCGAAGCTGAAATGATCGATCCTGACGGAATCGTTGGCTGCCTGGCGTTTCAGGAAGTTCAAGCGCCAGTTCAATTCCTGCCTGCTGCAGGACTCATGAATCAAATCCACTTTGCTGGAGTCGGAAAAGAATTTCTCCAGTGCTGAAAAGGCCGGGACGTTCTCCTTGGCGGCGATCAGAAGAATTGGCGAGCTATATCTTTCCATTGCCGCTTCTATTTGCGTATGAATATAGTCGTCCCGCGGCGCGATGATGATGCATCCGAATTCAAAGGAATCGAACTGATCGATCATCAGGTCGTGCGGGGAGTCGAACGCCAGCGATGCGTAGCCCAAGAAATCCAGTTGCTGGCGAAACGAATTTCTTCTGGGTAAATTGCCATCCACCAATGCGACCAGAAACATTTTTTCTTTGTCGCAATGGGTGTTTTGTTCCTGGGAGATTCTTGCAATCATGGGCTTCTGTCGTTGAATTTCCAGGGGATTTCTTTTGTCTTGATTTTTTGAAAATTGAGGTGAAAAGTAATGATTTGAAAACAAAATGAAAACGAACAATGAAATCTAATTTCTTACATCCAAACCAGTTCACGGCAGGTGTCAAGAATGCGACTTTCTTGAAGAAATTCTTGCGTTGTTCACTGGCGGTTTCCACACGTTCGCCCATGGAGGGCGTTCGACAAACCTTCCTCGCTTCTAGCCGTCAAGCCGCGATGTCGGTCGTTGATCGATCAAGGCGAGTTCCAGGGGGAAGCCCAGTCAGCTCGACGCGCACGACGATGTGAATCTGGCCATCGGTGGCTGGCGTCGTGCCCTTGTCTTTGTTTTCATTGAGCCTCGATTGCTTTGCGCGCAGCAAGATGGCACGGGCGCGTCGCAATGTACGACGCTGATTGGATGGACCACGAGGCGAGGCGTTTTCTCGGTCATCCGGATTTGAATTTCCTGACTCACCGGAAACGAGCTTCTCGCGCAGCATCAGAATTTCTTTGTCTATCGAAGATTCTTCGAGCAAAGGCGGTGTGCAGCTTTTTGATGTGATATTTCGAATTCTCCCGGGCCGATTGATCGCAAGCTCCTCGCGAGCCGCATCGACTTTGGCGCGGGAGTAGAGCTTTGTTGTTTTGCTTTGAGTGCAGTAATAAAGGCGAAGCCAAGGAAAAAGATGCATCCACCCGCGCCGGGGAATTCGCACCAGGAAACCCGAGTTGAGCAAAAGATCGGGTGCCAGAACTGGTTTGATTGCAGAAATAATTTCGCCGAGATAGGAGCCGGTTCGCATAGGACCAATTAAAACTATTCAGATTCTCGAAAATGAAAGCGACAGCGGCCTGATCGCTGCAGGCCTTTCCATCTTTTGCGCGCGAGCCACCATCGTGGTCGCTCGACCTTTTTTGCAATTTGCGGTATTTGCGGTATTTGCCGTATTTGCCGCATTTGCCGCATTTGCCGTCACGGACGGTTCCGCTATTTGTGGTCGATCGTGAAGGTGGCCGTGCCGTTGGCCTGGCCCGGCGTCACTTTGTTGCCGGTCTGGAAGTAGCGCGCGATGTAGGGCAGGACGTAGTCGCCGTCTTTCGAGCGGCCGACCGGCGCGTCGTCGCCGAACCTCACAGGTGTTTTGCTTTTTCCGTCGACGAGCTGGATGCCCACGCCTGTGGCAACGTGCGTGCCGCCTTGGGTGATGCGCAGCACCCCGTCGTCGCCCGCCGGGTCTTTGGTGGCATCCATGCGCAGGTACACCGTGTTCTGCTCGCCCACGCCGGCCTTGCAGTTGAGCCTGATGTTGAAATTCCGTTCGGCCGCGGTGGTGCCACGGCCCTTGAATTCGCTCACCGGCACCTTGCCGAAGTTCACGGGAATGTTGCGCGACCCCGCGTCGACGCTGCAGGAGGGCGTGACGATGGTGATGGCGTCGCCACTGACCGTGGTTGTCACAACCGATACGCCGTCGTCCCCTGAATAGGTGGTGTAGATGCCGTTGACCAGCGGGCCGTTGCCGGTGACGGCCGCCGTCTTGTACAGCTCCACCACGAACTTGGCCTCCGGCCAGAATTCACCGAAGGTGTCGCTGGTGGAGTACGTGTGGGGATAGAAGGTCTCCCCACCTTCCGTGCCGAGGGCCTTTCGCAGCAGGCGAATCCCGATGCCCGCCACGCTGGTTGCGAAAACCTTTTCCTTGCCCATCCCTGTCAACTCGGCGCCCACCGCACTTGACAATATCCTGCCGTTGACCGTGCCTCCGCCGGTGCAGGTCCACGGCGTGTTGTTGGCACCTGCCTGATAGATCGGAAATTCCTTGGGCGTGGTGATGAGCTGACCTACGGCCAGTTCATTGGGAACGACGATGCGCCCGACCACCATCTGGATCGTTTTGGTCTTGTATTCCCCTGCGGTGTTGATGCTGCAGAACGCCCATGCGCCTTGCGCGCCGAATACCAGGGCGGCGGCAGGCACTGCGAACCGCAGGACGCGGCGCGAAAGCCCTCGCACCGCGCCGGATCGATCGATGTTGCGATGCTTCATTCGGTTTCCTTGGATTTTTCGAGACCCTGCACAGGCAAGGTTTGCGCGCTGCACTGCCCCTGCAGTTCGCGAACCGGCGACGGGTTGGCCTCCTCGGGGAGGCTGTAAGGCACCACGCATTGGTCACGCTCGCCCTGGCCCCAGCGCACCGTGAGGCGGCCGCTCTGTGCCGCCCCCGTCACGAAGGCCTGGCCGTCCGGGCCGACGATGCCGACTTCCTGAGCCGCCTCGTTCTCGATCTTCGAACCCAGCGGCAACATGCGGCCGTGCTGATCGGTCAGCGTCATCAGCAAGCGGAAACCGACCGAGGTTTCGAACTTCGCGATCACCACGGCACCGCGCGTGGGTACCACTTCCGTGGCCGCGTTCTTCACCTCGACCGTGTCGCCGAGATCGGCCGTCTTCAGCGCCAGCCGGTTGAGCCGGTAAGGACTCAGGTTGGGAATGACCGCGTTGCCCGCGCCATCGGTGGCCACGCCCGGTTGCGATTCGACGCCGACGCCGCCCGCTTCGGGGGCTTGCACCAGCCCGATGGTCTCGCCCAGCGGCTGCGACAGGGTGACGCCGCCACCGTGGATCAACACGCCGCCCGACATGCCGAAGGTGCTCTGCCCATAGCCGCTGCCCTTCGAGTAGCCGGCGTCGAAGCGCCCGACCTGCGACAGGTAGCTCGCGCTCGCGCTGCCGCTGCTGCTACCGCCCTGGTTCGCGCTGCCGGCCGTCATGCTGTAGGCCAGGCGGCTGTCGTCGAAGGCCGAGCCGTAGACGCTGGCCTGCTGGTTGACCCGGTCGCTGCTGTCGCGCGTGGCTGTGTACATCGCGCTGGCACGCGTGTCGCCCAGCGGAATGCTCAGCGTGAACATCACCTGGCGCACCGCAGGCCGGCTCAGGCTCGTGGTGTGGTTGTAGAAGACGCTGTAGCCGAACTGCTTGTAGTTGCCCGAGTAGCCCAGTTGCACCAGCCTGTCCTTCGCGCTGGTGCCCCAGTAGCTCTGCTGGCGCGCCGACGCGAAGACCGAGCCCAGGTCACCGATCTGCTGCGAGACCTCGAAACGCACTTCGTTGCGGCGGCTGTTGAACGATTCGAAGGGCCGCAGATCCTGCATCTGCACCGCCTCCTGGAAGGTGCGATAGCCGCTGGTCGAATAGCGGTAGCCCGCCACGCGGAAGTTGGTGCCCGAGCCGATGAAGGCCTTCGAATAAAGAAAGCGCACCGACTGGCCGTCGTAGGTCTTCTGGCCATTGAGGGGCGTGCGGTCGGTGGTGCGTGCGCTCGAGAGGTCCACCGACACGGCGCCGAAATCGCGCAGGTTCTTGCCCATGCCCACGAGCAGCGACTGGTACATGTTCGCCATCAGCACGCCGCCGTAGACCGAGAACTCGTTGCCCAGCCCGCGCGCGAGCGTCGCCTGCATGAAGGCCGGCTGCGANNTAGCGCCAGGTGCCTTCGCGCAGCAGCGTGGGCACGGCCGAGAAGGCTTGGGTGTATTTGGTCTGCCGGCCATCGGCCTCGGCGACGGTCACCTCCAGGTCGCCGCTCGATGAGGTCGGGTACAGATCGTCGATGACGAATGCGCCCGGTGCCACGAAAGCGCTGTAGATCACGTAGCCGTTCTGGCGCACCGTCACGCGTGCATTGGTCTGCGCCACCCCGCGGATGGTGGGTGCGTAGCCCTGCTGGCTGTCGGGCAGCATCGCGTCGTCGGACGAAAGCTGCACGCCGCGGAACGACAGGCCATCGAAGAAGTTGCCCGGCGTGTTGCCGTCGCCGATCAGCAAGCGTCCGTTGATGGAGGCGATGTCGCGCTGCGCGTAGGTATTGATGCCCTGCCAGCGGCTCTTGCCGTCGATGCCGCGGTTGTAGGTCGAGAAATGTCGGAGGCGCCAGTCACCGTGGTTGAAGCCTGCGCGAAGGCCCGCGAACAGGGTGTTGCGCTGCAGGGTCTTGTTGCGATCGGCCAAGGTGTTGCCGTCGAACACGCTCTGCGGTGCAGCAAAAGGGTTCGGGTCGTTGCGGTACTTGTCGCCGCTGTAGCGCGCGAAGTTGACCTGGTAGTCCAGCATGGCGGCGGTGATGCCCCTGTCCCACTTCTCGGGACCGACCGCACCACGCGCCGAGCGCTTGAGTGCCGCCTGCGGAATGCTCACGAACAGGCGCTGCCTGCCGGCGTCGTAACTGAGGGACGCGTCGGGGATGACCTTTGCCAACTCGATGCAGGTTTCCTCCGCAGCGGCCATGAGTTCAGGGAACACCGCCACGTTGACGCCCCACGCATCGAGCATGCCGCGCGTGAGGCAGGGCTCGGCATCGTTCTTGCCTTCCTGGGTGGCGAAGCGGATCTCGGTCTGCCCGGCGCCGCGCTCGTTGAGCGACACGTCGACCATGTACTTGCCCGCGAGCACGNNAATTCCTCGTTGAAGCTGGAGCCCGCCAACTGCTCCTGTGCATGGCCCGGCATGCCAAGTGCGCTCAGAAGGGCGGCGCACAGCGTCAGCCGGAAGGGCGCGCAAGGAAGGGGTGGACGGCACATGGCGGTCATCTCCCGCGTCTCAGCGCTTGTCGCCGTCGGCGGAAGGCGCAGAAGGTGCAGGCTGCGGAACGAGCTCGGCCTTCACGGCGACGGGCTCGGCACCTGCGGGCACCTGCACGCGCTCTTCAGGCGTTTCGCCGCCGTAATCATTGAGCGTGGTGAAGTTCACCTGGACAGCCTGCGGCGCCTTCACCGCGGTCAGCGGATAGCTCATCTCGCCGAACGGCGGCACCATGTCGGCGTTGATC
>CXWL01110366.1_pt1 | contig 10732 bp, 5 predicted proteins | sample 590931 | NCBI WGS metagenome assembly CXWL01 (sample SAMEA3498368, study PRJEB10139) | groundwater metagenome | biome: water well; material: biofilm material | place: Germany | collected 2015-04-27 | reverse complement strand
CAAACACACACCACTAGCCACCGACACATTGAGGCTTTCAACCGCGCCACGCATCGGGATGCTGACCAACTCATCACAGGTCTTGGCGGTCAGTGCGCGCATGCCGTCACCCTCGGCTCCCAGCACCAGGGCCACCGGGCCGGTCAAATCAGCCTGATACAGCGTTTTTGTCGCAACATCACTGGTCCCCATGATCCAGATGTTGCGCTCTTTCAATTCGTTCAAGGTACGGGCCAGATTGGTCACCATGAAATACGGCACGGTTTCGGCCGCACCACTGGCCACCTTGGCCACCGTAGCGTTGATACCCGCAGCGTGGTCTTTGGGTGCAATCACGGCGTGCACACCAGCGCCATCGGCTACCCGCAGGCAAGCGCCCAGGTTGTGCGGGTCGGTCACACCATCGAGCACCAGAATCAGCGGCGGTGTGCGCTGTGCCAATGGTTTGTCGGCATTGGCCGCTTCGAGCCGCTCCAGCAGTTCATCGAGCGATGTGATCTGGGTCAACTCGTGCACACGCGCTGCCACGCCCTGGTGACCGTGGTTGCCGCAAAGCTTGGCCAGGCGCATGCCATCGGCCTCGATCAAACGCACGCCGGCCTCGGACACCTTGTCAACAAATTGACGCATGCGGGCATCGCGACGCGTCGGGTCGATGTAAATCTCGACGATGGATTTCGGTGTGGTTTTCAGGCGCACACCCACGGCATGAAAGCCGAAAAGAACTTTGGGAGTAGACATACGCCGGATTATCGCCGGGGCAGGTCAGCGTGACTGACCCAACGCCTGGCGCAAAGTCCGGCCCGCATCCTGGTGCACTGGCCGGGCTTGCGGGTGTCGATGCTGGCCGATAAGACTAGCGCCCCAGCATCAAGGGCACGTGATTTGCTGCGCCAGAAGACAACTGAAACGACGACACTACATCGGCCAGACGCTGCGCTTGCTCACGCAGACTCTCGGCAGCGGCGGCGGATTCTTCCACCAATGCGGCGTTTTGCTNNCTGAAATGCCATCACTTTGCTCGTTGGAGGCGGCTGTAATTTCACCAATGATGTCCGAGACCCGCGCAACTGAGCTGACAATCTCGTTCATGGTTTGGCCGGCATTGGCCACCAGCCGAGAGCCAGAGGCAACCTTGTCAACCGAGACACCAATCAAATTTTTGATCTCTTTGGCTGCCTCGGCAGAGCGCCCCGCCAGACTACGCACTTCACTGGCCACCACGGCAAATCCACGCCCTTGCTCACCAGCACGCGCCGCCTCGACAGCCGCATTCAAGGCCAGAATATTGGTCTGAAAGGCAATGCCATCAATGACACCAATGATGTCGGCAATTTTTTGCGAACTGGTGTTGATCTCGTTCATGGTGGACACCACCTGAGCGACCACCTCGCCGCCACGCTTGGCCACTTCACTGGCTGACACCGCCAGTTGATTGGCCTGCCTGGCCGATTCAGCAGATTGCTGTACAACACCCGTGAGGTGCTCAGTCGAGCTAGCGGCCCGTTGCAAGTTGGTCGCAGTTTGCTCAGTTCGGTTGGCCAGGTCCTGGTTACCCGTGGCAATCTCGGCACTGGCCAAGCGGATTGACTCGGCCGAGGTGCGCACGGTAGCCATCGACTGATTGAGCTGGCTCGCCATACCGCCCATGGCCAACAGCAGCTCACCCACTTCGTCTTGACGGTCAGTTTTGACATCAACGGTCAGATTCCCGGCTGCCACATCGTGGGCCACATCGACCGCATGTGACAAGGCCGCAACCACTTTGCGCAGCATGGTCCAGGACAAAGCCACCGCTACCACAGCGACCAGCAAGCCCAAAACTGCCAGCAGCAAATTGATGTTACTGGCACTTTGACGGGCAGATTCGATCACCGTCTGCGAACGTTCTTGGCTATTTTTCTCAATCTGCGCCACCGTTTTGCGCAAGCTGGCAAAGGCCGCATCTGCACCCTGCATGGCGGCAATACCGGTATTGGGATCGACGGCTGCCAAATCAATCGCATCATCAGACTGCTTGGCATAAGCGGTGATTTGCTTGTCCACATCAGCGAGAGCCTGGCTCAAGGAGGCATCTTTTGCAATGCCGTCGCCCAAGCCAGAAGCCACCCGCTTGATACCCCCGAGTTGATTGGCTAAATCTGCACGAAAGGCCTTGATCTTGGGCTCATCCATCGAACCAATCAGGGCCACCGTGCGGTAGACACTGGTGTGGACTTCACTCAACTGCTGCTGCACGTCGGCGGCTACTTTGTATTCCTGCAAACTCGCCTGGGAACTGGCAATGGCCTGGTCGGACGCGCGGCTCATCAAATAGGCGCTAATTTGGCTCGACAACAAAATCACCACCGCCGTCAGCAGCGGCGCTGCCAATAATTTGGATCCCAGTTTCATAACAGACTACTCCCAAAAGCCAGGGTTGAGGTCAACGCAGGGCCGTCAACCCATTGATCAGATCGGCCCTGGTGTTTTATTTGTAAATGCCACCACAAACGGCCACATCATCAAGTTTTTCGCAATACATGCTCTTGGGTTCGACTTTTTTGGTGGTCGGGTTGGTGAACTTGTAGTCTTGCCAAAACGTGCCTTTGGACTTGGCCAACTCAACCCGTTCTTTGACAAATTCTTTGCCATCCAGGTCTTTCATGCCAATCAGGTTCTTGCCAATCATTTTTTCATTGGCACCATGCGCATACACCATGCCATCCAAACCATAGACCACCAAATAGAGGTCATCCTTGCTAAATTGACCACCTTTGGTGCTGATTTCAGCGTAGCCTTTTTCCTTGCCGCTGGTTTTGATGAACGCCACGCCTTTTTTCACCATGGCGGTAGCTTCGGCAGCCGTTGCCTTGTTTTGTGCCTGAACCGGCAAACTCAGCAAGCTTACGGCCACAAACGCTGCAGATGTAACCACATAAGAAAATTTCATGAAAACTCCTCAAAGTTAAAAAAACCGATATTCACCACCGATTGCTTTCTGTCCAACAGAAAAGGTGCTGTAAGTGTCCCTTACCTTGTGTACAAATTATCGTGCCCAATAATCAGTGTTAACCCGCATATTCAGGCGAAAATCGAAGTCCATCTGACCTATGTCTAAATTCAGTCAGAGTCCCGTTTATCAGTGCACGCTTGGCATTAACATTGCTTGGAACAACGCATTCACCAACGCGATTTGCCGCCCGTTTGTATTCCTTTTTCAGAACTTCCCTGAGATCCCTCGTATGTCCATCCACGCAGCCCTCAACCACATTACCCACTACACCTACGACCACCTGGTGAATCTCGGGCCGCAAGTGGTGCGCCTGCGCCCTGCCCCGCATTGCCGCAGCAAAATCATCTCGTACTCTCTCAAGGTCGAGCCAGAGGGCCATTTTTTGAACTGGCAACAAGACCCTTTTGCCAACTACCAGGCACGCCTGGTGTTCCCCGACAAAACCCAGGAATTCAAGGTCACGGTCGATGTGGTGCTGGACATGGCGGTCTACAACCCGTTTGACTTTTTTCTGGAGCCCGAAGCCGAAGAATTCCCATTCGTGTACGAAGCGGATCTAGAGCAAGAGCTGACACCCTACCTGACACCCGAGCCCGTCACACCGCTGGTGCAGGCCTATCTGGACAAAATTGACCGCACCAAGCGACGCAGTGTGATCTTTTTGGTCGACCTGAACCAAAGCGTGCACCAGGCAGTAAGCTACACCATTCGCATGGAGCCAGGTGTGCAAACACCCGAGGAGACGCTGACGCTGGGCTCGGGCTCGTGCCGTGACTCAGCCTGGCTGATGGTGAACTTGCTGCGTCATTGCGGTCTGGCCGCACGTTTTGTCTCAGGCTATTTGATTCAATTGAAACCTGATGTGAAATCGCTCGACGGCCCCAGTGGCACCGAGGTTGACTTTACCGACCTGCATGGCTGGTGCGAGGTGTATTTGCCCGGTGCAGGTTGGGTCGGATTGGATGCCACCTCAGGCCTGTTGGCCGGTGAAGGCCATATTCCACTGGCCTGCACACCGCAGCCGTCTGGTGCTGCACCGATTGAGGGACGCAGCGACAAATGTGAAGTGGAGTTTTCCCACCACATGCAAGTGACCCGCATTTACGAATCACCACGCGTCACCAAACCCTATACCGAAGAGCAATGGGCCGACATCATGGCGCTGGGCGAAGCGGTAGATGAAGAATTAAAAGCCGGCGACGTGCGCTTGACCATGGGCGGCGAGCCCACTTTTGTGGCAGACAGTGATCGCGATGCACCAGAATGGAACACCGATGCCCTGGGGCCCACCAAGCGCGGTTTTGCCACCGAATTGGTGCACAAGTTGCGCCAGGAATACGGTCAAGGCGGCTTTTTGCACTTTGGTCAGGGCAAGTGGTACCCCGGCGAACAATTGCCACGCTGGGCTTTGAACATCTATTGGCGCGCTGATGGCCAGCCGGTGTGGGCCAATCCGGCACTGTTTACCGATGAACGCGTACCCACCCACTACACCCACACCGATGCGCAGCGCTTTACCCACTTGCTGGCGGCCAAATTGGGAGTCACCGACAAGTTTGTTCAAACCGCTTTCGAGGACACCTGGTATTACCTGTGGCGCGAGCGCCGCCTGCCCGTCAATGTGGACCCGTTCAACTCCAAGCTCGACGACGAAATGGAGCGCGCCCGCCTGCGTCGGGTTTTTGAACAGAAACTCGATACCCCAGTTGGCTACGTGCTACCGATCAAAGTGGCAGGCGATGACGCTAGCCATGGTGCAGCCTGGACCACCGGCTCCTGGTTTTTGCGCGATGAGCGCATGTACCTGATGCCCGGTGACTCGCCCATGGGCTTGCGTCTGCCGCTGGACTCGCTGCCCTGGGTCAGTGAGGCCGATTTTCCGTACCTGATCGAGCAAGACCCCTCAACCTTGCGTGATGCCTTGCCGGTTTATGCCAGCGTGGCGGCACGCTATGCGCCTGCTGACCGCTCCGATACAGCAATCGCCAACCTGGCCAGCCCCGTGACCCACTTCGCCCCCGGCAAGGCCGGTTTGGCGCTGGGTGCTGCCAGACGCGCAGCGGCTGCAGCAGCAAGCGTAGCCCAAGCAGAAACTGCGGCGCCTTACCTGGCTGGTAGCGGGCCCCAATCAGAAGCACCGCGACAATTTCAGAGCCCCACCGACCTCACCAGCAGGCCGGATGTTGCGGCTCACGCACAAAGCACTTTACAGGCCGAACCTGCCGAGTTTGCCCGTGTACCCAACGCGCAGGAATCCGCCCACTGGATCACCCGCACCGCCTTGTGCGTGGAAGTGCGTGACCCACGCCGAGCCAGCGGTCCGGCGGTTGAAGCCATTGGCGAAAAGTCCGGCGTGTTGTATGTCTTTATGCCACCACTGGAAAAATTGGAGCATTACCTCGAATTGCTGGTTGCGGTGGAGGCCACGGCGCAAGAGTTGGCCATGCAACTTGTCAACGAGGGCTACCCGCCGCCGCGTGACCCGCGGCTGAAACTGCTCAGCGTGACACCTGACCCCGGCGTGATCGAGGTCAACATTCACCCGGTCAACCACTGGAAAGAGCTGGTCTACAACACCGAGTTTTTGTACAACGCTGCCTTTGAGTCGCGCCTGTCGGCCGAAAAGTTCATGACCGACGGTCGCCACACCGGCACCGGTGGGGGCAACCACTTTGTCATGGGCGGTGCCACACCATCTGACAGCCCTTTTTTGCGTCAACCCGAGCTATTGGCCAGTATGTTGCTGTATTGGCACAACCACCCGTCACTGAGCTATTTGTTCAGTGGCATGTTTGTTGGTCCCACCAGCCAGGCACCGCGCGTCGATGAAGCACGCAACGACCAGCTCTATGAGTTGGAGATTGCCATCGAGCAAATCTACAAAAACCGCGAGATTTATGGTCAATCGATGCCACCTTGGCTGATTGACCGCACCCTGCGCAACATCCTGATTGATGCCACCGGCAACACCCACCGCAGCGAAATCTCGATCGACAAGATGTACTCGCCCGACTCGGCCACGGGTCGGCTGGGCTTGTTGGAACTGCGTGGCTTTGAAATGCCACCACACCCGCACATGAGCAGTGTGCAGCAGTTGCTGCTGCGCGCCATGATCGCGCGTTTTTGGAAAACCCCGTACCGCGCACCCGCTACGCGCTGGGGCACCGAACTGCATGACCGCTTTATGTTGCCAGCCTTCATCGACATGGACTTTAAAGACATCATGGCGGAGATGCGTAGCGCCGGTTTTGCTTTTGACCACAGTTGGTTTGCGCCGCACGTGGAATTTCGCTTCCCGCTGATTGGCTCGGTCTGCAGTGCTGGCATTGAGCTGACCCTGCGCAACGCGCTGGAGCCCTGGCATGTCATGGGCGAAGAAGGCGCACCCGGCGGCACCGCGCGTTATGTGGATTCGTCGCTGGAACGCATCGAAGTGCGTGTGACGGGCCTCAACGAGAGCCGCTACGTGGTCACTTGCAATGGCCGCGCCTTGTCGCTGCAACCCACCGGGGTGCTGGGTGAATTTGTGGCCGGCGTGCGCTACAAGGCCTGGAACCCGCCCAGCAGCCTGCACCCCAGCATTGGCGTGCACGCGCCGCTGACCTTTGACATTGTGGACACCTGGATGAAACGCTCACTCGGTGGCTGCCAGTACCATGTGTCACACCCCGGGGGTTTAAGCTATGAGAGCTTGCCGGTCAACGCTTTTGAGGCCGAGAGCCGACGTCTGTCACGTTTTACTGCCATGGGCCATACACCGGGCATCATGCAGGTGCCACCCGCCACCATCAACGTGCCCGGCAGCCGCGAGTTTCCGTTCACACTGGACTTAAGGCGCGGCTGACAGTCTTTGCTTTGGGCACTTATGTAGAGATGTGCATAAAGGCTGCAAGCGTTTTTCGAGCATGGCACTAAGGCAGATATCAGGCCAGACCATGCACCCATGCTGGGGCGTTTACTGGCACGTCTGGATGCCTCAGCAAGCGCACCAGACATGAACGTGCCGGGCTGGGGAATACACCCATTGGCAGACGATTTGAAGATCCATTGGGCCGTGTCAGTCAATGGCAACTGGCGAAAATGTGCCCCCAATTTACAAATTTGTGCCCCCCCAATGTGCCCCCTGATTTGTCTGGAACGTGGCGAACTACAGCGAACGACATCGGACAATAAATGAAGATTTCCATAGGGGAAAAGAAAAAAGCCGGATGGTGGCGAACCAATCCGGCTTTAAAAATGGTCCCGCTGACAGGAATCGAACCTGTATCTAGCACTTAGGAGGCACTCGTTCTATCCATTGAACTACAGCGGGAAATCGCTGATTCTACCGGGTTTGTCGTATCAACTGACTTCAGGTGATGGCCTTTTTTGCTATGTAATTTGCAGCTAATGGCCTAGATAAATAAAGGGCTACAGGCACTTTTGGCATATGATTTTTCAGACTGTGCCAGCGTCCATTCCACGCCCCAAGGCTTTACATCACCACGTCTGCCGGGGCACTTGGCGGCAGGCGTTTTGCAGTCAAGGCGCTGCCGGCTGCGGCCAGCATAATGCAAACAATCGCCAACCATTGCAGTCCCCGCAAATGTTCGCCCAGCAGCAGCAAACCCAGCAGGGCTGCCACGGCGGGCTCCAGACTGGTCATGATGCCAAAGGCTTCCGGCGGCAAGCGCTTGAGGGCCATCATTTCCAATGAGATCGGCAGTGCACTTGAAATCGCTGCCACCAACAACCCATATAACAAAATAGACGGCTCCAGCAGTGCCCAGCCAGCTTGTGCGATGCCAAACGGCACCACCGCCAAAGCGGCCACGGTCAGGCCCAACGCCACTGAGTGCCCGGCGTGCAAGTGACTCAGTCGTTTGCCAAACACAATGTAAGCACCCCAGCACAAGGCGGCAGCCAGTGCGTACAGCACCCCTTGCGGGTCCAGACCTTGCGCACCGGCCCCAAATGGCAGCAGCAAGCCCAATCCAATGACTGCCAGCGCCAGCCACAAAAAATCAACCGGTTTGCGCGAAGAAAACAGGGCCACGGTCAAGGGTCCAGAGAACTCGATGGCCACCGCCAAGCCAAAGGGAATGGTGCGCAACGACATGTAAAACAGCAGATTCATGAAACCCAGCACCACCCCGTAGCGCAGAATCGACAGAGCATCGACACGCTTGAGCGGCCAGCGCCAAGGTCGCCAAAGTAGCAGCAGCAGCACCGCCGAAAAACCGACGCGCAAAGCCGTTGTACCCAACGCGCCAACTTGCGCAAACAACTGTTTGGCCAGCGAAGTACCCAGCCCCAATGCTGTCACCGAACCCAGCAGCGCCAGCAGTGGCAGGGCATTTGGCCAACGCCGCAATGTCATGCTGAATTTACCCAGCGTCTGGCAGCGCCTGCCCAAGAGGTCATGAGGCCCCCCCCAACACCACCGTCACCATTTTTTGCGGTTGCAGCTTGCGTGCAAAAGCCGCCTTGATGTCAGCCACCGTCACTTGCCCGACGTGCTGAGTCCAACGGTCGAGATAGTTCAGTGGTAAGTTATTCCAGGCGATGTTGGAAACGTTCCCCAGCAGTTTGCGGTTGCTGTCGAGCAACAGGGCAAAGCCGCCGATCAAATTGTCTTTGGCCGCCTGCAGCTCCGACTNNCACCTCGCGCGACACTTGCAGCGCTTGCTCCGCCTGATCGGGGCGAGTTTGCAGCCCCAGGGTGAAGGCCCCCGCGTGCAGTGCAGGTGAAAAATAGCTGTAAACACTGTAGCTCAAACCACGCTTTTCACGCACCTCGTTGGTCAGGCGCGACACAAAGCCACCACCACCCAAAATGTAGTTGCCCACCGTCAGGGCAAAGTAGTCGGGGTCATCCCGTTTAAAGCCGGGCTGCCCAACCAGCACCTGGGCTTGCGCTGAGGCAAAGGCGATGCGCAGATCATTGGGTTTCTCTAGCGGGGCCACTTCTGCCACCGCCGCCAGTGGCGGGCAGACGGATGCGGTAGGTGTCACGGCGCTGAGTCGGTCCAGCAATTGCGTCACCAGCGCCTGCGCTTGCGGCCGATCCACCGCGCCGACGAGGGTCACCTTGGCCCGGCATGGCTGAATCATCTGCCGGTACAAAGCCGCCATCTGCGGCACCTCGATGCGCTTCAAGCTGGATTCGGTCATCTCATAACCATAAGGGTGCGAGCCATACACCGCCTGGTTAAAAGCCCGCTGCGCCAAGGTGGTCGGGCGGGTGTTGGCTTCTTTGATGGAGGCCACCAGGGTTTCGCGCTCGCGCTGCCAGATGTCAGCAGGAAAAGCCGGTTGTGCCAATTGGCGCGCCGCCAGTTGCACTGACTTGTCAAGCAAATCAGGGTAGGTCAGCGAGCGCAGTGAAAAACTCAGGCGGTCACCACTGGCATGGGCATGAAACTGGGCCCCCAAATCGGCCCAAGCCTCACCCAGTGCGTTTTCATCCAGCGCCAACTCAGAGCGGGCCGGGTTGGCCAATAGACCCATGCCACTCATGCTGGCCGTAACGCTGGCCAAACCCGCCAGGTCTGGCGGATCACGGCGGCTGCCGGCATCAAAATCAAGCTGCACATCCACCATTGCCAGGGCATGACTTTGCACCAGAAATACCTGGGCACCGCTGGCTTGCGTCCAGTGCTCTATGACCACGCCTGCCATTGCAGAATTGATAAAAAAAAGACTTGTAGCGCTTATGCAGACTACGCATCTAGCTATTGTTTTTAGAGTATTCATGGGGCTATTTGCGTTAAATTCTCAGTGCCTTGCACCAACCGGTGACGTACGCGGCTTGCGGCTTTTGTCGCGGGGCTGGGGCAGCAGCTCGGCCACCGTCAGTTGATCATCAGCAAAATATTTGACGGCGACGGCCTTGACATCCTCGACACCAACGGCGCGCAAACGTTCAATCAACCGCTCATGGGCATCCAGCGGCAGCCCCTGCGCCCACGCTGTGCCCAGCTCGCGCGCCTGGTTAAAGACCGAGTCCAGCTTGTAAACCGCGCTGGCCACCCACTGGGTTTTGACACGGTTGAGCTCCGACTCCAGCACCCCCTCAGTGGCGATGCGCGCCACCTGCGCACGCAGTGCGGCCTCTACCTGGCTGGCGGTCTTGCCCGCTGCGGGTACGCCAGACAACGTGAACAGTTGCGGGCCCCGGCCCCACAAGCCGTTGTCAGCACCGGCACTGTCAGCAACCCGGTTCGGGCCCTGCATCAGGGCCCGCTCCAGCCGTGCACCGCTGTAGCCGTCCAGCACGGCCGACAGCACCGTCAAGGCCAGCGCATCAGCCGCATCCTGGCTGTCGTCAAACACCTTCAATGCGGGCACTTTAAAAGCCAGCGTCACCACCGCCTGATCTGCCGGAGCTTTAAAAGCCATGCGCTTGAGCCCGGTTTGCACCGGCTCTTCACGCGGCTTGCGCTGTGGCAGTGCCCGGCCCGACAGCACAGCGTAATACTTTTGCGCCAGCGCCAACACCTGGGACACCTCCACGTCACCCACCACCACCACCGCTGCTTTGGCGGGCAGATACCAGCGCTGGTAAAAAGCGCGCGCATCTTCAGGGGTCAGGGCCTGCAAGTCGCTCATCCAGCCAACAATTGGGCGACGGTACGGCGATGCCATAAAAACATTCGCATTCAAGGCTTCATTCATCAGGGCGCGCGGGTTGTCCTCGGTGCGCATACGGCGCTCTTCCTTGACCACTTCAAGTTCTTTATTAAATTCTTCGTCAGG
>CXWL01035908.1_pt1 | contig 10734 bp, 10 predicted proteins | sample 590931 | NCBI WGS metagenome assembly CXWL01 (sample SAMEA3498368, study PRJEB10139) | groundwater metagenome | biome: water well; material: biofilm material | place: Germany | collected 2015-04-27 | reverse complement strand
CGCGGTGGAACGCATCCGACCCATGGCCATGATCGGGCTTGTCGATGTCGTTGGGTTATTCCCGGTGATGTGGGCCACCGGTACCGGAGCCGACGTGATGAAACGGATTGCGGCCCCTCAAGTCGGTGGGGTGTTCTCCGCCATGATCCTCACACTGCTCGTCATTCCACCCGTCTATGTCATGTGGCGATGGCAGACCGGGGTCAAGCAGGAAGGGGCGAAAGGCATGGAGCACAATGCGAGAGGAGGACGCAACACATAAAGCGTAATCACATGAGTTGGAGATAGGGAACCACTATCGCACTGCTGGTGCTGAATCTTGTGATCGGGCTTGTGGCTTCTGCGCGGGCCTTCATCGGCACAGGAGGCCACGCGGTTCATATTTAGGGTAGTTCATGTGCCGGGGGACACTCAGATCATTGTAAACCGCGTTAAATGAGTATGGCGGCTGGGGCTGGGAAGTTGTGGCTGTGGCGACAAATCATCCAGGAAAGGAACTCCTGACAGTGTCCTCACATCTGGAATCGCACGGTTGCAGAAAGCCGGGGAGCCTCGAAATTGGCCCAATACTCATCGAGAATCGATGCGCCTTCCTTCGCTTCCTCACCCGTCGGATGGGGACTCCGTATATGGCGGAAGACGTCCTGCAAGAATTCTACATTCGAGCTATCAGCAACTCGTCAGATATAAAAAAGCGAAAGAGTGTTCTGCAATGGCTGTATCGGGTGCTGAACAGCACCCTGGCTGATTATTATCGTGCCGAAAGGGTCAGCCTGCACGGTACGGCCGAATATACCCGCCTTCAACCGACGTTTGTAAACGAATTCACAGTAGCCCCTGAAGCAGTGTGCGCATGTTTCTATCGACTGATCCCGACACTCAAACCCGAGTATGCCGTGGTTTTGCAGCGGATCGATCTTCGTGGCGAATCACGAGAAAACGTGGCAGCGGACTTGGGCATTACCTTCAACCTGCTCAGAGTGCGCCTGCATCGGGGGCGGCAAGCTCTCAAGCACGCACTCCTCGTGTCATGCAAGGACTGCTGTCCTGAATAGGGCTTTCTGAACTGTGAATGTGCGCACTAGGGAAGAATGCCACATTGAACATTAAATATGTCCTTGCGTAGGGAAACTGTAATGCCACGAGCCACATGCCGTCTGATATATGCATGCGTTTAAAGAAAGGAGGAGAAAGGCAAGAATCACTATCGCATCAAGTGGGTCCGGGGAAGGGAGAAGATGGGGCAAGAAATAGGTGAGGGTGAAGCTCACTCACCATAGCAGGCGAAACGGTTCGCTATTAACAAAGGAGGGCGTGCGATGTTAAAGGCAAAATGGGCTTGCGCATTCATGGTTCTCGGTCTCCTGGTTGCCATGCAAAGCTTCGCTGCGGAGTCTCTCGAGACCATGATTAGTAAAGGAGATCATCAGGGACTGCAGAGCTACTATTCCCAACAGGCTCAGGAATTCAAAGCAAAAGCGGATTATTGGGATAACGCAGCCGAATTCTATGAAAAGCATCCAGGGGAGCCCACCGGGGATCGCACCAGGGCTCAACACATCGCCCACTGGCAAGCCATTTCTGAATCCTTCAGGAAGGCTGCGCACGAGGCTCGGAATCTGGCCATGGAACACTTTAGTCTGACACGGAAGGGGCCATAAAGACCTAATGTAGCAAAGGATTTCGCCGCAGAACACCGCGCAATGAACACTCGACGGAGGAAAGATTTTAAGGGGACAAGGGCTTATCCGGTTGAGTCCGAGCACCCCCAGAAGTAGTGCCTGGGGGTGGCTCGCTGGGCTTCCGAGAACGCCGGATCAGTTGCTGGCGCGCTTCGGGAGTCGTCAGTTCTTGATCGAGACGAACTCTACGGCCCGGTCATGGGATTCCTTTGTGTACTGATTCATGGGGTATGCCCCAAGGAGGACAGCATGCGGTGCCTGACGGGATGGCTGGGGATTGGTGTCGCGCTCGGACTCTCGGCCTGTGCCCATACGATGCCGGCGGATGCACCGGTGGTGGAGCGGGTCCTGGGAGATCAAGCCTTGCGGGAGCAACTGGTGGCACGAGGCGCGAAGGATGAGCACTTTGTGCACGAGGTGCTTCATCAACTCGGACAAAGACCTGACGGGGATCGAACGCTCGCTCGCCTCCTGGCTGAACATCTCTACCACCATCCGACGCTCGAGCGAACGGTATTTCAGGAACTGGCGGCACACCGAACGTTTCAGGATTGGATGATCGAGAGGTTGCGTGTGCAGCAGGAATCGCATTGAGTCAGCAACCTCTCATGGCGAGGAGGATGTGAGCGCGTCATCGGCCGAGCACTGGTCTGGCGATCTAGTCCGGCAGCTCACGATGATTTTTGTCGTGGCGGTCCTGGTCAATTATCCCTGGGAGCGCCTGCAGTCGCCGCTCTACGGTCATTCCGGTGGAGCCAGTATTCCGTGGTGGCTCTGTCTGGCTGCGAGTCTGGCGGACGGCCTGTTCGTTTTAATGATTCTCGGCGTCGGCTGGATGGCCCTGGGTTGCCGAACATGGTTTGAGCAGCCGGGAGTCCAAGGCTACCTTGTGATACTAACGTCCGGTGGCGCGATCAGCGTTGGCATCGAGTGGACAGCCGTTCATGTGCTGCGCTGGTGGACATATGGTGAACAGATGCCGCTCGTGCCTCTCATCAACATCGGCATTGTCCCAGTCATCCAGATGCTCGTGCTGCCACCATTGATCTTTCGCCTTGTCGCCATCGTGTCTCGATATGTCGATGGCATGCGCGCGAGAGCATGCGGACCGTGAGCACAGAGTTTCATGAGAAGGCCAATCTCGCGAAGAAGTTCAGCTTGGTGACCGTTTCGATTCTGTTCGCTCCGTGAAAGGCTGTGAGTCACGAGTTCAAATGGGACAATACGATTACGGTTTAGAGTCGGTAGCGAAGAGTTAACGATGATGGCAGATCCATGCGCGGTGGAAAGAGGAAGTACTATTCGATTGGATATCAGTAGAAAGGGAGGGCGAAATGAAGCAGCAACTTGTGAAGGGAAAGCGCGACGAAAAGGGCGTCACCACACAGAAGGATAACCCCCAAGAGAGCGCCTTGTCCGATGAGCTACAGGAGCGCATCGCGAAACGGGCCTATGAACTCTATCTTGAGCGAGGGTGCCGGCAGGGATGCGATGTGGAGGACTGGGTCGACGCGGAGCGAGAGACTCTTACGTTACCCTGCGGGTAGGAGTGAATGTTTTCCTAGCCGACAGGTTCAATGTCGTCACGACTCTGTACGGACGAAGAGAGAAGGTGCCTAAACGATGAACACCGTGAAAGATCCGGTCTGCGGCATGATGTTTCCGGTTGGCGAAGGACTCTCTGTTGTCTCTCAGGGACAAGAGTTTCGGTTTTGCTCCGATCTCTGTAAACGGACCTTCATGGCCACACCGGAGCGCTACGCGACTGGATCGGTCGGAGCGGCGCCGGGGGGCGCGGGCGTGGTCAGGCGCATCGCGTATTTTTCAATGGAAGTTGCGGTGGCCCCGGGCATGCCGACCTACAGTGGCGGCCTGGGCGTACTGGCTGCTGATACGTTGCGATCCTGCGCCGATCTCAAGATTCCCATCGTGGCTGTCAGTCTGCTTTATAGGCGCGGCTATTTCGAGCAGCACCTCGATGAATGGGGCCATCAGCGTGAACTGCCCGTGCAGTGGGATCCCTCACAGTTCGCCCGGTTGCTTCCTCGTACAGTCCGCCTGTCGATTGAAGGCCGTCCCGTCGTGGTTCGGGCATGGCAGTATGACATCACCGGCTTCACGGGTTATGTGGTTCCCTTGGTGCTCTTAGATACCAACGTCGAGGAGAACGCGGCTGGCGATCGGGAGCTGACCAGTGAGCTCTACGGTGGCGATGAACGGTACCGCCTGGCTCAGGAAATGGTCTTGGGCATTGGTGGCGTCAGGATGCTCCGAGCCCTGGGCTACACCCACATTGAACGGTTCCACATGAACGAAGGCCATGCAGCCTTGCTTGTCATTGAGCTCCTGTGCGAGGGCAAAGAGCGAGAGTCGGCGGCGTGGGATTTCGATGGCGTAAGGCGAAACTGTATCTTCACCACCCACACGCCGGTTCCGGCCGGCCATGATCGGTTCTCGAATGAGCTCGTGAAGCAAATGCTTGGCGACACCGCACCGCTGGAAGCCCTGCAGATGCTGGGCGGCAGAGACAGACTGAACATGACGCTCCTGGCTTTGAATATGAGCAGCTACGTGAATGGCGTTGCGAAGCGCCACGGCGAAGTCTCGCAGGAAATGTTCCCGGGGTATGCCATCGACTCCATTACAAATGGGATTCATTCGGCCACCTGGACATCTCCCAGCTTCCAGCAGCTTTATGACCGGTATATCCCTGGCTGGCGGACTGATTCCTTTGCCCTGCGCCATGCCATCAGCCTTCCCACTCAGGATATCTGGGACGCCCATGCGCAAGCAAAGGCACAGTTGATTGAAGCCGTGAAGCAGCGCACGAAGCAGGTTCTGAGCAACGAGGCGCTCACGATTGGTTTCGCGCGGCGGGCGACGCTGTATAAGCGGGCCGATTTGGTTTTGTCGGCTCCCGGCGAGCTGATCGACCTCGTCCAAAGGGTCGGACCGTTGCAGATGATCTTTGCCGGGAAGGCCCATCCCAAGGATGAACCAGGGAAAGAGATGATCCGGCGCGTGGTGCAAGTCGCCAAGCAGCTCGATCGGGAGGTGACGATTGTCTACATTGAGGGCTACGACATGGGGCTCGCTCAACTCCTCACTGCCGGAGTGGACCTCTGGCTCAACACGCCGCAACGTCCCCTCGAAGCCTCGGGGACCTCAGGCATGAAGGCGGCGCATAACGGGGTTCCGAGTTTCAGCGTCCTGGATGGCTGGTGGCTGGAAGGCCACATCGAAGGTGTGACCGGATGGTCAATTGGGTCACGGATGATGGGACAAGAGCCCAATCCGTCCGAGGAAGCACGCGAACTCTATCAGAAACTGCGCTGGACAATCGTTCCTCTGTATTACCAGTCGCGCGACCGTTGGATCGATGTGATGCGGCACACGATCGCGTTCAATGCCTCGTTCTTCAATACCCATCGGATGGTGCAGCAGTATGCGGCAAATGCCTATGTGTAAACATGACGTGGACTGAATCAACGACCGTCTGGACGCCGACCGTGAAGAGTACGTCGTTCTCACGAACTGGAACAAAAGGATCTCACCGAGGATGTGAATGACGCTCAGATCGTTCTCGCTGCCGTTGAGAGTATTGGCGACCTGCTTTCTTACGACGGTCGGTCTTGGGTACCTGTTCGCCCTGGCCTATCTGTATCTCATCGATGTGGAGCCGCACACCAAGCATGGAATGGGACTCGTGACTGCGGTCATCATGAAGTACTACGGTCAGCGTGATAGCACCAAATTGGATGCGGCACTCCAAGGGGCGATGGGAGCGTACATCACGGAAGCCCAGAAGAAGCAGCTCATCCAGTGGATCAGACATGGGGCACAAGAAGCCGAGTTTCTCAACGTCCAGCCGATTCTCAAACAAGCCTGCGCAGAATGTCACAGCCCGGTGTCCGGCCTGTCGGTGCCGCCGCTCACTACCTATGCGGAAGTGTCTCCGTACACTAGCATGGATGTGGGGCAATCTCTCAAATCGCTGGTGCGAGTCTCACACATTCATCTGTTCGGCATGAGCTTCATCTTTATGCTGACGAGTCTGGTGTTCGTGTTCAGTGAAACGGCGGTGGGACTGCGAGCCCTTCTCGTGGCCGTGCCGTTTCTGGCGATCTGGATGGATATCGGGTCCTGGTGGTTCACGAAGTACGAACCGATCTTTGCCTACACCGTCATCGCCAGCGGTGCAGTGATGGGGCTTTCCCTTGCCCTGCAGATCGGTATCTCACTGGCCGAGATGTGGGGAGCCAGGTGCGCCCAAGGGAAGGCTGGCTCACCCACGCTCGTCCAATCAGAGGAGGTTCCGAAATGATGGATCGAGTCATCCGCTCGGCAATGGTCGGCGGGGCCCTGGGAGTGCTCACGGCGATTTTCCTAGTATCTGGTTCGCTGGTAGCGGCAGGCGACGACGATCTTCCTCCCGACTATGTCGGTAAGACTCTGCCGTCGGGATGGCAGATAGATTCGACAATATTGGCGGCCGGGAAAGACATCTATGAAGGCAAACTGAAGCCGGAGGTCAATTGTGCCAAATGTCATGGGAGCGATGGGAAGCCCACGCGCCTGGGCAAGGGCGCGCCGGATCTCTCCGATGCGACAGAAGGAAGAACGCACACGGATGGCCAATGGTTCTGGCGCGTGTCAGAAAAGAAGGTGGGAAACACGATGCCGGGGTACAAGGACAAGTTGAGTGAAGAGCAGCGCTGGCAGGTGATTGCGTACCTGCGGACCTTGACGCAGTCCGGCAAGTAGACGCCCAAGAAAGGGGACGAGCATGAAGAAATCAGTGGCTCCGGTAACCATCGTGCTGATGCTCGTGGCGTTGGTCACTGTGGTCCTGTCGTCTGCCCGGTGGGCTGCGGCCATTCCCGTGTTTTCACGGGAACACGGGCTCAAGTGCAGCGACTGCCATGCGCCGTTTCCGCTGCTGAACGAGTTCGGGATGGAGTTCAAGCAGCGGGGCTTCCGGCTGCCGGACGAGAACGGCAAATATGCGTGGGAGCTGAAGAGCCTGCCCGTCTCCTTTATCGGCACGATGCAGTATCTCAATGCGCACCAGAACGATCCCGTGACGAAAGCGCGGCGGTCTACAACCAGCAAGGCGGAAATCGAAGAAATCGAACTCATGGCTGCTGGCACCGCCGCGCCGAAGATCGGGTTTCTCGCCGAATTTGCGCAGGAGGTGGCGGAAGGGGGAGCCTTCGGCAATGAGCAGATCTGGATGCAGTTCAGCGACGTTCTGCCCGCGAGCATTCTGAACCTGCGAGCTGGCCGCATGCTGAACGAGCAATACTATCTGTCGCAGAAACGGCGGCTGACGTTCCAGCGGTACCTGGCGCCGGTGACGTTCAATGTGACCGGCGCCGAGTTGAACGGCTTTTGGTCAGGGGTTCGGTATGCAGCCGGGGTTGTCAACGACGAGCGAGAGGAAGGAGTGAACACCCCGACGGTCAGCCTTGACAAGAAATTCCAAGGTTTCTACTCGTGGGGGACCTACACCTTGTGGGACCACATCATTGGACTCAGATACATCAACACGAAGGCCAATTCCGATCAGCCCTCGCCGATCATTGACGGCCGGACTCGGCAACAATTGGATGCGACTCTGAATCTCCGCTTTGGCCGCGGCCAAGTCTTGCTTGGCTACTACTACAACTGGGACATCGGCGGCGTCGCAAAGCAAGACCGACGGAACTATCTCGTTGAAGGCATCCTGGAAGTCCTCCCCGAGAAACTGTTCTTGGACGCCCGCTACGAGTTGCAGGATACCGGGATGGTCTCAGGCAGTCCGAACAATCCAGTGAAGGCCAATGGGACCCTGGTCACCGCGCATGGCTCCTATTACGTCACGGAGAATGTGCGCGCGGTGTTGGAGTTCACTAAGGTGAGTGGAGAAGGGCTGAATGTGCAGGGGATTGGCGAACCCAATGGCCTCGCCACCAGCAGCCAGGAACGATATCTAGCCGGCATCCACTTCGCTTTTTAGCGCAGGAGAGCCATGTGGTGCGTAACGTCGCTGGCCACCAGTGCGCGAGGCGGTCAGAAGTGTTTGAGGACTTCTTGACGCTTCAGGAGATATTCGTCGTCCGTGATCAGTCCCTGTTCGCGCCAGGTCTTCAAGCGATGCAATTTTTCTTCGATCGTCGCAGCAGGAATTTCAGGTTCAGTCTGAGACGGAGAAGAACCGCTGTCAGGCGGCAAGATGGCGGCGAGCCATGCCCGGTAGTCGATCGAGAGAGCCGGAGCAGAGGTTATGACGATGCTCTTCGGGAGGTCTTTCTTGGCCAGCGTGGCCTGGTAGGGGCCAGGTACGAAGTGGACATCCACTTCTCCAAGTGGGTGAAGTGGAGCGTCCCGGGCTGTCCCAAGCTTTCGTTGCGTCGTCGTGGGTCTCCCGGCATTCGCCAGCAGAACAACAAGCTGATTGCCGTGGATGAGCAAACCTCCTGTGGTGAGAATGGGAATGCCATCCGCGCGGTTCTTACGGAGGAAAAAGACCGCTATTTCGTTGGGCTGGGCTTTAGCCAATGCGGCCTGGAGATGAGGGGCGAGGAGTTGGGCATCGTCATTGGGAAAAGCCGTCGCGGGCTGCGGTCCTTGTCTCAGTATCCAGTAGCTGAGAAAGCTGATCTCCGGTTGGATCCTCACGGATCGCAAGATCTCAGCAAGATCCGCGGCGGTCAACGCAGGAATGTGCCCAGCGGGCGCTCCAGAGACTTCCTCTTGAAACAAGGGACTATCTAACCGCACAAGAACGGTTGGGTCCTCGTATACCGTCCGGGAGAAAGCTGGAGAGCTCGCACAGCTCGCGAGGAGCAAGATCATCGCTACGGGGGTAACGCCGGAAATGACCACGCATATCCGCTCTGAGCAGGTGGCCAGGATTTTCATCGAACGGGATTATAGCAGACGAACTGGGTAGGACAACGACGGGCGAAGCTCTTCAATTCCTGAGGTGACATGAACTCACGTGATTGGCACTCCCGTACGCCGGACGAACTTGAGTCGACCTTGCAGTCCAATCTGGACAGAGGGCTAGCGGAGCGGGACGCCCAGCAGCGCTTGGTTCAGCACGGCCCGAATGAACTGCCCGAGGCCCCTCCAGTCTCGGCCCTGACTCTCATCCTCAGACAGTTCACAAGCGTCATCATCTGGGTGCTGATCGGAGCCGCGGTTATCTCCGGGCTGCTTCAAGAATGGGTGGACGCGTTCGCGATTCTCGCCATCGTCTTACTGAACGCCGTCCTGGGCTTTGTGCAGGAGTACCGGGCCGAGCAATCCCTCGCGGCGTTGAAAAAGCTCTCGATCACGATGGCGCGCGTGATCCGAGAAGAGGTGACCCGGCCAATTCCAGCGCGTGAACTTGTGCCAGGCGATCTCGTTCAGATCGAAGCGGGCGACCGTGTTCCAGCAGATAGTCGCGTAATCTATGCGACGGGACTTCAGACACAGGAAGCCTCGCTGACTGGCGAATCAACCCCGGTCGCCAAATCAGCCGAGCCGATTCCCCACACAGAGGTGCCCTTGGGTGATCGCCATAACATGCTCTTCATGGGGACCATCGTCGTCTCCGGAAAAGGGCGCGCGCTGGTGACGGCCACCGGAGCCCGGACGGAGCTCGGGAAGATTGCCGCGCTGATTCACCGAGAAGCCCAGGCCGAGCAAGAGGAGACGCCGCTTCAGCGTCGGCTGGAGCACCTCGGGCACACATTACTCTGGCTCTCGCTGGGCATCGTGGTGGTGGTGTTCCTGCTCGGGGCCTTCCGCGGGGTCCCCCTTGTGACGATGTTCCTCACCGCCGTGAGCCTCGCCGTAGCGGCAATCCCCGAGGGGCTCCCCGCCGTGGTCACCATCACGCTCGCTCTTGGCGTCACAAGGATGGTGAAACGGCATGCCTTAATTCGCCGTCTTCCAGCTGTCGAAACGTTGGGCTCGACGACGGTCATCTGCTCCGACAAGACCGGCACGCTGACGAAAAACGAGATGACGGTGACCACTCTCTATCAAGGGAGCGAAATCTTCACCGTGACCGGTGAAGGGTACGCGCCAGTCGGAGAGATCCGGTCGAACAGTGAGCCAATGACACCGGCCCTGAAACCAGGACTCATGACGCTCTTGCGCGCTTCGGTGTTGTGTAATGGGGCTGAGCTGCGGCAGGAGTCTCTGATTTGGCACATCGTGGGTGATCCGACGGAGGGTGCGTTGCTGGTCGCGGCGGCCAAGGTCGGACCGACAAAGAATCATCTCGAACAGGAAAACCCCTGGCTGGGCGAAGTGCCGTTTGATTCAGAGCGTAAGAAAATGACCGTGGTGCGCCGAACTCCCTCTGGTCCCGTCGCCTTTATCAAAGGGGCTCCAGACGTACTGCTGCGCGACTGCCAGGCTTGGCTCACGCGAGAAGGCAAGATTGAGCCCCTCGCAGATGTGATCCGCGAAGAGATCACAGCTGCCAATCAACGCCTTGCGTCTCAAGCGCTCAGGGTCCTCGGGGTGGCCATGCGTCCGCTGGACCAGATCCCAGACGTCTATGACGCCACAAATCTGGAGCGCGATCTCGTGTTCTTGGGATTGGTCGGGATGAAAGACCCGATCAGGCCGGAAGCGAAGGCGGCGGTGGAAGCCTGTCGTGCGGCTGGGATTCGAACCGTCATGATCACCGGCGATCATAAGGACACGGCGGTCGCTATTGCGAAAGAGCTCGGGATCATGGAGCCGGGCGAGCACGCCATCTCAGGGGCGGAGCTGAACCAGCTCTCGGATGAGGAATTGCGTGATCGAGTGAAGGCAGCGGCGGTCTATGCGCGGGTCACAGCAGAACACAAACTACGAGTCGTCCGGGCGTGGAAGCAACAGGGAGCCGTCGTGGCGATGACGGGCGATGGCGTGAACGATGCCCCTGCCCTCAAAGCAGCGGACATCGGAGTGGCCATGGGGATTACTGGCACGGACGTCACCAAAGAGGCCTCAGACATGGTCGTGATGGATGATAACTTCGCCTCCATTGCGGCGGCCGTCGAGGAAGGCCGCGCGATTTATGACA
>CXWL01010706.1_pt1 | contig 10735 bp, 9 predicted proteins | sample 590931 | NCBI WGS metagenome assembly CXWL01 (sample SAMEA3498368, study PRJEB10139) | groundwater metagenome | biome: water well; material: biofilm material | place: Germany | collected 2015-04-27 | reverse complement strand
CCTTATACCTTGCGTCCTCCTGCAGTCTGCTAGACTTAGCCATGACATAGTTGCTACTAGCGGATGCGAATTATCCCAACGAACGGCGAGGTGCCTGCATGATCGATTGGCTGATGGCCACATCCATAGGATTCGGTCTACTCGGGCTGTTATTTATGCTGGCCGGCGTGGCATCAGCACGACGGCGGCGGTTCATTCGCTTGTCGTTGCATACCACCTTAGCCTTGGCCTGCCTGGCATCAGGCGCCTTGTTTCTGACACTTCAGCTCTCGTTGCAAAGCTACCGCGCTTTGACGCGCGAGGATCTTGCTGCAACCATTCATGCGGAGCCGATGGGGCCGTCACAGTTTCGCGTCACGATTCACCTGCCGGACGGGCGAACGGACAGCTACTGGATGGCGGGCGATGAGGTCTACGTCGATGCGCACATTCTGAAATGGAAACCTTGGGCGAATCTGTTCGGCTTGCATACGGCATATGAATTGGATCGTATTGCCGGACGCTACCACCTGATCGAGGATGAACGCAGGAGGCCACGCACGGTCTACCAGCTGGCGACCGATCCATTGCTGGACCTGTTCGCGCTTCGGCGTCGGTATGCCTGGCTGGAGTCGGTAGTCGATGCGGAATACGGGTCGGCAGCTTTCTTTCCCACACGCGATCGCGTCGCGATCGAACTCCGCGTCTCCACCACCGGATTGCTATTTCGCCCGCTGATGAAGGCGTTCTGATTGTGCGGGGATGTCCCGCATCGGACGCGGCAGTCCATCTCTGAATCTTGACACCTTCCCCTCCGAAACGTAGCCTGTCAAAACCATCTGCCTCCCGTATACCAGAGTGGCGCTATTGCCCAAGGNNATGGCCGGCAGTCTGGATCCCAGACGGGTTGCTGCAAGTACGCTTGGCCTCTCATGTGTCGTCCGACCGGAGCAAATGGAAGGTCCATATTTCGTAGACGAACGCTTGAATCGTTCCGACATTCGCTCAGACCCGACCGACGGGCGAGTCAAGCCCGGTACGCCGCTGGCTCTGACGCTACTGATTTCGCGCCTCAACGCGGGAGACTGTCAGCCGCTGGCAGGCGCACAGGTCGACATCTGGCATTGCGATGCACAGGGCCTCTACTCGGATGTACAGGATCCTGGGTTCAATACCATCGGCCAGAAATTCTTACGCGGCTATCAGAACACCAACGAGCGCGGCGAGGTTCGGTTCGTTACTGTATACCCTGGCTGGTACCCGGGCCGGACCGTGCATATCCATGTCAAGATTCGCACCACGCCTGTAGCTAAGCGGAACTTTGAGTTCGCGTCGCAATTGTACTTCGACGATGGGCTGACAGATCGCGTTCACACTGCCCACCCGTATGCCGCGAACGGACCGCGCACTGCACGAAACCAGCACGATTGGATCTTCCGCCGTGGTGGCGATCGCCTCATGCTGGTTCCGACGACTGTGGCTGACGGCTACGCGGCATCGTTCGCCATCGGCCTGCAGCTCCCGTGAAAAGCCATCATGTTGTTGATTGAAATGTACTACGATGCCTGCAAAACTCGACTCCTCCTTGGAAGGGAAGGCTGAGGTGCAAGGAAACAGTCACCCCTCCTGATGGCACGATGTGCTTGTTTTCCGCATCGTCGTTTTCCTTGTAATCTCCTCACAAATACGTATACTCCAACATACAGATAGTGTCTGAATCCTCAATATAGACAAGAGAGACAGCGTATGGCCAAGATCGACGAGTTCTTTCGAATGATGGCGGAACAGGGCGCGTCNNATTGCCGGGCAGGCTGTTCTCACCCAGGATACTCTCCACCCATTGCTGGACGAAATCATGCCAGGGTCGAAGAAAGACCAATTTGAGTCCACAGGCGATGTCGATTTTGGCTATGAAATTCCAGGGCTGGCCAGGTTTCGTTGTAACTGTTTCAACCACAAATACGGTCTCGGTGCGGTGTTCCGAAAGATTCCCAGTAAGATTCTGACGGCTGAGGAGCTAGGACTGCCGCCGATCCTGACGCGGGCAGCCATGTTGAAAAAGGGGCTGGTCCTGGTCACGGGTCCGACCGGGAGCGGCAAGTCCACAACTTTGGCGGCCATGGTCGACCATGCCAATAAGCATCGAAAAGATCACATTCTGACGGTCGAAGATCCGATCGAGTTCGTGCACCAGAGTCAAGGTTGCATCGTGAACCATCGAGAAGTGGGCCTGCATACGATGACCTTCGCATCGGCGTTACGCGGGGCGTTGCGTGAAGATCCTGACATTATCCTCGTCGGAGAAATGCGGGACCTCGAAACGATCTCCCTGGCAATCGAGGCCGCGGCGACAGGACACCTGGTGTTCGGAACGCTGCACACCGAGAATGCGGCCAAGACGGTCGATCGGATCGTGGAAGTCTTCCCCCATGGGGAACAACCCCAAATCCGAAACACGCTCTCAACGGCGCTGCGGGTCGTGGTTGCACAGAACCTGTTTAAGCGGATCGACCGGAAAGGACGTTGCGCGGCGCTGGAGATCTTGATCTGCACGTCCGCTGTCGGCAATCTCATTCGCGATGCCAAGACGGTCCAGATTCCATCAGCCATGCAGACGGGAAAAGCCGTCGGGATGCAGACGTTGGACGATGCGATTCAGGAACTCTTAAGCTGGAAGTGGATCTCGCCTGAAGAAGCCTACGAGAAATCCATCGACAAGACTCGGTTCGCCAAGCTGCTCAAGACACCTCCTGACGCGCTCCAATGATCGACCTGCGCAGTGGGATGCCCGCGCATTGTCGGAACTTACCCCATGAGGGGCTCCCCTTCTTCTCCCCCACCTAACCTCAGAAGTTCCGTATCATAGCAACGGAAGTAGACTCTTATACACATTGCCAGAAGTGGAGGAGTGTGGCGGCTATACGCGCTTAGCGCGGAAGGCTTCTGTCAGGCGAGCTTTGGTCGCAGGAGAGGGTGACGATATCTCGTGTGTATGATCCTGTTCGGGTGAACGGCGCAGGACTTGGCGTAGGGTACGCAATTGGTCTCTGTACCGAGCGCAGGCTTCGCAGATCCAATAATGGAGTTGGAGATTGAACCTCGTCGACCAAGGCAAGGGTCGATCCAATGCTTGCGACGCCAAATGGGCGACGTCTTTGCAGTGTGGCGTGATATGAGCCAGTAGTGTGATGATCATGTTGCGTCTTTCCCTCGCCTTCGCTGCATCGTCTTGCCCTTCTTCTGCTGAGTCGATTGAGGAGCCGCTTTCTTACGCTGCCGTATAACCACTCGTTTTACTGTGACTTTCTGCCTATCGGAACCGACGCCCAGATCTTCGATCAAGACCCGCAGAGGTTCGGCCACTGACCAAGCCTGGGCGTAACAGCCACGCGGCCGGTGAGGTGCTTCAGCATCGAAAACTTCTGAGACCTGGCCGACACAAGCTTCTTTCAAATGCGTGCCGATCCCATCCAGGAATGAACGCGCCTGCTTGAGTGCGGCGGCTTTCTTTCCATAAACCTTGATCCAGGCTGTCACAAACGTACCTAACAAGAATGGCCAGACCGTGCCTTGATGGTAGGCGCCGTCGCGTTCCACCACGCCGCCTTCGTACCGGCCGCGATAGCGAGGATCTTGGTGCGACAACGTGCGAAGTCCGACCGGCGTCAGGAGCTGCTCTTCGACGAGTCGAAGAATCTGCTGCGCCCGGTCGCGCTGGACCAGCTCGTCAACCAGCGAGATGGCATAGAGCTGATTGGGACGGAGCGACACATCATTCCCGTCTGGTCCATCGATCACATCGTAGAGATAGCCGCCTTGTTCGTACCAGAATCGTTTGCGGAATGATGCGACCGCGTTCTTGCGATTATTCCGGCACCGATCGGCATAAGCCCTTTCGCCAAATTCTCGCGCGAGAGTTTCGCCAACTTCCAACGCACGAACCCACAGAGCCTGGATCTCTACCGGCTTTCCATGACGCGGTGTGACGACCCAATCGCCGACCTTCGCATCCATCCAGGTCAATTGCACCCCGGGAACTCCGCCCTTAATCAAACCATCCTCGTCCATCCGGATCCCATACCTGGTGCCCCTGCGATAACCGTCGAGAATCTGTTTCACGGCAGGCCAAGCGGTCTCGCGCACCCGAGCCTCATCTTGTGACGCCGCAAGATAGCAATCAATCGCGTGGACAAACCAAAGCGAGGCGTCGATCGTGTTGTACTCTGGCTGCTCGCCTGTATCGGGAAAGCGGTTTGGCACCATGCCTTCAGACACATGCGCTGAGAAGGAGGCGATGATCTGCCAGGCCACGTCCAATCGACCGGTGACTAGACAGAGACCTGGCAGCGAGATAAATGTGTCGCGGCCCCAATCGGTAAACCAGGGATATCCGGCGATCACCGTGTGCTGCGTTCCTCGCTCGGAGAGGTACACTTCCGTTGCACGCCAAAGTACGCCAGCCAAAGAATCAGCGGCTGGGGCAGCCTGCAGAGCTGTATCTCGGCGGGACTTCTCGTGCTTTACGAGGGCCACAACGTCGAGCCGGTCGATGGTCTCGCTGGTGAAAGTCAAAGTCCTGGTGGATCCGGATTCAAGGTCGAACGTGAACTCTCCGGGCGACCACCAGTCTTCTTCGGCATCGAGCCCGCGTTCCTGTTCAATAGGGAATTGTATGTGCCGATACCAATTCGGTTCATGACGATAGCCTCCTGAATGGAAGGCCCGCACTGGAGGCAGATCGGCATAGCAATGCCACAGGACCATTCCACTTCCGACCTGGGCCTCCGTCGAGAGATTTCCATTCTCGTGGTGCGTCCCATGATAGTCCCGCCCGGTGAGCTTTGGCCTCACTCGCAGCACGGCTCTCGATGGTTTTTTACCGACCAGCTTCCATCGCACCATCACAATATCGCGGCCGTAGATCGACAGGATCTCCCGCTGGACCGTTAATCCGTTGCAGTCGAAGGTCCAGGTCGGCCAGGGGTCAGTTGAAAATTCGAAACAGCGCTCATACCCGGACGGATGGACAGCGGCTGGATATAGATTCGTTGAGAGTGGAATCGCCTGGCCGTCGATGTCGAGCCATTCTTCGAGGTGGTTGACCAGAACAAATCGTTCACTCGGCGGTTTGCGGGCTGTCAATAGAAGTGCATGGTAGCGGCGGGTATTCGCGCCCGCGACTGTGCCGGAGGCAAATCCCCCTTTCCCATTCGTCTCAAGCCATTCGAGACTCAAAGCCCGGTCCAGATTCCGGCAATCTTCAGCCCCGATCTTCACGCCTCACCCCTTACCCCTGACGTCTTCACTCCCCAGACTGTTGGATCAGCTTCGCCACCAATCCGGTCCAGCCCGTCTGGTGGCTTGCGCCGATGCCTGCGCCGTTATCCCCGTGGAAGTACTCGTAGAATAATATATTGTTGCGCCAATGCGGATCGTCCTGAAATCTGTTCGTCCCGCCGAACACCGGACGTTTCCCTTCGGCATTCTGGAGGAAGATGTGCGTCAAACGGCGTGAGATCTCGGCCGCCACTTGCCAGAGCGTGGATTGATGGCCCGATCCAGTCGGGCACTCCACCCGATATTGGTCGCCGAGAAAGTAGTGAAACTTTTGCAGCGACTCGATCAGGAGATAGTTGACCGGGAACCAAATCGGTCCGCGCCAATTCGAATTGCCCCCGAACAAACCCGTGCCGGATTCCGCCGGTTCATAGTCCACGCGATGCTCACGGCCCATGACCGAGACTACATAGGGATGATCCTTGTGGTAGCGGGAGAGGGCGCGAATGCCGTAGGGCGACAGAAATTCTTCTTCGTCCAGCATATACCGCATCACAGATTTCAGCCGATCGCGACTCACCAGTGACAGAAAGCGCCGCACACCTCCGTCAGAGGACTGCGTTTCCAGATGCTGCGAAAAATCAGGCCGGTTTTCGATGAACCACTGCATCCGGTGCTTGAAGCGAGGAAGGCTGTCGATGAGTTCCGAGTCGAGCGTCTCCACTGCGAACAGAGGAATCAGGCCGACCATCGAACGGACTCTCATGTGTGTAGTTTCACCGTTCGGCAGGTGCAGCACATCGTAAAAAAAGCCGTCCTTGCGGTCCCACAACTCGATCTTTTCGCCGCCGATGTTGTTCATGGCGCGGCAGATGTAGACGAAGTGTTCGAAGAACTTGCTGGCCACATCTTCATAGGCCCGATTGTCTCGGGCCAGCTCCAGCGAAATCGTCAGCATGTTGAGGCAGTACATACCCATCCAACTGGTGGCGTCCGACTGTTCGATGTGGCCGCCAGTCGGCAACGGCGCGCTACGGTCGAATACCCCGATGTTGTCGAGGCCGAGAAAGCCGCCTTGAAAAATGTTTTTCCCCTCCGCATCCTTGCGATTGACCCACCAGGTAAAATTCAAGAGGAGTTTATGGAAGACACGTTCTAAGAACACCCGATCGCCGACGCCTTTTCGCTTCTTATCGATCTTGTAGATGCGCCAGGCGGCCCAGGCATGAACCGGCGGATTCACGTCGCCGAAGGCCCATTCGTAGGCCGGAATCTGTCCATTCGGATGCATGTACCATTCACGCAACATCAGGACGAGCTGTTCCTTGGCAAACGTGGGGTCGACGAGCGCAAGCGGGATGCAGTGAAACGCGAGATCCCAGGCGGCGTACCAGGGGTACTCCCATTTATCCGGCATCGAAATGACATCGGCGTTATAGAGATGGGTCCAATCGGCATTGCGGCCATGCAGCCGCTCACGTGGTGGTTCCGGCATACTCGGATCGCCTTTGAGCCAACGATTCACTTCGTAGTGATAGAACTGTTTACTCCAAAGCATTCCCGCAAAGGCTTGCCGTTGCACACGGCGAGCATCTTCCGACAGATTGCTCGGTGCAAGGCTGTCATAGAACTCGTTCGCTTCCTTGAAACGTGTCGTAAAAACATTGTCGAAGTCCTGTGTTTTGAAACCCGGGCTCAGCTCGTCGTTGGTGAATCGTAGCTTGATCGTCTTCGTCGCGCCTGGTGCAAGCGTCAAGACGTACTGGGCTGCGGCTTTGGTGCCCAAGTGATCCGGATTGACCGCGTCCTTCTCGCCTTGCACGACATAATCGTGAAAGCTGTCCTTCACATACCGGGCGCCTTCTTCGTCACCATAGAGGCGGCGGGTGTTAGTTTCATTTTCCGTGAAAAGCAGGGTGGGCTCGCCTTCGCAGAGTAGCCGGCGGAGACCGTAGTAGTCATGCTGCGTCTCGATGACGCTCATCTGGTCCGTCGGCTCTCCTTGCTTGAGACGGGGGCGCCGGATGTCCGATCCCCAGGACCAGGTGTTGCGATACCAGATCGTCGGCAGCAGCGTAAGTTCGGCCTGCTCGGGACCACGATTTACCACCTGGATACGGATGCAGAGATCTTCCGGCGAAGCCTTGGCATACTCGATAAAGACATCGAAGTAGCGGTTTTCGTCGAACACACCGCTGTCGGTCAATTCAAACTCCGAATCTTGACGCCCTCGACGGCGATTCTCCCCGACCAACTGGGTATAGGGAAATTCAGCCTGCGGATACTTGTACAGATACTTCATGTAGGAATGGGTCGGGGTCGAATCGAGGTAGAAGTAAGACTCCTTCACATCCTCGCCATGATTGCCTTCATTGCCGGTAAGCCCGAAGATCCGTTCTTTTAAAATGGGGTCGCGCCCGTTCCACAAAGCCACGGCGAAGCAGATCAATTGATGACGATCGCAGATACCACCAAGACCGTCCTCGTTCCAGCGATAGGCACGGGATCTCGCATGATCATGGGGAAACGCTTCCCAGGCCGTGCCGTGAGGACTGTAGTCCTCGCGCACAGTTCCCCAAGCCCGCTCGCTCAAATAGGGCCCCCACCGTTTCCAATGGCACTGACGCTTCGCGTCCTCATCAAGACGCTGCTGTTCTGCCAGGATCGGTGACTGGGAATCGGAAGCGGTTTGACGATGAGAGGCCATAGGACTCCTTCGGTAGAAACCATTCACAACTAGAGTCAGCTGGCTGTGGAAAGTCTTACAGCAGGCTAGTATCGAGCCCCTGATGTAGTCAAGCGAAGACGATAGACCGATGAGCCACCCGCGATGAACAGGGTCTGCCCGTCCTCTCCCCATGCGACGTTGGAGGTTGGTTGCCCGGTCTCGATTGTGCCCAGGCGTGTGCCGTCTGAAGCGATCACGCTCAGCCCGCCAGGCCGCGCGCCGAAGATGTTGCCCTTATCGGAAAAATGTGACTGCCCTACAGGCCTTGGGGAGAAATGAAAAGAAAAGAAGCGAATTGAAAAGCGGAGAACCGACCGGGTCCCAAATCCTGGACTCTCGTTACCTGACAATTGGCAGGGTCGCTGAGTCGAATAGGGAAGACTTCTAAGAAGGCCCGGTGAACTGGCGGAGCGGAGCCACGCTGGGCTCCGCTAACCGCCAGGACGTCAGGAGTCGTTAGACTACGCGACGCTGAGAAACTACTTCTTCGCAGCTTCCGACATCTTCCCGTTCAGCATGACCATTTGGCCTTCCTGTAGCTGCATCTCTTTCCCGTCCTTCGTCATCATCTTGCCGTTCATCATGACCCTTGCGCCGTTCATCATGGTCATCTCACGGTCCATCCGGCCGATTTCCTTCCCGTCCTGCAGGCGCCACATCTTGCCATCCTTCAGCATGACGCCATCCTTTTCCTCGGCCATCGCTGGGACGGCAAGGAACGACAAGGACAAGGCGAGCCCGACAACTGCGAGGGTAATGTTTCTATAATTCATGGCTAAACTAAACCTCCATAAGTTAATGAATGATATAAATGAATTCTCCCTGACAACGTGAAACCTGGAGCGGCAAGGAGGACCGCATCCCGGTTTGGGCGGACTTGTGGCCGGCCTCGTTGCCACTGTCCAACTGAATCGAGGTTGTACCTTTTTCGTTTTAGCCGGACACTTGCCGGTGCTTGTGGTTGGTGTAGTGAGATAGGAGCTGCTGAATCAGACTGAACTAGCCGTTGTAGCGGCAGGCACACATTCACAGTTAGGATTCGACAAACAAGACTGCGCATCACAAATAGCCGCCCGCCTTAAATCCGCAACGGGCAAGCTCATCACGCAATGCGCGTGGAGTTTCCGGAGCGTTTCTTTAACCGTTTTGCTCCCAACACAACAGATAAACAGGATCAGATATCGCGTGAACCTTGTAATACGCGGTCAACCAAGGCCATTAATAGTTCAGAGCATTGTATTATTCACTAGTCCTGGACCCCTGTCAAGTCCACAGGCGGAGGTGCTATACTAGGCCCGTAGAAAACCCAGGGAGCGGATACGATGCTTGCACAGAACATGGCCAAGACCGAAATGACCAGATTTTGGCAGTTCATGTTTGATTACTGCCATGAGGAGTATTCATGTGTGCTCGGGTGGGGCATGGCAGGAGTCATAGCATTCCTGGGAGTAGTCATGTGTTTTGGCTATATAATCACGCGCCTCATCAATAAGAGACAGTAACCGAGACAGGCGGACAAAAGCCGTTTTATTTATTCTCGACCTCCCTCATCAATTCATTTACCCACACCACTGGCCTGGAGCCGAATCTTCTCCTCCACGCTCGCCATTAACTTGGCAAACTGCTCAGGTTGAGGCGCTGTTCTCGGATCGAAACATCCGGCATCCCGCAACATGTGCAAATATTCGAACTCAATGAGCCACTTGCTCTTGTTGGTTCTTTCTTCCGCAAGCGCATAGTAAATCTCATGAAGCGGCGTCTCAGGCGCTGAGCCCTGCATGGCGTTTACATCATTGAGTATGGTTGAAACCGTCTTTTTACGAACGAGCTGCATGCCCATCGGTGAGTTCATAAAATAGACCACGGCTGTACCGGCAGCGATGACCGCGAGAACGATCAAGAGGACTTCCATTGGAATCAGCCTACGCCCGGCAAGGCGAGCAGTACAAGTTGCTCCAGACACGACAAGAAGTATCGAATGTTTCCAGGTGAGATCTCACTCGTGGAGGGGACTATTTCGTCTCGCGAACAGGGAGGAGACGTCGCGCGGGGCCTCCCGGCTTGTTCTGAAAACGGACGATGAACATCTCGCTCACAATGCGGGCGTGATCCTCAGCCTCCTCTCGCGTCGCAAAGCGATTCTCCCCCACCTGCCACCACTGGCTCGCACTGACACTCTCTCCTAACAATTCCGTCACCGAGATCTTCAGCGCCTTCGCCAATCGCACCAGCGTGCTCAATGAAGGGTCGTGCTGTCCCAGTTCCAGCCTCGTCAGAAACGTGCGCGACAGACCGGCAGTCACGGCCAGCTGCTCTTGCGTCAAACCGCGACGGATTCGCAGTCGCTGAAGCTGTTTGCCGAAACGCTGAATCGCACGCATGAGCACCCTGGTACAAAAACTTGAGACAACGAGGCAAGTCTACACCGTCAGCAGATAAAAGTGGATGGGCCTGATAATCTTCTGTGCTCGCGCAACGCGCCCGGGTTCGTCTGTCTGGTTGGCTGGTCTTTCTGGTCTGTCTGGTTCTTCTGGATGAATTTCAGGTCCGACCAACCAGATAGACGAGATAGACCAGATGGACCAGCCTTCGTTGGACGGCCGCAGTGGGAACAACAGGGGCGCCATTCCATGAGAGAAATAGCGAGCTAGCTTGGAATGATCATTGATTCTATGTGGTGAGCCGGCCGGGGCTCGAACCCGGGACCCTCGCCTTAAAAGGGCGATGCTCTACCAACTGAGCTACCGGCTC
>CXWL01143257.1_pt1 | contig 10736 bp, 9 predicted proteins | sample 590931 | NCBI WGS metagenome assembly CXWL01 (sample SAMEA3498368, study PRJEB10139) | groundwater metagenome | biome: water well; material: biofilm material | place: Germany | collected 2015-04-27 | reverse complement strand
GTATATCGCCGAAGCATACGGCTGGGAATGCTTATTTCACTGCCCCGCCCGCGCTGCCAGCAGCGCCAGCCGGCGCCACAGCAGGTAGGCGCCGGGGTATTGCGCGCGCAGCAGGTTGGCCGTCCTGCCGGCCAGGCTGCGCGGGTCGCGCTGGTGCAGCACGTCGATCCCGGCCAGGCGCGTGCTGGCGCCGGCCGGCGCCGCCGCGCGCGCGCCGTAGTGGCCGCACAGCGCGCGGCGCGAACTGGCCGCGCGGGTGGTGGGCAGGCTGCCGTGCACCGTCATCGCGCTCCACAACAGCAGGTCGCCCTGCTGCAGCAGCGGCGCCGCTTGGCGCAGCGGGCCCTGCGCGGCGAAGTCGGCCGCCGGCGCGCGCGAACGCAGCGGCTGTTCGCCGCGCCAGCCCGAGTCCGGGCGCAGGTGGCTGCGCGGCAGCACGTAGCAGCGCCCNNGGCGTGCCGAGCACGGTTTCGACGGCGCGCCGCAGCACGCCGTCGGTCAGCAGCGCCAGCGCGGCGGCGCGGAACTGCGGATAGCGGCGCGGGCACAGGTCCTGCAGGTTGACGATCGGATGCTGCATGTGGCCGGCCGCGGTGTAGGCGTGCGCCTCGTAGCGCGCCGGCGCCTGGCGCAGGAACAGCGCGCGGTGATCGAGGTGCACCTCGGTGAGGAAGGCGTCGACCGCCGCCGCGCACAGGGCCGGCGGCAGCGCGTTGCGCACGACGATATAGCCTTCGCGCTCGAAGTAGTCGCGGAAGGCGGCGGCGTCGGTCAGCGCCGGCCACGGCGCGTCGGCCTGATGTGCTGGTGCGATATCCATGGCTCCTCCGGCGCGCGGTGCTGGCGTTGACGACCAATTTTAGGAGTGCGCCGCCGCCCTTTGCTGAGCCCCGTCAACGTGCGGCGGCGAACCCGGTGCCCGAATCCGGACACCGGTGCCCGCCCCCGGGCACGCGCCGCCACCCCGGGGTCAGTTCCGACATTCGGACACGAGCCCGTCGTTAGCGGCCATCACCCGCTGCGCTACTGCAGGGGCCGTGTCCGAATGTCGGAACTGACCCCGGGGGTTGCGGCTGGCACGGGGATTGCTATAGGTGTGGGCAAGCATAACCACTTCGTTCAGAGCAGCCATGGACCAGCCCGTCAGCCCGATCACCCTCCAGCGCCGCCGCCGGCTGCGCCTGGCCGCCGCCGTGCTGCTGCTGGCGAGCCTGGCGGCCACCGCCTGGGCCATCAACCGCGCCGTGCGCCCGGCCATCGACGCCGCCGACATCCGCGTCAGCGCGGTGCGCCGCGGCGCCATCGACAATACCATCAACGCGTCCGGCATCGTGATCCCGGTGCACGAGGAACTCGTGTCGAGCCCGTTCCAGACGCACGTCGCCAAGGTCCATGCCAAGCTGGGCCAGCAGGTCAAGGCGGGCGAACTGCTGCTGCAGCTCGACGACGCGGCGCTCCGCCTGGCGCTCGACGGCGTCAAGGAGCAGCTGGCCCAGCAGGACAACCGCATCCTCGGCCTGACGCTGGAGATGGAGCAGAAGCGCAAGCAGCTGCAAAGCAGCATCGAGCTGCTCGAGCTCGACCTGCAGGCCACCCAGGTCAAGTGGCAGCGCTTCCAGACGCTGCGCAAGAGCGGCGCCGTGTCGGGCGAGGACATGCTCACGGCCGAGCTGAACGTCAAGCGCACGCAGATTCAGCTGCGCCAGCAGCGCGAATTGATCGACGATGGCCGCCGCGCCACCGCCAGCAGCATCGACGGCGCCCGCCNNAAGGCCAGCGTGCGCGCGCCCTTCGCCGGCATGCTGACCGCCCTGATGGCCGAGGAAGGCGCCAGCGTCGCCACCGGCCAGCTGGTGGCGAAAGTGTCGGAGCTGAACAACTACCGGGTGGAGGCGGCGCTGTCGGACTTCCACGCCCGCTCGATCGAGGCCGGCCAGGCGGTGCGCGTCGAGCAGAACGGCAAGCTGCTGGCCGGCAGCGTGCAGACCATCCTGCCGGAAATCCAGAACGGCGTCATCAAGCTGCTGGTGGCGCTGGCGCAGCCCAACGATCCGCTGCTGCGCAACAAGATGCGCGTCGAGGTCAACATCGTCACCGAACACAAGGCCGGCGTGCTGCTGGCCGACAGCGGCGCCGCCTTCAACGGCCGCGGCCGCCAGCAGGGCTTCGTCGTGCGCGACGGCGTCGCCCGCCGCACCCAGCTCGAGATCGGCGCCAGCGACGGCCGCTCGGTCGAAATCGTCGCCGGCGCCCGCCTGGGCGAGCGCCTGATCGTCTCCGACACCAGCCGCTTCAAGGATGCCGACAGCATCCGCATCGCCAATTCACCCGCCGAATAACCCGCCGAACAACCCTCCGAAAGCTGCCATGATCCGCCTCGACAACGTGAGCAAGACCTACCACACCGACAAGGTCGAAACGCTGGCCCTGAACGCCATCGACCTGCACGTCAAAAAAGGCGAGTTCGTCGCCATGATGGGCCCCTCCGGCTGCGGCAAGAGCACCCTGCTCAACCTGATCGGCCTGCTCGACCGGCCCGGCACCGGCACCGTCAGCATCGACGGCATCCCGCTCAAGTCCTACCGCGACAAGCACGTCGCCCAGCTGCGCAACAGCACCTTCGGCTTCATCTTCCAGAGCTTCCACCTGATCGCCGACCTGCGGGTGATCGACAACGTCGAACTGCCGCTGCTGTACCGCACGATGAACGCGGCCGATCGGCGCCAGGCCGCGCGCGAGGCGCTCGAACGGGTCGGCCTCGGCGCGCGCATGGACCACTATCCGAACCAGCTGTCGGGCGGCCAGCAGCAGCGCGTGGCGATCGCGCGCGCGATGGTGGGCCGGCCGCAGGTGCTGCTGGCCGACGAGCCGACCGGCAACCTCGACAGCAAGATGGGCGCCGAGGTGATCGACATCCTGCTCCAGCTCAATAGCGAAGGCACCACCGTGGTGATGGTCACCCACGACGAGCGCGAAGCGCGCGCCGCCGGGCGCATCGTGCGCGTGTTCGACGGCCAGCTGGTCGCCTGAGGAGAAGCGCATGTTCAGAAATTACCTGCTGACCGCGTGGAAGGTCTTCCTGCGGCGCAAGCTGTTCACCGCCATCAACCTGGTCTGCATCGTGCTCACGCTGGTGGTGCTGATGGTGATCACCGCCCTGCTCGAGGCGGCCTTTTATCCGACCGGGGTGGAAGGCAAGAGCGATCGCATGCTGCAGGTGTTTAGCATCGTCACGCATGGCCCGCACTCGACCAGCACGACGCCGATCGGCTACAAGATCGTGGAAAAATACCTGAAGCCGATGAAGTCGGTCGAGCGCGTCGCGGTGACCTCGCTGCCGCGCACGGTGTCGGCCTACCAGGGCGCCGCAGTCAGCGAACTGCTGATGCGGCGCACCGACGCCGACTACTGGAAGGTGCTCGACTTTACCGTGCTGGCTGGCCGCGTGCTCAGCGACGACGACCTGGCGCAGGGCCGCTTCGTCGCCGTGATCAACGCCACCACCGCGCGCCGCCTGTTCCCGGGCAGCGCCGCGCTCGGCCGCAAGGTCAGCATCGCCGGCCAGGTATTCGACATCTGCGGCGTCGTCGACGACGCCATCCAGGTCAATGCCTTCGCCGACATCTGGGCGCCGATCACGACGTTCGCCTCGACCGATTACCGTCGCCAGATCAGCGGCGACTTCACCGCCATCCTGCTGGCGCGCAGCGCGGCCGACCTGCCGCAGATCCAGCGCGAAGTGGCGCAGATCGCCAAGAGCGTCGAATTCGACGATCCGGCAGTGGTCAACCGCGCCGTGTTCTGGGGCGACAGCAAGCTCGACCTGTTTGCCCGCAACACCATCTTCAACCAGGAGGACGAGGACTCCGGTGCCGGCCGCCTGCTGGCGCTGATCGGCGCGGCGATGCTGCTGTTCATGCTGCTGCCGGCACTCAACCTGGTGAACCTGAACACCGGCCGCATCCTCGAGCGCAGCGCCGAGATCGGCGTGCGCAAGGCGTTCGGCGCCACCAGCGCCCAGCTGGTGGTGCAGCTGCTGATCGAGAACGTGCTGCTGTGCCTGGCCGGCGGGCTGATCAGCCTGGCGTGCACCGAAGCGGTGTTGTGGTGGCTGCAAAGTGCCGCGCTGATCCCCTACCTGAAGATCCACCTGAATGTCGCCGTGTTCTGCTACGGCCTGCTGATCACCCTGGTGTTCGGCGTCCTCTCCGGCGTGATCCCTGCCTGGAAGATGGCGCGCCTCGACCCGGTCCACGCCCTGAAGGGAGCTGCATGATGCTGCGCCATTTGTTGAAACTGATCTGGAAACGCAAGACCCGCAACATGATGCTGAGCCTGGAAATCCTGCTCGCCTTCGTGATCGTGTTCGCCATCGCCGCCTTCAGCGCGCGCAACGTCCAGCTGTACCGGCTGCCGATCGGCTTCCAGTACCAGCAGCTGTGGGCGGTCCGCATCCTGGCCGACGACAAGAACGGCGCCGCGCAGGCGCCGGTCTACGACACGATGCAGCGCGCCCTGCGCGAGCTGCCCGAAGTCGAGCAGGTCGCATTTGCCAGCCATGCGCCGTTCAGCAACTCGACCATGCGCACCGAGGTCCAGCTGCCGGCCAGCGGCAAATCGCTGCAGGTCGACATGGTCGAAGTGAGCGACGAATTCTTCGCGCTGGCCGGCATGACGGCGCAACAGGGCCGCTGGTTTTCCCGCATCGACGAGGGCGGCGCCAGCACGCCGGTGGTGGTCAACCGCCGCATGGCGGAGGCGCTGTTCCCCGGCCAGGATGCGCTCGGCAAAGAGTTCGGCGACGTCCCGCGCGACCCCAAGGACCGCAGCAGCTACCGCATCACCGGCCTGATCGGGGAGTTCCGCAACAAGGGCGAACTGATGGCGCCGGCGAACATGATGCTGGCCCGATTCACGCCGACGCCGGGCAAGCATGGCCTGCGTACCATCATGCTCAAGGTGCGGCCGGGCACCGGGCGCGAATTCGAACAGAGACTGACCACCCGGCTCAAGGCGGTGCGCAACGACTGGAGCTACCAGATCGCGCCGCTGCCGGACATGCGCACCGACTTCCTGCGCGAACAGCTTATCCCGCTGGTCATCCTGGCGGTGATCGCCGCCTTCATGCTCGTCATGGTCGCGTTCGGCCTGTTCGGCGTGCTGTGGCAAAACACCACCCGGCGCATCCCGGAAATCGGCCTGCGCCGCGCGGTCGGCGCCAGCAGTGCGCAGATTTATGGCCAGATCATCGGCGAGCAAATGCTGCTGAGCTCGGTGGCGATGGTGATCGCGCTGGCCTTGCTGGTGCAGCTGCCGATCACCGGCGCGCTCGGCGCCAGCATGGACTGGACGGTCTTCGCCAGCGCGGCGGCACTGTCGATGACCGTGATCTATCTGATATCCTTGCTGTGCGCGCTATACCCGGGCTGGCGCGCCAGCCGGCTCAGTCCCACCGAAGCGCTGCACTACGAATAGCGCACAAGGAAAACAGCAACAACAATGAACGACAACATCCGTACCCCGCGCATCCTGATCGTCGACGACGACCAGGCCGTCCAGGTCTCGCTGGCGCTGCTGCTCAAGCAGTCCGGCTTCGACACGCGCTGCTGCGACGACGCCCAACAGGCGCTGGCGCTGCTGGCGCGCGAACCGGTCGACCTGGTCTTGCAAGACATGAATTTTTCGCTGCAGACCAGCGGCCAGGAAGGGCTCGACCTGCTGGCGCGCATCAAGGAGCGCCATCCGGGCCTGCCGGTGCTGTTGATGACGGCGTGGGGCTCGATCGCCCTCGCCGTCAAGGGCGTGCAGGCCGGCGCCGCCAATTTCTTCACCAAGCCGTGGGACAACCTGCAGCTGGCGCAGCTGGTCGGCGCCACCTTGCAGCTGGCCGCGCCGCCCTCGCCGACCCGCGTCACGCGCGCCTCGCTCGACGCCCAGTTCGACTTTGCCGCCATCATCGGCGAGCATCCCAAGCTGCTGCGGGTGCTCGCCACCATCGGCCAGGTCGCCGCGACCAGGGCGCCGGTGCTGATCCTCGGCGAAAGCGGCACCGGCAAGGAACTGGTGGCCGACGCCATCCACCGCAACAGCCCGCGCGCCGCCCACGCCGCCGTCAAGATCAACATGGGCGCGATCACGCCCTCGCTGTTCGAGTCCGAGATGTTCGGCCACGTGCGCGGCGCCTTCACCGACGCCCGCGCCGACCGCAAGGGCCACGTCGCCTGCGCCCACGACAGCACCTTGTTCATGGACGAAATCGGCGAGCTCAATCGCGCCGACCAGGTCAAGCTGCTGCGCGTGCTGCAGGACCAGCGCTACCAGCCGGTCGGCGCCAGCCGCAGCGAGCAGGCCGACATCCGCGTGGTGTCGGCCACCAACCAGGAGCTGGCCGAACTGGTGGCCGCCGGCGAATTCCGCGAAGACCTGTTCTACCGCCTGAACCTGATCACGATCCGCCTGCCGCCGCTGCGCGAGCGGCGCAGCGACATTCCGCTGCTGGCCGCGCACATCGTCGCCAGCGTCGCCGCCGGCTACGGCCTGGGCGAGGCGTCGATCACGCCGCAGGCGATGGAGTGGCTCAGCGCGCAGCCGTGGCCGGGCAACATCCGCCAGCTCAAGCAAACGCTCGAGCGCACCCTTCTGCTGGGCGGCAAGGGCCAGCTGACCCAGGCCGACTTCGTCGCCGCCGACCAGAAGGACGGCGCCGCCAACCGCTTCGGCGTCGACGGCATGACGCTCGAACAGGTCGAGCGCCACATGATCGGGGCGGCGATGGAGCAGCACGCGGGGAACATCTCGCGCGTCGCCCGCAGCCTCGGGCTGTCGCGCACCGCGCTGTACCGCCGGCTCGAACGCCACGGCCTGGCCGAACCGGCGCCGGAGCGCGACCAATGACCCTGCGGCTGCGGCTGCACGCCTACCTGGTCGCGCTGCACCTGCTGCTGTTCGCGCTGTCCTTCACGCTGCTGCTGGCGCGCCCGCTGCTGCTGGTGCCGCTCGAACTGCTGCTGTTGGCCAGCCTGGCCGGCGGCTTCCGCCTGGTGCGCCGCGCGCTCGAGCCGCTCGGCTACACCCAGCGCTTCCACGACCTGCTGCGCGAGCAGAACTACGCCGCCCGCCTGGTGCGCACCGAGGTGCCCGAGCTGGACCAGCTGGTCGACGTGTTCAACACGATGCTCGGCGCGCTGTACCGCGAGCGGCTCGAAATCGGCGAGCAGCAAGGCTTCCTCGACCGCCTGCTCGAAGCGACGCCCGGCGCGGTGCTGGTGTTCGATTTCGACGGCGCCATCAGCCTGGTCAACGCCAGCGCGGTGGCGCTGCTCGAACTGGAGCGCCCGCACGGCAAGCCGCTGGCGGCGCTCGGCGACGGCGCCGGCCACGCGCGCGGGCGCGACCTGATCGCCCAGCTCGACGCGCTGCCGCTGGGCGAGAGCGCGCTGCTGACCGACCTCGATGGCCGCCGTTACCGCGCCCAGCGCGGCCAGTTCTTCGACCGCGGCTTCGCGCGCCACTTCCTGATGGTCGAGGAACTGACGGCCGAACTGGAAAGCTCGGAACGCGCCACCTACGAAAAACTGGTGCGCGTGCTGGCCCATGAAGTAAACAACACGGTGGCGGCCACCGGCTCGGTGCTCGACTCGCTGCTGTTCTACCGATCGCAGCTGGCCGAGCGCGACGGCGTCGATTTCGCCACCGCGATCGAGGCCGTCAAGCGGCGCAACGCCAGCCTGGGCGAATTCATCGAGCGCTTCACACGCGTAGTCAAGATGCCCGAGCCCGAACTGCGCCCGGCCAGCATCCGCGCCATGATGGACGATATCGTCTGGCTCAACCGCGAGCAGTGCAAGCGGCGCGCCATCCACATCGGCTGGATCCGCTGCGACGAGGTGCCGACGCAGCGCATGGACAGCCAGCTGATGGAACAGGCGCTGCTCAATATCGTCAAGAACGCGATGGAGGCGGTCGAGGCGCGCGGGCAGGAAGGCGGCTACATCCACCTGGCGCTGGCGGCCGGCGAGGATGGCGCCGTGCTGTCGGTGATCGATTCGGGCCACCAGCTCGGCGCGGTGCCCGCCCGCAAACTGTTCACGCCGTTTTTCAGCACCAAGAAAGGCGGCCAGGGCATCGGCCTGATGTTTGTGCGCGAAGTGTTGAACCGCCACGGCTTTGCGTTCAGGCTGGCGCCGGATGCGCACGGCGACACGCGCTTCGAGATCCGCTTTCCCGCCCGGTCAACCAGCTGAAACAGGCTGCGTCAGCGCTTCAGTGCCGGCCCGGAGTACTTCATCAGCAGCCCTTTCGGCCCGACCGCCCAGCCGGTCGCCGGCGAGGCGAAACCGACCGTGTTCATCGGCGTGCTGCCGAGCGCCGTCCAGCGCTTGCCGGCGTCAAGCGAATAGCCCGATCCGGCCAGGCCGGCGGCGACGAAGCTGGCCGGCGCGCCCGGCACCGGCGTCACCACCGACATATACCCGCCCGGCAGGATCGCCGCCGCGGTCCAGGTGGCGCCGCCGTCTTCGCTGCGCGCGCCATTGAGCACCGCCAGCGCCGGTTCCTTGTAGTCGCCGCCAACGGCCACGCCGATGCGCGCACTGGCGAAGCCGACCGAAAATGCGCCGCGCGCGGCGACGCCGGCCGGAATCGGCAGCGAGGCCGCCAGCCAGTTGGCCCCGCGGTCGGACGAATGAAATACGCGCGACGACTGCGCGCCGCCGGTGACGATCCAGGCATCGCGCGACCCTGCCACCGACAGGCAGGTGCCGCTGGCGGCAAAGGCGCCCTCGTTCTCGAGCGCCTCGAGGCCCTTGCCTTCGGACTGGCGCCAGGTCGCGCCGCCGTCGCTTGTGACGAACACCTGGAAGCGGCCGTCGACCGGATCGCCGAACTGCACGCCGTTGTCGGCATCCCAGAAAGCCATCGCATCCCAGAAGCCTTTCTCGAACCGGTTGGTGGCCAGCAGGCGCCATGACGCGCCGCCATCGTCTGTGCGATAGATGCGCGACGCGGCGCCCGGCCCGGCGCTCATGACCAGCGCCGACTTCGCGTCGATCGCGTGGATGTCGCGGAAATCGAGCTGGCCGGCATCGGCGACCTGCAGCACCTGCCAGTGCGCGCCGTCGGTGGTGCGCAGCACGGTCCCCTTGGCGCCGCTGGCCCAGGCCACCGACTCGCTGACGACCGACAGGCCGCGCAATTCGACGCCGGTGCCGCTGCTCTCGGCGTGCCAGGACTGGGCAAGAGCGGAGGCGCACGGCAGCGCCAGGAGCGCGCTTGTCAGGGACAGCGAAAGGCGGGCAAGAGTGCGGCGCATGGGATGGCTTTCGAGGATTTTGCGAGCTCAGATCATACCTTGCGAACGGCTGCCGGTGCGCCCCTCCCGCCGAATCAATCGAATGCGACGCAGCCTGCCATGACGTCGGCGGCGCGCCGCTGATGATCGATGCGCCGCCGCTCGTACTTGCGCACCGATTGGGCGTTGGCATGATCGACCAGCGCCAGCGCCGTGCGCAGCGCTTCGGACATCGAAGCGGCGGCGGCGATGGCGGCGGCCGGCGATTCGGCGGCAGGATCGCTGCCTGTCGCGCGCTGCGCCGCGAGCTTGCCCTGCACGTTACGGCGCAGCAGGCAGGCCGGCCGAAAGTGCTGTTCGCCGGGCAGGCGCAGCCACAGGTCGCGCCACGCGCTGCGCCCGTCGCCGGCAACCGCGATGGTGAGCTGGCGCGGCGACACGCGGCGTCCGCGGTGAAGAATCGCATCGCCCCTCACCCGCGCATGATGCGCCTCGCCTTTGAAGGTCATGCGCAGCTCGGTCCCTTCCGGCAGGAAGAGCTCCTTCCATTGATATCCGGCAGGGATCGCGCCGGCGGCAGCAGTGGCTGAAGCGGCTGAAGCGCAGGCCGCGCCGCGCTCGCCGTCACCTTGACCGCCATTGGCGGCCAGCCACGCCCGAATCGCTTGCGCAGCGACGTCGCCCGCAGAAAGTTCGCTGGCACTGTTGCTCAAGTGATCGTTTAAGGCGAGCAAGGTGTCGGTGTCCACCGATAGCGTCCGTCGCGCATTCATACTCGTTCTCCTCGTGCGTCTTGTCTCGTTTTGTCTGTTTCTGTCAGTTTGACTCGGCCTCCTTTGCCGAGTTCAGAAATAGACAAAACGAGACAGAACGAGACAGGATGCGCGGGTAAAACGAGACAAGATGCCAGATAGGCTTTGGCGGCGCCCCGGCATCGCGGCCTGCCTGCCGGCCTCGACAGCAAACCGGCGCGATGAATGGCGCAGCCTGGCCGCGCCATTCCGACTTACGGCGTGGTGTGCCAGCCGCCGCCGAGCGCCTGGATCAGCGCCACCGCCGTGGTCTGGCGATCGGCCTGCGCCTGCACCAGCGCGCGCCGCGCCGCCAGCGCCGTCGCCTGCGCCTGCACCACCTCGGTGTAGCTCACCTGCCCCGCCTTGTAGCGATTCAGGATCTGCACCTCGACCTGGTTGGCGGCGTCCGACGCCTGGCGCCGCAACACGCTCTGCTGGGCCAGCACGTTGGCGGCGGCCAGCTGGTCTTCGACGTCGGCGAATGCGTCGAGCACAGTCTGGCGGTAGCGCGCCGTCGCGCCCTGCTGCGCCGCTTCGGCGCCGGCCACGTTGGCGCGCGTGGCGCCGGCATTGAAGACCGTTTGCGCGGCCGACAAGCCGAGCGACCAGACCGCGTTCGACACGCTGAACAGGTTCGCCACGCTGCTGCCGGC
>CXWL01044096.1_pt1 | contig 10736 bp, 7 predicted proteins | sample 590931 | NCBI WGS metagenome assembly CXWL01 (sample SAMEA3498368, study PRJEB10139) | groundwater metagenome | biome: water well; material: biofilm material | place: Germany | collected 2015-04-27 | reverse complement strand
CTTGATGTCCAGACCATAGGCACCGGTGAGATAGCGCGGCAGCCACAGCGCCAGCGCGACGAAGGCGCCGAACACGAAGAAGTAGTACAGGCCGAAGCGCCAGACCTGCTGGTTCTTCAACGGTTCGAGCTGTTTGCGGAAGGACTCGGGTCGGGTCCCGCTGGCGCGGCGCGCGGCGTGCTCCGGGTCATCCTTCGTCACCAGGAAGAAGCCGATGGCGGTCAGCGCCAGTGCCGTCGCCCAGATCTGCGCCACCGTGTGCCAGCCATAGGCCACCATGACCAGCGGCGCGGCGAGCTTGGTCACGGCCGCACCGACATTGCCGGCGCCAAAAATACCGAGCGCGGTGCCCTGCTTCTCGGTGGGAAACCACTTGGAGACGTAGGCAATGCCGACTGCGAAGGAACCGCCGGCGATCCCGACCAGCAGCGCGGCGAACAGATAGCCCGCATAGGTCGACATGCTGGTCAGGAACCAGGTTGCCGCAGAGGCGGCGAGCATCACCACGGTGAAGACGATGCGACCGCCGATCTGGTCGGTCCAGATGCCGAGCGCCAGCCGGCTCAGCGAGCCGGTCAGGATCGGTGTCGCCACCAGCAGGCCGAACTGGGTGTCGTTCAACCCCAGGTCCTGCTTGATCTGCACACCGATGATGGAGAAGATCGTCCATACCGCGAAGCAGACCGTGAAGGAAAAGGTACTGGCCCACAAGGCGGTTTGTTGCTGGCCGGGACTGACGCGGGTGTCGTTCATTTTTCAGTCTCAAAAGGGTTGTCTTTGCCGCCCGACCGCAGCCCGCGCCAAGCGCGGGTGGGCGCTCAGGCTGCTGCCTCGATCTCGGTGAGACCGAGAACGTGGTAGCGCTCGCTGAGGATCTGCAGGTATTGGTGCAACGCGTTCTGTTTCACCTGGGCTTCGAGATACGCGGCGATCTTGGCGGCGGCCTGCTCAAACTCCAGCGCCGCGCCGCGCTCGATCGCGTCCACGCACACCACATGGTGGCCATAGCGTGACTCGACCGTGAGTCCGGCGAGGCCGGGCTTGAGCATGTGCAACTGGCGGTCGAACTCGGGCATGGTAGCACCGCGCTCGATCCAACCGAGGTCGCCGCCGGCGTCGCGCGACGGGCAGTCCGAGTGGCGCAGGGCGAATTCAGTGAAGCGTTCCGGGTGCTCACGCAAGTCGGCGATCAGCGCTTCGCCCAACTTGCAGGCGCGGATCCGCGCACCACTATCAGTCGGGGATGCCGCAAGCAGGATGTGCCGAACAAGCATGCGGTCGGGGTGACGCAGGCGCGCGCGGTTGCTTTCGTAGTAGTGTCGGCAGGCTGTTTCGTCCGGCTCAGGCGTCACCACTTCGCGCTCGATCAACACGCGGATGCAGGCTTCCTCGAGGGTCTCGGCGTCCACCGGCGCGACCGCGGATGGCAACTGCAGGCGTTCGGCCTCGCAGCGCAGCAACTCGCGGACCACCAGCGCCCGCGCCGCCGCCGCGCGCGATTGGTGCGGGTCGGCGGCCCGATGGTGTTGCATCTCGCGAGCAATCTCGGATTCGCTGATCTCGCGATCGGCGACCTTGAGGTAGACCGGCGCGCTTTCGGGCGGCAGCGGGATGGAATTCCCGGCCGGGTCCGCTGCGGGCGCGCGCGGCGCGGCCTGCGTGCGCGCCGCATCCGACAATGCGCCCGGCGCCATGACGATCGGGATGGGCAGGGCTCGTGCGATTCCCATGGCTTATCTCTCGAGGTAGTTGACCGCCGCCTGGCGCCGGCGCACGACCTGGTAGGGGCGGCGCAGATAGCCGAGCGGAAGCGACCAGATGTGGACCAGGCGGGTGAACGGGAAGATCAGAAACAGTGTCAAACCGAGCGTCACATGGGCCTTGAAGATCCAATGGGCGTCGGCCATGAAGTCCGCGGCACCGAGGCGAAAGGTCACGATGTGCTGGGCCCATTCGCCGAGCTTGATCATCTGGCCACCGTCGAGGTGCCCGGCAGATACCAGGATCGAGCTCAGGCCCAGCAGCAACTGGGCGTACAGCAGCAGCAACACCAGGATGTCGCGGCCGCTGCTGGTGGCGCGGATGCGCTGGTTGAACAGCCGGCGCAGCAGCAGGATGGTCAGCCCGACGAAACAGATCGCCCCGAAGATGCCGCCGACGACCATCGCCAGCAACTGCTTGTTGCTGCTGCTGATGAACGGCTCATAGAGCGCGTGCGGGGTCAGCAGACCGACGAAATGGCCGCCGAGGATGGCGATCACGCCGATGTGGAAGGCGTTGCTGCCCAGGCGCATGTCTTTGCGGGAGAGCAACTGGCTGGAGCCGGTGCGCCAACTGTAGGCGTCGTAATCGAAGCGTATCCAGCAGCCGATCAAGAACACCGCGAGCACGATGTAGGGATAGATCTGAAAGAAGAAGGTGTTCACATAGTTCATGGCAGCACCCTTGCAGCCGGTCGGGTTTTCAATTGAACGCCTGGTGGCGGTGGATTCGCGCCATCCATGGCGGCCGCGACGCCCGGGCCCCTGCCCGGCGCCGCGCAGTCGCTGCTCGGGGCCTCGTTGCCGAAGCGCACCGCTTCCTCTTCCCAGTAGTGATCCATGGCCTCGACGGTGTCATCGCGGCGTTCGTTGGCGACGCGCTGACGCAGCGTGCCGAGGTCGACCTGGCGCTGGCCGATTTCCACCAAGGTCTCGAACAGCAACGCGTAGGGGCTGCCGCGTTCGGCGCAGCGCGCGGCCAGCAGTTCCAGGATGTGGCCGATATGGTGCAGCCAGTCGCGGATCTCGTCCTGAGGTCGTCGCGACAGGTATTCGAGTACCAGTGGCAGGTAGTCCGGGAGTTCCTTGCTGGCCAGTTCATAACCGTTGCTGCGATAGCTTTCGATCAAGTCGACCATCGCCTGGCCGCGGTCGCGCGACTCGCCGTGGATGTGCTCGAACAGCAGCAGACTCATCGCGCGGCCGCGGTCGAACAGGCCGAGCCAGCGCTCCTGCGCCTGCATCGGATCGAGCTCCAGCAGTTCGCTGACCAAGCCCGCCAACGGCGCGCGGCGGCTCAGCGGCAGGGTAGCGTCGGTGCAGGCGTCGAGCAGTTCCGCGCGGTGTAGCCAGAGCGTGTCGGCCGGATAGTCGAGCAGCACGCCGATCAACTTCAGGGATCTCATGCGCGCTCCCGGTCCACGACCTGACGGTTGGGTGGTACTTGATAGGTGGTGGTGGGCCGGGTGCCAAACAGCGCCTGTGCCTTCGAGGCCGGCGCGCAGCCATTGCCGAAGGTAAAGCCGCAGCCGCCACGCTCGCCGAAGGCATCGTTGGCGTATTCGCGGTGCGCGCTCGGGATGACGAAGCGGTCCTCGTAGTTGGCGATGGCGAGATAGCGGTACATCTCCTGCGCCTGGTGCACGCTTAGACCGACCTGGGTCAGCACCTCGGTATCTTCGATGCCGTCTACGTTCAGCGCCCGGCGCCAGGCACGCATGGCCAGCAGGCGTTCGAGCGCACGTACCACCGGTGCCTCGTCACCGGCGGTGAGCAGGTTGGCGAGATAGCGTATAGGGATACGTAGCGATTTGACGTCCGGGATTTCGCCGTTCTTGCCGAGCTTGCCGGCGTCAGTCGCCGACTGAATCGGTGATAGCGGCGGCACATACCAGACCATCGGCAGCGTCCGGTATTCCGGGTGCAAGGGCAGCGCCAGCTTCCAGTCGACCGCGAGTTTGTACACCGGCGAAGCCTGGGCGGCGTCGAGCCAGTTGTCCGGGATGCCCTCGGCGCGCGCGGCGGCGATGACCTTGGGATCTTGCGGGTCGAGGAAGATGTCCAGGTGGGCCTGATACAGGTCCTTCTCAGACGGCGTTGCGGCTGCCGCCTCGATGCGGTCGGCGTCGTACAACAGCACGCCGAGGTAGCGGATGCGGCCGACACAGGTTTCCGAACACACCGTCGGTTCGCCAATCTCGATGCGCGGGTAGCAGAAGATGCATTTCTCGGACTTTCCGCTCTTCCAGTTGTAGTAAATCTTCTTGTATGGGCAGGCCGAGACGCACATGCGCCAGCCGCGGCACTTGTCCTGATCGATCAGCACGATGCCGTCCTCCTCGCGCTTGTAGATCGCACCGCTCGGACAGGCCGCCACGCACGCCGGATTGAGGCAGTGCTCGCACAAGCGCGGCAGGTACATCATGAAAGTCTTCTCGAAGGCGCCGTAGATCTCGCGCTGGACGTTGTCGAAGTTCTTGTCCTTGGAGCGCTTGGCGAATTCGGTGCCGAGGATTTCCTCCCAGTTGGGGCCCCAGTGGATCTTCTGCATGCGCTCGCCGGTGATCAGCGAACGCGGACGCGCGGTCGGCTGATGCTGGCCAGCGGGCGCCTGGTGCAGGTGCTGGTAGTCGAAGTCGAAGGGCTCGTAGTAATCATCGATCTGCGGCAGATCGGGATTGGCAAAGATCTTTGCCAGCAAGCGCCAGCGACCGCCGGCCTTGAGTTCCAGCCGGCCACGCGCATTGCGCACCCAGCCACCATTCCAGACCTGCTGGTTCTCCCATTGCTTGGGATAGCCGATTCCAGGCTTGGTCTCGACGTTGTTGAACCAGGCGTACTCGACGCCTTCGCGCGAGGTCCAGACGTTCTTGCAGGTGATCGAACAGGTGTGGCAACCGATGCACTTGTCGAGATTCAGCACCATCGCGATCTGGGCACGGACTTTCATGACAGCACCTCCGAGGTGCCGCTGAGAACTGGCTCACCGTCGTGCCATTCGACCCGACTCATCTTGCGCACCACCACCATCTCATCGCGGTTGGTGCCGGTGGTGCCGTAGTAGTTGAAACCGTAGGCGAACTGCGCGTAGCCACCGATCATATGGGTCGGCTTGACCACCACCCGGGTGACCGAGTTGTGGATGCCGCCACGGGTGCCGGTGATCTGCGAGCCCGGCGTGTTGATGATGCGTTCCTGCGCGTGGTACATCATCGCAATGCCGTTCATCACGCGCTGGCTGACCACCGCGCGCGCGGCGATCGCCCCGTTGACGTTGAACAACTCGATCCAGTCGTTGTCCTCGATGCCGGCACTGCGCGCATCGTCTTCCGACAGCCATACGATCGGTCCGCCGCGCGACAGCGTCTGCATGATCAGATTGTCGGAATAGGTGCTGTGGATGCCCCACTTCTGGTGCGGGGTGATCCAGTTCAGCACGATCTCGCGGTTTCCGTTGGGTCGCTTGCCCAGCATCGGTGCGATGGTCTTGGTGCTGACCGGCGGGCGATAACCCATGAAGCCCTCGCCAAAAGCCCGCATCCACTCGTGGTCCATATACAGTTGCTGACGACCGCTGAGCGTGCGCCAGGGAATCAGCTCGTGCACATTGGTGTAGCCGGCGTTGTAGCTGACGTGTTCATCCTCGAGGCCCGACCAGATCGGCGAGGAGATGATCTTGCGCGGTTGCGCCTGCACGTCGCGGAAGCGGATCGCCTCGTGCTCCTTGCCGATCGCGAGATGGCTATGGTCGCGCCCGGTGAAGGTGCTCAGCGACTGCCAGGCCTTGACCGCGACATGTCCATTGGTTTCCGGCGCGAGGTGCAGGATCACCTCGCAGGCATCGATCGCGGACTCGATCCGCGGCCGGCCCTGGCTGATGCCGTCCTCAGTCACGCTGTGATTGAGCTTGCCGAGGAATTCGACTTCTTCTTTGGTATCCCAGCTCATGCCCTTGCCGCCGTTGCCGAGCTTGTCCAGCAGCGGGCCGAGCGAGGTGAATTTCTTGTACAGATTCGGATAGTCGCGCTCGACCAGCACCATTGACGGCATGGTCCGGCCGGGGATCGGCTCGCACTCGCCGCGTTTCCAGTCGGTCACGCCGAAGGGCATGGCGATTTCGTTCGGGGTGTCGTGCAGGGTCGGCACCAGCACCAGGTCCTTCTCCACGCCGAGCACGCCGGGGGCGAGTTCGCTCACCGTGCGCGCGATGCCCTTGAAGATGTCCCAGTCGCTGCGCGATTCCCAGGCCGGATCCACCGCCTTGGACAGCGGATGGATGAAGGGGTGCATATCCGAGGTATTGAGGTCGTTCTTCTCGTACCAGGTGGCGGTCGGCAGAACGATGTCGGAATACAGCGCCGTCGTGCACATGCGGAAGTCGAGGGTGACCAGCAAATCGAGCTTGCCCTCCGGCGCCGGGTCGCGCCACTTGACTTCCTGCGGCTTGGCCGCGCCGCGCTCACCGAGATCCTTGCCCTGCAGGCCGTGGCGGGTGCCGAGCAGATGCTTGAGCATGTACTCGTGGCCCTTGCCCGAGGAACCGAGCAGGTTGGAGCGCCAGATGAACAGGTTGCGCGGGAAGTTCTCTGGCGCCTCCGGGTCGGCGTAGGCGAAATCGAGGGCGCCGGATTTGAACTGCGTCACCGCGTGTTGTACCGGGTCGAGGCCCTGGGCCTGCGCCTCGCGCACGAACTTCAATGGATTGGTATTGAGCTGCGGCGCCGATGGCAGCCAGCCCATGCGCACCGCGCGCAGGTTGTAATCGACCAGCGTGCCGGCGTATTTGGCAGGATCGGCCAAGGGCGACAGGATCTCGGCGACCTCGAGCTTCTCGTAGCGGTACTGGCTGGAGTTGAAGTAGAAAAAAGACGTGCCGTTCATCTGCCGTGGTGGCCGGCTCCAGTCCAGGCCAAAGGCCAGCGGCAGCCAGCCGGATTGCGGACGCAGTTTCTCCTGGCCGACGTAATGCGCCCAACCGCCGCCGCTCTGGCCGACACAGCCGCACATGACCAGCATATTGATCAGGCCGCGGTAGTTCATGTCGTTGTGGTACCAGTGATTCATCGCCGCGCCGACGATGATCATGCTGCGACCGTGGGTCTTGTCGGCGGTGCGCGCAAACTCGCGTGCGATTTCGATCACCTCGCTGCGCGGCACGCCGGTGATCTGCTCCTGCCAGGCTGGCGTGCCGGGAACATTGTCGTCGTAACTCTTGGCCACATGGGCGCCGCCGTAGCCGCGGTCGAGGCCGTATTGCGCCATCAACAGATCGTAGACACTGGCGACCAGCGCTTCGCTGCCGTCGGCGAGCACGATCTTGCGCATCGGCAGATTGCGCTTGAGCACCTCCTGCTGGGTGTTGTGGGTCCAATAGGCATTTTCGATGCCGCCGAAATAGGGGAAGCTGATTTCGACGATGCCGTCGCTGCCTTCCTCCAGGCTCAGGCGCAGACGCGTCTCCCGGCCACGGGCATCGCGCTCTTCGATATTCCAGCGCCCCTTCTCGCCCCAGCGGAAGCCGACCGAACCCTGCGGCACCACCAGTTCGCCGCTGATCTCATCGAAGGCCAGCGTTTTCCATTCGGGGTTGTTGTTCTCGCCGAGCGCACCATCGAGGTCACTGGCACGCAGAAAGCGACCGGCCACATAGCTGCCGTCGGTATGCCGATCGAGCTTCACCAACAGCGGCATATCGGAATATTGCCGGCAGTAGTCGCGGAAATAGGTGGACGGCTGGTCGAGGTGGAACTCGCGCAGGATCACGTGGCCGAAGGCGAAGGCCAGCGCCGCATCAGTGCCCTGTTTAGGGTGCAACCAGTGGTCGGTGAGTTTCGCGACCTCGGAATAGTCGGGCGTGATCGCGACGGTCTTGGTGCCGTTGTAGCGCGCCTCGGTGAAGAAATGCGCGTCCGGCGTGCGCGTCTGCGGGACGTTGCTGCCCCAGGCGATGATGTAGCGACTGTTGTACCAGTCGGCCGACTCGGGCACGTCGGTCTGCTCGCCCCAGACCTGCGGCGAGGCCGGCGGCAGATCGCAGTACCAGTCGTAGAAGCTAAGGCAAACGCCGCCCAGCAGCGACAGATAGCGCGATCCGGCCGCGTAACTGACCATCGACATGGCCGGGATCGGCGAAAACCCGATCACGCGGTCTGGGCCGTATTGTTTGGTCGTGTAGAGGTTGGCCGCGGCGATCATCTGGTTCGCCTCGTCCCAGCTGACGCGCACGAAGCCGCCCATGCCACGCCTGGACTTGTAACTGCTGGCGCTGACCGGGTTCTCGACAATGCTGGCCCAGGCGTCCACCGGCGACTGGGTCTTGCGCGCCTCGCGCCAGAGCTTGAGCAGGGCGCTGCGCATCAGCGGGTATTTCAGGCGGTTCGCGCTGTACAGATACCAGGAGTAGCTGGCGCCGCGTGGGCAGCCGCGCGGCTCGTGGTTGGGCAGATCCGGACGCGTGCGCGGGTAGTCAGTCTGCTGCGTTTCCCAGGTCACCAGGCCGTTCTTGACATAGACCTTCCAGCTGCACGATCCGGTGCAGTTCACGCCATGCGTCGAACGCACGATCTTGTCGTACTGCCAGCGCTGGCGATAGCTGTCCTCCCAGCTGCGGTCCTCTGCACGCGTGGCACCATGGCCATCGGCGAAAGGCTCCGCGGCAGGCTTGAGGAAATTGAGTCGATCGAGGAAGTAACTCATGGCGTGCCTCGTGGCGGCTTACATGGCGACGGGAAGATGGCGGGTGCGAAGGCTCAGCAGGGGAACGCTGCGCCCCTGCGGAAGTACCACCACCAGGTGATGGCCAGGCACGACAGGTAAAACACGATAAAGGTGTAAAGGGCGATTTCCGGACCACCGGTCAGGGCGATCGAGGTACCGAAGCCCTTGGGAATGAAGAAGCCGCCATAGGCGCCGATGGCGGATGAGAAGCCGATGACCGCTGCCGACTCGATGCCGGCACGGCGCAGCGACGCGGCGCGTTGCTCGGCGTCGGCATTGGTCGGCAACTCACGCTCCTGCTGGCTACGGAAGATCACCGGAATCATCCGAAACGTGGAGGCATTGCCGATTCCAGATGCCACGAAAAGCAGCAGGAACATCCCGAGAAATCCGCCGAAATGGCCGCCCGACGCCCCGGAGGGCAGGAAGTAGAGGACGCCGCAGACGCCGGCGACCATCACGACGAACACCCAGAAGGTGAGCATCGCGCCGCCGAGTTTGTCCGCCAGAATGCCGCCCACCGGACGCGCCAGTGCGCCGACCAGCGGTCCGAGGAAGGCGAACTTCAGCGCGTCCACTTCCGGGAACAGGGTCTTGCTCAGCATCGGCAGGCCGGCGGAGAAACCGATGAAGCTGCCGAAGGTGCCGATGTACAACCAGCACATCAGCCAGTTGTGCTGGCGGCGGAACACCACCGATTGCTCGGCGAAGCTCGAGCGCGATGCCACCAGATCGTTCATGCCAAACCAAGCGGCCACGGCGCAGACGGCGAGGAACGGCACCCAGAAGAAGCCCGCGTTCTGCAGAAACAGCAGGCCGCCGCCAGCGGTCGGGTATCCAGCACCGGCCACCGCGCCGAACAGCCCGGTTCCGATCACCGCGGGAATGATGAACTGCGTCGTCGAGACGCCGAGGTTGCCGAGGCCGGCGTTCATCCCGAGCGCGTATCCCTGCTTGCTCTTGGGGAAGAAGAAGGAGATGTTCGCCATCGACGAGGCGAAGTTGCCGCCGCCCAGTCCGCACAGGATTGCGATCACGACGAACTGCCAGAACGGTGTCGACGCGTCCTGCAGCGCCAGTCCCAGCCATAAGGTCGGGATCAGCAGCGCCGCTGTCGAGATGGCAGTCCAGCGGCGGCCGCCGAAGACCGGCACCATGAACGAGTAGAAGATCCGCAGCGTCGCGCCGGACAATGCCGGCAGGGCGGTCAGCCAGAACAACTGGTCGGTACTGAAGGCGAAGCCGGCCTTGTTGAGGTTCACGGCGACCACCGAGAAGATCATCCAGACCGCGAACGCGAGCAGCAGTGCAGGGATGGAGATCCACAGATTGCGCGTCGCGATCGCTTGTCCGGTCTCGCGCCAGAAGTCGGTGTCTTCGACGTGCCACTGCCTGATCTCCCGCGAAGCACGGGGGTCACGGGCTGGAAGGGCGGCAGGGGTCGGCTTGCTGGTCATATGAGGTCCCCGAGTGCGATCAACCAGAGTCGGTCGTAACCGACTCCGCAAAGCTGGCGCCACTTTCACATTCCTTGCCGATCGGCGCCTTGACCTGGATCAATCGGTGTCTACTGTTGTCCAGTTCCGGCGTTGGGCAGGGTGTGCTTGCGGCTGTCGCGGACATCTACTTCGACACTCAGTTCGATGGCATGACCACTGCCGCCAGCGAGGGCAGCCCGGTAACCATCGCGGCGAGGCCGTTCACTGGCGAAGGCCTCGAACGCCTGGCGTGGCAGTGCGAATTCCCAGGCATTCCCTTCGTGTGTGAAGCTGGCTTGCGCATCGACGAGCCGCAATGTCCGGCGCCACCAGCTGTTCGCACTGAGCCAGGTCGAATCGGTGCAGCGTCCGTTTGCCAGCAGCTGGGCCAGATCCGCCTCGCTCAAGCGAAGACGGACTTGCTGTCCTTGCAGTTGCAGTTTCATCGCGTCGTCTCCGGCTTGTTGAATCGCTCATCGGTTACCCCGAGCTCTGGGTCGGCGGCCGGGCCGTGGCCCGCATGCTCGCCGCAGAGTTCGCAGCCTTCGCTCCAGCCACTGGCACCGTCCTCATAGGACTCACGCTTCCAGATCGGCGCGCGATGCTTGATCGCTTCGATGACCTCGCGGCAGGCCCGGAAGGCGGCGTCACGATGCGGGCTGCCGACGGCGACCACCACGGCGACGTCGGCGATCGAGCCATCGCCGAGTTGTCGAACGCGGGCAAGTCGATGTGACTGCGCTGCGCCGACGCCAGCACGCGTCCCAGCGACTGTGCGAGC
>CXWL01004075.1_pt1 | contig 10736 bp, 8 predicted proteins | sample 590931 | NCBI WGS metagenome assembly CXWL01 (sample SAMEA3498368, study PRJEB10139) | groundwater metagenome | biome: water well; material: biofilm material | place: Germany | collected 2015-04-27 | reverse complement strand
CAGCATCTCCCCAATGCCGGGATAGAAGGTCGTCCGATCGAGGCAATGGGCCAGGTACTGGCCTCTGAACACCCGCAAGGCTTCCTCGAACGTGACCCGACTGCTCTCGCCCACCGACAGGCGCAGCAATTGTTTCACCCCATCCCCCACAAACCCGAATATTTCTTCGAGTGGCCGCTGCGGAAGTCCCAGCTCGGCCAAGGTCAGATTGACTGACGTGGCAATATCCCACTTGGACTCGATGAGCGTCCCGTCCAAATCAAAAATCAACAACTCGACCGAGGTCTTTCCCATCATTTTACCTTTCGTAACTCCTCCTGCAACGACGCAAGATGGCCTCGCTTCACCTGGTCGGTTTCCTTGATCCAGGCTTCGCGCACGACGTTCACCATCCGCTTCTGCCCGACATGGGGGGGCAACATCGGCTCGACAATCCTCCATCGATTGTTGACCGCTTTCACGCGAAACCGGACCTCTTCTGTCACGGCCCCCTGCACAAAACCGGCGGTTTCCAAGTACACCGAGCCGATGACCTGAAAGGTGACCGGAATCACAACTTCCAGCCGATCGATTACCTCCCATTGGCGATAATGCTCCGCCACCACAAAACCCTGCGTCACGACGACATGTCCCCACGTGGGCTCTTCATGCCAACCCGTGTACGACGCGACCGTTTCGGCAGACAGGGCATCAAGGCGCGCCCCCTTATAATCGAGCGACAGATACCGCTTCACCACCTCTGACGGTGAATGGTCGAGAGATCCGCTCTGCGCAAGCCCCTCCCCGGCTGACAACAGCAGCGCCAGTAACGGATAGAGAAATAATATGAACCGGCCGACCCTGTTGGCTGTCATGGTGTGTTCTTCACTTCCAATCTATACCCCGCGAAAGAAACCGGATGCACCACCCACCTGTTCCGCTCACCCGATTTTGTGTAACTTCATTAAATTGGTTTCCCCGGGCTGACCGATCCTGGTCCCCGAGAGGATCACGATCCGCTGCCCCGTGGCGGCTAAGCCCTCGGTCTTCAGGCGGCGTTCCGCTTCCTCGATCCGCTCATCAGTTTGCGCGATCTGCCGCATCGTGTGCGGGATCACACCCCAGTACAGCGCCATCCGCTGCCGGACGGCCTCAAAGGGAGTCAATCCCACAATCGACGCGACAGGTCGCTGTTTCGACAGTAAGCGCGCGGTCGTACCCCGTTCGCTAAAAGCCACGATGACGCTCGCCCCGATGACTGAGGCGGCTGAAAAGGCCGAGTGACAAATGGCTTCCGGGAAGGACCCTTCCTCTTGTGGCGCGATGGACGAGCGCACATACCAGGATCGTGCCCCCTCTTCTGCTGCGCGAATGATGCGGTTCATGACACGGACGGTTTCAACCGGATGTTGCCCGACCGCCGTTTCTCCGGACAGCATGACGGCATCAGTCCCGTCGAACACGGCATTGGCCACATCCGACGCTTCAGCCCTTGTCGGACGTGAGTGGTGCGTCATCGACTCCAACATCTGCGTGGCGGTGATCACGAGTCGGCGGCGGCGGTTCGCTTCGGCGATAATGCGCTTCTGGAGGAGCGGAACCGCCTCCGGGCCCATCTCTACGCCCAAATCGCCCCGCGCCACCATCACGCCGTCCGCCTGATCGAGAATCGTGTCCAAGCATTCCACCGCTTCCGGCCGTTCGATCTTCGCAATAATCGGCACATCGCCGCCCCAGTCGGCCATGAGCTGCCTTGCAGCCACTACATCATCGGGACCTCTGACAAACGAGAGGGCCACATAGTCCACCCCTTGGGCGATGCCGAACCGTAGATCGTCTCGATCTTTGTCGGTGAGAGTTGGAGCGCTGATGCGCGTATCCGGAAGGTTCATACCCTTGTGCGAGGTCAGTCGTCCCCCGATCACGACCCTACATTCGACGGTGCTGCCGATAATGCGATGCGCGACCAGCTCGATGAGTCCATCGTCAATCAGGATGCGGGCGCCTGGCTGGACATCCCGCACCAGGTATTGGTACGCGACCGGAATCTCCTGCATGTCCGATCGAGCGAGAGACTGTGCGCCGAGTTGGCCGCCGGACCGGAGCAGAGTCGTCACGAGCTTCACCGTCTGGCCGGCCACCAGATCGATCCCGCCCGGATCGACGTCTCCGATACGGATCCTCGGTCCTTGCAGGTCCTGGATGATCGCCACCGCCGCCTGCCTGCGATTCGCGGCTTCGCGAATGGCCTTGATCGCACGCGCATGCGATTCGTGAGTCCCGTGAGAAAAGTTGAGGCGCGCCGCATCCATGCCGCTTTCAATTAACTGATCCAGCACAGCGGGCGAATCGCTGGCGGGGCCGATGGTACAGACGATTTTAGCTTTACGCATAGACAAGGCTGTCACGGGTTTTATTGGTTGATCGAGATGCGCATCATCGCTCTTCTCACGATGATGTTCAGGCAGGCCATTCTAACAAACGACCTTCAAGCCCACAACGCAACTCCATTTCAGTCACAGGCCGCCACTGGCCAATCACGCCGCTACGGCAGCTCACTTCCATGCATGCGGGCGAAGATCTCCCAATCGAACTGCTTCGGAGCCACCGCATGGAGTGGAATGGCTTCGATGGTACCTGGCCCGCGATAGGCCAACATGCACCCGACCACCCGCTCCGGCTCCTTGACGAGACGGCGAATCGCTTCGTAGGCCAGATCTTGTCCGATGGTTTTGTCCTCCGGGGTCGGGGGCGCTCCCCGCAACGTATGGCCGAGGATTGTGGCTTTGGTCGCTGGGGCAAGGCGATATTCACCGGCACGCGCCTGAAACTGCGGCCACGTCGTGAGTGTGCCTGCGACATATTCGACAAGACCGCGTACGCCGCCATCCTGGTGATGACGATGGGGCGTCTGCTCCGCCACTACAAAAAGATGGCTCTTGTTCGGGACGCCCAGGGTACGTTTGAGCGTGCCCAGGATGATGTCGTCGATATAGGCGTCTGGGTCGGGATGCTCGTTGACCAGGATGCCTTCCGCCCTGGCCTGATAGGCACAAGCGAGGGCGAGATGGCCGGACCCGGCCCCCATAATCTCGACAAAAAAGACGCTGCCCATCGCGGAACTGGTGGCTTTCAGCGACTCGATGGATTGGTTCGCCAGCGACACGGCCGAATGAAAACCCAGGGAGGTCGTCCCCGCAAGATTATTATCGATCGTGCCGGGAATCCCCACGGCCTGAACGCCAAATCCTTCGTAGAGCGCCCGCGCGCCGCGCAGACTCCCATCCCCGCCAATGACGACCAAGGCACCGTCTTCCATATAGGGCCGTAGATGCCGCATCGTGACCTGCTGCACCTGCTCGCTCTTGAAATCTTCGAAGCGGCTGCTCCCGATGGGACTGCTCGCATGACTGCCCATGCCGCGGGTATCGTCCTCGGTCACCGCTTCGATCCAGTTATTGGCCAGGCCCAAGAACCCGTGACGGACGAAATAGACTTCCAGGCCAAACCGATGTCCTGTCACGCGCAGTTCTTTTAACGCAGCGCCGGCCCCGGCGAAATCGCCGCCCGAGACCAAGGCGACGATCCGCTTGATCTGTCGTGGCTTGAGCGTGATCCGGTCTCTACGTTCGCGCTCGACCTTCACCCAGGTCTCCCGCGCCGCCCGTTCACGCGCCGACAACCCCACCGCGGTGGAATAGCCGGATAAGAGTCCCTGTTCATAGGTCAGCAGGACAACGTTATCCTGTCCCTCCTTATATTCGCCAAACTCGGTGAAGGCTTCGCGAAAGGGACGAGGATCGAGATAAATCATCAGAGCCCGCAGCGTGGAGCTGTGGCTGTATAGGCAAACGGCCTTCCCCTCATGGGACTGACCTAAGCGACGGAAGCCATCCACGATATCCACATAGACATCGAAGAAGGAATGTCCGCCCGGGTAGCTGTAGAGGGGATGTTTGATCAGACGCTTCGCCGTCTGCACGTCCACGCCGAATGCCCGTGCTGCCTCTTCAGCTTCGACCTTCTTCTCCAGACCCGTGACCCATCCGAAATCCTGGGAGTCTAAGGCGGGATCGCAGGCCGGTGAGGGCGACTCAGCCTGATGTTCTTGCGCCTGCATCAGCGCCGCGATGACCCGCTCGTACAGTTGCCGCGTATTGGGGCTGTGGCTCACCAGATGGACGAACGTGCGCGGATCGAGGTAGTTGTGGATGTGCAGGAAGTCCAGTTGTTGCCCGACCAGGCCCAACATCTTGGCCAGGGCTGCACCGACTGCGTCGGCTTTGGGGACGCCCCGCTCAGGATCCAGCACGTTCGCGAGGCGGCGCCCGACTCGATAGGTGCTGCTCTCCACGCGGGAGACACCATGACGCATCGTGAAGAGGAGCGTACGACCGGTTAAGTCGCGCGGCAGGAGCCAAAACCGGTCCTCACCAAGATCCAGCACGATACGATCCTCGACCAACTGCGGCGTCAGTTGCGCGCGCGGCACGATCGCCACCGGCCGGCGATGCGCCGGCTTCTGCACGGACCTGATGGGCACGCGAAAAAGCGGGGCCAACTCGCCTGCTGCAAGGAGCGCATTCCAGGCGGCAAAGAACACCAGTTCATCCCCCCGGCAATCCTCATCGATCAGCGCGCGACGGGCCGCTCGATAATCCTCTGCCCCGGGGAAGCCCCCTTGCGCAGACTGCACAAAGGCCCTGATTTTCTCCATGGCGTCACGCGTTCGTTGTGGTCGATCGACTGAGGATGTCGAAAGGGGTGGGAGCGTCACTCCCTCACCGGCGGGGCGACGCGCCAACATCTCCCCGTAGGCGAGAAGTCCTTCGACTGTGACAAACTCAAGCCGGTCCACTGTGGATTCCATGCGATACCTCGTTGGCTCGTCCTGACGTAACCGACCATCATGCCTGCCCGCATGGAGATGCCGGACAGCGAACATTCTCTACAAGATGAACAGGTTGGATGCTACGCTGGCAAATGGACGATAGCAACAATTCCTGGCCCCACAGGCTGCGGAAAAATTTTCCGGCCATCACGAACACACTCCGCAGGATGCTCGCTGGTTCGTTGATCCTCCAAGAACGTGCATGCTAGGGTTCGTCCTCTATTGCCGTGCCTCGTGATACGAACGTGACACTATGGATCGAATCTGGAAGGTCTATGGAATAGTCGTCGTCCTTGCTGGGCTGCTGCTCTGTGGCCTCGCCGGTTGCCCCAACGTCGACTCGTCGCCTGAGCCGACCGTACCATCTGCCTCCGTCTCATCCGTTCAATCCCCTGGGCCGGCTCTTCGCGATGCCACACCGCCTCTCGATCGACTGCATCGAACCGAACAGGCCTTCCCACAAAAAGCCCGAGACCTCCTAGCGGCCATTCAGCAACATGAGGGCAAGGCCCTCCCCGGATATGTCGGGGGCGGGGTATTTCAGAATCGTGAACGACGCCTGCCTCGCGGCCACTATCGAGAGTACGATGTGAATCCCAAGATACGCGGCCGCTCGCGGGATGCGGAGCGAATTGTCATCGAGCAAGCCACCGGAAGAGCCTACTATAGCGGCGACCATTATCGAACGTTCACTCCGATGAATGAGACACCATGACATCGAAACTCACATTGCCTGCCTATCTTCAATCAACGAAGGCTCCCTGGACCTCATTGCTCATCGTAAAAGCAGGACAACGCGCTGAATCGCTGGTGCATCCACCAACCGGATTTGCCTTGAAAATCATCAAGGGCGCCAAGTGTCAGACCACCGACGGCCTGTTGCGCGAATGTGCCAGAGCCTTGGATTTTCCGGACTACTTTGGGCAGAACTGGGATGCCCTTGAGGAATGTCTGGCTGACCTGGAATGGCTGCCGGCCAAGGGCTATATCCTCCTCATCACCGATGCGGCGCAGGTGTTGCCCGACGACGACGACGAGTACGCAACCCTGCTTGAGGTGTTGCGAGACGCGGGAGAGGCCTGGGGGAACGGACAGGCGGGAATGGGTACGCAACGAGCGACGCCGTTTCACGTGTTGTTCGCTGTATCGGAACGGGAAAAAACCAAGCGGGCTCATTGGGGCATGACAGACGTCACGACGCAACCGACTCGGAAGCCGGAAACCTAAGCCCTCATATATCGACGGAGAAATGCACGATCCTAGGGGCGCAGCCTCTTGGCCACGTTCAGAAGGCCTGTCCAGCGGAAGAGCACAGAAGACAATCCGGTCGCTGTTCCAGAGTACGAGACGGTGCGAGCCGATGCCTGCCAGCGGGCTTGCACGTCATGGCGATGAAAGACGCAAATCCCGTGCGTTTCACGCGCATCGTCGAGAGGCGCCTTCTCCCCCACCAGTGAAGTGACTCCTTCTTGTCGGCACCACGAACACACAATTCTCATCACTCATCCTTTAACAAATTACTCTCTGGCGTTCCCTGCCATGCTTGTCTAGTCAGGCAAGACTCAGGCCGCATTCGATTCGTAACATGAATCGACATATTTGCAAGGGATTACGAAAAGTCCCTATCCCTTGGATTTATGATCCTGTATCAAAAAATGCTGAGAGGCGTATCTCTTCAGACACTTTTGGGCCCCAGTCGCTCGACCAGGCCGCGGGGACGTGCTCTTTCTTGACCGAGGCTCTGCCACATGGTACTGTGCGCCCCCATTATGAAAACGACTCGTTCAGCCAAACTGTTTGCCGACGCACAACTATTGATTCCCGGGGGCGTGAATAGTCCGGTTCGGGCCTTTCGCTCGGTCGGAGGCCAACCCCGGTTTATCAAACGCGCCAAAGGCGCTCGTCTCTACGATGTCGATGGAAACAGCTACCTCGACTATGTCCTGTCCTGGGGCCCGATGATTTTGGGCCATGCCGCCCCATCGGTTATCAGTACGATCAAAAAGGCTGCCGCAAACGGCACCAGTTACGGCGCACCGACCGAGCTGGAAGTAACGCTCGCCCGCATGATCAATCAAGCTTTCCCCTCGATGGAGAAGGTCCGGCTGGTGAGTTCCGGCACCGAAGCGGTCATGAGCGCCATTCGAGTCGCCCGTGGCTTTACGAAGCGAGACAACATCCTCAAGTTTGAAGGCTGCTATCACGGCCACAGCGATTATTTGCTGGCGAAAGCCGGCTCGGGTCTGGCCACGTTGGGAATTCCTGATTCGCTGGGAGTCCCGGCTGATTTTGCCAAGCACACCTTGACCGTCCCCTATAACGACATTCAAGCGGTGCAACAGATCATCAAGGAACATCGGAATACGTTGGCCTGCATTATTCTGGAGCCCATTGCAGGGAACATGGGCGTCGTGCCGCCGACCCCTGAGTTTCTTTCGTCTCTCCGACGGCTCACCGCAGAAAACGACATCCTCCTGATTTTCGACGAAGTGATTTCCGGCTTTCGAGTCGCGTACGGCGGAGCCCAAACGCTCTATGGCATTACGCCGGATCTGACGGTGCTGGGGAAAATCATTGGCGGAGGCTTGCCGGTCGGGGCCTACGGAGGACGAAAAGAAATCATGGATCTGATCGCGCCATCCGGGCCGGTCTATCAGGCAGGAACCTTGTCGGGAAATCCGTTAGCCGTATCCGCCGGCATTGAAACACTCAAGCAGCTCAAACGCCGCGGGGTCTATAAGAAGTTGGACGAGCAATCGGCAGCGCTGGCCAAGGGGATTGGAGAGGCCGCAAAAAAAGCGAGTGTACCTCTCACCCAAACCAGAGTCGGTTCGATGCTGGGTGCCTTCTTTACGTCAGGACCGGTGGTGAACTGGAATACCGCCAAGCTGTCAGACACAAAGCGATACGGGCAATTCTTTCACGCGATGCTGGAGCAGGGAGTCTACTTGGCTCCCTCGCAATTCGAGGCCGCCTTCCTCTCGACCGCCCATTCAAGCCGCGATATCGATTACACGATCAAAGCCGCGCATTCCGCCTTCAAAGAACTTTGAAGAGCTGATAGCTAATGGCTGATGGCGTATAGCCAGAGCTAACGACTAACCGCTCATTCTTTTCCTGCCATATGCTATCAGCCATAAGCCATAGGCTCTTTGCTCTCTGGCCATAAGCTATTAGCTCTTTGGCTTTGGCGATCAGCTATAGGCTCTTTACGGCTGTATCGCGCCAGATACGAACCTTATCATTTCTGATACGGCCGCAAGCTCCTGGGAGGCTGGTCAAACCTACCGGCTAGCAAGGCCGCACATAGCTCAAGGGCCCAACGTATACTGAATACGTTGAGCCCTTGAGCGAAGCGATCAGAACCTGACGGAGAGTTTCAGCAACCTCTCTATTCGTCGTCGTCCTCATCCTCCATATCCAACACTTCCTGCCGCTTCTGCTCTTCCATCGCGTTATGCAGGAGCATGCGGACAAACATCGAATAGAGCGAGCCTTTTTCCAGCGTCCCGCCGGGAGGAATGGCAATTTTGCCTTCCTTAATCATGCGATCCATCCAGATCTTTTGGTCGGGCGCGATCAAGATCGGAATCTCGATCAGCCCCACACGTCCCATCATATCCATGACATAAACCTCCGTGAATCGTTGATCGGAAAAGAGCTTATGGCGTATAGCGTATAGCTCTGAAATGTGAAAATCAGGAGTCCCATCCTGGCCATTAGCCATCAGCTATAAGCCATACGCTCTTGATGCTCTTACGATCTATAACAGCATGCGGCTTTTTGCGTTGTCAACCGGACCGCTCTGGCACAAAGTGTGCAAGCCCGCGAAACTCATGGAGCAAGATCGAACCACGTTCCGGGTACTCATTGCTATCTACTTCATCCTAGTTTTCCCTCATCAGGCCCAGGCGCAACAATCGACCGCCCCACCCTCATCATTGCCCGCAAGGCCCTTGGCAACCGAGTCCGAACTTCGCCCCTCTTGTGACCTCTGCCGGAAACCAGACGCACGGGCGGGGAGCGATCTTCGTCCTCACCGACTCCCTCGAAACAAAGAGTTGCATCCGAAAAAGAAAGCGAAGGGAACCCATCGCTCACTGAACCAGAGTCTCAAGTCGACATTGCCTCATCATCCACTCGCGCCCCCGGAAGGTCAGGGGCAGCGGGAGTCGCAAACAAGAGGACCCGCTGAGTGACTAAGCCGGGCGTCACAAGAGGCTCCTTCCAAAGTGTGCGCACAGCAAGGATGTCCACGATCGCCTCGTGGCCGACGTTTTCGTGGATGGGCAGAATGTGGGGGAGATGCTCAGCCGGGAGAGATATGCCAAGCCTGGGTCTTAGCTTGAACGTCTAAAGATAGTCTCGATTCACACATGCCCTCTGCAAAGACAGCAGGAAACGGATCGATCCAGATCACCTCGGCCGAAGCCGGACGGCTCAAGGTCGTGCTTCCCTATCACCCGGATCGGATCGCGAAGATCAAGGGCGTCAAAGGTCGCCGCTGGCCGGTATTGGACTGTGCCGGACGGTGAAGGCGTGGTGTCTGGCCTCTTGACGCTTTTTGCCGGAGATGCGGTTGACGTGCACTCCTCGCTTCATGCGGTGAAGGACCTGGTCACACGAGAACCTCTTTCCAACTTGGAGAACCGAGAGCCACCGCTCCTCACCCGGTTCATGGACGCTCTACGGAGCCGACACTATAGCCGTCGCACCGAGCAGTCGTATTGCCATTGGGTTAGACGGTTCGCCTCGTTCCATCACCCACGACGACCTGATGAACTGGCTACGGCAGAGATCAATGACTTTCTCAATCACTTGGCGCTGAAACAATGCGTGAGCGCTTCTACCCAAACGCAGGCGCTGAGCGCTATCTTGTTCTTATACCGATATCTGTTTCACCGAGAGATCGGCACACTGGCTCATCTGATTCGGGCTCGGAAGCCTCATCGACTTCCAGTCGTCATGACCCGAGACGAAGTCCGCAGCGTTATTCATGAACTCCACGGCCTGTACCGACTCATGGCCGGCCTGATGTATGGCTCAGGATTGCGCCTCATGGAGTGCCTTCGCCTGCGGGTGCAGGATCTCGATCTTCAGGCTCATCACGTTCTTGTACGGGACGGCAAGGGCGCCAAGGATCGGATCACGATGTTGCCTCAATCTGTGATCGGGCTGCTGGGCGAGCATCTCAAAGGCACCCGGGCCTTGCATCAGCGAGACGTGAAAGAGGGATGGGGGCGAGTGGTCTTGCCGTATGCCTTGGCGCGGAAGTACCCCACTACCGCCGTCGAGTGGGGCTGGCAGTTCGTCTTCCCCGCCGGCCACCGATGGGTGAATCCACAGACGGGCGAAGGGCGCCACCATGTCCACGAGTCTGCCGTCCAACGGGTGGTGAAGGATGCGGTTCGCAAGGCCGGACTCGTCAAGCATGCCACCTGCCACACCTTTCGGCACTCATTTGCGACACATCTCTTGGAAGACGGCTATGACATTCGCACCGTGCAGGAACTGCTGGGCCACAAAGACGTCAAGACCACGATGCTCTATACCCATGTGCTCAATCGCGGTCCGAGGGGTGTACGAAGTCCAGCCGACGGCCTGTGACGCCGCTGAAAGAAGCGGGCTCTTATGCAGTTCCGTATAAGACCCCGCGTGGATACGAGGCAGGGAAGAATCTCAAAGAAATCACTTGGACTGAGGTCGCAATCCTGGCAGGATACCGCAGGGGTCTTATCCAGCATCGCAAGACAACTGGCATCTTATACGGAACCAGATAATACATAGTTATGCGTCATCACTGGTGTCCGGATGTTGAACGGCCGAAACGCGATAATGGGTTGATTCTCAATGGATATCTCATGAT
>CXWL01010764.1_pt1 | contig 10737 bp, 8 predicted proteins | sample 590931 | NCBI WGS metagenome assembly CXWL01 (sample SAMEA3498368, study PRJEB10139) | groundwater metagenome | biome: water well; material: biofilm material | place: Germany | collected 2015-04-27 | reverse complement strand
ACCTAACAGCTGAAACGTTGTTGCCGGATATTTGCGGCGAACCATTCGCGCCGCTTCAACATATTCCCCTACACCCTTGTCCCACAACAAGCGTGCAACCAGCAGAAAGCAAAAAGACCGATTCTCCAGGGACAACATCGGTACATAATGAAAAGTACCCAGATCAACCCCAGAACCTGGTAATCGGCTCACCTTATCCGCCGGGACTAATCCCCGCTCCACAAACATCTGTAAATCTTCGTTGTTCTGGAAGAATACATGGTGCGAACGCGAAAAGGCTCTCTTGTAAAGCAGCCGCACCAAACGAGTCAACCAGCTATTACGAATAAAGGCCGTACCCAACCCGGCAATATTATTCACTACCGGAATACCCAGCGCATGGGCAGCAAGCGATCCATAGACATTAGGCTTGATGGTATAACCCAAGAACACATCGGGACGTTCACGTCGCAACAAATTCAAAAAACGAAAGAACAACAACAAATCACGCCCCGGATGCGTGCCCTTGTTGTCCATCGGCAATGCAACAAACCGGCAACCCAATTCCGCCAAACGTGAGGCATACACATCATTCGGCGCAACTGCCACCACCTCATAGCCCTCAGCAACCAAAGCACGAATCAATCCGGCACGGAAATTGACCAAATTCCAAGCGGTGTTGAGCGCAATAACAATTTTTCGACTCATGACCAAATCAAATTATTGTATGGCAACCAATATATGGCATGGGTCGCAAATACCAGCCAGACGAACAGCACCGCCGCACTATAGGCCACCACACCGCTCACCAACAAACTATTCAAACCGTTTGGACTGCCTATCGCATTGGGCAAACGGGACAGTACAAATAATTGCAGCGGAATCCAGTACAAAGCTATCCGGTCCACTGCCGTGGATGATGGCGATACCACCAGCAACACCACAAAACCCAGCGCCCCCAGCGACATCCAGCTCCAGAACGTGCGCTCAGCCTGGGTTAAAACAAAACGCCTGCGATAAAATAGGAACAGAACCGCCGGCACCGCATTCATGGCCACGCGAATAGCTGCTCCTGAAGAATCGTATTGAGCCTCGATGTAGTTGACAGTGAGTGTATCCACCGAATCTTCCAGCATTAATCTATAAAACAGCAAGCTGGACAAACCTACCCAGAAAGCTGTCCAAATCTTGCGTTTGGTGCCAGCCAAAATAGCCAGTGGCATCAAGATTACGGCGGATTTATGAAACGTCGCTGCCAGCACCACAAACACCACAAAGCGTAGCGTCTTGCGATCAGACAACGCCACCAACCCCAGTATAGCCAGACCAAGAGCGGTACCTTGGCGCGTGTAGCCCATGGCAACTACCGTCACCAGATAAGGCACAGCCACCACCAGTGCTAGCCAAGGGCGTGGTTGCGCGCGGCAAAACACGACCAAACCCCAAGTAAACAACAGCGCACACACGGTGTTAGTAAAATAAATCCCCAATCCGGTCTCGGCGGCCAGCCAGTTCAGCAGACTGTAGCCCGGATCCCCTTGGCTGAGCGCTTCTTGCAAGAGCACATTGGTAACGTCATCAATGTGACGAATATAACTACCCCAATCCCCACCGACTTCGTGACGCAAGCCAATCATCAACACCAACAGCCAAAAAATCGCATGCCATGAACCTGACCAACGGGCTGATTGGCTTTGCACCGGACGTAATTGGGTCAGAGCAAACCATGCCGGGAATAAAAATATTAACCAATAAGGAATCAAAGCTCAGTTATCCGCAATGGATAAAACAGGACCAAAACCGGAATAAACAACCTCAGCCAACAGACAGACACCCCACCTCATTTGTTCTCTTCCAGCCAAACCTGAAACATCAGGATATTCCAGAGAAAAGTCGAATTATTGCGTTTCCCTTCCAGATGCACCTGCCATTTTTCACGAACGTATTCCACGTTAAAAAAACCTTCTTGCTGTAAGCGATTCTCGTCCAATAAACCTTCTGCCCAATCTCTAAGCGGGCCGCACAGCCAATCGCCTAAAGGAATACCAAAGCCTGCTTTAGGTCGTTCAATCAACTTTTCAGGTACATATTGATATAACACCTGGCGTAATATCCACTTGCTTTTACCATCGCGTACTTTCATGGCCATGGGCAGTGTCCAAGCCATCTCAACCACACGATGGTCCAGCAAAGGAACACGAGTTTCCAGGCTGTTCGCCATCGCAGCCCGGTCAACCTTAACCAGAATATCATCCGGCAAATAAGTCATGGTATCCATAAACATCATGTGCAGCTTGGGATCGCCAAAAGGTGATTTCATGCCTACTTCCGACAACCATGTCGCTGGCTCCTTAGCACCAATCACCACGTGTTCCGGATTATCAATTTTAGAAACCAGGCTATAATAAAGGGCATTAACACCATCCACACATACCAGATGAGTAGCCAGCTTTTCCAGCTTTTCACTCATATTAACGGGTAGCGTAACGCAATTAGCTGCCAGTTTAAAAAACGCGTCCCAAGTGGTCGGCGCAACCGATTTTACTAAATGGCCGGCCATTCTCCTTACACCAAATGGCACTTTCTCGACCCGCCCCCAAATATCTGCCAACGCATAGCGGTTATAACCGCAGAACAATTCATCTCCTGCATCACCCGACAAGGATACCGTCACGTGCTGCCGTGCCATCTGCGACACTAAAAAGGTCGGGATTTGCGACGAATCCGCGAATGGCTCATCGTACATCCTGCCCAGCATGGGAATCACCTGCATTGCCTCTGCGGACGACACATAAAGCTCCGTGTGTTCCGTCCCTAGGTGCTGCGCAACCGCTTTAGCATAACCTGCTTCGTTATAACCTTGCTCATCAAACCCGATCGAAAACGTCTTGACTGGCCGGATAGATTGCGCCTGCATCAAGGCGACCACGGTAGAAGAATCCACTCCGCCCGATAAAAATGCCCCCAGCGGCACATCCGCCATCATCTGCAAACCGACGGACTGTTTTAATTGACTATCCAGTGCCACAATGGCATCCGTATCGCTTCCCAAGAAAGGCGCTGCAAGACCTTGCGCAGCCACCTCGGCCAAACTCCAATAATATTTTGGATTCAGTGCATGCAAATCATCGACAACACGGCCCAGCGGCAACTGAAGGTAAGTGCCGGGCAACAATTTCTTAATGCCTTTGTAAATCGAATACGGCGCGGGAATAGTGCAATGACGCAAATATAAGCAGATCGCATCCCGGTCAATTTCAGCTAGAAAATCCGGATGCGCTTTCAGCGCCTTCAGCTCGGAGCCGAACAGAAAGGTGTTGCCCTGCCAACCGTAATATAGCGGCTTCTCACCCATACGGTCGCGCGCCAGCGTCAGCACCCTTTCTTCACGATCCCAAAGTGCAATCGCAAACATGCCCACCGTTTTTTTCAGCGTCGCCTCAATTCCCCATGTTTCAAACCCGGCTAACAATGTCTCCGTATCAGAATGCCCGCGCCAGACCATACCCCCCCTTGATAAAGGGGAGCCTGGGGGGATTTTCTCCAACTCCCTCCGCAAATCCAAATGGTTATAAACCTCCCCATTGAACACGATCACATAGCGTCCACTGATAGAAATCATCGGCTGATGTCCGGCAGGAGAAAGGTCAAGGATCGACAACCGCCGATGCCCGAGTGCAACGCCGACGGGCTCATCTATCCAGGAACCACTGTCATCCGGTCCTCGATGAATCAGCATATCCGTCATCTGGCGTATACAACCCACAAGATCGTGGATTGCTGTATTGCCCATTATCCCAGTAATCCCACACATTTCTTATTGGCTGTCCTCTATAACCTTGCGGGTGACTTCTGCAAGAATTGGCAAATTGCTATGCAAGGAATACTGCTGCACCATTCGTTCCATCGCTGCTTCACCCATGTTTCTTTCTGCACAGAGGTTGGTCATGCAAATTACGCAGGGCTTCAACCCACTCCCGTCCGGACGAAGCCAAGTAGCTACAATCTGGACGAACAACATCGGCATTTGCAGCGCCCCTTGAAGATCGATCCCCATTTCCGCCAAACCGGGAGCGTACTGTCTCAACCGACATCATGTGCTTGCAGATCTGGCTATAAAGAGCAGAACCGAGTACCTTGATCATTCTTTGATGCCAACCGCACACCAATACGGGGCGTGTTCAGAAAAATGGACGTCTCGGAGACCGGCCGCTTCCATCATCAGACGGATTTCCTTACAGGTGAAGCGCCGTTCTAATGGCGTTCCAAAGCGATCTCGCGCATCCGTGCGCATGGTGTAAAAACTGTGATCGCGGTAATAGGAAAGAGGGATATTTGTGACATTAAGCCCTAGCCTTTCTGTCAGCAGAGACAGCCGTGCGAGTGGGTAGTACACCCCTAGCGCCAGGGCATCCGTGACCAGGTGCTTGAGCCAGGGCGGCATCTTGCAAATCACACGTCTCAACCAGTCAGAACAGCGCCACGCTAATTTGAAAGCGCTACCACGATTGTCGAAGGCGTAATACAGGTAAACCAGAAATGGTGCCCCAGGCTTAAGCATTGCAACGCAAGCATGGATCCCTGCGCCGGTATCTGGAATGTGGTGCAACACGCCAAGTGAATAACCAAAGTCTTGGCTATTAACTGGCAATACATCCTCATCAACTGCCGCTCGCAGGAAGCTGACATTTGGACAATCCGCCAGCACGCGCTCGGCAATATCCAGCGCACTGGATGGATCAATGCAATGGAGGTGGCCCACTTTTGGTGCCATCAACCTGGCCCAGCGTCCGGACCCACATCCCATGTCGAAGCCAACAGCATTTTCAGGCAGGGACGACCAAGGAAATACCGCAAAATACTCATCGAATATTCTGTGCGCTTCCTCATCCTCAAGCGCTGTCTGATCGAAGCGAGTCCATTCATCGCCAAAGCTATTAACGGTTTTATCATCAAGATTTTTTTTCATCGCTGCCCCTGGCATCCCTGCACAACTTGAACTTGCTCAAGGATATGTTGATAAAGAAGAATATATGCCGCCGCACACGCACTCAGGAAAATACTTCTCCCCCCGCCTGGCAGCGTAGCAGGGTGTCCGTCGTATACCGAGCGCAGGCCTGCATACTCGAACAAGACGCGAGCGGAAAACTTACCAACCCAGTCAGTCCGCACTTGCAGAAGTCTCCCGATTCATAATTTCACTACAAGCCGCGAGTACATCGTCGCGATATAGGCGCTGCCCTTTCCAGACTCCCTGCGCTGCAGTTGCCATACGCGAGAAAGCTTCAGGATTCACAAGCAGTGCTCCTACACGCCGTACAGTCTGCTGAATATCGCCGACAAAGATCGCGCTCTCACCATCCGCGCAGTAGTGTGCAATCTCACCAACAGGAGTAACCACTGGAACTAGTCCCAATTGCATGGCCTCGACAACAGACATCGCCATGCCCTCCATCACACTGGTCTGCAGATAAAAGGAATGCTCAGCCGCCAGTTGGACAATCTGAGAGCGCGACATGGAACCAAGAAATTCGACCGCACCGCCCAGATTAAGGAGTGCAACCTGACGTAAAAGATGACTTTTTAGCCCGCCATCCGGACCAATCACAGCGAAGCTCGCGTCTGGGAACACAAGTCTGATGCGCGCGAAGAGTTCAAGTGCAAGGTCAAGCCCTTTCTGGGCCTGCAACCTGCCCCAAAAGATAAACTTCGGTCGCACCATGGGTCTAGGTAGTGGCATTACAGATTCGACCATGAAGGAAATTACACGGCTCCGATGCAATAACCACTTGGGTATCCGCGCCTGCCTAGTTGCTACGGAATCTGTCCAAATTTCAGTCGCGAGGGCCATGGCAATGCGACTGAAAACCTTGTCCAGAAAATGCACATCTTTTGTAAAGTGGAGAAATACGACTGTTTTCGTGCGTGGACGGACGATCTTAAGCAGAACAAGCACCACACAACTGCGCCAAAGTGATGCGATCAGCACCTCGGGCTTCAGTACCCACAAGCGGCGAATGACTGAAAAATAGGCGTGCAGGTCGTTTTCAGAGGCGTATGTCGCCTGCCCAGTGAGGTCAGTTGACCGGCCGACTCCCTTGTGCGCCAGATAGCACTTCCAGAACCGAAATCCGTTGTGTTCGCCATCGTCGACGGAGCGGGCCGCCACCTCGACTCCGCCAATGCCGTCATAGGGAATCACATGCACAACCAATGGAAGCGGATGGACGGCTTCCCCGCGTTGGCCCGTCACCGACATGCCTCGATCACATCCAGGTAACTGTCTAGCATGGCCGCCTGGTTGTAGCGATCCAAGATGCGCGCACGCACACGCTGGCCCAGCGCCACCACACGCGCCGGGTCGTCCACCAGCAACAAGATAGCATGGGCAAAGGCCTCAATCTCGTTGTCCACACAGCAACCGTATTCGCCTTGCTGACCAAGCAGGTTGCTCACGCCAGCAATGTCGGAGGCAACGATCGGCAGGCCAGTCGCCATCGCCTGCAACAGTGATGTGCTCAGGGTTTCACCCTCCGTGGCATGAACATAAATGTCCAACTCACGGAGCCAGGGTGCAATCGCTTCCTCGCTCAACAGGCCATCGAACCGGATGCGTGGCCCGACCGGGCTGACCTGCGCCAGCGCATGCACCCTTTGGGTCTCACTGCCATCACCTGCGAAGCGCAATTGTACGTCGAGCGCTGGGCGCAATACAGCAAGCCGCTCGAGCACGGCCACCAGCAGGTCCTGCCGCTTACTGAAGGAAAAGCGTGCGGCCATGCCGATTTTGAGTCTGCTGGCCCGTTCACCACGCGGTGCCCCTGTTGGGTAAAAAACCGATGTGTCGATGCTATTTGGAATCAAGGCTACCTTGTTTTCCCGAAACAGACGGCCGTGGGTGCGGCGTAATTCTTCGCGATAGGCCTCAGTCAGCACCACCACCCGGTCTGCCAGCAGCATACTCATGCGGCTGAAAACCCACTCATTGCGCGTCTTGACCTGGTTGGGGGTATGCTCCACCGCAAGCAACGGGATCCGACGCTTCCAGGCATGCCAGCGGCAGGCGAGGATGGAATTGATCGAGTGGCAGATGATCGCATCGGGCCTGCTTTCATCCAGCCAGCGGGACAGTTCCAGCCATGCGCGGTAGGGGCGGCCGGACGTTGACCGAAAGGCAGCATAGGACACGCCGTGTTCCTGACATCGGACCGGATAGGTTTCATCGATCGGTTGATCACCAATAAAACCAACCGACCAATGGTGTTCACGGGCCTGGTCTGCGCCAATCAGCGAAAACACTACGCTGCCAAGACCGCCGAAGCCAGTGTAAGTAATCTGAGTGATTTTCATTGGTTGGTCGACGGGAAGCTGTAGCTAAACAGCTCCCGAGCCTTCTGGGTGAGAACTACCCGGCCTCTGTTTCGGCTAATCGTTGTGTCGTGCATCATGGTGTTGGTAGTTTTGATGTGTTTATCCTCCGCGCAGAACGCTTAAGGTTCCTAAAAACGGTAATGGCAAGCGCAATGAACGTCCAGAGTAACCGTATACCCAGTTGGTATAGGCGATGTTTCCCAGTCAGTGGGGATATCATGAATTTAGCGAGGCGGCGGGCGTTGTCAATCTTGCCGTGATATAGCGACGCTTTAATTTCGCTCTGCAATCGCCCGTTTATGTTGGTACGAATACTAGGGTTTCTCAAAAGCCCGGCATCTTCTTGGACTCGATTGCAAAGCATGGCAACGGATGGAGATAGTTCGCGCAAGGAGGATATCGGCGGTACCAGCTGAGCGGAGATTTTGTCCAGTTGACTCATTATCCCCTCGACGTCACGGAAATAGATACTGGTCACCTTGTCTGACACTGCCACAGGATAATGTAGGGCGACGCGTGTCCAGGATTCAAGGTCTTCCCCAGCTTTGGCGGTGGAAAATTCTCCGACTTTCTCAAAAACAGTACGCTTCACTGCGATGGAGCTGGTATGAATAATGCCAATCTTGCGCGACGCCTCAAGAAAATAATCCACCATACGAATGACTGGCTGGGCTATGAGGGATTCCAAGTGAGCAGGCGCCTGGCCGGTAGCTTCAACGTAACCAGTACAAATCAAACTGACTTGGGGAGAAACGGTCGCCAGTTTCGCCAGTTCTTCCAGATGCTGTGGCATCCATGCATCGTCGGCATCGAAAAAGGCAATCCAGCGAGCTTGCGCGGCACGCATGCCAGTACTGCGGGCCGCCGGTCCCACGCCCTGGTTTGCCTGGCGAATAACGTGAAACCGAGTGTCGTTGATCTCGGTTAGCGCCTCCAGACTGCCATCAATTGACTCATCGTCAACGACGAATCCGGAAATATCTGCGCCAGCACGCTGTCCACCGCACGGCGGATGTAGGGCCGCTTGTTGTACAGTGGCACGACCACACTGAAGTGTGGAGTGCTCACTAATCTTGAACGTTGTTGAGTTCATTTAGATCAATACCACTTCACAGCCCGCGTTACGCGCAAGTTCTGACATTGAGAGCGTTGTTGGATCATCCGAGAACAGGATCATTGTTCGCTTCCAGGCGTACCCTTGCATATTGAACATCACCGTACTGAAGCATCCAATCAAGTGAATCCGCGAACATCTTGCAGAGTTGATGATCGCATCCTCTGCAATTTTTCCCGCCTTATCTAACTGCACAACATGTTCAGCAATAACACTGGTTTCGCGAGGGTGCTTAACATAGTAATCGAGGTCGAAACATTTGATGTACTCGCCAAGCTTGGCAAGCTGTCGAACATCGTACACTTCTTCAAATGGCTCGCCAATAAAAAAAGAAATTACTGGAGCGTCTTCAGGTACTTTGTGCTCCCCAAACCACAATGGAAGAAAGCGTAACCGCTCACTCTCAACGATGTTCTCATTTTTATCGTACAAGGTGTAATGTCGGCGAATTTTTAATTTGATTTCGACCAGGCTCGCTGCGCCTAACATCCAACGATAGAATCGCACCCGAAGTCCTTGATTCTCGACATAGTAGACGCATTGCTTGTTGATATTGGCCGTACCATCATCAAAAGTAATCAGCGCAGCATCTTTGCTGGTAGCCAGCGCATTGGGTACCAGAGCATCAATACTGGATAACAATACGAAATCATAGTTTGCCGGACGAAACCACAGCCTGATCTTCCAGCGAAAGTAAAGATGATTGAGAATATCCGGCTGCTTTCTGCGTACATGGCAGTAAGCAGTCATACCGGAGCGAGACGCAAGCCTGCCAAAGTAGTAACGATCTTCAGCTGAATCATCCTGAGTAAAATAGACCAGATCAAACTGGGCTATATCTTCCTGTTTCAACACGCGTTCAACTATCCACGCCTGAAACGGGGTGCGTAATAGAACAAGGGCTTTGATCATTAGAAAACTCGATAAAGTGAAAACAGTAACACTTGGATATCCGAACAATATTAATCGAATGATTCTTCCCGGACTGGCGTATATCGTGGGACAGCAACCCGCATTCGCCTCCCGATAACTTCATGGAGATGCCTTGGGTTCAGGCCGCACACTCCTGACCGCATCATTCGTGATGACCTCCCCACCTCTCAGATCCTTCACAAAGTAATGAGATCGCCGGAATTTCACGTTCCCCACCTGACCGAGGACTGCTCAAGCGATCTTGCTGTCGCGGCACAGGGCGGGCGAGTTCGAGTGAGAAGCTGCATAGCCACAAGGTCGGCGACACCAAGTTATGCTCCCCCATGCGTCTTGCCATTTGTCAGGCTGTTTAGAATGCAGCATGGCAAGCAATCTACTTTGGTCCATCCATTGCATAACATTTGCCCGAATTTCTAGATTTAACATGGAGGCATCCATCAGCTTATCAAATCCCAAGACAATCCCGTTCCACGCTTCACATTCTGCTTCACGGTCTTACCCAGCACTTGCTCCAAATATTTTGTCGGCAAACCCAGTCCGGGTCTGATCGCATGCACATTCTCTTGTGACAACAAATCGCCTGCTTTGAGGTCTTGCACCACATACAGCGAGCGGCGGAACTGGATGGATTTTTTCTCGGCCAACGTAGGGCCGTAGCTCACCTTTCCCAGGGCCTGCCAGGCGCGTTCTGTTTCCAGCACCAGTTGCGCCATCTCGGCGGGTTCCATCGAGAAGGTGCTATCCACCCCGCCATCGGCACGACTGAGGGTAAAGTGCTTTTCGACGACGGTGGCACCCAATGCCACGCTGGCCACCGACACACCTACGCCCATGGTGTGATCGGACAGGCCGACTTCGCATCCGAACAATTCGCGCAGATGAGGAATGGTCAAGATGTTGGTGTTCTCTGCCGTGGCCGGGTACGTGCTGGTGCACTTAAGCAGGATCAAATCCTTGCATCCCGCCTCGCGTGCAGCACGCACGGTTTCATCCAGTTCTGCTACGGTGGCCATGCCTGTGGAGATGATCAGCGGCTTGCCGGTGGCGGTCACGCGGCGGATCAGCGGTAGGTCGGTATTCTCAAACGAGGCAATCTTGTAGCACGGCACATTCAGATCTTCGAGAAAATCCACCGCCGTATCGTCGAATGGCGTACTGAAAGCGATGATGCCCAGTTTTCGCGCTCTATCAAAAATCGGCTTGTGCCATTCCCACGGCGTATAGGCTTCCCCATAAAGCTTGTAGAGCGAGGTGCCCACCCACAGGCTATTGGGGTCGCTGATGTGAAACTCGCGCTCGTCCAGATCAATTGTCATCGTATCCGGCGTATAGGTCTGGAT
>CXWL01013504.1_pt1 | contig 10738 bp, 8 predicted proteins | sample 590931 | NCBI WGS metagenome assembly CXWL01 (sample SAMEA3498368, study PRJEB10139) | groundwater metagenome | biome: water well; material: biofilm material | place: Germany | collected 2015-04-27 | reverse complement strand
ATCAAGGGGAGGGGGTTCATGGCGGCGTTCATATCGACACCACCGCCCCAACCACGCGCGCGTTTTCGCCGTTGGCTTGCAACGTAGTGATGATGTCGCCCGCCGCGCCGGCGTCGGCGATCAGCACCATGCCGATGCCGAGATTGAAGGTGCGGCGCATGTCTTCTTCGGGAACGCCGCCGGTTTCTTGCAGCCATTGGAACACGGGCGGACGCGCCCAGGCGCTCCAATCGAAATCGGCCGCGAGGTGATCGGGCAGCGCGCGCGGTGTGTTTTCGATCAAACCGCCGCCGGTGATGTGGGCCGCGCCTTTTGCCAGCTTGGCGTCGAACACGGGCTTTAGCGCGCGCGCGTAAATGCGTGTGGGAATGAGCAGGGCTTCGGCCAGTGTTTGCCCGGGCGCGAAGGGCGCCGGCGCATCCCAGGCGAGGCCCGCGCGCTCGACCACTTTGCGCACCAGCGAATACCCGTTGGAGTGCGGCCCGCTCGATGCAATGCCAATAATCACGTCGCCCGCGCGCATCTCATCGACGCGCGGGAGCAGCGTGCCGCGTTCGGCGGCGCCGATGGCGAAACCGGCGAGGTCGTAATCGCCGCGCTCATACATGCCGGGCATTTCGGCGGTTTCTCCGCCCGCCAACGCGCAGCCCGCTTGGCGGCAGCCCTCGGCGATCCCGCGCACGACAATGGCGGCTTCCTCGGCGTTGAGTTTTCCGGTGGCGTAATAGTCGAGGAACATCAGGGGCTCGGCGCCCTGGGCGGAGAGATCGTTGACGCACATGGCGACGAGATCGATGCCCACGGTTTCGTGGCGGCCGCTGTCGATCGCGATTTTGAGTTTGGTGCCGACGCCGTCAGTGGTGGCCAGAAAGATGGGATCCTTGAAGCCGGCGGCCTTGGGGTCGAAAATGGCGGCGAACCCGCCGAGCCCCGCCTCGGCTCCGGGGCGGGCGGTGGATTTGGCCGCCGGCTTGATCAGATCGACCAGCCGCTCGCCTTCGTCGATATCGACGCCGGCTTGCGCGTAGGTGAGGCCATTGGTTCCGTGAGGTTTGGTCAAGCTGATGAGTCCCGAAGCCGCCACATTGATAGGCGATTCCGCGCCGGCTAGTACTCGGAATCGAAATGGCGTGATGCAGGATCACGCCATTTCGGGTTCCGGTACAAATGTATGATCTTGTCCCCACTTTCGTGGCACTGGCGGCTTCCCGCGATGACTCAGACGCCAATGAAAGTGGGGACTAGGCTCCCCCAGATAGCGCAACGAGGTTCCGAGATGACATTCAAGCCACTGGCAGGCCTAGCCGCTCTCGTTCTGGGGGCGTTTTGCGCGCTCATGCCGGGCCCCGCAAGCAGCCAGCCCCGCGACAATGTCTACGCCGTGGCCGGGATTCATGTGGATGAAACCGCCGCCAATGCCGCCGCGGGTCAGCAAGCGGGCTTTGCCGCCGCCCAGCGGGCCGGCTTTGAGCGCCTGGTGCGCCGGCTCACCGTGCCGAACGATTTGACGGCGCGCGGCCTGCCGGTGGTTGATGGCGCGGCGCTTGAACGTCTGGTGCTTAGCGTTGACGTAGAGGAAGAGCGCCGCTCTGGCACCCGTTATATCGGTCGCCTCACGGTGCGATTCGACCCCTCGGGGGTGCGGACGCTGTTGCGCGGCGCCGGCCTGACGGTTGTCGATACCCGCACCGCGCCGGTGCTGGTTGCGCCGCTGGCGACCGCGGACACTGCGCCCGAGACGGTGACCCTGTGGCGCCAAGTGTGGGCGCAGGGCGGCTTTGGCGCCGAACTGGTGCCGCTCGCGGTAGCGCCCGAGGCGTTGCAAGGCGCACCTGCCTGGGCGGGCGCGGCGCCGTTCGCGCAAGCTGCGGCGGCGGCGTCGGTGCTGTACGCCAATTTGCGCGTTCAGAGCGGAGTGGCGACCGCGACACTGGTTGAGGTGGCCGCCGATGCCCGTCGTGATCGCGGCGAGGTGTCCGCCAGGCTCAATGGAACCGACGCGGCGGCGACCCGCGCGGCCCTGGCCTCGCTCGCGGAGCAAGCCAGCACGCGGCTCCAGAACGAATGGAAAGGGCGCATCGCCACGGGCGGCGGGCAGCGCGCGCGGGTTTCCGCGTCGGCGCTTTATAGCGATCAGCGCCAATGGGAGCGTATCAAGCAGGCGCTGGAAGGCGCGGCCCAAACTCTGATCTCGGAAATCCGCATCGAGGCCGTGGGCCGTGAAGGGGCGCTGGTTTCGTTTTCCTTTGTCGGCGACCGCGGGCAACTGGGCGCGGAACTTGAGCGCCGTGGGGTGAGGCTCGAGGACAGCGCCCAGGGGCCGGTCTTGCGCGTTCTCGCCGCGCGGTGAGCCGACCTCCAAGCGACCAGCCGCGCCTCTTCGAATTCCGCATGGGCGAGCGCTCGCCCGACACCTTGGTGGTGACAGAAGCCAACCGAGACGCGGCGCATTTGCTCACGCACTGGCGGACCTGGCCCGGCGGGGCGCTTGCGTTGACGGGGCCGCAAGGGTCGGGGAAGAGCCATCTTGCCTTGGCCTGGGCGCTGGAAGCGGGGGCTCGGCAGGTCTCCCCGCTCGCGAGCTCCGACGATGCGGCGGCGATATTCCGGGAATCGGGGGGGCGTTTGTTCATCGACGACGCCCACGGCGCGCGCGACGAGGCCATGTTTTGGCGGGTGCTGGACCTTGCCCGGGTCGAAGCGGGGGCGGTGCTGCTTGTCGGCGCGACGCCCCCGGCTGCGTGGCCGGTGACTCTGCCGGACCTGCGGTCGCGGCTGGCGGCTTTGCCCCTGGCCCGGCTCGGCGAGCCCGATCAGGCGCTTATGGAGGTGATTTTACGGCGAATTTGTCGCGAACAATTCATTTTCTTGAGCGATGATGCGGCCAAATTCCTGTCGAGGCGGCTGCCGCGTACTTTCGCGGCAGCTCGCCTCGTGGTGGCGGCCTTGGACGAGGACCTGGTTCGCGTCGATCGGCCGGTCACGCTGAAGGCGGCGAAAAAAGCGCTGGAAAAAGCGCAAGTGAATTGGGACGCGGCAGGGGACGGCAAGTGATGGCGAAGACGCGCAAGAAGCAGCGCATGAAGGCGGAGAAATCGCCGACGCTGATAGGTCCGCAGCGTTTCATTAACCGCGAGCTGAGCTGGCTGGCGTTCAACACCCGCGTGCTGGAGGAGAGTGAAAACGCTCGCCACCCCTTGCTGGAACGCCTGCGGTTTCTTTCGATCTCAGCCAACAACCTCGACGAATTTTACATGGTGCGCGTGGCCGGCCTGCATGAGCAGGTGAAGGTTGGCGTTTCCATTGTCAGCCAGGATGGCCTGACCCCAGCCGAACAATTGGCGCGCGTGCATGCCGCCGCCGGCGAGTTGATGGCGCGCCAACAAGAGCGCTGGCGGATCCTGCGCGCCGAACTGCGTGCGACAGGCATTGTCGTGGTGGGGCCGGACGAACTCAGCGTCGAAGAGCGCGCATGGCTGAAGCCGGTGTTCATGGCGGATGTGTTTCCGCTCCTCACCCCGCTTGCGGTCGACCCCGCGCATCCATTTCCGTTCATCCCGAATTTGGGGTTCGCCATTGCGCTCAAGCTGCGCCGCAAGGGCGATGGGCGGGCCTTGAACGCGCTGATCCCGGTGCCCTCGCAAGTTGCGCGGTTCGTCAATGTGACGGGCGCGCGGACGCCGAAGGGACTTAAGGCCGGGGAGCGCCAGGAACGGCGTTTTCTCACGCTCGAGAACACGATCATGCTGTTCCTCGATGAATTGTTTCCCGATTACCACGTCGAGGCGCAAGGCGCGTTCCGCGTGGTGCGCGACAGCGACATCGAAATCCAGGAAGAGGCCGAGGATTTGGTGCGCGAGTTCGAAACCCGCCTCAAGGAGCGCCGCCTGGGCGATATCGTGCGGCTCAAGATCGAAGCGTCGATGCCGGAGGATTTGCGCGCGTTCATCACCCGCGAAATAGAAGCTGATCCGCGCGATGTTGTGATTGTGGATGGCATGCTGGGTCTGGCGGCGCTTGGCGCGCTTGTCAGCGAGGAGCGGCCGGATCTCAAATTTCAACGCTTCGAGCCGCGCTTTCCCGAGCGCATCAAGGATTTCGGCGGTGATTGCTTTGCCGCCATTCGCGCCAAGGATATCCTGGTGCACCACCCCTATGAATCGTTTGATTCCGTGGTGCAGTTTCTGCGACAGGCCGCAGCCGATCCCGCGGTCGTCGCCATCAAGCAGACGCTCTACCGCACCTCCAAAGATTCGCCGATCGTGGCCGCCTTGGTGTCGGCGGCGGAAGCGGGCAAGAACGTCACCGCGTTGATCGAGTTGAAAGCGCGCTTCGACGAGGAAGCGAATTTGCGCCTAGCGCAGACGCTTGAACGCGCGGGCGCCTCGGTTGTGTACGGGTTCATTGATTTCAAGACCCACGCCAAGGTGAGCCTGGTGGTGCGCCGCGAGGCCGAGGGGTTGCGCACCTACGCGCACTTCGGCACCGGCAATTACCACCCGATCACCGCCAAGGTGTACACCGACCTCTCTTTGTTCACCTGCGATGCGGCCTTGGGGCGCGACGCTGGGCGGCTGTTCAATTTCGTCACCGGGTACGCCAAGCCGGCCGAACTCGAAAAGGTCGCCGTCTCACCGCTCACTATCAAATCGAGCCTGCTGCAGCTCATCGATGACGAGATCGCCCATGTGCGGGCGGGGCGCGACGGCGCAATTTGGGCCAAACTCAACGCACTCGTGCATCCCGAGATCATCGACGCGCTTTATCGCGCGTCAGGGGAAGGGGTGAAGATCGAGCTGATCGTGCGCGGGGTGTGCTGCCTTCGGCCCGGTGTGCCGGGTTTGTCTGACAATATCCGCGTGAAATCCATCGTCGGGCGATTTTTGGAGCACTCACGCATCGTCTGTTTCGGCGCCGGAGCAAAGCTGCCGAACCCCAGGGCCAAAGTGTACATCTCTTCGGCCGACTGGATGCCGCGTAACCTGGAACGGCGGGTTGAGGTTATGTGTCCGATTGAAAATCCCACCGTTCACCAGCAAGTACTCGACCAGATCATGGTCGCGAGCCTCAACGACGAGGCGCAAAGCTGGTACATGGACCAGGACGGAGTGTTCAAAAGGGTCGATGTCTCAAAGCTGCCCGACGAGCCGTTCTCAGCGCATCACTATTTCATGCGCAACCCGAGCCTTTCGGGGCGTGGGCGCGCGCTCAAGGGCGACGCCCCCGCGGCGTTCGATCATATCGGTGCGCGCAACTACTAGCCCGCGGGCTAAAGGGTGAGCGCGCCAGCACGTCCGTTGCCTGACGGGCAGGAAGCCGCTGTCATTGATGTCGGCTCTAACTCGGTGCGTCTGGTGGTGTATCGGATCGATGGGCGGGCGATGACGCCTTCGCTCAACGAGAAGGTGATGGCGGGGCTCGGGCGCGATCTGGCGCACACGGGTACGCTTTCAAAGGAAGGCGCCGAAATCGCCGTGCGCGCGCTTAAGCGCTTCGCCACGCTGATAGAGGCGCGTGGGATTGAGGATGTGTTCGCGGTCGCCACGGCCGCGGTGCGCGAAGCAAAAGATGGAAAAGCGTTCGCGCAGCGCATCGAGCGGGAGACGGGTCTCAAGCTGCGCATCCTCTCTGGCGGGGATGAGGCGCGGCTCTCGGCTCTTGGCGTCAGCGCTGGCGCGCCTGATGCGCGAGGTGTGGTGGGCGACTTGGGCGGCGCCAGTCTCGAACTCATCGAGATTGGATCAAAAGGCGTCGGCGCGGGTGAAACCTTTCCATTGGGGCCGCTCGCGCTCGCCGAAGATGGGGCTTTCGACTACGAGCGCCTGAGTGCGCGGGTGAGCGAACTTCTCGCCGGCACGCGCTTGTTGGCCAAACGCGGCGGCGATTTTTATGCTGTCGGCGGCGCCTGGCGCGCGCTCGGGCGCATAGATATCGGCCAGCGCCACCATCCGCTCGGCGTGTTGCACCATTACGAAATGTCGCGTGCAGAGGTGTTGCGGCTCATCGAAGTGGTGCGCAAGCAGAGCCGGCGTTCGCTGGAGCGGCTTGAGGAAACGGCGGCAAAACGCGCTGATACGCTGCCCTACGCGGCGGTTGTGCTGGAGCGGGTGATGCTCGCGGGACAATTCGACCGCGTGATCATTTCCGCGCTTGGCTTGCGCGAAGGCGTGCTGATCGAGCGCATGAGCGCCGAGGCGCTCGCCATGCATCCCCTCATCGCCGCGGCTGAAGCGTTGGCGGGGCGATGGTCGGGCGTGCGCGCGTTTGGACGCGCGCTGGAGCGCTGGATGGGGCCGATGTTCGAGAACCAGGCCGAGGTGTTCGCGCCGGGGCGAGAGGCGGTGCTGCGCGGCGCGGCGGCGCGTCTGGCTGATGTCGGCGGCCCCCTGCATCCTGATCAGCGCGCCGAAATCATGTTCGATCTCATCTTGCGTGCGCCGCTCGCGGCGATCAGCCACGCCGAGCGCGCGTTCCTCGCCGCCGCCATCCACCACCGCTACACCAAGGCGCCTCCCCGCCACGCCGACGCCTATGTGCGTCTCTTGAATGAGGAGCAGCAGGGGGCCGCCGCGGCGTTGGGCGCGGCCCTGCGGCTTGGCGCTGACCTCTCGGGCCGGAGCGAGACGCTGCTCGCGGCGTTCGAGATTGGCATCGCCGATAATGTGCTGACATTGCACGTCAAGAAGAAGGTGGCGCACCTCGTAACGGAAACCGCGCAACGCCGGCTTGATTACGCTGCCGCGGCGTTGGGCCTGAAGGCCCGCGCCAGTGTGGTGTGAAGTGGGCCGCTTGAGCCCAGGCGCCTCCCTGGGCTATGAGGCGGGCCCATGACCGATACGCCCCCAGATCGCCTAGCGGTGAACCCGAACAGTCCATTCTACGATGAGGCGGCGCTCGCTCGCGGGGTGGGGGTGCGTTTTCGCGGCGTCGAGAAAACCAATTGCGAGGAATATTGCGTCAGCGAAGGCTGGGTGCGCTTGGCCGTCGGCAAGACTCTCGATCGCAAAGGCGAGCAGCTGACGATCAAATACACGGGCGCGGTCGAGCCTTACTTCCAGAGCTGATAGCCGGGTGGCCAAAACGCCGCACTTGCATCTCCTGCTATTGCGAGTTATTCGCAAAAGCAGGAGAAATGATGATGATCCGCAGATGCATCAAAGCCGCGCCTGCCGCGCTCTTGGCGATGTTGGCTGCGGGGACTGCGTCCGCGCAGGAAAACATCGACACCGAGATCGTCGTCGTCGGCCAGCGCCAGAACTTGATGCACATCCCCGGTTCGGGGGCGACCATCGAAGCCGAGGATTTGGAAGCGGCGCGGGTGCTCACGGTCAACGAGGCGCTGCGGCAGGTGGCGGGGGTTTTCCCGCGCGACGAGGAAGGTCTGGGCCTTCGTCCGAACATTGGCATTCGCGGGCTTGCCCCGACACGCTCAACCAAGACGTTGCTGCTCGAAGACGGCCTGCCGCTGACCTACGGGCCCTATGGCGACAACGCCACCTATTCCCATCCCCCCGTGCGCCGCTTCGAGCGCATCGAGGTGCTGAAGGGCGCAAGCCAGATCCGCTTTGGGCCCAATACAGTGGGCGGCGTCGTCAATTACGTCACGCCGCGTGCGCCGAGCGAATTCGAGGCGCTGATCATGGCGGCGGGCGGTTCCAGCGGATATGGCGAGATCGATGCGCGCATCGGCGGGGAAGTGCTCGGCACGCGCATGCTCGCGCACGGCAACTACACACAGTTCGACGGCGTGCGCGCCAATCATGCATTGCAGTTTGACGATCTGTACTTCAAGGCCGAACGCGATTTCGGGCCTGATCATGAATTGACGCTGCGCATTGGCGCGGCCAGCGAGGACAGCCAAGTCAGCTATTCTGGGCTCACCGCCGCTGAGTACGCCGCCGATCCTTTCGGCAATCCGTTTCCGAACGATCGCTTTGACACGCAGCGTTATACAGCCAGCGCCACGCACGGTTGGCGTATTTCGGACGCGCTGACGCTGACTGGTTCGGCGTATTGGATCTATTTCAACCGCGATTGGTGGCGCCAGTCCTCGAATTCAGGGCAGCGGCCCAACGATTCCAGCGATCCCGCGTGCGCCAGCATGGCCAACCTCACCACTACGTGCGGAACCGAGGGCCGTTTGCGCGAATATCACGTCTACGGCTTGGAAACGCGGCTGGGTTGGGACGGCGAGCTGTTTGGCGCACCGGCGGAGATCGAGACCGGACTGCGCTATCACGCCGAGCTGCAGAACCGCCAGCAAGTGAACGCCGATACGCCGAGCGGACGCACGCCGGGTGTCGGCGTCAATGCCGGCGTGGTGGAAATTAATCGCCGCGCGGCCGAGGCCTGGTCTGGTTTTGTCACGGCGTCAGTGGCGTTTGGTTCGCTGACGCTGCAACCGGGCGTGCGTGTTGAATCGATTTCCTACGAACGCTTGAACCGGCTCACTGGCCAAAGCGGCGAAACCGATTTGACGGAGGTTATTCCTGGCATCGGCCTGACCTATGATCTCGCTGACAATCTGGTGGCTTATGCTGGCGTGCATCGTGGCTTTGCGCCCCCGCGCGTGGAAGATGTGATTTCCAACGGCGGCGGCGTCACTGAACTTGGCGCCGAGGAGAGCGTGAACTGGGAGCTGGGTCTGCGCGGCGAGCCGAGCCCAGGCGTGCGCTTCGATGTCACTGCGTTTCGCATGGACTTCGAGAACCAGATCATTCCGGCCTCTGTCGCGGGCGGCGTCGGCGCGGCGCTCACCGGCGCCGGGAAGACCCGGCATGGAGGATTTGAAGGCTCGCTCAACGTTTCGCTGCGCGACATGGGCGTGCTGGAGCGCGACGACGTGTTCTTCCGCACGGCGCTCACTTACGTGGTCGACGCGGAATTCGTGGGCACGCGATTCTCCAATATTTCAGGCTTCAATTGCGCGGGGATCGTGCCGCCTGTCGCTGGCCCCACGTGCGTGAGCGTCACCGGCAATCGCTTGCCCTATGCGCCAGAATGGGTGGCGTCGGCGGCCATTGGCTATGCGCGCGGCGAGTGGTTCTCCACCCAGTTGGAAGTGCAGCACACCGGGGAAATGTATGGCGACGATCTCAACACCATCGCGCAAACCGCCAACGGGCAGCGTGGGCTGATCGAGAGCGCCACCATCGTCAATTGGGCCGCCAACATCACGCCAACGGGCAGCCCAACGACCTTCTTTGTCACCGTGAAGAACGTGTTGGACGAAACCTACATCGTCGACCGCGCGCGCGGCATCCTGCCCGGCGCGCCGCGCCTCACGCAGGCCGGCGTCAGCCTCAGATTTTAATCGAGCTCTTCGATGGCGACTTTGCCGCCTTCGAGTTTCAGTGCAATTTTGCCGTGTTTAAGCGCCAAGGCGCGTTCGCCGAACACTTTGCGTCGCCAGCCCTTCAGCGCTTCGACGTTGGCGTCATCATTGGCGGCGATGGCTTCGATGTCGGCGGCCGAAGCGATCAGGCGGGGCGCCACTTGCCCGCGTTCGGCCTCATAGCGGAGCAGCACTTTGAGCAATTCCACGGTCGGCCCAATGCTTGACGGCGAGGGCGGCGGGCGATCGTGTTTGTAGGTTGGCCGATTGGTGTCGGCGAAGGCGCTTTCGAGTGCGTTCAGCAAATCCTGCGCGCCGCGCGAATTGCCAAAGCCGCGCGGCACCGCGCGCATGCGCTCAAAATCGGCGGCGGTTTTCGGGCGCAATTCCGCGATTTCGTAGAGCGCTTCGTCTTTTACCACGCGCCCGCGCGGCACGTCGCGCGCTTGCGCTTGGCGCTCGCGCCACGCGGCCGCTACTTGTAATCCAAGCACATAATCAGGCGTGGTCTTGCGCAATTTAAGCCGCCGCCAGGCCTTCTCCGGGGTGGTGTCGTAAATCTCTGGGTCGAGCAGGTTGGCGTGTTCGTCGTCGAGCCAGTTCAGGCGGTTTTCGCTTTCGAGCTTCTCGTACATGCGCGGGTAAAGATCGCGCAGGTGGGTGACATCGGCGAGGGCGTAGGTGAGCTGGGCGTCCGACAAGGGCCGCCGGCTCCAATCGGTAAAGCGCGAGGATTTGTCCAGCCGGCGCTTGAGCACGGTTTGCACGAGCGCATCATAGGCGATGCTGTCGCCGAAGCCGCACGCCATCGCCGCGATCTGGGAATCGAACAACGGCGCCGGCAGCGCCCCGGCGAGCTTGAGAATAATTTCCAGATCCTGACGCGCGGCGTGGAACACCTTCAGCACGCTTTTGTCCAGCATCAGGTCGAGAAATGGCGCAAGGTCGAGACCCGGCGCCTGCGGATCGATGATCGCCTCGACGCCCGTCGCCGCCGCCTGGATCAGGCAGAGCTTGGGCCAATAGGTGGTCTCGCGCATGAATTCGGTATCGACCGCGACGAAGGCTCGCGACGCGAGTTCACGGCGCAGCTCTTCCAGATCGTCGGTTTTGGTGATCACACGCATGGGTGGTGGTTGGGACGCCCTGGGGCCGGGGTCAAGGGGCGATCTGCCCAATTGCAAGGCGTGGCGGAAGGCTGACGCATCAAGGCGATGCGAAGCCTTCGGCGATCGCGCCGTTGGCGACTTGCCCGCGCAAATAGGAATCGTCGTGCGCGGGCACGATCACCAGTTCGGGTTCGGCGGCGGCGATGTCGTGCAGGGCGCGGATCTGGGCCAGCACGCGGGCGCGGCCCGGGTCCACGCCTGGCATGATCCAGCGGATGAAACGCGGGCGCCCGCG
>CXWL01106686.1_pt1 | contig 10744 bp, 10 predicted proteins | sample 590931 | NCBI WGS metagenome assembly CXWL01 (sample SAMEA3498368, study PRJEB10139) | groundwater metagenome | biome: water well; material: biofilm material | place: Germany | collected 2015-04-27 | reverse complement strand
CTAAAAAATTATATTCGTAAGCTGATTTAGATAAGTCAGTGATATTGTCAATTTCTTCAGGGTCAAATTCATTTGTTTCTAATTCAGAATAAAAATGAGGCCATAATTGTTTTGCACTTTCTGCAATATGCATATTTGATAGAGCTAGGTTTTTAATTAGCTCAGTAATTTTGCTACGTAATTTCTTAGCTTTTATAGACTGATTTTCTCTAATGAGCTTAACATAGCGATATGTTCTTACCGATGCCGCTCCTGTCCATAAGGCAGAAGTTGAGGCAATTGAATTATAAACGTTAATAATTCTGCAAATTGCTGAAGGTAAATCACCTTTGCTTAAATCAGTTTCGGTTAACTCTAATTGACCCCTTAACAAAATTTAAGCCGTGTTGAGCTTGGGCTAGTGATACTTCGTGGTTAGTAAACTTCCCAAATGCCCAGCCATCGGGTAGCCCATCGGTTTGCTTTGGCAATGGGTAAAGCTCTCCACAAACGTTAAATCCCGCTTCCATCTCTGCGACTCGTCTTTTAGCATTGTCAATTTGCCATCGCAGCATATTTTCTACACTAGAGAATTGGTCTAACATAACGCCCCTTTGCGTCACCCTAATCAAGAAGCCACACCAGCCGCATAGGGTTTGCGGTGTTCGCACGTGTTAATTAGGCACGGGCTAGGTGTAGCTAAACTATTACGCTTTCTTAAACTCCACTACTTTTGCACCCGCTTTGAGTTCACTTAGGCAAATTGTGCATGTTTTATCGGTATAACTTTTTCACTCGCACCATTTTCTATTTGCATAAGCAAATCAGATAAAGCCTCTAACGCTGCTTTGCGTTCTTCAAAATAATCATAGCCATCATAAATGCCCTCAACACCTTTGATTTTATGATTTAGGCAACGCTCGCTTATATGAGGTTGAACACCTAATGAAGCTANNAGTAAAAGGTTCTAAGCCGTGCTTAACCTTTGCCAGTGCAACGCTTAGCGTGCTTTCGGCCATGTGTAGATTGTTTTGCATTTTACGGGCTGGCAATACCCATTCACTGCCACATGAAAGCCTTTTTAACTCGCTAAACCAGCCTAATACAGTTTTACTAAGTGGTATGGTTATAGCGGCCTCTGTTTTCGTGCGTATCGCTGGCAAATGCCACACTCCCGCCTCTAAATCAAACTCTTTCCATGAAGCCCCAATTAGCTCACTTTTACGCACTGCCAAAGCTAACAATAGCTTGATACATAATTCATTTTCAACACTAAACCCTTTCGCTGTCTTCATAGTTGCAAATAATTTTGCAATTTCATCACGGCTTAGGTTGCGTTTACGTGCTTGCTCCTGCCCACCAGCATCAGCCACATCAAAAGCTAGTGCAGGGTTATGCGTGATTATGTGCAGTTTTATAGCATGATTAAACATACGTTTTAACCAGCGCAATACATCGTTTGCCATTGTAGGCGCGCCACGTTTTACAACTGATTGCAACAAAGCTTCAATATGACGAGGTGTAACAGCCTCAACACTTAAATGACCTATAGCTGGTTTAATATCTTTTTCAATACGCGCCCTTACAATGTTTGGGTGTTTCCAAACACCTAGCACACGCTTTTGAAAAAACTCGTCTGCTAATTTTGCAATGGTGTATGCGTTGTTTTCAGCTTCTATTTTTGCAACGGCTTTACGTTTTCTTTCTTGTTTCTCACCCGCAACGTCATATCCAAGTGAAACGCGTGCGCGGTACTCTTTAGCAATTTTTCTAGCGTCTGCAAGTGATACATCACGATAGCTACCAATATTCATAATTCGTTGCGTGCCTGCAAAGCGATAACGAAAACGCCATATAGGTGAAGCGAACGCTTCACGATAAGACAGATATAAACCGTCACCATCTCCACGCATCTCAAAACGCTCATTGGATTTTATCCAGTTGCGAATTTCCATATCTGATAATTTAGCCATCAATCAACCCCTAATAATGTGTACCACTAAAAATGAACCTGTAACTCCAGTTGGTACACTTGATGGTACACTTGAATATTGCTCTTATCTGATTCAAATAACAACACTATGAATAAAAAAAGCCTTATATTTAAAGGCTTTTAAGGGTATTACGATATAAGGTGATGTAAGCTGAAATGTTACTCAATATTTTGAATCTGTTCGCGCATTTGCTCAATTAACACTTTTAACTCCATCGACACTTGGGTTGTTTGTACCGACACAGATTTTGAGCCCAAAGTATTCGCCTCACGATTCAACTCTTGCATCAGAAAATCCAGGCGTTTGCCAGCAGGCGCATCGCTGTTCAGTATACGCTTCACCTCGGAGAGGTGCGCAGTTAATCTAGTGAGTTCTTCATCGACATCAATGCGCTGCGCAAACAACACCAGCTCCTGCGCGATGCGCTCTTGATCTATATTTTTCAAGCTTTCTTGTAGTTTATTCTCAAGCTTTGCCTGATATTCCTTACTTAGCGCTGGCAACAGTGGCTTTACTTTTGCTACCAATACTTCAATTTGGTCAAGCCGCTCTAAGATCAGCGCTTTTAATTTTTCACCTTCTCGTACACGCGAGGCGTTAAGCTCTTGCAAACCTTGATGCACTAATTTTTTAACATCATCAAGTAGCGTGTCATGACTTAATGCATCGTTTAGAACCACTCCTGGCCAACGTAAAATATCGGCCACACTGAGTAGACGACTTTGTGGAAAATGCACTTGCGCTTTTGCTTGCATATCAGACAATTGCTGCATTAACGCTTCATTTAATTGCGTTGCTTGATTGACTTGCACGTGCTGGATTATATTAACTTTACATTCAATTTTGCCTCGACTTAAGTGTGCCCCTATCAACTCGCGAATTGATGGTTCCATGCTTCTTAAATTTTCATCGAGCTTAAAATGCAAATCTAAATAACGGCTGTTTACTGCACGCAATTCCAACAATAGCGTAGCGTTTTCTAAGGGTTGCTCTAGTGCGGCGAAGCCGGTCATACTGAAGGTCATGGTGAATATTTCCTAATTTAACCTGAATAAATTGGTGTAATGTTATCAAATACTAACTGTTTCATGCCAAAATAAACTATTAAATAACTTTAATTACAATCAATTACGCGTTATATTGCCGAATATACTCTAAGTTTCAGTGTGACATTCAAGTCAATTAACCCTGGTAAAACAACCAAACATTAAAAAACAAGCATAAAATAAATACAAAGTGTCATCTACTAAAAATTTAGCGCTACCCACTGGTTACCAGCTACAAGATTATGAAATTAGAAAAGTCTTGAGTTCTGGTGGGTTTAGTTTTGTCTATTTAGCCCGTGATAAAGACAAAAAAACTGTTGCCATTAAAGAGTATTTACCAACATCAATCGCATTGCGCACCAATGGTGCAACCGTGCTACCTAATGCTGACGATGTAGCGCTATTCAGGCACGGCCTAAAATGTTTTTTTGATGAAGGTTTATCGCTCGCCAAAATTGACCATAAAAATATCGTACGTGTGCTTAATTTTTTCCGCGCCAATGAAACAGTGTATATGGTGATGCAATATGAGCGCGGAAAATCGTTACAGGATTATATTTTAGGGCAGACAGATTTAGTCTCAGAACAATTTATAAAGCGTGTGTTTAGTGAGCTATCCAACGGATTGCGTGAAGTGCATACGCAAAAACTTTTGCATTTAGACATTAAACCTGCCAACATTTATATCAGACTTGATGGTTCGCCAGTTTTACTTGATTTTGGCTCGGCACGCCAAGCATTAAATGAAAACTTAGCGAAGGTTTCACCCAGCTATACGCCAGGATTTGCATCACCTGAACAATATTATGATAGAAAATTATTGGGTCCGTGGAGCGATATTTATAGCATAGGCGCCACCATGTACTCATGCTTAACGCGCACCTCGCCTCCCGCCGCTGATCAACGGATTAAAAATGATTTACTGATACCTGCAGTAAAAATAGGTAATGATAAATACTCCAAAAACTTGCTGGAAATTATCGATAAATGCCTGAGCTTAGATTATCTTGAGCGCCCGCAAAGTGTGTTTTCATTGCAAAAATCATTGCTTGAATCAACGCCAGAGCCTAAGAAAAAAACGAGTCTCGTGAATAAAATCGTTGATGTACTGAATAAACCTATATCCATAAGTAAATCATCGTGAAATTTACTATTTACCAAAATAGCCGCCAAGGCCCACGCCAATATAATCAAGATAGATTGGCGTACTCATACAGTAAAGATGCCTTATTGCTAGTGGTAGCCGACGGCATGGGTGGGCATCGACATGGTGAAATAGCAGCACAACTTGCCGTCACCACCATGACCGAGGCTTTTCAGCGCCTGGCTGTACCTACACTTTCTAGTCCTGCTAAATTTTTAATCGAGCATATTCAGCAAATTCACGACATGATCGACCAACTCACTCAAGAGCGTGAATTGTTAGAAGCACCGCGCACAACAATAGTGGCTGCGGTTGTACAGCGTGGCATGCTGTATTGCGCACATGTTGGTGATTCGCGCCTTTATCATTTTCGTGATGGGCATTTGCTGTACCGCACCGAAGATCATTCAATTGTGCAATCGCTGTATAACAAAGGCATCATTAACAAAGCTGACATGTCCCAGCATCCATATCGTCACAAAGTCTATAGCTGTCTAGGCGGTGATACGCCGCCTCGAATTGATCTTTCTGACAGGCAAGAGTTAACTGAAGGCGATACCATTTTATTGTGCACTGATGGCGTTTGGGGCGCAGTAGCAGATGACCAAATTAAACAAATACTCGGCGGCGCATCCATTACCGACAACATCACCAGATTGCTTAACCAGGCTGAAATAGTCAGCCAGGAGCAAGGCGACAATATGAGTGCAATCGGCTTGCAATGGGGCGATAAACAAAGCAGTAGCTTTGCGGTCTCAACCATCTCCATGGCGATGGGTGCGACCACTACCATTATGAACCCCGTGACCAACCCGAACCAACAAAATGACGCATTAAACACCGACTTTACCGATGACGAAATTGAAAGCACCATCGCCGAAATTCAAGAAGCGTTACGCAAAACCAAGCGCACTTAAGCAATTTTAATTTAGGATTTGAAGTATGCCAGCCAGCCAGACCAACCACACCAACAGCAGACCCAGCCAACGCGCCCATGATCAACTGCGTAATGTTGAAATTATTCGCCATTACACCAAACACGCTGAAGGTTCGGTGTTGATAAAATTTGGCGACACTCACGTGTTGTGCACCGCCAGTGTGGAAGAAAAAGTACCAGGCTTTTTAAAAGGTAAAGGACAGGGTTGGGTAACCGCAGAATATGGCATGCTGCCACGCTCTACAGGTAGCCGCATGGATAGAGAGGCCGCTAAAGGCAAACAATCTGGGCGCACACAAGAGATTCAGCGCTTAATTGGTCGCTCACTGCGCGCGATTATTGATTTACAAAAACTGGGTGAGCGTAGCATTCAAATTGATTGTGATGTCATTCAAGCCGATGGTGGAACGCGTACCGCCAGCATTACTGGCGCTTATGTGGCGTTGCATGATGCGGTTTCAACTTTATTGGCTAGCGGTAAACTCACTGAGAGCCCACTCAAACAAGCCGTAGCCGCGATATCTGTTGGTGTATATAAAAGCATGCCAGTGCTTGATTTAGATTATATTGAGGACTCTGATTGCGATACCGACATGAACGTCGTGATAACAGCAGATGGCGGCTTTGTTGAAGTTCAAGGCACGGCTGAAGGTGAGCCATTTAACCGCGACGCGATGAATGCCATGCTGGATTTAGCTGCCCTTGGCATCGAGCAACTCATCATCAAACAAAATGAGGCGTTAAGTGTTTAGCAAGCTCGTCATCGCCACAGGTAATAAAGGTAAATTGCGCGAAATTCAGCACTTACTCTCACCGCTTCAAATTGAAATCATTCCACAATCGACATTCAACGTACCTGAGTGCGAAGAGCCTTTTTGCACGTTTATCGAAAACGCTCTCGCTAAAGCGCGCCATGCTAGCAAGCATACTGGTTTGCCTGCGCTTGCGGATGATTCCGGCTTATGCGTAGACGCCCTGCAAGGCTCACCAGGCGTACTTTCTGCTCGATATGCAAGTGAGCCACACGATTCAAAAGTGAATCAAGACGAACGAAATAACCAAAAATTACTTAAAGTATTGGGCGATGAAAAAAATCGCCATGCGCATTTTCACTGCGTCATCGTGCTGGTGCGCCATGAACACGATCCAGAACCCATCATTGCAGAAGGCCAATGGGCAGGTGAAATTTTAAGCGAATATCGCGGTAATGACGGCTTTGGCTACGACCCGCTTTTTCTTGATGCCAAAACAGGCAAAACCGTGGCTGAACTCCCGCTTGAAATCAAAAGCCGCATCAGCCACCGTGGACATGCCATGACAAAGTTATTACAAAAACTGGAGCGGCTAAACGATGAGTAGCGCCTATAAACCAGCGTGGCCCAAATGGATTCGCGATGACGGCAGCGTGGTTTCATGCTCCGAAAAGGTCAAAGTCATGACCGAAAATTTTGATGAAATTAAACAAATTGCCCAAGATGCTCTTGAAGATGGATTGTTAATGGAAGTAAGCGAAGCACAAATACGCGAGGCTTTGCATCATCTTGTTGATGCGTTGGTGAATCCTTATCAAAAAAATCATTGAAATTAAAGCCGAGGCCGCGTTTAACATAAAGCCTATCAATACCATTGCGCCTCTAGCGGGTGATGCCACTGTGTCTGGCCTTACTAACCCACCGCCGCTGTCTTTGTATATCCATATTCCGTGGTGTGTAAAAAAATGTCCTTATTGCGATTTTAACTCGCATGAAAATCGCGGCAAAAATGGGGTGGTTCCTGAAAGNNACTGAAACTGCTTATGTCGATGCGCTGATTGCAGACTTAGAGCTCGCCACGCCAAAAATATGGGGCCGAAAAATCAAAAGTGTGTTTTTTGGCGGCGGCACGCCAAGTTTATTTTCAGCTAAATCCATAGACCGCATTTTGAGCCATGTGCGCATGCTGACTCCATTAGAGTTTGATGCAGAGGTTACGCTAGAAGCTAATCCTGGCACTGTAGATGCCGCACATTTTGTGGGTTATAAACAAGCTGGCGTGAACCGTTTATCGCTTGGTATACAAAGTTTTAACAGTGATTATTTAAAAGCCTTAGGGCGCATTCATGATAGCGAGCAAGCTTATGATGCGGTAGAACTTGCACTCAACACTTTTGAACAAGTGAATTGCGATATTATGTACGGCCTGCCGAATCAAAGTTTGAAAGACGCGATGCAAGACGCACAAGCTGCGGTAAAGTTAAACCCTGCTCACTTATCTTTTTATCATTTAACCTTAGAACCAAATACGCCGTTTTATCGCGCACCGCCGAGCTTGCCTGATGATGATGCTAGTAGCGACATGCAAATTGAAATTGAAGCATTGTTAGCGCAACATGGTTATGAGCACTACGAGACTTCTGCTTTTGCCAAAAAGGGTAAACAAGCCAGACATAACCTTAATTATTGGCAATTTGGCGATTATTTAGGTATTGGTGCAGGTGCGCACAGTAAATTAAGTTATCACGATAAAATCACCCGCGAAACTCGCCCCAAACATCCTAAAGCTTATATGGAGCAAACCATGCAAGGCAAAGCAACAGAGCGCGAATGGGTGATTAGCCAAGATGATCTTGGTTTTGAATTTATGATGAATGCGTTGCGTTTGGTAAATGGCGTGCCTATGGATTTATTTCAGCAACGCACAGGTTTGAATATCCACACCCTTGAAGCCGCCATTAAGAAAGCGCAAAGCAAAGGATTACTGGCGATTGCAAATGGCAATATGCAGCCGACCTTACTGGGTCAGCGCTTTTTGAACGAGTTACTTGAGTTATTCCTGATTTGATTTTTTAAGTTCGTCCTTTTGGACTTTGGGTCATATCAAGCGATATGCGCCAGCTTGTCACGTACATCTAGCATATTGCGCAATAGCATAATTTCTTGAAACACTTCCATACTGAATCCTGTGCGTTCGTTGTCACGGTTATCCATTAATAGTTCGTCTAAATAAACTTTTGTTTGTGCTATTTTTTTAGCCTCTTTTTCGCAATCGGCCCATAATTTAGTCACCTTCGCAGAAATATGAGAAAACTCCTCTAAACTAGACGCAATGGCTACCGGTAGTGCTGTGTTATCCCATAATGGCAGCATGATGTTAAAATTTTGATGTAATTGTTTTGCATATTTCAAAAACGCATCTTTTTGATTGGTATCCCGATAAATATCCAACAAATAAAGCCAATGATGTAACGCTGTTTTGGGCGTTGCCTTGATATGGGCTTTTAGTAACCTGATCGCTTCGTCATCGCGGTTTAAATTAACATAGATTTTTGCTTGCTCCAGCATCAGCTCGCCCTCTTCTTTCTCATCAAGAGTCTCGACAACGTCCGAATCTGCATCCGGCATAACACCAGTAAACTCACTTTTTGTGAGTGAAAAATCTACCTTACTCAACGGTGATGCTGGATGATTAGTAAAGTTACCATCTTTAATAAATGCTTTTTTCTCTTGCGCGCCAAAACTACCAACTGAAGTCTGATAAAGATTTTTCGATTGTCGGCGTGTATATAAACCTAAGCCAAAAAACAAGCTAATCACTAAAAGTAGTGACAAAATCGGGATTATTAAATACCACGAGACCATCGGAGCTTGCTCAGTACTAGTTAGAGTTACCTGTGCTGATGTTGATATTGGTGCTGCGGCTTGATCTGCCTTGGTAGTAATATTTTTCTCTACCTCTTTCTCGACAATCACCTGAGTGGATTTTGCCGAATGATTATTTGTAGCGCCAGCTTGTGTCTGACTATTTTGTAATTGAGCATCTTGCTTTTGCTTAACGGGCTCCATTTCAACTACAGATTTAGATTCAAGTACAGGTGCAGGCAAAGCAAGGTCAATAACACGCATCACCTCCGCTTGAAGTGCTGCAAGCATTTGCTGTAAGCGCGCTAAATTAGCATTGAGTTTTTCTAATTCTTGTTTAAATAACGTGTTTCTTTTTACCAGATCATCATAATCTGCCTGCATTTTTGGGCTAATCACAAAATTTTCAGCATCATTAAGTTTGTAACTCTTGTGTCGCTTTAATGGTGCGGACGTGTCATTGCCACTTTGCTTTGCCAATAACTTGATGTTAGGAATAATAATCATACTTTTCTGACTAGAGATGGCGGCAGGATTAAGATTCGGCTTAACATTACGGCTTAATAGCATTGTTTTTGCGATAAATAGCTGCTGCATGTGCTTGTTTTTAGGGTAAAACAAGCGTGCGACATCATTCAAACTCTCACCTGGAAGCATCGGCCAAGGCATGGCGGCGTGCGCTGGCAAAGACATCACCGTTTGGTCTGGTGACATGGCTGAATTTTCGGTATTTTGTTGTGAACTTATTGAGGGTTCAACGCCATTGGCCATGGTGCTGGCGCACAGCATTAATCCTGCCAGCCCTAGCAATGGCCTTGTGTACAATAAGTTAAAATAGAGTTTCATTTATTAGAATTTTCGCATTCAATATTTGCCTAACCCCAAATTAAGCAAAAGCTATGTCTTTAAATGCGAATATTGTATTGATTATAATGCAGGAATCAATGGCCCTTTTGGGCCTTAATTCCTTTTCTGGCACGCGCAATCGCAGCCTTCACCTGCACAGGTGCTGTACCGCCAATATGGTTACGGCTTTGTAATGAACCTTCCAAAGTCAGCACTGCATATACATCGTCGCTAATTTCTGGGGCAAACTGTTGCAATGTCGCCAGTGGTAAATCACTTAAATCTACTTTTTTATCAACAGCGTAGCGCACAGCTAATGCCACCACTTCGTGTGCATCTCTAAAAGGCATGCCTTTTTTAGCTAAATAATCCGCCAAATCCGTAGCCGTAGCAAAACCTTCGCTTGCTGCCTGGCGCATATTTTCTTTGTTCACTGTAATGCCGCGCATCATATCGGCATAAATTTCTAGCGTCACCAACAAAGTATCTGCCGTGTCAAACAATGGCTCTTTGTCCTCTTGATTGTCTTTGTTATACGCTAAAGGCTGTCCCTTCATTAAAGTCAGCAATGCTGTTAAATGCCCATAGACACGGCCTGTTTTACCACGTACTAACTCTGGTACATCAGGGTTCTTTTTTTGCGGCATGATGGATGAGCCGGTACAAAAGCGGTCGGCAATGTCAATAAATGCAAATCGTGGTGAACTCCACAAAATAAGCTCTTCTGACAACCTTGATAAGTGAGTCATCACTAGCGAAGCGGCAAAGGTAAATTCTATTGCAAAGTCACGGTCAGACACCGCATCTAATGAATTTTCACATACGCCATCAAAGCCCAATGTTTTAGCCACCATTTCACGGTCTATCGGGTAACTGGTGCCTGCTAACGCTGCTGCGCCTAGCGGCAAGCGGTTGATGCGGCGGAGTGCATCTGTAAAACGTTCCACATCGCGTTTGAGCATTTCAACATACGCCATTAGATGATGGCCAAACGTGACAGGCTGCGCGACTTGCAAGTGCGTAAAGCCTGGCATCACTGTATCAAAGTGAGCTTCAGCTAAATCTAACAAACTTAATTGCAATTTTGCCAAACCTGCAATCACGTGATCTGTGGTGGCGCGCAACCAAAGTCTCACATCGGTTGCTACTTGATCGTTACGACTTCGCCCTGTGTGTAAGCG
>CXWL01035007.1_pt1 | contig 10744 bp, 8 predicted proteins | sample 590931 | NCBI WGS metagenome assembly CXWL01 (sample SAMEA3498368, study PRJEB10139) | groundwater metagenome | biome: water well; material: biofilm material | place: Germany | collected 2015-04-27 | reverse complement strand
GCGCCATGACCCGCCATTGCACAGCCGCGGCACTGTGTGCCGTCGTCGCCAGCCTCAGTGTCGAAGCCGCCGAGGTCGACACTCAATTGACCACCTTGGCGGGGGTGCGTCCACTCGTCTCCAGCGGTAGCGCCGTCACCACCGCGCAAGTGATCGAGTCGCTGTCGCTGCGTGCGCGCGACATTCAGACGCCGATCGCCAGCGACGTGCGGGTGCTGCTCAACGGCTGGGGCGCTTTCGGCGCCGGCTCGCAAACGAAAACCGCCGTCAGCGGCGATTTGGACCTGGCCTTCATCGAGGCTCAGCTCTTCAAGCGGCATGTGAAGATGCGCCTCGGCCGCCAGTCGGTGGTGGGAGGCGTGGCGCGCATGAGCTGGCTCGACGGCGTGGGCTTGGAGATTCCCGGTCCGGCGGGCGTCTCGGCACAGCTGGCTTTTGGGGCACCGGTCGGTCCGCGCTTCTCGAAGACACTCAGTGGCCAGTGGCAGCTCAACACCCGCGTGCAATGGGCGCCCAAACCGTTTCGTTACTCGCTCGGTGTCTCCTTCATTCGTCTCGATGATCACGGCACCGCCGCCAGGCAAGAAGTGGGGTTGGACGGGCGTTGGCAGGTGCTGGGCTCGTTGGCGCTGGCCGGGGCGGCGATGTTCAACACAGTGGACGCACGCTTCTCAGAAGTGGACTTGGGCCCCCGCTACCAACCCAACGACAACGTTGAGCTGGCCGCTGGGTACCGCCGCACCGCGCCTGACCTGCTCATTCCCCGCACCTCCATATTTTCGGTTTTCTCAGACACCAGCCGCGACGAAGCCTTCGCCAGCGTCTTCTACGCACCTTCGCGGTGGCTGAGCTTCTACGTCGATGGCCGTGGCCTCTTCATCGAGGGCGAGAAGGGAGCCGATGTCACTGTGCGCGCCACCGCCCGGCCCGACCGCCGCTCGCCCACCAGCCTCTCGCTGCAAGGGCGAGTGCTGAAGCTGCCCTCCAACGGCTACGTCTCGGGCCGGGTCTCAGGCACCCACCAGTTGCAACACGCCATTTTCGTGAGTGCCGAGCTCGACGGGTACTGGTTCGACCAAGCCATCAACGGCTCGCGCGCCTCGGTAACAGCCGCTGGTTCTGCCGCCTACTCGTTCTCGCCCCAGTGGCGGCTCACCTGCTCTGTCTTGGGCTCCACCACCCCCACTTTCGTGAGCCGGGTCGAAGCCTTCGCCCGCCTCGTCTACATCACCCCTGGGGTACGCATTCGATGAACCGCCTGCACCTACCTCGCCGTGCCAGTTGGCTCATCTTCGGCTCGCTCGCTGCCTGCGCCAGCCTGAGCTCGCTTCTGTTGGGGAAAACGGACGAGATTCGCATTCCCCATGCGCGCCATGCGCAGGCCGACATCGACTGCCTCACCTGTCACGATCCGATCTTTGACTCCACCACGCTGGAAACGAGCAATCTGCCCAAAGAGCAGAAGTGCCTGGGTTGCCACAAAGAGCAGAAGAACGACTGTGCCTTCTGCCACACCCAGCCTGACAAGCCCCATACCTACGCCAAGCGCGACCCCCCAGTGAAGATGAACCACCAGGCGCACTTGGAGCGGGTGAAAGAAGACTGCACCGTCTGCCACAAAGAGCTGCCCAACCCCTTCGTTACTGCCGACGTCGCTCCCCCGATGCAGGCCTGCAATAGCTGCCACGAGCACAACGCCCAGTTCGCCAAAGGCGACTGCCAAGCGTGTCACAAAGACTTGGGCCGCTATGCGTTGGAGCCAGTGGTCGCCTTCTCGCACCAGGGCGATTACGTCAAGCGCCACCGGTTGGACGCGCGCGCCGGAGACCAAACCTGCGCGCAGTGCCACGAGCAGAGCTTCTGTTCAGATTGCCACGCCTCGACCGTCTCGCGTCCCATCGAGGTGAAGTTGTCAGAGCGGGTCGATTTGAACTTCATTCACCGCAACGATTTCGAAGGTCGGCACTCGATTGAAGCCCGGGCCGACCAGGCGATGTGTCAGCGCTGCCACGGAACGACCTTCTGCCAAGACTGTCACACTCGCCGCGGGCTCAGCCCCCTGGCCTCCACCAGCCAGAACCCGCACCCCTTCGGCTTCAACGACAGCAACTCGGCCAGCTTTCACGGCGTGGCGGCGCGGCGCGATATCGCCAGTTGCGCTGCGTGCCACGATCAAGGCGCGGCTTCCAACTGCGTCGACTGTCACAAGGTGGGCGCAGTGGGCGGCAACCCGCACCCGCCTTCATGGCTCGTCCGCCACCGCAGAGAGGAGGTCTCGGCCAATGCGATGTGCCAGATCTGCCATCTCTAGCGCGCTCTTCTTCGGAGTCGCGGCGTGCACCGTCACTCCGGTACAGCAGCCGATCGACTTTTCCCATCAGCGCCACGCCGAGGCCGACATCGACTGCCTCACCTGCCACGAAAAAGCCGCCGATGAGCCGGCGGCGACGCTGCCCATCTTGCGCGACTGCATGAAGTGCCACAAAGAACCGCAAGGTAAGAACCCCGAGGAGCCGAAGCTGCGCGATTACGCGCTGCGTGGACAAGAGGTGCCTTGGGTGAACGTCAACGTTCTGCCCGGCCACGTCTATTTTTCGCACCGCGCCCACGTTACCTTCGCCGAGATGGACTGCAGCGCCTGCCACGGAGACATGACGAAGGTGGAGCACGCGCTCACCCGAACCAACGTCGGCCACCTCACCATGAAGGCCTGCATCGATTGCCATCAGCAGAAGAAAGTCACCACCGACTGTGTCACCTGCCACCAGTGATGCCATGAGCAAATTGAGCCGCCGCCTCTTCATGACCACAGCGCCCGCCGCCGCCGCGGCGGTGGTGAGCTGCAAGAGCGGGCCCGCGGCTGACCCCTTCGCGCTCGCCAAGCACAAGCCGCCGGCGCCGGGCACCGCGGGCAAGAAGCGCAACCAAGAAGAACACGTGAGCAGCATCTGCGGGCAGTGCCCGGCGGGCTGCGGCATCACCGTGCGCGTGGTTGAAGGCCGGGCGGTGAAGATCGACGGCAACCCTGCTTTTCCCGTCAACAAGGGCTCCTTGGGCCCCAAAGGCCAAGCGGGGGTTGAGGTGCTGTACCACCGCGATCGGCTCAAGGGCCCGATGCGCAGGGTGGGCGAGCGCGGCCAGGGCAAATTCAAAGAAGTGTCGTGGGAAGAGGCGATTGCCGAGGTGGGCGCCAAGTTGAAGGCGCAGCGGGAAGGTGGAGAATCGCGCGGCCTGGTGCTGCTCGATGGCCAACCGCGCGGAGCCATGCACGAGTGGTGGGGGCGTTTTCTGGAAAGCTATGGGAGCCCCAACCATGTCGATCACCGCTCCACCACCGATGGCGGCACGGTGTTGGCGATGCTCCACATGCAAGGCGTGGCCGACCTGCCCGCCTACGACTGGGCTCGCACCCGCTACGTGTTGGGTATGGGCAGCGCGCTCTTCGAGTCGTGGTGCCAGTCGATTCACGCCACCCGCGCCGCCAGCAAGCTACGCCACGGGGTGCCCGGTAACCGGGTGAAATTCGTTCACGTGTCGCCTCGCTATTCCCCCACCGCCATCAAAGCCGACGAATGGGTGCCGATTAGGCCCGCCACCTATGGAGCCCTGGCGCTGGGCCTGGCGCACGTGCTGGTGAAAGAGAAGAAACACGACGAAGCTTTTCTCACCCAGCACTCCTTTGGCTTCGAAGATTTCAAAGACGCCAAGGGCCTGCGCCACAAAGGGTTCAAGACGGTCCTCACCCAGTGGGAACCGAAGCGCGTAGAGTCAGTCACCGGTATTCCCGAAGCGACCGTGGTGCGGCTGGCGCATGAGCTGGCCGACTACCGCCCGGCGATTGTGCTCGCCGACGGTGGAGCCGCCGCCGCCACCAACGGCCTGGGCACGGCGATGGCGATTCACGCGCTCAATGCGGTGTTGGGAAATTTGGAGCGCCCGGGTGGACTCTTGGTGCAGCGCCCCCCTCCGCTTCAACCCTGGAAAGAGCTGTCGCTCGACGCCACCGCCAGGACAGCCGCCGCGCAGCCTCGCCTCGACGGGGCCGGAGGCGAACGCAGCCCCTTGGGACACAGCAACATCAATGCCCTGCCCGAAGCGATGCTGGCCGGTAAGCCTTACGCCGCGTCGGCGGTGTTCTTCTTTCAGTCCAATCCCTTTTTCTCCAAACCCGGCGGCGCGCAGTGGGTGAAGGCGCTGCACAACGTGCCTTTGGTGGTGAGCTTTTCTCCGCTGCCCGACGAATCGACGCTGCACGCCGACTGGGTGCTGCCTGACCTGACCTACCTCGAGCGAAATGACTTGGTTGTTCCCGCTCCCTCGCTGGGAGTAGGCGCGGCGGGCTGGCGCCAACCCGCGGTGCCTCCTCAGGTCAATGGCCGGCACACCGGCGACGTGGTCCTGGGCTTGGCCCGGGCCATCGGCGGTAGCGTGGCCGAGGCCTTTCCCCAAGCGAGCTACCTGGCGGCGTTGGTGGAACGTCTTCGCGTTGAAGGCACCGACGAAGCCGACGCCATTCTCGACGACATCAAAGAGAGCGGCGGTCGTTGGGACAAAGGCGATCGTTTCGAAGACTGGGCTCACGCCTTCGCCACTCCCTCGGGAAAATTCGAGCTGTATTCGCAACGCGCGGCACAGGCCTTGGCGACGCTCTATCCGATTCCGAGTGCGTTGGAGGCGACCCTGAAAGCCCGCGGAGTCACCACGGCCGCCGACGAGTTGTGCTTGCCGCATTGGGAGCCGGCCAACTACGCGGGAGACGCCCAGGCATACCCCCTGGTGGTGTTGCCGTACCGCGCGATGAATTACGCGGAAGGCGGGGTGCGACATCAGAAGCGCCTCTCGCAAATGCCGCTGGTTCCCGGCGTCAACCCCGGCCGGCCGCGCATCGAAATCAACCCGGTCGATGCGCAGTCGCTCGGCCTCGCCAACGGAGATCGCGCGTTGGTAGAGACACCCGCCGGCAGCCAGGCGCTGCACGTAATGATTCACCGCGGCATTCGCCCCGGCACGCTGGGGCTTCCTCTCGGGTTGGGCACCTGGCCACCGCGCCAGGGAGAGACGACCGGCGGCTATCAGCTTTTGTCTGTTTTCGAAGACCCCCTCGCCGGCATCTTCGCGGCCAACGGTACCCGGGCACGAGTACGGAGACTGTCATGAGCGTGCTGGTCGACCTAAAGACGTGGTGGACAGGGCTCTTCGAAAGTCCCGCGGTCGATGTGAAGCCTCGCCGCTATGCGCTCACCGTACTGGCCGCCACCGTTGCCGCCCCAGCCGCGGCGAGGGCGAAGGAAAAGGTGCACGAAGGAGAGAAAGAATCAGCTACCGGCACCCAGTCGAAGCACCAGTGGGGCATGGCGATCGACCTCGACAAGTGCACGGGTTGCACCGGTTGCTCGGTGGCCTGCCAAGTGGAGAACAACGTGGCGCCGGTACCCGACGCGCAAGCCGACGACACCCGCGGCATCTACTGGATGGACATGGTGAGCAACGTCACCGGCGATTATCCCGATTTGAAGGCCCCGATGCTGCCGATGCCGTGCATGCAGTGTGAAGACCCGCCCTGCGTGAAGGTGTGCCCGGTGGGCGCAACCTACCAGACTGAAGAAGGCATTACCGCGCAGATTTTCGATCGCTGCATCGGCTGCCGCTACTGCATGGTCGCTTGCCCATACTCGCGCCGCTACTTCAACTGGGCTGCGCCGGAACGTACCGAGAGCGAACTGCAAGCGCTGAACCCCCAAGTCGCCACTCGACCCGCGGGCGTCGTCGAAAAGTGCACCTTCTGCCAACACCGCATTCGCGCCGCCAAGGAGCAGGCGCGCCTCGACGAGACGCCGCTCACCGACGACAAGCTGCGGCACTTGCCCGCCTGCGCCCAGGCTTGCCCGGCCGAGGCGATTACGTTTGGAGACCTAAACGATCCCAACTCTGAAGTGAGCCGCCTGCACAAGAGCCCACGGGCACAGCGCCTGCTCGAAGAACTCGGCACCAAGCCCCGGGTCGTCTACCTGGGCGAAACCAAGTGGAAGGACTAGCGCCATGAGCACCGCGGCCCATGCTTCGCCGGCATTGCCTCCCTGGCTATGGAGAGTGTCGCCACTCTTCGTGGCGTGGACGGCGCTGCTCTTGGCCGGAGTGGGCGTGGGCATCTACTGCTTCACTCAGCAGGTGCTGCACGGTTTGACGGTCACCCACATGCGCACCGTCGGCTCGGGAGGAGCGGGCTGGGGCCTCTACATCGCCTTCGACGTGGTGTTCATCGGCATCAGCTTCGCGGGTATCACCGTGGCAGCGCTGATTCGGCTGTTCAATTTGGAGAACTTGAAGCCGCTCTCACGCATGGCCGAGCTGCTCACCATCGTCTGCCTGGCATTGGGCGCGTGCATCATCTTGGCTGACTTAGGTAGACCCATCGACGGGCTCCTCAAGCTCCCGCGCCTGGCCCGGCCCGATTCGCCCTTCTTTGGCACCTTCACGATGGTGATCGGCGGCTATCTCTTTTCAAGCTTGGTGTACTTCTTCCTCGCTTGCCGGCCGGACGCGGCGCTGTGCGCGGAGAAAAAGACGTGGCTGCGCCCATTCTATCGCCTCTGGGCCTCGGGTTACCGCGGCACTCGCGCCGAGCTGGGCCGGCATCACCAGAGCAGCTTCTGGCTGTCCTTGTTCATCCTTCCGCTCCTCGTGACTGCTCACTCTACGCTGGGGTTCATCTTCGGCATTCAAGGCGGGCGGCCGGGTTGGTTCAGCGCGCTACAAGCCCCATCGTTCGTGGCGATGGCGGGAGCCTCGGGCATCGGAGTGCTGATCATCGTCGCCGCGGTTCTTCGCAAAGTGTTGCATCTGGAAGAGGTGTTGGGAGTGCTGGTGTTTCGCTGGCTGGGAAACCTCTCGTTCGTATTGACGCTCATCGTCCTCTACTTCCTGGCCGCCGACGAGCTGACCGCCAGCTACGCCTCGGCGCTGCACGAGCGCGAATTCGTCCACATGATGATCACCGGCCCGTACCGGCACCTCTTCTTCTTGGAACTGGGATCGCTGGGCCTGGCGCTGCTCATCTATTTCGCGCAATTTGCGCTGCGCAAGGCGTCGGTGTGGTGGACGGTGCTGGGAGCGATCAGCGTCAACGTGGGTGCAGTGGTGAAGCGCTATTTGCTCGTGGTGCCGTCGCAGACCCACGGCCAGATGCTGCCTTACGCGCCGGGCGAGTATCACCCCTCGTTCATTGAGCTGGGGCTCATCGCCGGGCTGCTGTGCTTGGGCATGTTGCTGTACACAATCTTCGTGAAGATTTTCCCCATTCTACCGGTAGCACCGCACGCACGCCGCGCGGGCCGGGCGGTACTCACGGCTCAACCCCAACGGCCGCTGCTGCGTCGCGCGCTGTGGATTGTGACGCTGGTGGCGGGCGCGGCGATGGCGGTGGTGGGCTTTCTCATCTCCAGCCGCTACGGAGTCGCTCCCTATGCTGACCCGCTCTTGCCCTTCAGCCCTGTGCTGTTCATCGCCGGTCTGATTTTGAGCTTTAGCGCCCCCATCGTTTACGAGGTCTTCCCCGTTCGGCGCGCGGCGACGCAAGCTTCTCATTCGCCGCCCGCGCCTTCGGGCCAGCCAGCACCAGGGGGTGCTTGATGCGCTCGCGTCTGCTCACTCTGGGTCTCCTCGCAGCCTTGAGCGCGTGCGGCGTGGCGCGGCCTGAGCATTTCGGGGAAGCGAAGTGTCCCGATTACGAGGTGCTCATTCGCCCGGTGGTCGAAGCGCAGTGCGGCACCTGCCATGCGATTTTGACTCCGGCGGGTGAGTACCGCGTCGGAGCGTACGCGGACACTGTTTCTCGCCGCTGGGACGGCAAGGCGTTGGTGCAGCCCGGATCGGTGGATGCTCCCTTCTTGCAGGCCGCGCGCGGTCAGCTGTCTTCGCACAGCGCCATTGACGTCGACGCTCTGGCGACGCTCACTGACTGGAACGTGCGCTGCCGCGCCGGGCCGAAACAGGTGCGCTGGCACAACGCCGGCTGGCTGACACCCACTGACGCCGTCGCCTCTCATGGCCGCTACCTGCGTGGCGGCGGCCAGGCCCAGGCGCAGGCGTACCCCTTTGAGGAATGCGTGGAGTGCCACGGAGATGATTTTCGGGGCGGCAAGTCGGGCGCCAGTTGCTTCGAATGCCACGCTGAAGGGCCGAAGGGCTGTAACACTTGCCACGGCGAGGGCACCTCGCCCGCTCCTCCCCGCGCGCTGAATGGAGCCAAGGGCACGGCCTACGTGGGCGTGGGCGCCCACCGCTCGCACGTCACGCCCGGAGCGCTGGGAAAGTCGTTTGACTGCACGCTGTGCCATCAGAAGCCGGCAGACGTGACCGACGATGGTCACTATCGCAAGGGAACGGTGAACGATCTCACCCTGGCCGAGGTGACGCTGTCGACGTCGGGGCCTGGTGGAACGGTGGAATGGAGCCATGCCAACGCCACCTGCACCAACACCTACTGCCACGCTCCCTCGGTGAGCGACGCCAACGCCACGGCGCGGGCTCCGAAGTGGACCAACGTGGGGAGCGGCCAGGCCGCCTGCGGCGCCTGCCACGGCATTCCTCCCGCCAGCCATGCAGACGATCGCTGCGAGGTGTGCCACGGAACGGGCTACAGCCGCACCCAGGTCAACCCCACCCTGCACCTCAACTTCGTGGTGGACGTAAAGGGAGACGGGACCCGTTGCTCCGCATGTCACGCCGGGCCGGGCGATGCGCAGTTTCACGATCTGCTCGGGCAGAAAACTCCGTCGATTCGCACCGTGGGCGCGCACCAGGCGCATCTCACCGCCGGCCAGTTCCGCGCGGGNNCGCTGACTTGCGACAACTGCCATCAGGTGCCCTCGTCTCTTCATTCGCAGGGCCACATCGACAGCGCCGGGCCGGCGGAAGTGACGTTCGTTGCCGGGAATTTGGCGACCACTGGTAGAGCCGAACCCACCTATTCCACGGCCAATGCCACCTGCGGCAGCGTCTACTGCCATGGGGCCGGCACCAAGGCCGACCGCGATACCGCGTCGACCAAAGTGACGTCGCTGGTGTGGAATGGCCCGTCGTCGCAAGTGGTGTGCGGCAGCTGTCACGGAGTGCCACCGCAAGACGGCAGCGTCGCTCACACCGGCCGCACCCTGACCGAATGCGTCAACTGCCACGATCAGTCTGTCACCAGCTCAGGAGAAATTCGGTTCACCACCGATGCCATCACCGGCAAGAGCGTGACCACGCACCTCGACGGCAAGCTGACCGGCAACGAGTAGGCGCCCGGAGCCTTACCAGAGCCGCCGCGAAGCGAGGCCCGCGCCGTCTCAACGAGTGGCTGCCCGCAGCGATGTCAGTGCCGATCTGGGGCGCGGTGCTGATTGGCCCGACGAATGCGGCGGTGAACCGCGTCGAAAGTTTTCGCATCGCCAAGCGGCAAGAACGCGCGTGGCAAGTCGGCGAGACAGTGGCCAGCCTTCTCGCGCTCGCGGTGGCCCTGGTGAGCGGCAGCATCGCGGGCGCCACCCGAAGGTGCCCAGTGGCATGCTGCGCCACCGAGCCTGACGGCAGCCCCACGCTACGCCGCGTAGACGATCGTCCACTCGCTCACCTCACCCTGCACAGTGAAGTCGATGGTGTCACCGACGCGCTTACCCATCAGCGCGCGGCCCATGGGAGAGAGCGGCGTCACCACTTGAAAAAAACCATCTCCCCCTGGCCCGGTGAGCTCTTGGCCCGCGCCGGCCGGAGCGATGAACACAGTACGCCCGCCGTCTTCGTTCTCAAGCTCCACCACCGCGCCCACGCCGATCAGCTCTCCACGGCCCAGGGGCCGCACCGTGAACGAGTTCAAGAGATCGGCGTCAACCAAGGCTTCTTGAAAGCGCTGGGTGATACCCTTCGCCAGATTCACCGCCCGATTGGCGCCGCTCTTCGCATCGATGCGCGCGTCGTCGGCGACCCGTGCCGTGCTCTCGGCGAGGCTGCTCAACTTGGCGCGCAATTGTTCGACGAGAAAGGTCTTGTCCATAAGCGAACGGTAAACGCAGGGCGGCCCTACGCAATTTCCTGTTTGACGGTCATCACTTCCGCGTCAGCTCACTCGCGAGAAACTTGCCAACTTCAAGCAGACCAGCCTGGGCCCGCTTCTGCCCTTCGTCCGTCTCGAGCAGTCGCCGAGCGGCGTCACTGGCGATGCCGGCGTCGACATCAGCCCGCACCAAAAACGCGCTCCAACCCGGAGTGGTCGCTGCCACCTTGCCCGGGCGCTGGGGTCGTCTCTTCAGCGCCCCCGCTATCTTCTCGAGCAACCCCTGCTCGTCGAGCCGCGACGTCTCGCCAAGCAATGCGTCCCAGCTCGCCGCCAAGAGCTCGTCGAGCAAGGGGGTCTGCAGCGCGCGGTCGAGCCGCGTCACGGCCTCTTCGTCATCGATTTCGTGCGACGCCGCGTAAGTGGGGGCCAATTTCGCCACCACCACCGCGCGTGTCGCCAAATGCCCCAGCCGGGGTGGGTAGCGCATGGTGCTCCTTTGGGTAAACCTGCGAGTCCACCCCCTACAACACCTTGTTGATGAGCAACAGCGGGCCGACCCTGACTCTGCCGTCCGAGAGCATGCCCACCGCGAGAAAGGCGTCGAACTGAAAAGTGCCCTCCGCGAGAAAGTTCACCGTCGGCCCGAAGCTGATGCCGAAGCGCGGTTCAATCGCGGTGGCGGGGGCCACCGGCACCGTGCCGTACGCG
>CXWL01124412.1_pt1 | contig 10747 bp, 11 predicted proteins | sample 590931 | NCBI WGS metagenome assembly CXWL01 (sample SAMEA3498368, study PRJEB10139) | groundwater metagenome | biome: water well; material: biofilm material | place: Germany | collected 2015-04-27 | reverse complement strand
GTAGGTTACGGCGAATCCCGCCCAGTTGCTGACAACGCAACTGAAGCTGGTCGTGCTGTTAACCGTCGCGTAGAAGCGTCGGTTGAAGCTCAAGCTCAGTAATTACTGAGTGGTAGAAAAAAGCCCGGCTTAGGCCGGGCTTTTTTTCGCCTGCGATTTGCCTCAGGCGCTGGCTACCGAGGCGATACAAGCAGCTTGGGCTGCGCAGGCAACACGGCCGATCACCAGGATTGCCGGGCTCTTCAGCGCGAATGCCTGGGCATCCTCATACATGCGCGACAGCTCGCTGCGACATTCGCGCTGCTGGGGCAACGAGGCATTTTCGATCATCGCCACCGGCATGTCCGCCGCCATCCCGCCTTCCAGCAATTGCTGGCGAATTTCCTCCAGCTTTGCCACGCCCATGTACACCACGAGCGTGGTTCCGCCTTCGGCCAATGCACGCCAGTTCAGGCGGCTGTCGTCCTGAGTGTGGGCCGTGACCAGGGTTACGCCACGGCTGACTCCGCGCAAGGTCAGCGGAATATCGCAATTCGTCGCCCCGGCCAGCCCTGCTGTAATGCCGTTGACCAACTCTACCTCGACTCCTCGTTCGCGCAGCCACATGGCCTCTTCACCCGCGCGTCCGAAAATGCACGGATCGCCGCCCTTTAGCCGCACCACACACTTGCCCTGGCGTGCGTAGCGCAGCATTAGGCGGTGAATAAACGCCTGAGGGGTGGATCGGCAGCCGCCGCGTTTACCCACGGTGACCACCCGCGCCTTGGCACAATGTTGCAGCACCGCTGGGTTGACCAAATCATCGATCAGCACCACATCGGCTTCGTTCATGGCTCGCACTGCCTTGAGGGTCAACAACTCCGGGTCGCCGGGGCCTGCGCCCACCAGCCAGACTTTTGCATTCATGGGTTTACCCTCGTGTAGAGATTGGTTCAGCTGTGAAAAAGTGAATAAAGCAGCACCAGATTGATCAGCATCGAAAGCAGCGCCAAGGTGCGCCAGACCTTCAAGGGCTCGCGCTCCAGCAACGGTCTGGGTCGAATGCTCAGCTCTTGTCGGTCGGCCTGTTCCAATACCCGCAACCATTCCTCGGCGGTTTCGTAGCGCTGTGCCGGGTTGGCGGCCACTGCCCGTTCCAGGCTCAGTGGTAGCCAATCCGGCAGGTCGGGGCGATAGCGGCTGGCGCTGATGGGCTGGGTGAATCTGGGGCGTTGGAACGCTTCGATTTCACCGTAGGGGTAATGCCCCGTCAGCAGGTAATACAAGGTGACGCCGACGCTGTATAAATCCTGCTGGCTCGTAGGAGGCTCACCATTAAAGCCTTCGGGGGCGATAAAGCTCGGCGTGCCGGGCAGTACGTGAGCGCGGTCTTGCGACAGGCCTGGGCAGTACGCCAGGCCGAAATCCAGTACGCGCAGTTCCGAGTCGTCCCCCAGCAGCAGGTTTTCCGGCTTGATGTCGCGGTGCAGGATCTGTCGTCGATGCAGCATGCCCACGGCCCGCAGCAGGCGCTCGGCCACAGACTGCCATTGTGCCAGCGGTAACGGACCTTGTTGCGCGAACAGTTCGGCCAGGGTTTTACCCGGGTATTCGCGCATCACGTAGTACAAATGCTGACGGCCGCTGGCGGCATGCACTTCAGGAAAGGCGCGCCCGGCCACTCGCCGCAAAAACCACTCCTCGGACAACAACGCCTGGCCGGCGTCGCTGTCATCGTCGTGGCTGAGGGGCAGGGTTTTCAGCAGCCAGGGTTGGTCTTGGGCATCCCGCACCCGGTACAACAATGATTGCCGGCTCTGCGCCAATACGCTTTCTACCTGCCAGCCCTCAAAGTGTTGCCCTGCCTTCAACGGCGGCGGCAACGGCCATTGCTGCAACTGCACCAAGGCATCGCCGAGGGTGGCCGCGCCGAGCCTGTCGACGCGCACCAACAGGGCGCTGGCATTGTCCTGGCTGCCCGCCAGGTGCGCGGCGCTCACCAGGGTGTTGACCGCCCGCTCCAGGTCCAATTGCTCGCGCAGGATGGCGCTGATGCTGTGATCGCCCAGGGTCGCCCACACCCCATCGCTGAGTAGCAGGAAGCACTCGCCTTCGCGCAGTTGGCCATCAAGGAAGTCCAGCACCAGGTGTTGATCCAGCCCCAGCGCGCGCTTGAGCACATGCTGCATACCGGGCTGTTCCCATACGTGATCCTCGCTGATGCGTTGCAACTCACCGTCGAGCCAGCGATAAGCCCGGCAATCGCCGACATGGGCCAGGGTGAAGCGTTGACCGCGAAACACCAGGGCGCTGAGGGTGGTGAGCAATGGCTGGCCGCCACCGTTGGCCTGCAGCCAGCGATTTTGCGCCAGCAGCAAGCGCTCCAGCGCCTGCGCCACGCCCCAGGTTTGCGGCGTGGCGTAGTAGTCCAGCGCCAGGGCCTGCAAGGTCGAGCGAGCGGCCAGGCCGCCGTCGGCGCACTGGCTCACACCGTCGGCCATGGCGCACAGGTAGCCTTTGCTTGCCGCCAGCTCCGCCACCGGGGTGACCACCCGCAGCGCGTCCTGGTTTTCGGCCCGGGGGCCGATGGCGCTGGCCTGGGCGACGCTCAGTTGCAGGCTCATCAGACGCGTGCGGCCGTTACGGCGGCGGAACCCCAAGTGGTTCTCCAGCGACGCTTGACGCCATGCAGCCCGAACCAGGCCAGCACACCCAAACTTGCGAACAGCCAGAGGGCCAGTTGATAGCTGCCGGTGCTTTGTTTGATGGCGCCCATGCCCGCCGCCAGGGCGAAACCGCCGATGCCGCCGGCCATACCGATCAGCCCGGTCATCACCCCGATTTCACGCCGGAAACGCTGGGGCACCAGTTGGAACACGGCGCCATTGCCAGCGCCGAGACCGAGCATGGTGCAGACGAACAGTGCCAGTGCCGCGTAGGAACTTGGCAGGTTGAAACCGACCGCCGCGATGCAGATCGCCGCCACGCTGTACATGCCCAACAGGGTACGGATCCCGCCGAAGCGGTCGGCCAGGGCGCCGCCCAGTGGGCGCATCAGGCTGCCGCCGAACACGCAGGCGGCGGTGTAGTAGCCGGCGGTGACCGGGCTCAGGCCGTACTGGTCGTTGAAATAGCCGGGCAGGGCGCTGGCCAGGCCGATAAAACCACCGAAGGTCACGCTGTAGAAAAACATGAACCACCAGCTGTCGCGGTCGCCCAGAGCCTTGAAATAGTCGGCCATGGATTTGGCTTTCGGGCGTTCCGGGGCGTTGCGGGCCAGCCAGGCGAACACGATCAGGGTGAGGATCAGCGGGATCAGCGCAAAGCCAAACACATTGCTCCAGCCAAACGCCGCGGCCAACACCGGTGCGAGCAGCGCAGCAAACACAGTGCCCGAGTTACCGGCNNGCCAGCGGCAGCGCCACTGCAAAGGACGCGCCGGCCATGCCCAGGAACACGCCCAGCAACAGCGCCTGTTCATAGCTGTGGATGCCCAGCTTCCAGGCACCGAACAGCGCCACGATCACAATCACCTGGCCGATCAGCCCGGCGGTCTTGGGCGACAGCTTGTCGGCCAGCATGCCCATCAGAAAGCGCAATATCGCCCCGGCGAGGATCGGCGTCGCAACCATCAGGCCGCGTTGTTGAGTGGTCAAGTGCAAGTCGGCGGCAATTTGTATCGCCAGCGGGCCCAGCAGGTACCAGACCATAAAGCTCAGGTCGAAATACAGGAACGCGGCAAACAGGGTCGGGGTGTGCCCGGATTTCCAGAAGCTTGATTTCATCACGCACCTCAACGGTTGGGAGTCTTGTAAGAAGGCCTGGTGATGGAGTTGCCGGTTGAGGCCACCCCACCGGCCCCGTGTTAAGGGGCCAAAACGAAAAAACGCCGCCACCGGGTTCGCGAGGGCAAACCGGGTGTGCGACGTCTTTGTCGTGGAGGGGCAACCGCCGTTGGTTACCTGTAATGATTCTTTAGCAAGAGCTGAGCCACATCAGCCGAGCAGTTCACTCATGGCGATAATCTGCTCCGCGACCTGGATCAGTTTCTGCTGGCGGCTCATGGCCTGGCGGCGCATCAGGGTGTAGGCCTCTTCCTCATTGCAGGCCTTCATTTTCATCANNCGCAGGGCCTGGTCGCTTTCGAAGCGCGCCATGGCCACGTCGAGAATCGGTTGCAGGCGCTGGGCCTGGATGCCTTCGACAATGTAGGCGCTGACTCCGGATTTAATGGCCTGGCGCATCACGTCCGGGTCATGCTCGTCGGTAAACATCACGATCGGCCGCGGCTGGTCGCGACTGACCAGCACCACTTGCTCCATCACATCACGGCCCGGTGACTCGGTATCGATCAGGATGACGTCCGGGCGCACCGTTTCGACGCGCGCGGGCAGGTCGATGGTCAGGCCCGACTCATCGATCACCTCAAAACCGGCCTCGATCAGCGCGGCCCTGAGCCGGCCGACTTTGCGCGGCGTATCGTTGATCAACAGGATTCGCAGCATGGTGGGCTCCTGTCAGCGCAAGGCTTGGCGGTGGGCTGCGTCGGCCATGGCATGCAGGCGGAAGCTGCGCGCATAGCCGGCGGGGTCCGAGCCATCCCAGACCTTGCCGTCGATCAATTGGCTGCTGCGCATGTCGTGCCCACTGGCCGTGATCCCCACGGCTTCGGCAGCCTGGCGATAGAGCCGCAGCTGTTGCACTTGGCGGGCAACGCTCAGGTAGTCGGGGTCTTCGCGCAGCAGGCCCCAGCGCCGGAACTGGGTCATGAACCACATGCCGTCCGACAGGTACGGCAGGTTCACTTCGCCAGCGCCAAAGAAGCGCAGGGCGTGAGGATCCTGCCACCTGTTGCCGAGGCCATCGGCATAGGCGCCGAGCAAGCGCGGCTCGATGCAGTCGAGCGGGGCATCAAGGTAATCGCGCCCGCTGAGCAATTGCGCGGTGGAGCGACGGTTCTCGATGCTCTGTTCGATAAAACGACTGGCCTCCAGCACCGCCATCACCAGCACGCGGGCGGTGTTGGGGTACTGATCGACAAAGGCCTGGGTGCAGCCGAGGACTTTTTCCGGATGATTCGGCCAGATCGCCTGGGTGGTCGCCAGCGTAAACCCCTGGTGTTGCTGGACAGCGCTGGCACACCAAGGCTCGCCGACGCAAAAGCCGTCGATACGCCCGGCTTGCAGGTGCGCGACCATTTGCGGCGGCGGGACCACTACGCTGTTCACATCCTGTAAAGGGTGAATGCCTTGGCTCGCCAGCCAGTAATACAGCCACATGGCGTGGGTGCCTGTGGGAAAGGTCTGAGCGAAGGTCAGTTTTGTTCGGCTTTGGTGCACGTGGCGGTCGAGTGCCTCAGGAGTGGTCACGCCTTGCTCCTGCAAGCCACGGGACAGGTTGATGCTCTGGCCGTTCTGGTTCAGACCCATCAGCACTGCCATGTCGGTGGGGGCCACGCCGCCGATGCCCAAGTGCACGGCATAGATCAGCCCGTACAGGCTGTGGGCGGCGTCCAGTTCACCGCTGACCAGTTTGTCGCGCAGGTTGGCCCATGAGGATTGGCGCTTGAGGTTCAGGGTCAGCCCATAGGGTTGCGCGAAGCCCTGGGTGGCGGCCACCACCAGCGAGGCGCAATCACTCAGGGCCATGAACCCGAGGTCGAGGCTGCTTTTTTCCGGGGCATCACTGCCGTTGACCCAGGCCAACGCGTCGTTTCTCGGGCTGTTGCCAACCGAATCGTTCATCAAGACCTACCTTTTCTTTCAAAAAAAAGCGTCGTTCCCTGCACCTGGCGATGTAAGCCATTGCAGGTAACGACGCCTTTGTCCGTAAGCTCGCTCCGCCGTTGGCGCGCGCTCAGATACAGAGTCCATAGCAAGGCACATGCCACGGGGCGACAGGCGCGGCTGGCCGTCAACTTTCCATCAAGATTGAAACTGGACTGCCTTTCAGTATGGCCGCTTCTTTATGCCAGGCTGCCCAGGGAACCCCACGGTGTACGCTGAATTCTCCGCAACCATGCCCCGCCGCTGGCTTTGTCGCTGGCTGCTGTTTGCCGCGTTGATGTTGGGCACTTCGCTTGCCTGTGGCGAAACTTACCAGGCACAGGACGAAAGCCTGCATACCGTGTTTACCGCATTGTCTTTGCCGTTGGGTGTGCCCATCGTCGTGAGCCGTGCGGTGGCGCGCAAGCGCATCAGCGGGCTGCTTGACCTCGATGCGCCGCAACAGACCCTGGAGGCACTCGCGCTGCAACAGGATTTGATCTGGTACAGCGACGGGCAAGTGCTTTATGTCTATGACGCTGGCGAAGCCAAGAACTCGGCGGTCACGTTGCGGCATATTTCCATCGACAGGCTACGTGCCCTCATGCGCCGCTCGGGCCTCGATGAGTCGCGCTATCCCTTGCGCGTAAGTGGAGGGCGGACGTTTTACGTGTCCGGCCCGCCGAATTATGTCGATCAGGTTCTGCGCCTGGCCCAACTGATGGACCGGCAACGGGCGGACCTGCGCGTAGGTACCCAGGCCTTTGCAGTGGTTCAGGTACTCAATACCCAGGTGGAAGATCGCCATTACGGCGCCAGCGACAGCCCGGTCACAGTGCCGGGCATGGCATCGATGATCGAAACGTTGCTGGCCAGTGAGCGCAAGGGATTGCTGGCCGACAAGACAATCGGAGTGATCGCCTTTCCGGACGCCAATAGCCTGCTGATCAAGGGCAAGCCGGCGCAGGTGAGCTTGATCCAGAAACTGGTGGCCGAACTGGATGTACCCAAGCGATCGATCGAAGTGTCGTTGTGGCTGGTGGACGTGGATCGTGACGAGCTCAAGAAGCTCGGGCTCGGTGGAGGGGACGACGGCGAAGCCTCGACCACTCGAATCATGGACCCCCTGGACGATAACCGTTTGATGGCGCAGATCACGGTGCTGGAACGCCGGCGGCGCGCAAGGGTGGTGACGTTGCCGGTGATTCTCACCCAGGAAAATGTGCCGGCGGTGTTCCAGGACAACCACACCTTCTACTTGCCTGCCCCCGGTAGCGATGAGGCCGACTGGAAGCCCGTGCGTTATGGCACGCAGGTCAGCGTATTGCCGCGTTTTACCGAGGCTAACCAGATTGCGTTGCACCTTGATGTCGAGGATGGTCGCCAGATGACCGAGGCGGCGCGGCGCGACGTGCCTTCAGCGGTGGGGTGGGTGGGCATTGATAGCGTGGTTCGTGTGCCGCAAGGCAAACGTTTGTGGTTGGGAGCGTTTCGACGAGACTCGACAGAGCAGGTGCGCAGCACGGTGGCCGGGCGTTCGGCGCCGGTGCGCCTGTTTGTCATTCAGGCGCGGGCCGTGGGTGACGAGTTCAAGAGTCCGGCAGGGGGCGTCGGGCCTCCGCCATTGACTGCGGCGCAATACGAGCGTGTGCAGCGTGCGTTTGTACAACCGGGCCGCGAAGTTTCTCCGTGAAGAAGGCGTTACCCCATGCATCTGGAAATCTTGCTACAGGAACAATTGGTCAGCCGCAGGCGCCTCGCAGCTTTTGCGCCAGGCAAGGTATTGCCATTGGCGCCTGAGGCTATTCACTGCGTGGAAGTACGCGTCAATGGCCTGCTGTTTGCCTTGGGGGAGTTGGTGCAGTTGGAGGATCGTTTGGGCGTTGAGCTGCATGAGATTTATGAGGGGGGCGCAGGGTAGGGAAGCGTCCTACGTTTTGGTTCTTGATATCTCTGGATCTATAGGTTTTTTCCTAGCGTGAGGAGTAAGGCAGGTTTTTATAGTTGTGACATGGGCGGATACGCCGTTACTGGAAATAGGGGCTTCAATGTCAGTTGTCGGATACCGAGGTATGTATGGTCGTCGCGAAGAGTGAAATGACGACACATGCGCTGGTTTTTGCGCGTTGGACCCTGCATGGCGACGGTCGCCTGACCGGGGAGGGGTCAGATGTTCAGTTACCGCCCAAGGAATGGCATGTATTGCGGTTGCTGCTGGCTTCCGGTGGTGGGTTGATGACCAAGGATCGCCTGCTGGAGTTGGCCTGGCCGCAGGGGGAGGTCGCTGAGGAGTCGCTGACACGTTGCATTTACTCGCTGCGCAAATACCTGGGCGTGGACAAGGTGTTTATCAAGACGATCTACGGTCGAGGTTATCGTTTTACCTGCGCGGTGCAGACCGATCGGGAAGCGTCGGCGGAGGGACGGGGGCAGAGAGGGCATGTGTGTTCGGTCTGCGGCCAGGTCAGCCATGAGCGGTTGAAACATGGCTAGGTTCTGGAGCAAAGGGCTGTTGGTCGGCATCTTGATGGGCAGCAACCAGGTGCTGGCTAATTGCTGGGCCGAGACTGCCAGTCGCTACGACATCGAGCCGGAACTGTTGCAAGCTATCGCCGTGGTGGAGTCGGGTTCCCGTGCCGGGGCGGTCAACACAACCAACAGCAACGGCACCCGAGACATCGGCCTGATGCAGATCAACAGCATTCATTTGCCGCGCCTGCTCAAGCAGGGCATTACCGAGGAGCGTCTGTTGACCGAGCCTTGCCTGTCGGTGGAGGTGGGCGCTTCGATTCTCGCGGAGTTCATCCAGCGTTTTGGCTATAACTGGACGGCGGTGGGTTCCTACAACGTGGGAGTGGGCGGCGGGCCGCAGCTCGAGGCGTTGCGCCTGCGTTATGCAGAAAAAATCTGGACGCAGTACGAGGCCCTGGTCATGCAGCGGCATTGACGTTTGCACGGCACGCCTCGCGCGCGCGCCGTGACCCCGGCTATAATCGGCGCCACCTTTCGCCGCCATCCGAGTCTAGCCCGCCCATGTATACCCTGGCCCGCCAGCTGTTGTTCAAACTCTCCCCGGAAACCTCCCACGATCTGTCCCTGGACCTGATCGGTGCCGGTGGCCGCCTGGGGCTCAATGGCCTGGTGTGCAAGGCGCCGGCGAAAATGCCGGTGTCGGTGATGGGGCTGGACTTCCCCAACCCGGTCGGGCTGGCGGCTGGCCTGGACAAGAACGGCGCGGCCATCGATGGCTTTGCACAGCTGGGTTTCGGTTTTGTCGAAATCGGCACCGTGACCCCACGGCCGCAGCCGGGCAACCCCAAGCCGCGTATCTTCCGCCTGCCGGAAGCCGAGGCGATCATCAATCGCATGGGCTTCAACAACCTGGGCGTTGATCATTTGCTGTCGCGGGTTCAGGCGGCGAAGTACAAGGGCATCCTGGGGATCAATATCGGCAAGAACTTCGATACCCCGGTGGAGCGCGCCGTCGACGACTACCTGATCTGCCTGGACAAGGTCTACGCCCACGCCAGCTACGTCACCGTCAACGTCAGCTCGCCGAACACGCCAGGCCTGCGCAGCCTGCAGTTTGGCGACTCCCTCAAGCAATTGCTCGAAGCCTTGCGCCAGCGCCAGGAAGACCTCGCCGTGCGCCATGGCAAGCGCGTGCCGTTGGCCATCAAGATTGCCCCGGACATGAGCGACGAAGAAACCGTGCTGGTCGCCCAGGCCCTGGTGGACTCGGGCATGGATGCAGTCATCGCCACCAACACCACCCTCAGCCGTGTCGGCGTTGAAGGCCTGGCCCATGGCGATGAAGCCGGTGGCCTGTCGGGTGCCCCGGTGCGCGACCAGAGCACGCATATCGTCAAGGTGCTGGCNNATCGCTGCGGGTGCGAGCCTGGTGCAGTTGTATTCGGGCTTTATCTACAAGGGCCCTGAATTGATTCGCCAGTCGGTGGATGCAATTGCGGCACTGCCGAAGAAGTCTTGATCTGCAGGCAATAAAAAGGGCTCCTTGAAGGAGCCCCTGGGCCGAAGCCCGCCGCCTGGATAGGGCGTGCGTGGTTAAGTCGTTACATATTCATGGTGGTGTCGGAATTAAATGCCCTTGATTAGCCGACGGCGTGAAGTTCGTTGAGTCTGTGGATTCCCGCAGTGCCAGTCATACCGTCCCAGTTGTCGCCGCGTCCTTCTCGCCAGCCGTTGATCCAGGCTTGGCGTACCGACGGTAGAGTAAATGGGCAAAGCTCACGGGATTTGCCATGAACGCCATATTGATATCCGCGTAAAAATGCTCTTTCCAACGGATCACGCTTAAGTCTTCTCATAGGGTGTTTCCCTCACTTGTTGACTGTCTTGATATCCTTCGGCCTCGTCTGGGGCCGGGCAGAGTTTTTCTGCCGTTGGTGGGCTCGCTGCCGGCGTGGCGAGCCTATGTGTCGGCGTCGTTACGGCGCCAACCTGTGTTGAGTTCTAACCAATAGGTCACATGGATTCAATGATCGTTTTGTCATAAGCACGTAACGATAACGATGCTATAGCCATAAGCTGGGATGGCTTTTCGCCCCTTTTATTGGGCAAAGCCAGCTATGATGCACCCTGCAAAGAGGACAGGTTTAATCCTTTAGTGAGAATGCCCGCCTGTTGCAGTCGGTTATTATTCGACGAAGGGTCGGAATATTTCTTTTTGTTGCTTCAAAAATTCACTCTGCCCCGTCAATAAAGGCTCAAGGGCCCGGCAGACGGGGTGGAACGGCACATTCGTGCCACGCGAGCACTCTTCAAGAAAAGTGCTTGATTGAAAACCGAACCGGCGATGCGTCGCCCGTTCATTTATTGCTGAAAAGCCTGGAATGCCCCATGTCGGACCGTTTTGAACTCTTCCTCACTTGCCCCAAGGGCCTCGAAGGCCTGCTGATCGAGGAAGCCGTCGGGCTTGGCCTTGAGGAAGCCCGCGAGCACACCTCGGCCGTGCGCGGCATGGCCGACATGGAAACCGCCTA
>CXWL01120627.1_pt1 | contig 10747 bp, 14 predicted proteins | sample 590931 | NCBI WGS metagenome assembly CXWL01 (sample SAMEA3498368, study PRJEB10139) | groundwater metagenome | biome: water well; material: biofilm material | place: Germany | collected 2015-04-27 | reverse complement strand
AGCCAAAGGACTAACCTTCTTCAACAGCAAACACGGCGGCGAATGGTCTTGTGCCTCTTGTCATGGCACGCCGCCCAACGCACAGGGCAAGCACGCCAGCACCGGCAAGCAAATCTCGCCGCTGGCGCCAGCCTTCAACCCCAAGGGCTTCACCGACAGCGCCAAGGTAGAAAAATGGTTTCGCCGCAACTGCAAAGACGTGCTCAGCCGCGAATGCAGCGCCATTGAGAAAGCCGATGTACTGGCTTACCTGATCAGCCTCAAGCCTTGATGAGAAAACTTGAAATGGAGATCCGCATGCATGCACCACGCACTGTCCGCACCCTGCTTTTACTGACAGCCATCGGCATCGGTACATTGTCCACCGCGCAAGCGGATGGCGGCCGCCTGATGCCGGGCAGCGTACCCAAGGCTTACACACAGGAATGTGCAGCCTGCCACACTGCCTACCCGCCCGGCGTGCTGCCGGCACGCTCATGGCAACGCATCATGAACGGACTGGAGCAGCACTACGGCACCGACGCCTCGCTGGACGCCGCCACTGTAAAACAACTCAACGACTGGCTGCAGGCATATGCCGGAACCTACAAGCGCGTGGTAGAAGAACCGCCGCAGGATCGCATCACGCGCTCAGCCTGGTTTGTGCGCAAACACCGCAAGGTCGATGCGACGGTCTGGAAGCTTGCCAGCGTCAAGAGTGCCGCCAACTGTGCCGCCTGCCACACCCAGGCCGATCGTGGCATTTACGATGAAGACAAGCTGCAATTCCCGGCCGGGCTCGATGCCCGCTATCGCCGTGCCTGGAACGATTGAAATAAACAGGAGCCACCATGCAAGCCACGCAATCATTTGACGCCTCTACACCAACACCCGCAAAAGCAGCTACGCCCGGTCGCCTCGTCAGCGATGCGCCCACGCGGATGTTTCACTGGCTGTTTGCCCTGAGTTTTCTGGGTGCCTACATAACAGCAGATGGAGAGCGCTGGCGGTTGCTGCACGTCTCGCTTGGTTACACCATGGTCGGCCTGCTGGCATTCCGGGTGCTGTACGGCATATTCGGTCCGCGCCAAGCCAGTCTGGGTATGATGTGGCGCAAGCTATCCAGCGCCCCGGCATGGCTGCGTTCGCTCACGCAAACGCGCGCACTAGCCGACATCAACTGGCGTCAAGGTCAGAACCTGCTGATGGCACTGGCGGTAGTGGCCCTGCTGGCAATGGTGATCCCGCTCACGCTGAGCGGCTATGGCACTTATCATGAATGGGGCGATTTCCTCGGCGGCGACTGGCTGGAAGATGTGCACGAATTTTTTGGCGAAGCATTTCTATTCNNTGGCCTGATCCTTGGCTTGAGCGTTTTGCGCCGCAAGAACCAGGCCCTGCCCATGCTGACTGGCCGCATCGAAGGTCGTGGGCCTGATCTGGTACAGAAAAACCGCGCCTGGCTGGCGGCCTTGCTGCTGCTGGCGGTATTGTCTTACGGAGCATGGGAATGGCAGCAATCGCCGAATGGACTGATCCCGGGCAAGGCATGGAGCAGCATCGCTGGCGGCGGTCATGGCAATGAGGACTGAAGCCGCCATGATCAATCCATCAATCCGGTCACACTCGTCGTCTGAACCATCCGGCAAGCGACAAGCGATCGCGCGTTGCCGGCAGCACTTCATGCAGCATGTCTGCAGACAGAAACAGCACCAGCCGACTGCCTGATGGCGTAATGTCTTCGCTACACTTTCCATCGGGATGCAAACGCAAGGCTCCGCCCTGCTCCAGCAACCAGTCTGGATTGAGATAGATCACCGCCGAAACAGTTCGACAGTCATCGTCCCGGAACCTGTCCAGATGCTTGAGATAGGACGCCCCTGGCGTATAAAAGGCAAAGTGGCTCTCGTATTCATCCAGCCCCAGATAGAGCGTGCGGTTTAACACGATCCGCAAATCTTCCATGATCTGCAGATAACGATCGCATGCGATCGACTGCCCGGCTTTAAGCCATGCTATCTGGTCGCTGCGGATATCCAGCCTGAGCGCCTGCGCCGCGCCGCGCCCTGTTCCCGCCGGCTTCAATGTCCCTGCCTCGCTCAGCAAACGGCATTCCGCCGCCAATGCAATGGTCAGGTCTTCAGGCAGGAAAAAATTCTGTTGTGACCAGCCGTATTCGGTCAGGTCGTCGCTGATATCAAGCAACAACGCATCGCTGAAGTATTCTGGGTGGAGGGGGATTTCTGGAAGCATCGTTTATGTCTTTTCTGAATAACGTGCTTGCGCGTGAGCCGCACATTATGCGCCACAACAGTTCCATAGCATGAAAATCCATCGATCGCTCAAATTATAGTTGCATAGCAAATTAAAATATCCTAATATTAATCTATGTTCGATCACTGCCTCTACTTCAACACGACTGCCCTGGCACGCGTACTTGAGCGGGAATGGAGCAAGGCGTTCAAGCCGTTCGGGCTGACGCCGTCACAGGCATTCATGCTCCGGGTGGTGTTGAAAAAACCAGGATTGCTGCAAAGCGAACTGGCAAAAGAATTGGCAATTTCGCGCTCGACCGCTACCCGCACGCTGGATGGCTTGCAGCAGATGAAATTGCTTGAGCGCCAGGCGACTGCGAATGACGGCCGCGAATCTGCGATCCAGCCCACGTCTTTGGGCATTGCAATGCAGGATCAACTCGATGCTGCCAGCGGAGCAGTAACGAAACGCCTGAAAAAAGAATTAGGCCTGGATCAATTTGACGAAACAGTCGCCAAAGTGAGAAACGTGCGCTCAGCCATGGCTTGAGTGTTTTTTTAATTTAATAGTTGCATAGCAAACTAATAGGAGATTCAAAATGCCCATCATCAATGTAAAAGTAAGTGCAGAAAAATCGCTCGAATTGACCACGCAAATATCTGAACTGCTGCTGGATTTGACGACACGCATACTGAAAAAGAAGCGCGAGGTAACCGCAATTGCGATCGATTATGTCACGCACGACAGCTGGGTCGTAGGCGGCCATTTGCTCAGCGAACAGAATAAAAACAGCTTTTACTTCGACATCAAGATTACCGACGAAACCAATACCAAGGATGAAAAGGCGCTTTATATCAAGGAAGCGTTTGCCGGATTCGAGCGCATCCTGGGCAATCTTCATGCAGAGAGTTATATCCATGTCGAGGATGTAAAAGCCGCATCGTATGGCTATGGCGGATATACACAGGAGTACCGTTATCACCATTAGAGGCTGTATGATGAGACATCCTTCCATCACACGCTCACATGCCCACAATACTCAATAGCCGCCTTGCACAATTACGCGCGCTGGTCGTCGATGACATGGCGACCATGCGACAGAACATGCGCACCCAGCTTGGCCAGCTAGGCATCGCGCAAGTCGATCAGGCGGCTACGCCGAATGATGCAATCAAGTACATACGCAATACCAGCTATGACATCATCATTTGCGATTACAACCTCAACAAGGAAACCAACGGCCAGCAAATGCTCGAATTCCTGCGCACGCAGAAGCTGCTCTCCCCGACCACGATGTTTTTCATGGTCACGGGCGAGAGCAGTTACGACAGCGTCGCCAGCGCCGCCGAGTTTCAGCCTGACGCCTATATGGTGAAACCGCTCACCGGCGGCAAGATTGCCGATCGCATCGAGCGTTTACTGGATAGGCAAAACGCATTAAAACCAATTACCGACCGCCTGCAAAAGAAGGATCTGGCCGGCGCCATCGCAGAATGCGGCAGGGTCGTGCAGACAGAAGCAAAATGGATAGTCGATATTTTGAAGTTCAAGGCTGGCGCCGCGCTTGAACTGGGCCAGCTCGACGACGCCCGCATGACTTACACGCAGGCACTCGCCTTGCGCAGCGACATGGTGTGGGCCAGGCTTGGTTTGGCACGTTGCGAACAAGCCGCAGGCCGGCTCGATGAAGCGAAAATCCTCGTGCAAGACATACTGGATAAAAATACGCAATTCGTCGGCGCTTACGATCTGCTGGCACAGATCGCCGAATCGCAAGGCAAGGACCAGGAAGCACTGGAGGCACTCAATAAATCGTATGAAGTTGTCCCCTCAGCCCGCCGCAGTCGCATGGTCGGCGACGCCGCCTACAGTGTCGGCGACCTGGATCAGGCGCGCACCGCATACAGCAAGGCCTTGAATCACACGCGCGGCTCGCTTACGGCGCATGCATCGGATGCCTTGTCGCTGGCCCAGGTTCATGTCGATACCGGTGAAGCTGCCAGCGCACTGTCTGTATTAAGCGTGGCGGCAAAAGACCATTACGAAGATGAAGGATTCGCAGCCAGGCAGGCGATCATCGCCGCACAGGCATTCGCCCGGCTGGGCGACATGGATTCGGCCAAGGCGGCATTTGAATCGGCCAGGGAAATGGTAGACGGCACGCGCGCCGATACCAATACGCTGGCATTGGCGAAAGCTGCATTCTGCATAGGCATGAATGAAGAAGGCGCGCGCATCATGTCGAAGGCGATCAAGGCCGACCATGAAAATGAACGATTGGTCGCCTTTGCCCGCAGGGTCTTGAAAGACACGGGCAATGAGGCCTTGGTAGAAACCATCGTCGACGATGCTATCAGTGCAGGTGCATTGAACGTCGATGAAGCGACCAGGCTGATGCGTAACGGCCAGTTCGATGAATCACTGGCCAAGCTGGAAGAAGCCTTGACGGCGACGCCGGACAATACCGGCGTATTGCTCGCTGCGGCACAACTGCATTTGCTGTGGATGAGCCAGAAAGGCCTGGATCGCTCTTATGTAGCGCGCGTCAACGGCTATCTGGCGCAACTCGATGGCTTGATGCCGAACAGCGAGCGCGTGGCGAAGATGTATCGCTTCCTGCGCGAAACGCTGGTCAAGGTCGCCAAAGGTACATGACGATGAACCCGCAACTCACCGCCATCATCGTGCACGACGTGAAAAATGCATTGGGCACACTGGAGGCTCAGCTATCAACGTTAACCACAGACCTCCATCAGGAGCAGGCTGTGCAGGCGCATGCGACTTGCGTTGCCCTGCGCGAAAAACTGATCGCCTTTCTGACGCTGTACAAGGCGGAGGAACAAGGATTGGCCGCACGCATAGAAGCGGTCAGCCCGGATGATTTTCTCAGTGAATTGATCCGCCATCATGTCAGTGCGCGGCCGGAATTGACATTGTCGATGGCGGGGGATGCCATGCCCGCGATTGCATTTTTTGATGAAAATCTGCTCGCCCTGGCGCTGAATGCCGCCTTGCAAAATACCACCCGCTTTGCAAAATCAAGGATAGAAATCGGCTGCAAGAAGACTGGGGACGACATCGTTTTCACGATACAGGATGACGGCCCAGGTCTGGGTACAATGGAAGAAAAACCGTCAACCGGCCTGGGCATGGCCTTGTGCGCAGCCATCGCCCACGCCCATCAAAATGAAAACCGTCATGGCAGCGTGCAGCTGGAAACGCATGCTGACGGCGGCGCACTCTTCAGCTTGCGCCTGCCTTGAGTCAGGGCATTTTCATTTTTATACCTGGCCGCACGTAGCTTATTCAGCAGGCGTATTGATTTCCCGCACTTCCATTTTCCCATCGCGTATTTTCAAGCGCTGCACGCCCGGCAAGGCGATCAAGTCGCGATCATGGCAAGCCATGATGACGCTGCAGCCTTCCCTCACCAGCGCAGGTATCAGCGCGATCACTTGCTCGCGTGCAGGGCCATCCAGATTCGCAGTCGGTTCATCGAGCAACAGCAATTTCGGCGACAGCACGCGCGCACGCGCCAGCGCGACCCGCTGCTTCTCGCCACCCGAGAGGAAATTCGGCACGCTCTTGCGCAAGTGCCCGATGCCGGCCCATGCGATCGCTTCTTCCACTTTTTCAGCGATGATGTTTTTCGGCACCCCGCGCACGAACAAGCCGTAGCCTATATTTTCTGCAATGCTGGTGGAAAACATCACTGGATGCTGGTGCACATAGACGATGGCATCGCGCATCGCGCGTGGATACGGCGACAGGCTGACAGCCTGCCCCTGAAAGCGGACGTCGGCTGCATCGGCGCTTTCCAGCCCGGCCAGTATGCGCATCAGCGTGCTTTTTCCCGAACCGTTGGCGCCGGTCAGCACATACGCCTGTGCCGGCGCGATCGACAGGTTTTCTATGTCGAGCAAATGGCGCTGGCCAAAGTTTTTTTGCAGGTGCTGAATTGATAGTAATGCATCCATCACATATTCCTCGCCGGACGGGTATCGCCTTGCACCAGCATCATCGCGGCATTGATCAGCAAGGCGAATGCGACCAGCACAATGCCGAGTGCGATGCCTTGTGCAAATTCGCCCTTGCTGGTTTCCAGCGCAATGGCGGTCGTGATCGTGCGCGTTTCGCCGGCAATATTCCCGCCCACCATCATCGCGCAGCCGACTTCTGAAATGACGCGACCGAAACCATTGATCACTGCAGCCATCACACCGAACCTGACTTCATGCAAGACCGTCAGCATCACGCGCCATGGGGAAGCGCCATGCACGACGGCCGTTTCAGCCAGACGCGGATCGGCTGCCTGCACGGCCGACAAGGTAAAGGCAATCAATACCGGCAGCACGATCAGCACTTGCCCGGCGATGATGCTCGATTGGGTAAACAGCCATTGCAGGGAGCCGAAAGGTCCCTGGCGCGACAGCATCAGGTAGAGCAGCAAGCCGATCAGGACGGTAGGCAGCGACAACGCTGCCTGTGCGATCCAGATCACGATGCGCCTACCAACAAATTCATGCGTGGCAATCAGGTATCCAATCAGCACTGCAACCGGGGTGGCGATCAACAGGCCGACGATCGATGTCTTGAGCGAGATCCAGATGATCTTCCATAGCACCGGGTCGCCCGAAAAGAGCAAACCGAAAGCGGCCTGGGTGGCATCAATTAAAGACATGGGCAATCATGGGATAAGTTGCGACGTGCTGTCGGATATTTATTGTGCAGCAGCAATTCTAGCGCACTCTAAAAATGCACCGGAATAAAGCATGAGGCTGCACGCTATGTGGTGTGTCAAGCTGGAGTATCAAGCAAACTGCAACGGGACATCCAGGAGTTGCGGCTCATAGACCATGCGCTCCTTGCCAGTCACCAGCAAAAAATGTTTGCCGGTACAGCGCGCCAGCAAAGTCATGTTGACCTTTTCCGCCACCAGATGACCCATTTGCGTCGTGCCGGAACGCGAGATAAGGAAAGGAATCCCCATCTGCGCACCCTTGATCACCATCTCGGAAGTCAGACGGCCGGTCGTATAGAACACCTTGTCGGCGCCGCTGATATCTTCCAGCCACATGATGCCGGCAATTGAGTCGACTGCATTGTGGCGACCCACATCTTCTATGAAGAACTGCAACTCGCCATCGGCGCTGAACAAGCCGCAACCATGCACCGAACCGGCTTTCGCATAGACAGAATCCTGCGTGCGTATCGTGTTGACGATTTTGTAGAGTGTCGATTGTTTCAACCTTGCATCCGGCGGCAAGACTATCGTGTCGACTTCATCCATCAAGCCGCCAAACATCGTGCCCTGCCCGCAGCCGGTCGTCACGACACGCTTGGCAGTGCGCTCTTCGATATTGTCTATGCCACCGCGCGTCGTCACTGAAACCGCCTGCGCGTTCCAGTCCACATGCACCGACACGATCTCTTCTATCGTTTGCACCAGACGCTGATTGCGCAGGTAGCCCAGGGTAAGCGCTTCCGGAGCGGCGCCCAGGGTCATCAAGGTAATCAATTCGCGGCCGTCGACGTAGACGGTCAGCGGCCGTTCTGCGGGAATCGCAATGCTTGAAGCTTGTGCAGTTTCATCGACAGCCTGGACCTCATATGTCAGCTTGACCGGCGTACTGGTAAATTCTGGGCGATACGGCATGGCGGCTCATTTTGGACAGCGCAAACAGCTGCGCACTGTTCATTATCGGATTCATGTTAACCATGAGGCGTGGCACGCAGCAAAGTAGGCGCTGCTGATATCGCAGCCGCACAAAGTTTGCTGGTACAGCAGGGATTATAACGGTATGGAGGTGCAGACTGCTGAAGCGCTGGCGATCCGCACGCAAGATGCGGATCGCCACGCAGGAAAATGCTATTTTTTCACTGCAGCAGGAGCGGCGGGAGCCGGCTTTGCAACTGCGGGGGCAGCTGCGGGTGTTGCTGCGGCTGGTGTGGCTGGAGCGACGACCGCAGCTGCCGGTGGCAACGCAACATACGGCCCCGGGTTGACGCATGGCGGCACCTCAGTTGCAGGCTTGGCCTTGCCTTTACTCTTCAAATAGCCTGCCGCAACCTTGTCCTGCGACTGGCATAACTGGTATCCGGCGACCTTATCGCCCCAGGCGGTCTTGTTTTTGGCTTCGGCGGCCTTGGCTTTTGCCTCGTCACTCAAGGCCGGCAATTTGGCTGCGGCCCCACCCATGACCATCAGGCCGGTCAATGCGATCAGTAGTTTTTTCATTTACATGTCTCCTTATACTGCCTTGAGCGGCGTACCGATTTTTTCTGCACCTTGCTGGCTGCGTACGCGCGGCACCTTGCCGCTCTGGATGTCGTCGTACCAGATATCGTGATGTTCCTTGGCCCACGCATCGTCAACATAACCGGTACGCATCGCATCGTATGCGCCTTCCATACCAAGCGTACCGATATAGATGTGTGCCAGCGAAGCGCTGAATACCAGCACCGCGCCCACCAGATGAATCACGTTGGCAATCTGCATGTTGCCACGCGTGTAAAGGATGCCTGGCACCAGCATGTCGAGCACGAACCCGGATGCGCTGACGATCAGGCCGAGGAAGACCAGGCCGCCCCAGAACCACAGTTTTTCACCGGCATTGAAACGGCCTGCACTCGCATGGCCGCGTGCACCACCCAGTTTTTTCAACCATTGCCAATCAGATTTGGCAGGGAAATTATCTTTCACAAAAATCGCGAACATCACGATCAGTGCAACCGTGAATATGGGTCCGACGAAATTGTGCACATTCTTGCAAATGAAAGCCAGGTAGCCGAACAGGGTATAGCCGAACACTGGCAAGACCACGTATTTACCGAACAGCATCGTGATGCCGGTCAGCGCCAGTATCAGGAAGCTGATCGCCACCGTCCAGTGCGACAGACGCTCTATCGAAGTGAAGCGTTCAATCAGGCGACCTGTAGGCGTGTCTTTCAGCTTGATCCTGCCGACTGAAAAGTAAAATGCGGCAATCCCGATGACAGCAACGATGATCAGCCAGCCGCCATAAGTCGTCAGCGGACCATTGCGATAGTTACGCCATGCTTCACCGGCGGTCGTCGCGCGTGCCTGGCCGGGAAATTGCGCCTTCGGCTGTATCAGCACGCCGGCTTCCAGTGCCGGCAGGCTCGAATAGTGTTCGCCACCGTCCTTGATCTGGCGATAGACAGGTGCCAGATTGCCGGGTTGAACCTTCGTGCGTTCTGCCTGATTTTGCTGCATGTCCAGAATGTCGGCCGACTGAACGGCAGGCATGTTCTGCGACGCTGGCGGCGCTACGCTTGTCGTTTCTACCTTGCTGGCGGCAGCAGGCTCATTTTTCTGGGCCAGCGCACCGGCTGTCGCTGCAACGAGCGACAGGCCGATGGCGAGTTTGGCGAACCATGTGTTCATGATCATTCTCCTCGCGCACGCATCAATTGGTTTTCACGTACTCGTTTTGCGTTTGAGCACGTGTGCGCATTTGCGTATCCCACTCGGTTTTATTACCGGCCGTCCATCCCTTGACGACGTAAGGATCGTTCGCCGCACCTTGGTGCGGCGCCGCGTCGCCCGAGACACGTGCATCCGCCTGTGACTGGCTCTTCTCGCTGCAACCGAGCAAAGCCAGCGCTGCCAATGAGATCAACAGTACGCGCATCATGATTTTTTCTCCACCGGTGCTTTTGCCTGCGGATTCGGCGCCTGGCCATAAGCCGTGCCCCAACCCCAGACTTCACTGCCCTTGCCGCGACGCATGACCCGCGTGCGGAAAATGTCGGCAATCACATCGCCATCGCCGCCCNNGCCGCCGGCGCAGAACGTGCACTTGTCCATTTTGCCGCGCAAACCGAAAGTGCCATTGGATGGGAACTGCGGTGCGCCAAACGGACATGCGTAAGAACAGTAACCGCAGCCGATGCAGATATCCTTGTCATGCAGGACCACGCCTTCATCGGTACGGTAGAAGCAATCGACCGGACAGACGGCCATGCAGGGCGCATCGGAACAATGCATGCAGGCGACTGAAATCGATTTTTCCTGTCCGATCAAGCCGTCGTTGACCGTTACCACGCGACGGCGATTGACGCCCCATGGAACTTCATGCTCGTTCTTACAAGCGGTCACACACCCATTGCATTCGATACAGCGCTCTGCATCGCAGATGAATTTCATTCGTGCCATTTTGATGTCTCCTTAGCTGTTCTTATCCATGTTCAACGGTTTGCCGCTGGTCTTCGCACAGATAATCACGCCGCTGCTTTCTCGATATTGCAAATAGTCGTCTTGGTTTCCTGCATCATCGTGACCGAATCGTAGCCATAAGTGGTCGCCGTATTGACGGCCTCGCCACGAACGATAGGATGTGCGCCTTCCGGATAGGAATCAATCATGTCCTTGCCCTGCCACCAGCCGGAAAAATGGAACGGGATGAACGCGGTATCTTCACCTACACGCATCGTCACCAGTGCCTTGACCTTGATGCGTGCGCCAGTCGGCGTGCTGACGATCACATAC
>CXWL01110782.1_pt1 | contig 10747 bp, 7 predicted proteins | sample 590931 | NCBI WGS metagenome assembly CXWL01 (sample SAMEA3498368, study PRJEB10139) | groundwater metagenome | biome: water well; material: biofilm material | place: Germany | collected 2015-04-27 | reverse complement strand
AGATGGGTGGGGTGGCACTATTTGCAGAACAACAAATGGTGGCATAAACTGGACTACTCAATCATTTGGAGAAACAAGTCCGCTTTTAGCGGTATCCTTTACCGATGCAAACAACGGAACGGTTGTTGGGAATCAGCTGGAGAACGTAATCCTCCGAACAACAAATGGAGGAACAAGCTGGATAAGCCAGACAAGCGGAACAACATATCCGCTTTATGGAGTATCCTTTACGGATGCAAATAACGGAACGGCAGTTGGGCAGCGTTTGACAATCCTCAGAACAACAAATGGCGGAACAAGCTGGATAAGCCAGACAAGCCAGATAATCATAACACTTGAGGATCTTATGGAAGTATCCTTTACCGATGCAAATAAAGGAACGGCTGTTGGGGAGCGTGGCACAATCCTCCGAACAACAAATGGAGGAGATAGCTGGATAAGCCAGACAAGCGGAACAACAAATTTTTTTTATGGAGTATCCTTTACCGATGCAAATAATGGGACGGCTGTTGGTGGACTAATAATTCTTCGCACTACCGATGGCGGTGTAAACTGGATAAGTCAGACAGGAGCAACAAATTATCTTACGAGGGTATCCTTTACAGATGCAATCAACGGAACAGCTGTTGGGGAGCTTGGCACAATCCTCCGAACAACAAATGGAGGAGATAGCTGGATAAGCCAGACAAGCGGAACGACAAATTTGCTTTTTGGAGTATCCTTTACCGATGCAAACAACGGAACGGTTGTTGGGGACCAAGGTACAATCCTCCGAACAACAAATGGAGGAACAAGCTGGATAAGCCAGACAAGCGGAATAACTTGGGCTCTTAGGGGAGTTTCCTTTACCGATGCAAACAACGGAACGGCTGTAGGGGAGCAAGGAACAATCCTCCGAACAACAAATGGAGGAGATAGCTGGATAAGCCAGACAAGCGGAACAACATATCCGCTTTATGGAGTATCCTTTACCGATGCAAATAACGGAATGGCTGTTGGGGAGGATGGGACAATTCTTAGAACAACAAACGGCGGAGGTAATCCAGTTCCTATTCCGGAATGGACAAATCAAATATTGGTGGAAGATGCAATTGGAACAGAATCAGCAAAAATGCTTACTATTGGTCAAGCCTCTTACGCAACGGATAGTTTGGATATTAGCCTCGGTGAATATGAACTACCACCTGCTCCACCAACAGGTATCTTCGATGCAAGATTTAATCTTCCAACTAATCCACAAATTAGTTCGCTCATTGATTATCGGGATAGTGCCAAAACAAACATTATTTGGAATATGACATTCCAACCAGGTTCAGCAGGTTACCCAATGACATTTAGCTGGGACAGTACAAGTTTTCCTGAAGGAACATTTTACCTTACTGATAGAATAAATGGTTCTTTTGTTAATGTGAATATGAAATTCAATAGCAGCTATATTCTTACAAATCCAGCAATCACATCTCTTAATATAATCTTTGATAGAGAAGGAATTAATCCTACGGCTCCTTTAGCACCAACAAATCTTACAGCAATAGCCGATAATTATTCTGTAACACTTAGCTGGGCAGATAATTCAAATAATGAGACAGGATTTATTATCGAAAGAAAAGATGGGGATTCCACAAGTGCTAATGCATTTATTAAAATTGACACTGTTGCAACAGATGAAACCGCATATACAAATATAGCATTAACACCGAATACTACTTACACATACAGAGTGTTTTCATTTAATGATTTTTATATCTCAGGTTTTAGCAATCTTGTACAGACTACTACCCCTGCCTTACCTGCAACTTTTCAATTAACAGTTTCTCTCCTGGATGGTTGGAATCTGGTATCTATTCCAGGTTTACACCCCACAGATCAGAATGTCACCACGTGGTGGATAAATAAAGATCCATCAGCAAGTGTATATAAGTTTAACAATGGTTATCAATCGGTAACCACCTTAACTCCTGGATCAGGCTACTGGATGAGACATCTTGGAAATCAGACTTACTCAACAGGAGATGAATGGCCTGCTGAAGGGATTCTGCAGGTTTTACACAATTCACTTTTCTGTTCTGCTGGGTGGAGCATAATTGGAGGATATGAGTATAATGCCGCAGTAAGTGGTATTACAACAACACCATTGGGATTGCAGAATTCACCAATCTATGGATACTCTAATGGGTATCAAATCGTTGATTATTTAGTGCCAGGATTTGGTTACTGGGTATATCTTTCAGGCGATGGCTTAATAAATCTACCTAATGCTCTTGCAAAAGGAACTGCAACATTTACAGAATACATACAAGATGATTGGGGAAAAATCATAATTACAGATAACTCAGGAAAAAGCTATACACTATATGCAGTAAACGGAGGAGTAAATCTTGACCATTATCAAATGCCGCCACTACCACCAACAGGAATGTTTGATGTAAGATATGGAAGCGGAAGAATAGCGGAAGATCTATCATCAGGAATTCAATCAATTGATATGCAGGGCATAGAATATCCAGTAAAAATAAGAGTAGAGAAAACAGGCATCAGAATACAGGATGAGACAGGAAAGATAGTAAATGAGAGACTAAAATCGGGAGAAGAAATAACGATAAGCAACAGCTCAGTAAGTGAGCTAAAGGTAATGGCGGATCTAATTCCCGTTGAATATGCACTTGAGCAGAACTATCCGAATCCATTTAATCCAAGTACAACGATTAGATACCAACTACCAAAAGAAAGTAAAGTAGCTATTAAAATCTATAATATCCTTGGAGCAGAAATAATGACCTTATTTAATGATAAGCGTGATGCTGGGGTCTATGAATTGCAATTTAATTCAGACAATCTTTCCAGTGGAACATATATTTATAGAATTGTAGCTGGAGAATTTATCGAATCTAAGAAGATGATGTTGATGAAGTAAACTAATGAGAACAAAAACCAAGAAAGATTTTTATTAATAAAATTATTTTAAATGTCTAAAAAGACTTAGTTAATTATAAATAAACATTCATAGGAGGAGTTATGCGATTATTTTTTTATTTATTCATAGCACTTAATATCTCTACTTTTCTTCAAGCACAAACGGCTGGTGGGGATGTTGATATTACCGCTGGAAATGGTGCCTCAACTGGTGGTTCTGTTAATATTACATCAGGAACTGCAGCAGAATTTGGTGGTAGTATTAATATTAGAACTACTACTGGAAATGATGTTGGTGACATTAATATTACGACAGCATATTCAAATGGAGTAGCTGGAAACATTTTAATTTCATCTGGCGGCTCAAATGGTGGTTTTGGTGGAATTACTCTGCAAACTGGCTCCTCGTCTGGTTCTGCCAGCAATATTAACTTAATATGTGGGACTACTTATGAAGGTAGTGATATAAATCTTACTGCTGGAGATGGTGATGATGGTGGGGATATCAACTTATCACCTGGGGTTGGGTCACTTGGTCCAGATGGATTGGTTATAGTTAATGGTTCGGGAACTTATACGGGTAGTTGGACTTTGGTTTCAGATAAAAGATACAAAGAAGATATTAAAAATTTAGAAGGCGCACTTGGTGATGTAGTTCAATTACAAGGAGTGACGTATAAATGGAAAAAGGATGAATACCCCGATAAAAACTTCACTGCAGGGAAACAAATTGGTTTAATTGCACAAGATGTGGAAAATTTCATTCCTGAATTGGTAGAAACAAATAGTGAAGGATATAAATCAATAGATTATTCTAAAATTAGTGTTCTTTTGATAGAAGCAATTAAAGAGCAACAAAAACAGATAGAAAACTTAACTCAGAAAATTGAAACTATGGAAAAAGAAATTAATGGAGAATTTGTTAAAGTAAGCACATTAAATAAGTAAGGGTATAAATGAAACAACTAATAATATTAATATCGATGGTTTCTCTATCGCAATTTATATTTGCACAGTCTATTGTAATTGAAGAAGGTGCCTCAATTTATGTCGGTGAAGGTGCAGATATATGTGCATGTGAATATGGTAATATATCAGGAAATATATTTGGGGAAGGAACTCAATGTAACACAAGTCCGCTTCCAGTTGAGCTAACCACATTTACAGCTAAAGTAAATGAATATAACATAATACTTAAATGGCTTACTGAAACAGAAGTTAGTAACTATGGATTTGATGTTGAAAGAAAAATAAATAAAAGCAAATGGACTAAAATTGGATTTATAAAAGGATACGGTAACAGTAACTCACCTAAATCTTATTCTTTTAAAGATAAAAGTCCTGTGGGCGGAAGTAAGCNNGGTTAAAACAGATAGACAATGATGGTAAATATGAATACTCAAATGAAATAGAAGTGGAAATTGTTCCAACTATATTTGCTCTTTATCAGAACTATCCTAATCCATTTAATCCGACTACAAAAATTAGATACCAATTACCTAAAGAAAGCAAAGTAGTTATTAAAATCTATGATATACTTGGAGCCGAGGTTATAACTCTTCTTAATGAGAAAAAAGAATCCGGGGTATATGAAGTAGAGTTAAATGCACGGAGCTTATCGAGCGGAACATATATTTATAGAATTGTTGCAGGAGATTTTGTTGAGACTAAGAAGATGGTTCTTATGAAGTAATAAAAGAAATTTCAAATTTTTGAAAGCCCCTATCAATTAAAGCCAGCCTGTCAGGTAGGCTAGTTGGTGGGGGTTTTTAATTTGACGAGAAATTGTGACTTGCAAAAAAACACTCTTAATATGGGACGGAGATGAAGCAAGTAACTTTCATACATTAAAGAACAATTTTTTTCATTAACCTAACCTGTTAAAAACTATTTTATTATGCCTAATAATGATACTCTTTCTTCAAATGATAACATTAGAGATCATATTTCCTTATTTAGTTGCATATTTTTATGGAATGATGATTGAATAACCTCACTGCTAAACTCAACATCGATAGCTAATAGTCAATCGATATCTTTTGATTTTTTGGATTTTATTTGCTGAAATCATGATTAGTTTCTTTCTACGCTATCATGACCTTAAACCTTGTGAAAGAAAAATATGAGAAGGCTTTGCTTAATAACATTTTTTGTTATATTTATTTCTTCAATAGTACATTCCCAATGGACTAATCAAAATCCCGTACCTGATGGAAATGACCTCTGCTCCACATTTTTTATAGATGACACCGGTTGGATAGTTGGCTCCGAAGGGTTTATAAAAAAAACTACAAATTCAGGGCTTGACTGGATTCAGCAAAACAGTGGTACAACTCTTATTCTAAAATCAGTTCTGTTTATTAACCAAAACACAGGATGGATATGTGGAGAAGCTGGCTGNNAACAACTGATGGTGGACAAAATTGGTTTAATCAAACAAGTGGAACATCCGAGTACTTAACAAATATTGATTTTTATGATCTTGATACTGGTTATGCTGTGGGATTTGGTGGGACCATATTAAAAACAACTGATGGCGGGTCATTGTGGATTGCTCAATCTTCTGGAACCTTGAGTGACATATACGATGTAGACTTTGTTGATTCATTTGTGGGATATGCTGTTGGAGGAGAATATGGGTCATATACAATACTTAAAACAACTGATGGCGGGTCAACTTGGATTGATAAGCAAAGTGGTTTTTATTTTTATTATTTATCTCTGCTTGCTGTTGAATTTATTGATGTTGACACAGGGTTTATTGGTGGTGGGTATTCATATCAGAATGTAATTTACAAGACAACTGATGGTGGAGAGACCTGGGTTGAATTAACTATGGACCTAAATTTTGAAAGGAAAGAACAAAATTCTAATGAACAGCCTATTATTTATAATTCTGGAGGAATTAATTCTATATATTTCAAAGATTCAAACATCGGTTATGCTGTAGGAGGTAATGGCGATGGCTGGAATAGAAAAATATACACAACTACAGATGGCGGTTCTACATGGGCCCTAAACTATATTGGTTGGGAAGAAAATGGTTTAATTTCAGTTCATGGAAATAAAAAAGGAAAAGGATGGGCTGTTGGTTTTACTGGAGCTATTTTTATTACTGAAGATGATGGTAATTCCTGGGAACAAATCCTTAGTGGGGACAAATCATCCGGTTTTAATGGAGATGATATTTACTCTGTATTTTGTATAAACGAAAATATTATATGGGCCGTAGGGAAAAGAGATCTTTGGTTTCCATCGGCTGGAAATGTTATACTTAAAACTACTAACGGGGGTAAGGTTTGGAAGACACAACAATTTTTTCAAGGATCAGATGGGTCAATGAGATCAGTTTATTTTATAAATGAAAATATTGGATGGGCTGTGGGTGAAGGAACACCAGGTTTTTACCGGACAACAGATGGAGGAGAGAATTGGATTAGTGAGGGTGGTAATTATTCGTCTGTATTTTTTATAGATCAGAATACGGGTTGGACAACTAATGATAGTGATTACGGTGTTGAAGGAATTTACAAATCAACCGATGGTGGTATTACCTGGGTTCAAAAAAGTTCATTCAGCAGTTCAAGTGTATATTTTTCAGATATAAATACAGGTTGGGCAGTTGGTGAAGGAGGCAGTATATTAAAATCAACAGATGGAGGTGAGACTTGGGTCATAAAAACGAGTGGGACTACTAATGATTTAAACTCTGTGAAATTTTATAACTCAAACTCAGGTATGTGTGTTGGAAACGAAGGCATAGTTTTGTCATCCACAGATGGGGGTGAATCCTGGGCAACTCAAAATAGTGGAGCTATTAATGACCTAAAAACAATTACATTCACAAATTCAAGCTCTATTTGGATCGCTGGTACAAATGGAACAATACTTAATACAACAGACTTGGGTGCTAATTGGACTTCGTATGATGGAGTAAGTGAAAATGATTTAACTTCACTTTGTTTTACAAATGAATACACGGGCTGGATTGGTGGAATGAATGGAACAATATTTAAATATCAAGACAATGTTGTGCCTGTTGAACTTGTCTCATTCACTGCATACGTAAAGAACAACACAGTACAGCTAAATTGGAGAACAGCAACGGAGATAAATAACTCTGGTTTTGAGATACTTCGACAATCCGCCAACAGCAGACAGGACGCTAGGTGGGATCTGCTTGGATTTGTAGAAGGGCACGGCAATAGCACTTCACCAAAATCTTATTACTTTATGGATAGTCCTGTAGGCGGAAGTAAGTTTAAGTATAGATTAAAGCAAGTAGATAATGATGGTATGTACAAATACTCAAATGAAATAGAAGTAGAAATTGTGCCAACTAAATTTACCCTCTATCAGAACTATCCAAATCCTTTTAATCCAACTACAAAAATTAGATACCATTTACCTAAAGAAAGCAAAGTAGTAATTAAAATCTATGATATACTTGGAGCTGATGTAATAACTTTACTTAACGAGAAAAAAGAACCTGGAGTTTATGAAGTAGAATTAAATGCTACTAGTTTGTCAAGTGGTACATACATTTATAGAATTGTTGCAGGCGATCCTTCTGCAAGCTCAGGACAAAGTTTTGTAGAAGCTAAGAAGATGTTGGTGATTAAATGACAGAGTCATTTAACCTGCCTGACGGTAGACAGGTCAGAAATCCCGACTTAGCGGTGAGTCCTCCTTCGCTAAAGCCTCCTTCTTCTCCCAACAAATTCGTGATACGGTGGACAATTTATCAGATAAAAGCTGATTAAATAATTGAATATTAATATGAAATGAATGTGTCATAATTTTAGTACATTTGCAAGTGGTAGTGCAGTCTGATTTGCTAAACAGGTAGTAGGTAGATACCAAATTAATTCATTTTATAAGGTGATTATTTAATGCGGTTTTACAAAAGTATTTACATTCTGGTTTACTTTCTAATTTCTTGCACTAGTGTTAATACAATAAAACANNTTAATACAATAAAACATTATGTAGATAAAAATGCTAGTGGTTATAACAATGGTACAAGTTGGGAAGATGCCTGGGCAAGCTTCTCAGATATAGAGTGGAACCAAATACAACCTGGTGATATTATATACATTTCAGGTGGTACAGATTCAACTGTTTATTATGAAGAATTACATATTAGAGATGTAGATGGTACTGCTGAGGCCCGTATCACAGTTAGGAATAGTTATGATACAGGGCATAATGGCAGGGTAATAATTGATGGACAAAATGAAACAAGACATAACAGCGTTCTTATTGGAGATAATTCTGGTGCTTATCAAACAAGTTATGTAACTATTAAAGGACTTGAAGCAAGAGGCGGGACAAGTGGTATCCATTGTCGTTATTACGTTGATAATATTATAATTGATTCTTGTATTGTATATGATTGGTATGCTCAAGCGGGCATACTCTTACAAGGGGCTGGAACGAGTGATTATACAACGTGGGGTATCTCTAATGTTACTATAAAAAATTGTAGAATAATAAGTTTCCAAGATGAAGACGACCAAACTGACGGTCTTTATCTTCAACGAGCATCTAATTTAATTGTTCACGATAATTTTATTCATCTTAGAAATTATAGTGCCGTTAATAGTCATTCTGACGGCATCCAATCTCATTACATTAGAGGCATAAAATTATATAATAATATAGTTATTTGTGATTCAAATGTTCAAGGTATGCCAATGATTCTTAGAGCCGAAAATACAGGGGATGATGCTGATTCTGTAATAATATATAATAACTTTGTTTATATGGGTGGAATATGGTTTGCTGGTGCGCCTTGGGTATGTGCGATGGATATGCAAGCGAGTTGGATGGGAATCCGAGACGAACCACCGACTATTATTGCTCAAAATACTATTGTAACAAATGGTCCGTATGTTATGGGATTGTGGCTTGAAAGAAATGTTCAACAAAAGACACGGGCATATAATAATATAATAGCTCAATTTGGAAGTGGTAAAGGTTTTACAAAGTATTGGCATTACACTATGAAAGGTAATGCTCTTCTTGTTGATAGCATTACAGGAGGGTTATATTATCGTTCTTGGGATAATTTTGGGGTTTATGGTACTGTTGAAGGGAAAAGGAGTACTGGTTTTTGTCATAGTTGGAAAAGTTGGGTATATAATTACGGCGGAACTGGAACTTATGCTAATCCTCTTTTTGTTGACAACATAGGTCACGTTTTAGACCAAGGAACTTTAGATGGTAAACTGCAATCAGGTTCTCCCGCAATAAATGCAGGTATAGATATTCAAAATATAGTAGAGAGAATGGGTTTACCGTGGACTGATATAAATGGTAATGCAAGAGATAGTACACCTGATATAGGGGCTTATCAATATGTGGATGAGAACCAGAAATAATCCCGTCTAAAGTAATCGGGGTAAATTTGTTGGATTAAAAACACTTAGAGTTGAGTTTTATGTTTGTGGAATATCGATTGAAATATATTTCTAACCATTACGGGCAGGTTCCTTTGTTGAAACTAAGAAGATTATTTTGGTGTATTAAATTTTTAATAAAAATTTTTCAGTTAAATCTCCCATCAATGAAAGTGGTAAAATTTATTGTGAAAAATTATCTTATTAATGATGGTATTGTTGTAAGTGTTTAATAACTTAGATAATAAAAAATTAACTATGTAATGGTCTCGGCAGAATTATTTAAGCTATTTTTAGTATATGTAGTATTGGTTTGTAAACTAGTTGAAATTATAATTGATTCCCCAAAAAATCTAGTAAAGGTTTTTGTATGTCAGAGCACAGCTATAAGTTAAAAAAAGAGGAAATAATATTATTAACCCCGATGCGTGGGATTGCTGCACTTGTTGTAGTTTTCTATCATGCAAGACTCCATCTGCCAAATCTATCATTTGGATTTATATTTGAGAGGGGTTATTTGTGGGTCGATTTTTTCTTCATCCTAAGTGGTTTTATCATTTCTTATGTTTATAGAGACAGTCTCCTAAAAACAAAAGAGTATAAAGATTTTTTTATTGCAAGATTTGCACGAATTTACCCACTCCATTTTTTTATGTTAATATTATTTATCCTTTGGGAAACATCAAGATTTTTCATCCCAACTAATTTTGAACCATTTATCACACCAGATCGGACAGTATTTGCAATATTTACAAATTTATTTTTAATTCAATCCTTAGGTATACATGATACCCTTACCTGGAATCACCCAGCTTGGTCCATCAGTACTGAATGGGCTGCATATTTAGTATTTCCAATACTTATTATAATTACAAAATCCTGGAAAGCAAATTCACATGTATTAGCTATGCTAATCATACTAATTACCCTTTCCCTAATTAGCTACTTTAATGGTAGTTTAGATATTACCTACAATTATGGATTTTTTCGTTGCGTTTTAGAATTCTCATTAGGAATGTCTATTTATTATTTTTTTACACAAAAAAGAAGAGTAAAGTTTTTTAACAATGATTTTGTTATTCTTTTTACTTTGCTCGCTACAATTATATTTATATCTATTCCTACTTTGGCTAAGTACGATTTCTTCATAATTTACTTATTTGCCATTTTGGTTCTTTCCCTTGCTAATTATGAAAAAGGTATATTTTCGAAAATAATCGGAAATAAATTTATTAAATTGCTAGGTGATACATCTTATTCAATTTATTTGACTCACACTTTTGTTCTAACTATAATGTTTGAAATATCAAAAAGAATCTTTTCCTCAGCTGATTTTGCTTTAAAATTTAACTTGCTCACTTCAATAGTATACTTTGCAATTGCAGCAATTATGACTATAATATTTTCCTACATTACTTATTACTATCTAGAAA
>CXWL01124236.1_pt1 | contig 10749 bp, 9 predicted proteins | sample 590931 | NCBI WGS metagenome assembly CXWL01 (sample SAMEA3498368, study PRJEB10139) | groundwater metagenome | biome: water well; material: biofilm material | place: Germany | collected 2015-04-27 | reverse complement strand
GCGGAGATCTGGTTGAAGCTCTGGGGCAACCTCACCTTCAATCCGATCAGCAGCCTCTCGCATTCGACGCTGGTCGACATCTGCCAGTACCCGCCGTCGCGCGACCTCGCCGCCGCGATGATGCGCGAGGCCCAGGCCGTCGCNNGGTGCGGTGGTCGAGCTGGCGCGGCTCACCGACACATCGACGCCGCACATCGACACGGTCTACACGCTGGTCAAGTTGCTGGCGCGCACGATGGAAGACCAACGGGGTCAGGTCCGGCTTCGCGAGATGGCATGACAGGAAAGAACAACACACCATGAGACGCACACGCAGCGCAAAGATCGTCGCCACGCTCGGCCCGGCGACACCCGACGAGCAAGCCATTCGCGCGCTGTTCGAGCGTGGTGTGGATGTGTTCCGTCTGAACTTCAGCCACGGCTCGCAGCACGACCATGCGCGCCGGTTGGAGGCGATCCGCCGGCTCGAGAAGGAGTTCGGCCGGCCCATCGGCGTGCTGCTCGACCTGCAAGGGCCGAAGCTGCGGCTGGGCACCTTCGAAGGCGGACGCGCGCAGCTCGAAGCAGGCCGGCGCTTTCGCCTCGACATGGACACGAAGACGAGCGGCGACTACCGCCGCGCGCCGCTGCCGCACCCCGAGATCTTTGCGGCGCTGCAGGCCGGCACCGATCTCCTGCTGGACGACGGCAAGCTGCGCCTCCGCGTGGAGAGCCACGGCGCGGACTTCGCCGAGACCACCGTCATCGTCGGCGGGCCGATTTCCGACCGCAAGGGCGTGAACGTGCCGAGCGTGTTGCTGCCGATTTCGCCGCTCACCCCGAAGGACCGCGACGACCTGGACTTCGGCCTCTCGATGGGCGTCGACTGGGTCGCGCTCTCGTTCGTGCAAAGACCTGAAGACATCACCGAGGCACGCGAGATCATCGGCAAGCGCGCCTGGATCATGGCCAAGCTGGAGAAGCCCGCCGCCATCGAGCACCTGGACGGCATCGTCGCGCTGGCCGACGGCATCATGGTCGCGCGCGGCGACCTCGGCGTGGAGCTGCCGCCCGAGCAGGTGCCCGAACTGCAGCGCCGCATCGTGCGTGCCTGCCGCCAGCACGGCAAGCCCGTAGTGGTGGCCACGCAGATGCTCGAATCGATGATCGCGGCGCCCGTGCCCACGCGCGCCGAAGTGTCCGACGTGGCGACCGCGATCTACGACGGTGTCGATGCGGTGATGCTCTCGGCCGAATCGGCCTCGGGCAAGTACCCGCTCGAGGCGGTCGGCATGATGGACCGCATCGTCGCGCGCGTGGAGGCCGACCCTTCGTACCGCACCGGCATCGATGCCACGCACGATGCGGCGCTGTCGACCACGGCCGATGCCGTCTGCGCCTCGATGCGTCAGGTGGCCGCGCTGCTCGCGCCGGCCGCCACCGTCACCTACACCTCGTCGGGCTTCACGAGCCTGCGCGCTGCGCGCGAACGGCCCGCGGTGCCGATCCTGAGCCTCACGCCCGACGTGGCGGCGGCACGTCGCATGGCGATGGTCTGGGGCGTGCACGCGGCGCTCGTGGACGATGTGCACGACGTGGCCGAGATGATCGACTGCGCCTGCCGCACCGCGCAGGCCGAAGGGTTCGCGAAAGCGGGCGACGACGTGGTGGTGGTGGCGGGGTTGCCCTTCGGCTTGTCGGGCACGACGAACCTGTTGCACGTTGCACGTTGCACGAATTCCGGGCATCCCGGGTTGATGCCCGGTGGCTGACAAGGGCTCGCGCGCTACGATGGCCCTTCGATTGCCGCCCCACTTTCCCTCCCGATGAAGCATGCGACCCTGCGCCAGTTGAAGGTCTTCGAGGCGGTCGCGCGGCTCTTGAGTTTTTCGCGCGCGGCGGAGGAGCTTCACCTCACGCAGCCGGCCGTGTCCACTCAGGTCGCCAAGCTCGAGGAGCATGCCGGCAACGTGCTGTTCGAGCAGTTCGGCAAGAAGATTTTCTTGACGCCCGCGGGCGCGGAGTTGCTGCAGATCAGCCGCGCGATCATCCAGCAGTTCGAGGCGGCCGAGAACGCGATGATGCAGTTCAAGGGCGTCTCGGGCGGCAAGCTCAACGTGGGGGTCATCAGCGCGGGCGACTACTTCTTTCCGCGCCTGCTGGTCGAGTTCGCAAGCCGCCATCGCGGCGTGACGCTGAACTTCACCGTGCACAACCGCGAAGGCCTCTTGACCCATATCGCGGAGAACCTCACCGACCTCGCGATCATGGTCCGGCCGCCTACCGACCTGGACACCTCGAACCAGGCCTTTGCGCCGCACCCTTACGTGATCGTCGCGCCGCCGACGCATCCGCTGGTGGGCGTGGCGGGCATTCCCCTGAAGCGCCTGATGCGCGAGCCCTTCGTGGTGCGCGAGAAGGCATCGGACACCTGGCATTCGATGGAAGACGGCTTCGGGCGCGAGCTGGAGCACATCAACATCGCGATGGAGATCCGCAGCACCGAAACGATCAAGCAGGCGGTGATCGCGGGCATGGGCGTGAGCTTCGTCTCGGCTCACACCATCAGCCAGGAGCTGAAGGCCGGCAGCTTGTGCGTGCTCGACGTGGAAGGTTTTCCGCTGATGCTCAATTGGTACGTGGTGCATCGCCGCACCAAGCGCCTGCCGCCGGTGGCGCAAGCCTTCAAGGACTTTCTGCTGAGCGACGGCGCATCGCTGATCTCGCAGATCGTGCCGTTCAAACCTCTCAAGCCACTCGAATCACAGGCCTGAAAAAACAAAAGAGCGCATGAAGCGCTCTTTGTCTTTGGGGCGGTGCACGATCAGTTGGTCAGTGCGCTGCGGATGCTCTTGCGGTGTTGCACGAGTGCGGCGCGCGCGGCCTTGTACATGATCACGATGGGCATCGCGGCGACCAGGTCGCGCAGNNAAAGACTGAAGGGATTACCCGCAATTTTAGGGTTTACCCTAGACGATCGCAAACGCTCATTTCGCGTTTCTTGACCTAGGTCAATTTTTCTCCTGATGGATGCGGGGTGCAAGCGCGCACTGGGGCCTTTGTTCGGGCCTTCGTCCAGGGCAGGTGCACAGGCCACCGGGTACTCCCCTCCGCGAATGTCCCCCGCTTCGCTCCTCCTTGATTTCGCTGCGGGGAGCACCCGATGCCCTGCGCACTTGGGCACGCTGCTGGCATATCGCTGATCAACGACTGCTCTGAAAACGAGCACGCCGATGGGGTGCCTTGCGCAGCGAAATCAAGGAGGAGCCGAAGGCGGGGGACATTCGCTTCGCCGCGTACCCCGTCGGCGTGATCGCGCCCTGAATGTCCCACTTCAGTCCTCGAAGAAATTGACGGGCAACCCGGGCGTATCGACACGCGTAGAAATCACGGTGCCCGATGCCGGAAGCCGTTCAATCTCCGCAGCGGGCCGGCCCTTGCGGCCGCTGGTGACGAACAGCGTCTTCAAATCGTCGCCACCGAAGCACGGCATGGTCGGGCACTGAACAGGCACGGCCAACGACGCCACGATTTCACCGGACGGCGCGAAGCGCAGCAGCTGCGCGCCTTCGAACATCGCGACCCAGTAGTGGCCTTCTGCATCGACGGTCGCGCCATCGGGACGGCCTTCATAGCGAACGGACGAATCGGGTGTCCAGCCTTCGGGCTTGGCGTCGAACTGGTGGAACACGCGGGCGTGCGAGAGCGCGTTGGCTTCGGCGTCCCAGTCCCACGCGCAGACCACGTGCGCGGCGGTATCGGCCCAGTAGAGGGTGCGTGCATCGGGGGAGAACGCGAGGCCGTTGGCGGTGGTGGACTCGTTGGCCATCTGCGAAAGCGTGGGAGCGATGTCGGTGCCGGGGCGCGCGTCGAAGCAGTAGAGCGCGGCGCTGGCGCGATCTTTCGCCTCGTTGAGCGAACCACCCCAGAAGCGGCCGAGCGGATCGCACTTGCCGTCGTTGAAACGCATGGTGCGCACATCGTGCTCGACGCGCGCCATCGCGACCAGTTCGCCACCCCATTCGCGCGCGCGGTAGATGCCGTCGCGCAGCGCAATCACGAGGCCACCGCTTTTGGCCGGCGCCATGCAGCCAGGCTCGGTGGAAAGGGCCCATCGCTCGACCGTGGCGGATGGCGAGCCGATCTCGCCACGGGTTCGCAACACGGCGCGGCCCGGGATGTCGAGCCAGTAGAGGGCGCGTTCTTCAGGGTGCCAGAACGGCGATTCGCCGAGCTCGCAAAGGCTGTTGTCGAGGGAGGTCCACATGGTGAGGCGATTGTGCCCCTGGCGATGGCGGCGGCAGGCAAAAAAAAGCCCGCTGGCGCCGAAGCGCTCGCGGGCTGAACATCCAAAGGAGACCTCGCTTGAAAAACTCGTGACGAAGAATTGTTCTTGTGAAGAAAAAGGATGGTGGTCATCCGGCTGCGAAGCCCCGGAGGGCTCCGCAGGAGGGGATCAACGGTTGTAGGCAGTCTCGCCGTGCGAGGAGATGTCGAGGCCTTCGCGCTCTTCTTCTTCCGACACACGCAGACCGATGGTGAGGTCGGCGATCTTGTAGGCGATGAAGGAGACCACGCCCGACCAGACGATGGTCAGCAGCACGCCCTTGAGCTGGATCCAGACCTGGGCACCGATGCCGTTGGACACGACGCTGGCCGTGACCCAGTCGCCCACGAGGCCGGGGCCGCCGAGTGCCTGGGTGTTGAACACGCCGGTGAGCAGCGCGCCGACGATACCGCCGACACCGTGCACGCCGAACACGTCGAGCGAGTCGTCCGCGCCGAGCAGCTTCTTGAGACCGTTGACGCCCCAGAGGCAGGCGAAGCCGGCGATGAAGCCGATGACGATGGCGCCCATCAGGCCGACGTTGCCGGCGGCCGGGGTGATGGCCACGAGGCCTGCAACGGCGCCCGAAGCGGCACCCAGCATCGAGGCCTTGCCACGCATCAGCGCTTCACCGATGCACCATGCGAGCACGGCGGCGGCGGTGGCCGAGAAGGTGTTCATGAAGGCGAGCACGGCGCTGGTGCCGGCTTCCAGGGCCGAACCTGCGTTGAAGCCGAACCAGCCGACCCACAGCAGCGAGGCGCCGACCATGGTGAGCGTGAGCGAGTGCGGCGTGAAGGCTTCCTTGCCGTAGCCCACGCGCTTGCCGATCAGGAAGGCACCCACGAGGCCGGCGACGGCTGCGTTGATGTGCACCACGGTGCCGCCTGCGAAGTCGAGCGCGCCCCACTGCCAGATCAGGCCGGCCTTGGCGTTCTGTGCGTCCACCACGTTGGCGGCGGTGTAAGCGTCAGGGCCCATCCAGAACCAGACCATGTGAGCCAGCGGTGCATAGCTGAAGGTGAACCAGATCACCATGAACAGCAGCACGGCCGAGAACTTGGCGCGTTCGGCAAAGGCACCCACGATCAGGCAGCAGGTGATGCCGGCGAACGTGGCCTGGAAGGCGGCGAACAGCAGTTCGGGGATGTAGACGCCCTTGCTGAAGGTTGCGCCGGCTGCGAACACGCCGGTGGCCGGATCGAAGATCCCCTTCATGAAGAGCCGGTCGAATCCGCCGATGAAGGCATTGCCCTCGGTGAACGCGAGGCTGTAGCCGTAGATGAGCCACAGCACGACGATCAGCGAGAACGTGACCATCACCTGCATCAGCACCGACAGCATGTTCTTGCTGCGCACGAGGCCGCCGTAGAACAGCGCCAGGCCGGGGATGGTCATCATGATCACCAGCAGCGTGGACAGCATCATCCAGCTGGTGTCGCCCTTGTTGAAGGACGGCGCGGGTGCGGCAGCAGGTGCTGCTTCGGCCGCGGCGGGCGCCGCAGCAGCTGCTGCGGCAGGCGCTGCAGCTGCCGGAGCTGCCGCGGGTGCTGCGGCAGCGGGCGCGGATGCGGCAGGCGCTTCAGCAGGCGCTGCGGGTGTCTGTGCGAAGCCGGAGGTGCCGGCGGCGAGAACGCTCAGGCCGAGCGCAAGAGAGACAAGCAGTTTTTTCATAGTCGTTGTTCTTTAGTGCCAAACACGATCAGAGGGCTTCGCGGCCCGTTTCGCCGGTGCGGATGCGTACGACCTGCTCGAGGTTGTAGACAAAGATTTTTCCGTCGCCGATCTTGCCGGTGCGTGCGGCACCTTCGACGGCTTCGATCACGCGATCGACCAGGTCGTCGGAGACGGCCGCTTCGATCTTGACCTTGGGCAGGAAGTCGACCACGTACTCCGCGCCGCGGTAGAGCTCGGTGTGGCCCTTCTGGCGACCGAAGCCCTTCACCTCGGTGACGGTGATCCCCTGCACGCCGATCGCCGACAGTGCTTCACGCACTTCGTCGAGCTTGAACGGTTTGATGATGGCTGTGACCAGCTTCATGTGAACTTCTCCTTTGGATGGAAATGGAATGGTGCGGCAGCTTGGGCCGCACCTCGTTGTTCTTATTTAGAGCGTCTTCGTCAGCGTGAGGATGAAGCGCGCCTTGTTCGGCGAGTAGTACGTCGTGCCGAAGGTGCCGAAGTCGGGGATCTCCAGGCCCGGGTTCGCGACGACCTGGTAGTTCGCCTTCTTGTTGGCGCCCTGCACCGAGCCGGTGAGCGACAGGCCGTTGCCGAAGTCGTACGAGGCGCCGACGTTGTAGTCGACATAGCTCTTGTAGCCCAGGCTGCGGATGTCGCTGGACATGTTGGTGAAGCCGACCGCCGCCTTCAGCGTGACCTTGGGCACGATTTCCTTGCTGTACGCGAGGTTCAGGTAGCCGGTGTTGCGGCCCTTCAGGCCCGAGCCGGCCTTGTTGCCTGCGTAGCCGAAGTAGTCCTTCGACACGGTGTGCGAGTACTTGGCGGTGAACGAGCCGAAGGTTTCGTCGGCGTAGGTGGCGCCCAGGTAGAGCTCGGTGGTGTTGCCGGCGGAGTTGCCCGGGTAGATGTAGGTGAGGGCACCGACGTCCATGTCGACCGGGCCGGCCTTGAACTTGTAGCCGCCGTACAGGTCGGTCTCGATGCTATTGCCCTTGAGCCAGTTGACGCTCGAGTTCCAGTTGCCCACGTAGAAGCCGCTGTCGCCGAAGGCGTAGTCGAGGCCGCCCTGGATGGCGGGCTTCAGGCCGCGGGTCTTGGCGTAGTCGTTGCGGCCGATCATGTCCTGGTCCTGGCCGCGGAACTTGTAGTTCGTGGTCAGCGAGATGTTGCCGGTCAGCGAGGGAGCCGGGGCCGGCGCCGGATCTGCCGGAGCCGTCTGCGCCAGGGCGGCGCCCGATGCGGTCAATGCAGTGGCCAGAACGATCAGCGCCTGAACGGCGGAACGGTGCGTCATCGGGAAACTCCTCGCAAGTAAGTAAGTGTTGGGGACCTGAGACCCTCAAAGCAGGGAGCGTGCCAAAGTGCACGAATACCTTCATCCAGCAGGGAGCGAATGGCTGCCGATGAGCGCCAATTCGTTACAAGCGTTGTTTCGATCGGTTGCAGGCACCAGCGTGCCGCGCGGCCGTGGGGTCAACAAAAGATGGATGCACCATCTTGGGGAGAGAGAGAAAAATGAGTCTGTCTTTGGTGCAAAGCCGCGCTTTGCTTGGGCTGGAAGCGGCTGATGTCACGGTCGAGGTGCATCTGGCGAACGGTTTGCCCAGTTTCACGCTCGTGGGGCTGGCGGAAACCGAGGTGAAGGAGTCGCGCGACCGGGTGCGTTCGGCCATCCAGAACGCGGGGCTGGAGTTTCCGAACAACAAAAAGATCGTGGTCAGCCTCGCACCGGCCGACTTGCCCAAGGATTCCGGCCGCTTCGATCTGCCGATCGCGCTGGGCATCCTCGCCGCCAGCGGGCAGATCCAGGGCACGCGGCTGGCCGGGCACGAGTTCGCGGGCGAGCTGTCGCTGTCGGGCGAGTTGCGGCCGGTGCGCGGTGCGTTGGCCATGGCGCTGGCCCTGCACACGCGTGGCGTCGCGACGAAGCTGGTGCTGCCGATGGACAGCGCGCAAGAGGCCGCACTGGTGCCCGGCGGAGAGGTGTACGGCGCGAGGCACCTGCTCGACGTGGTGCGGCAGTTCCTGCCCGAGGACGACAAGGCCGCGGCACCCGAGCCCTCCGACGATGGCTGGGCGCGGATTTACGTCACACCGGGCGTCGCCGCATCGCAGTACGCGGACCTGGCCGAGGTCAAGGGCCATGTCGGTGCCAAGCGCGCACTCGAGATCGCCGCGGCCGGCGGCCACAGCCTCTTGATGGTGGGCGAGCCGGGTTCGGGCAAGTCGATGCTTGCGCAGCGCTTTGCGGGCCTGCTGCCGGCAATGAGCATCGACGAGGCGCTGGAGAGCGCCGCCGTCGCGAGCCTGGGCGGGCGCTTCGCGACGGAGCGGTGGATGTGCAGGCCGACTTCGGCGCCGCATCACACATCTTCCGCCGTGGCGCTGGTGGGCGGCGGCTCGCCGCCGCGGCCGGGCGAGATTTCAAGAGCGCACCACGGCGTGCTGTTCCTTGACGAATTTCCCGAGTTCGCGCGCTCCGCGTTGGAAGCGCTGCGCGAGCCGCTGGAGACCGGCACGATCACGATCGTCCGCGCTGCGCGTCGTGCCGAATTCCCCGCGCGTTTCCAGTTGGTCGCGGCAATGAACCCCTGCCCTTGCGGCTACCTCGGCTCGTCGCTGAAGTCTTGCCGCTGCACCCCTGACCAGGTCTCGCGCTACCAGGGCAAGCTCAGCGGGCCGCTGCTGGACCGCATCGACCTGCACATCGAAGTGCCCGCCGTGTCGGCGGAGCAACTGCTCAATTCACCTCCGGGCGAATCGACCGAGAGCATCCGCAGCCGCGTGGTGGCGGCACGCGAACGCGCGATGCAGCGCCAAGGCCACGCCAACCAGAACCTGCAGGGCAGTGCGATCGACAAGCATGCAGAGCTGGACGCCACGGCGCTCAAGTTCATCTACAACGCGGCCGCCAAGCTGGGCTGGTCGGCGCGCAGCACGCACCGGGCGCTGAAGGTGGCGCGCACGATTGCGGACCTGGCGTCGTCGGAGACGGTGCAGGTCGTGCATGTGGCGGAGGCGGTGCAGTACCGCAGGGGGTTGCATGGCGTGGCGTGAGGCACGCCGCGCCGACGACCGGGGCTACAACAAGCCGCGCGCGCCCAGGTTGCGCATCAGCGCACTCAGTCCGAAAGTCCAGCGCGGCGCCTGATCCGAATGCACGACGCGATTGAACAACGCGCCCAGTTCCGGCGCACCGACGCGCACGTGGTCGCCCACAACGTGGGTGAATCCCTGCCCAGGCCCATGCCGATCCTGCGTCGGCGCGAACATGGTGCCGAGAAACAGCATGAAGCCGTCCGGGTAGTCATGGTGAATGCCAACAGCCTGCGACACGATGTCCAGCGGATCGCGGCTGATCTTCGTGAGCGAGCTCGAGCCTTCGAGGACAAAGCCCTCGGGTCCCTTTACCTCCAGCGCCACGGTGATCCGCCGCACGTCGGCGATGCCGAAGTGCTCGTCGAACAGGCGGATGAACGGACCGATCGCGCACGAGGCGTTGTTGTCCTTTGCCTTGCCGAGCAGCAGCGCGCTGCGGCCTTCGAAGTCGCGCAAATTGACGTCGTTGCCGAGCGCGGCGCCCAGCGTCTCGCCGCGGCTGTTGATCGCCAGCACGACCTCGGGCTCGGGGTTGTTCCAGACCGACCCCGAGTGGATGCCCACGTCGGCGCCGGTGCCCACGGCGGCGAGCACGGGGGCCTTGGTGAAGATCTCGGCATCGGGGCCGATGCCCACTTCGAGGTACTGCGACCACACGCCCTGCGCGATCAGCACCTCCTTGACCCGCGCGGCCTCGGGCGAGCCGGGCACGATGTCGGCGAGGTTGTCGCCGAGCACCTTGCCGATGGCCGCGCGCGTGGCCTCGGCTTTCGACGCATCGCCGCGGGCCTGCTCCTCGATCACGCGTTCGAGCAGGCTCGCCACGAAGGTGACGCCGCTCGCCTTGATGACCTGCAGGTCGCAGGGCGCGAGCAACCAGGGCCTGGCGTTGTCGCGCGCGGTCTCGTCGCTGTTGGCGAGCACGGCATCGAGCGCGGCGATGCGCGGCGCCTTGCCGCTCTTGAGCGCTTCGCGCACGGCGGCGGACGGCGAGCCCTTGGCTTCGAGCAGGTCGCTCATGGTCGGCGCGAGCTTCGACAGATCGTGCAGGCCGCCTTCGTGCACGGCCACCAGCACCGGGCCCACATCGGGTTGCCAGATGCGGCCGACCAGGGTGGCGCGGTCGGCGTCGGTGGGAAGGCTGGTCGCGGGCGAGAGGTTCAGGGCCATGGTGCTGTGTGTCTCCGTTGATGGTGTTCGGTGCTGCAGCGCGCGAACGACGAGGCCGGTGCGCGACGCCGCATCGTAGCGTCGGCGGTGCGTCCGCGGGCGCACCGGGACACTGGATTCAGTGCCCCGCGCCGTGCGCCTTCGCGGCTCGTGCGCGCGCCACCTGCGCGGGCAGGTCGGTCCACGCCGACTCCTGTGGTGCGAAGCGCGCGCGCATGTAGCCGGCCAGCTCGGCGATCTGCCGGTCGTCGAGCGCCTCGCGGAAGGCCGGCATGAAGCCGATGTCGCGGTTCGCCGGCTCGCGCACGCCGTCGAGAATGGTGCGCAGCAGGTTGTCGGGGTGTGCGCTCGTGAGGCTGCTGCTGAGCGCGAGCGGCGTGTTCACGCCCAGCAGCGTGGGACCGTTGCCGTCGTGGTGGCACGAGGCGCAGGCGCTGTCGAACATGCGCTGCGCGGGGCCGAGCAACCGGCCTTGCGTGCGCGCCGCGTTG
>CXWL01124065.1_pt1 | contig 10749 bp, 5 predicted proteins | sample 590931 | NCBI WGS metagenome assembly CXWL01 (sample SAMEA3498368, study PRJEB10139) | groundwater metagenome | biome: water well; material: biofilm material | place: Germany | collected 2015-04-27 | reverse complement strand
CTTGTCGGCCTCGCGCGGAATTTCCCACTCCTGCCAGGCAGGAAGTTCCCCCTCGCCCCGCTTGCGGGGAGAGGGCTGGGGTGAGGGGCCGCCGCGCCCCAGCGCGGCGTTCAATTTCTCGCGCAGCGGCTCCAGCTTCGCCTGCCACTGCTCCCAGACGACATCAATTTCGGCATTTTTTGCAACGGAACTGAGCATGACATGTGGCACGCGCTCATAGACGAAGCCGTGGCGGATGTTTCCCTGCACAGGCTGTGAACTTGGTGCGGTGCGGGTGATTTCGGCTTCCTTGATCTGGCCTTCTCGGGAATCGGCCAGCAGGTAAAACGGATAGCGCGCGCCCATGATGCGGGCACGGGCCAGCGCCAGTGCCACGCGCGAGGTGTCAATCGTGATCCAGCGGCGACCCCATTGCTCGGCGACGAAGGCTGTGGTGCCGGAACCGCAGGTCGGGTCAAGCACGAGGTCGCCAGGGTCGGTAGTCATCAAGATGCAGCGTTGCACCACAAGAGGAAGGGTCTCGACGACGTAATTTTTTTCAAGCGAGGAGCCCGATATTACTGTATCCGTCCAAATGTGATGGAAGCTAGCAGCTACGAAATCCTTAAGCCGTCTTATGTAGCTCAAACTGTTCTTTGAGGCATTGAGGCGGCCTGCCTTGAGAAGCCTATCCATCCCTTGCTGATTGGTTTTCCAGCGCACTTTTTCGCTTGGTCGAATTTCACGACCATTTATCTTCACAGCGAACCATGAGGCCGCTCCCTCGCCTTTGTCTCGGCCTATGCTCTGTGATGTTATGTTGTCGAACCTGATGATGTCGGCGTCGGCGCGTTCTGCGGCTGCCACGACCGATAGAGGCTTGATAAGCCCATCGGCAGACCGCACCTTGTTGTATGCTTCAAATGCTCCTAATCCGATCTCTTTTGCATAAAATGGCTCGCGAAATTTCAACGCTTCCTTCTTTTTGCTATACCACAAAAGGTAGTCACAGACGTTGCCCAAGAAATCCGAAGTGCTACTACTTGTTTTCAGAAACGTGATCTGGTTAATGCAATTTTCTTCGCCAAATACCTCGTCCATCACCGCCCGGACACGGTGAACATTTTCATCGCCGATCTGCACGAAGATGGAGCCTGAATCGGTGAGCAGATCGCGGGCGACAGTCAGCCGGTCGCGCAAGTAAGTCAGGTAACTGTGGATACCATCACGCCAGGTGTCGCGGAAGGCTTTGACCTGCTCCGGCTCACGGGTGATGTGGTCGGCCTTGCCGTCTTTCACGTCGCGGCTGGTGGTGCTCCACTGGAAGTTGCTGTTGAATTTGATGCCGTAGGGCGGATCGAAGTAGATGCACTGCACCTTGCCGCGCAGCCCCTCGCGCTCGGCCAGGCTGGCCATGACCTGGAGCGAATCGCCGAGGATCATGCGGTTGGTCCAGTTCTGGTCGTGCTGGTAAAACTCGGTCTTATCCGCGCCCTTGGGGATGCCGTTGAAGTCGGCGAACAGGTTGAATTGTTCCCCCTCTCCCCGACCCTCTCCCTCAAGGGGCGAGGGGGAAAACCGCAGCAGGTCGTCGATCAGTGCCTTGGGGTGAACCTTTTCCTGAATGTAGAGCGGCGGGGCGTGGACAACGAGGTCGCTCCAGTCCTGCTCGTCCTTGCCGCGCCAGACAAGCTGAGGGTCGAGATCGGTGTTGCGCGGGTAGCGAATCTGCTTGATGGCCTGCTGTTCTTTTTCCAGCACGGATTGAAACTCCGCCGTCGGGATGTTCTTGCGCGTGGCCTCGTCGTGGGTGAGGGATTCGACGGATTTAAGCGTGGGTGGTTTCTTGGCCATAATTACTTTTTCCCTGTCGCCGCTTGTGTAGCGGCGGTCTCGATCATTTTATTGAACTCGCTTTCGACCTTGGCCTTGAAGTCGGACTCGATCTGATACACCTCGGTGAACTCGGCAAACGCCCAGCGGCCATAAGTGCCGAGATGGTTCACGCCGGGAACCCAGTAGGTGTCCATCGTGGATTTTTTCTCTACCGCGTCTTCGCGCCGATAGCCCTTGATCTCGACCACCAGATGCAGCAGGTCATCGTCGCCGTGGCCGTCATCCACCAGCACGATGAAGTCGGGCAGATATTTGCGCATCTCGGAGGCGTAGCGATACGGCACTTCAAGACCGAGGCCGTGATTTTTCACATAGGCTCGCACCTTGGGATGCGCTTCCGCGACGCGGCAGAATTCGCCCTCCCAGTCGCTGTCAAGAACCACCCAGTTGATGTGGCACGATTTGGAACTGGTTTGCCAGCGGTCGGTTTTCGACGTATTGAAGCGGACGTGCTTGGTTGAGCCGGTGGGGTTGTAGGCATCGAGCAGCGCCTTGATTGGCCTCTCTTCCAAGAACTGCCGGGTGATCGCGGCGGTGATCTTGTTGCACGCCATGTCGGCCAGCGCCTGATACATGAGCAGCGCGGGATAGGTGCCACCCTTGCACACAAGGCAGGTATCGAGCCATTGCTTGGTGATGCGTTTGAGCTGGCCGAAGAGGTGGAGCTTCGGCTCCTCGCCGGGGTCGCGCCATTTGGTGTAGAGCAGGCGCTGGGTCAGGTTGAACAACACGGTGGAGGGGCGGACATCGCCCAAGTGTTCCACGTTGAAATCTTCCGGCTTGCCGATCAACCCGGCATTGACGGTGGTGGTCGGCCCGACCAGACTCGGGTTGAGTTCCAGAATAGACTCGGCGTTGAAGTCGGCGGCGAGCCGTTCCTCCGGCAACTCGACACGATAGCCCTCAACGCGGGGAAAGCGGATTTCCAGCGCATCACGCTCCGGGCGCACGGCCTTGACCTGCACCGTCTCGCGCGGCGGCTGGGGCGGCGCAATGACCGGCTTGGCGGTGAAATCGAAGGGTATGCCGAAAACGTCGGCGTATTCGACGTTGAAAAGCCCTTCCTCATTCAACTCGTAGGACTGGCGGCGCAGCGCGCGACCGATCACCTGCTCGCACAGGAGCTGGGTGCCGAAGGCGCGTATGCCGAGGACGTGGGTGACGGTGTTGGCATCCCAGCCCTCGGTGAGCATCGACACGGAGACGACGCAACGGATGGAGCCGCCAAGCTGCCCATGCTTGCCGACGGTGTTCATGACTTCGCGCAGCAGTTCCTGATCGGTGATGTTGTCGCCAGCACGGGCATCACGGGCGCGCTCCACAATCTCGCGGCGGAAGCGTTCGATTTCGTCCGCTGCCATGCCGCGAAAATTGTCGTCTAGCGCATCCCCGGCTTCGAGTTGTTCGCTGTCGATGAGGAGTGTATTCGGGCGTGGCAGCGGGTTGCCGGTAACTTCGTCGAAGTTGCGGAACAGCGGCAAGCGCCCATTCTCAAGCGTGGTGGTGCCGTCATCTTTCTTGCGCTGGAAGCCGGAGATAAAGTCGTAAACCAGCTTGGAGATGGCGGTGTTCTGGCAGACGATGATGAAACAGGGCGGCACCTTGATGCCCGCTTCATCCCAAAGTTTGAAGGTCTTTTCGTAATGGCCATAGAGTGCTTGCAGCGCCGTTTGCAAAAGAGTCGGCAGGTTAAGCGGATCGAGTTCACCTGCTACGGTACGCCCCCCTCTCGGCAGTCTGGGTTGAGCGTCCTTGAGGTTTTCCCAAAGGTCGCGGAACGTAGGCATTTCAGTATGCCCCGGTGTGTTCTGCGCCACAGGAACGCGCGGGAGTTTGACGATGCCGCACTCGATGGCATCCATCAGCGAAAAGTCGCTCATCGTCCACGGGAACAACGTACCTTCGGCATAGCCCGAACCACTGAGGAAGAACGGCGTGGCGGACAAGTCCATGACGCGAGCAACACCCAGTTTGCGGTTCACGGCTTCGAGGCCGGTGATCCACAGCCGCGCGGCTTCGCTGTTTTTCTCGGCTTCTTTTTTTTCGTCGCCTTTCAGTGCTTCCTCTTCGTCGGCGTCTTGCGGTTTTTCGCGATAGCAGTGATGCGCCTCGTCGTTGATGACGAGGATGTTCTTCATGCCCATCAAGTCGGGCATCACGCGCTGGAGCATCTGGCCTTCGGTTTCGAGCGTCTTGGGTTCTTCGCCGGTGCGACCCTGGAGCAACTGCCGACCGCCCTTGGACAGATCAATGCGTTCGCGCATCTTGAAGGCGTGGTAGTTGGTGATGACGATCTTGGCGCGATTTACGTCGTCGAGCATGTCGCCCGGCACCAGCTCGCGGTCTTTGTAATAGCTGTTGGGGTCGTTGGGCTGCAAGACGCGCAGACGATCCTTGATGGTCAGGCCGGGCGCACAGATCAGAAAGCCGCGTGTGAAATGCTTGCTCGCCGGTCGACGCACCGCGTTGATGGTCTGCCATGCAATGAGCATGGCCATCACTGTAGTCTTGCCCGCGCCGGTGGCAAGCTTCAGCGCCAGGCGCATCAACTCGGGATTGGCATCCTTGTTCGCCAATGCGAGATGATCGAGAACGCGCTTGCCGTGCTTGGATTGGGGTGCAACCTCGGTCAGCCAGATCGCGGTTTCCACCGCCTCCACCTGACAAAAGAACGGGCGAATAGAATTGAACTTGTGATGGCGCCAGTGCTGCAATAGACGGGCGGTCTCCGGCGTAACCTGCCACTGATTGGGATTGGGCAGGGAACGCCAGGAATCCACATGGCCGCGCACTTCGTTGATGATCGAAGTGGGGTCGTACTGCTGCTCCTTCGTCGAAAGCCCCGCGCCGTCATCGAAAACGAAACCTTCCTGCTTGGCAACACCCTTGCGCTTCTTGGGCTTCGGGATCGGGGTGATGAACTTCGCGGGACGGCGGGTTTCGAGAGTGTTTTGCGTGGGCTGCCCATCCTCATCCAGCTCCCAATGTCGCGTCGGGCATTCGTAGGGCGAGTTCAGAATCGGGTGGTCGAAAAATGGGTTGGTCATGGTCAGTAGCCTGTGCATCTGAGGTGTTGTCAAGAATTACCGCTATTGTGTGTTACGTTTGACTTCCTTACTCGCGGTAAGCTGACATTCGCTACCGCCTGAATTCGACTATCTGCGACCGTCCGCTAAGGCCGACTTCCAGACCGTCTTCAGTTCGGCCTTATGTAGCGCTCCACATAAGGCCGAGGATGAGATGGTCGGGGGGCACAGCTTAAACTTCCGCACTGTGTCGGAAGTACGCAGTCGCGCTTAGTGAAGGCTGCCGCTCGAGAGAATTCCCGCGTCTATGATTGGTGATGATTACATACCGGCTGTTGGTCGGTATCGATGCCATCGACCGCATTGGCCGAGTTGAAAAGCCATCTCGACGGACTTAATTTACTCCGACGGACTTTATTTGTTCTGTTCAAGCTCCGGCTTGCCCGGCCCAAGGTCATTCAACAGTGACGGATTTGGCGAGGTTTCTGGGTTTATCCACATCCGTTCCCTTTTGCAATGCCACGTAATATGCCAGCAGTTGCAGCGGGATGGTATGCAGAATAGGGCTCAAATATCCGGCGTGTTCGGGCATTTGCATCAGGTGTACGCCGTCTTCCGAGCGGAAGCGCGTACCGGCGTCGGCGAACACATACAGCTCGCCGCCGCGCGCGCGCACTTCCTGCAGGTTGGACTTGAGCTTTTCCACCAGCGTATCGTTGGGCGCCACGGCAATCACCGGCATGTCTTTATCCACCAGCGCCAGCGGGCCGTGCTTCAATTCCCCGGCGGGATAGGCCTCGGCATGGATGTAGGAGATTTCCTTGAGCTTTAATGCGCCTTCCAAGGCTATCGGGTAATGCGGGCCGCGCCCGAGAAACAGGGCGTGCTGTTTGTCGGCAAAGCGTTCCGCCAGCTTCGCAATCTGCGGCTCCAGCTTCAGCACGGCCTGCACCGCGCTGGGCAAATGGCGCAAATCATGCAGGTGGCGCTGCTCGTTTTCCGCATTCAGCCTGCCGCGCTGCTTGGCCAGAATCAAGGTCAGCAGGAACAGGGCGGCCAATTGTGTGGTGAACGCCTTGGTGGAGGCCACGCCGATTTCCGGCCCCGCGCGTGTCAGCAGGCGCAGCCTGGATGACCTGACCAGCGCGCTTTCCGGCACGTTGCAGATGGCCAGGGTATGCACATGCCCTATCGCCTTGGCATGGTTGAGGGCGGCCAGGGTATCGGCGGTTTCGCCCGATTGCGAGATGGTCACGACCAGCGTTTTCGGGTTCGCCACGCTGACGCGGTAACGGTATTCGCTGGCGATTTCCACGTTGCACGGCATGCCCGCGATTTCTTCCAGCCAGTAGCGCGCCACCAGCCCGGCGTGGTGGCTGGTGCCGCAAGCGAGGATGAGAATACTTTCCACCTGCGCAAACGCGGCAGCAGCCTCGGCGCCGAAAATACCGGGCACCAGTGACTGGCTGTTGCACACCGCTTCCAGCGTGTTCGCCAGTGCCTGCGGCTGTTCGAAAATTTCCTTTTGCATGTAGTGGCGGTACTCGCCCAGCTCCACGCTTTCGTTGCTCAGCTCGCTGACATGCACCGGACGCTCCACCGCCTCGCCCCGCGCATTGAAAATGCGGTGGTCGCGCAGGCTGATTTCGGCCACATCGCCCTCTTCCAGATACACCACGTTTTTCGTGACCGGCAGCAACGCCGACATATCCGATGCGATGAAACGCTCCCCCTCGCCCACCCCCAGCAACAGCGGGCTGCCTTTGCGCGCACAAACCAGTTGATCGGGATTATCCGCCGCCACCACACCGATAGCGTAAGCACCCACCAACTCGGCAAGCGCGGACTGGGTTGCCACCAACAGGGAATTACCGCGCGCATAGTGGCTGTGGATGAGGTGCGCGATGACCTCGGTATCGGTGTCGGAAGTAAACACATAACCTTGCGCCATCAGCCTTGTGCGCAACGCTTCATAGTTTTCGATGATGCCATTGTGCGTCACCGCAATCAGGTCGCTGCTGACGTGCGGATGGGCGTTGCGCTCGCTGGGTACGCCGTGGGTGGCCCAGCGGGTATGCGCGATACCCAGGTGGCCGCTGGTGTTCGCGCTTTTTTCCGTTAGCTCCGCCACGCGCCCGGTGCTGCGCACACGCTCCAGCCGGCTGTTGTTGACCACCACCAGCCCGGCCGAGTCATAACCGCGATATTCCAGCCGCTGCAATCCTTGCAGCAGGATGGGAACAATATTGCGTTGCGCGATTGCGCCGACGATTCCGCACATTTTTAAATTCCAGTGAAGGTGGAAGGGGGGAGGGGGAAGGGAAAAAAGCGCACAGCCACAGTCGCCATTCCGGTGGCGGGTATGGTTTGTAGGCGCGAATTCATTCGCACGCTTGATGGATTGTGCGCGAATGAATTCGCACCTACAAATTCCCGGTTCACTTTTTACCTTTCGCTTGTTTGGTTGGCCGCTTCCATCCGGCAACCGTTACCTGCTTGCTGCGCGACAGGGTCAATTCCCCTTCCGGCGCATCGCGTGTGATGGTCGAACCCGCGCCTATGGTCGAACCCTTGCCCACCGTCACCGGCGCGACCAGTTGCGTGCCCGAGCCGATGAACACGTCATCTTCGATAACGGTGCGATGCTTGTTCGCGCCATCGTAATTGCAGGTGATGGTGCCGGCACCGATATTGACGCGGCTGCCCACCGTGCTGTCGCCGATGTAGCTCAGGTGGTTCGCCTTGCTGCCCTTGGCGATCTCGCTGTTTTTCACTTCGACGAAATTGCCGATATGCACGCCATCATGCAGCCGGGTTCCGGGGCGCAGGCGCGCGTAGGGGCCGATGCGGCAGTCAGCCCCCACTTCGCTGCTGTCTATGTGGCTATAGGGCGCGATGTCTGTGCCATCGGCAATGGTGGAGTTTTTGATGACGCTGTAAGCCCCCGCCCGCACGTTATTGCCCAGCCGCACTTCGCCTTCAAAGATGCAGCCGACATCTATCTCGACATCGCGCCCGCAATCCAGTTTGCCGCGCACATCCAGCCGCGCCGGATCGGCCAGCGTCACTCCCTGGGCCAGCAAACGCGATGCTTGAACCTGCTGCCAGGTGCGTTCCATCGCGGCCAGCTGCGCCTTGCTGTTGATGCCCTCGACTTCCCAATGATGCGCGGGTTGCACGGTATGCACCGCCATACCTTGCTGCACGGCCATGCCGACAATGTCGGTGAGGTAGTACTCACCCTGCGCGTTGTTGTTGCCCAGCCTCGCCAGCCACTCGCGCAACGCCCTGGTCGGCGCCAGCAGGATGCCCGTGTTCACTTCGGTAATCTCGCGCTGCACGGGCGTGGCGTCCTTCTCCTCGACGATGCACCGCACATCGCCTTGCGCATCGCGCACGATGCGACCGTAGCCGGCAGGGTTGCCCAGGTTCACCGTCAGCAATACCAGACCCTCGCCAGCCTGCTGCATCTGGTGCAAAGTGCTGCGCTGGATCAGCGGCACGTCGCCGTACAACACCAAAGTATGGCTGCCGTCGGCGAGGTGCGGCATCGCCTGCTGCACCGCATGGCCGGTGCCGAGCTGCGGTTCCTGCAACACAAAATCGGCCTGATATTGCGCCATCGCCTGCGGCACCATTTCCCCGCCGTGCCCATACACCACGCAGGTCTTGCCTGTGGCAAGCTGGGCGGCGGTATCCAGCACATGCTGCACCAGCGGCCTGCCCGCCAGAGCATGCAACACCTTGGGCTTTTCTGAATACATGCGCGTGCCTTTGCCGGCAGCGAGGATGACGATGTTCAACGGGGGCATGTTCGACCTTTTGAAAGACGGCGGATTATAACCTAGTGTCGCAAACCGGAAATAACGGGACAAATGAAACGGGTGAATTTTTTTGCCAGGCAAGGCGCAGACCCGCAGCCGTATGGGGTATAAACCCCTATGAGCCGCTTCACGTTCTTCGCTGACATTGCTGGTCAAGTATCGCTGGATGCAACGGGCAGCAATCGCATTACTGCGGCCACCGTAGCTATTCCAAGCGCAGAGATCGAGGCTTTACGGTCTCGCATCAACGGCTGGCCCAAGTGGCGTGACAGCACAGAGGAAGCGGCAGGGCTAGGCCCCGGTCGCTTCCAGACAGACGATGATGCCGGGCAGATTGACCAGCAGATTGACCAGCTTCTTCACCAGCCGGGCGCGGTCGGCGGGGGTGTTGGCAAACTTCTGCGGCTTGTAAGGTGTGCCGTTCTTGCGGATGGTGAGGATCAACTCCTCGGCGCCGACGTCGATTCCTGCGAAGAGTGACTTTTGTTCTTGAACAATTTTATTTGATTGAATGGTCATGATGTTTATCCGTGAGGTTAAAAAAGAAAGTAAACTGTTCGCTGGTTTCCCGACCCCGCACATGCGCCTACCTTCCTTGTGTATGCAGGCTCTTGGCCTCAGATACTCCACGGTATGGGCGAATAGGGCGGGAGGCCAATCTACGATCAGGCTCTGGTTAAAAACCAGTCCTCAGGTCGGGACGGCCTTCCCGGTGAAACGTAAAACTTTACTCGACCTCCTATACAGCATTTCATTAAATTCGATCATACAAGGTCGGGCTAAAGCCCGACGGATTATTTCCCGTTTGAAGTGGAGATGGAACAACAATGGTGCGAGGGACGCGCCTTTCAAAACTTGATTCGGGATGCCGTGGCGCGCGTGCAAGATAGTCCGGGTCAAATCTGGTTTCGGGCGGCGCTCAAAATCTCACCCCATTTCAACTGCATTGCATCCCGATTTTCTTTCGGACAAAAGCTGCTGTCTATATGGACGAGCATGTCGAGGTTATCTAGCGTCCATCCGATATGGTCTTTTGCGTCCATGTCCGAAAACAATCGGAATGGTGCGCTTTCCGATCCTGCGGCCGGGTATCTCGACCCCAGATAGGTTCTTGTCATCACTTGCGCGGATCGTTTTTCTACAGCGGAAAAATGATGCAGCCCCGCCTCTTCGATCATGGCGATGAGCTGGCTTAAATCATGGGTGCGGGCGAGAGGGAGGCCCGCTTTGAGCAGCAATGCCTTATTCATCATCTCGACGGATTGCTGGGCATTGATGCAACTTTGCAGCCATTTCCCCGCACGGAACAATTCGAGCGACGTGTCCAAATTGTCCATCGCCTGATCGGCGCATACCTTATAGCTCATAGCCTGGCTCCCCGTAAAACGGCCTTGCTGAATGCCGTGTTTTTCGCCAGGGATTCCGGGGTGAAATTCAACACATCTTTGGTGCGGGCGACCGAAGGGAAGTGTGTGCCATTAAAATCGCGGCCTTCTGAAATGCAGACTATATCCACATCCGACAACCCGTCCTACTCGTCCTCTGTCGCAAACGAACCGATCAAGTGACATTCGGTGTCTTTTGGAAGGTGCGCAACATCACGCCGCAAGCCTTCAATCAAGCGTGCTTTAATCTCATTTCGAACTTCAGGAATAGTTTTATTCATTTTGAATGACTACACCGCCCCGCGTTTTCTCGGCAGCCTCCCACATCCATTATACGGGTTCCCGTTTTACGCTATGCTTTGCTTGCGGGGCAAAATGACGGGGGTTGTTGGGCTGCCCGTTTAACCCCATGCTGTTCACTTAAAGGTAATTTCCGTTCGCCCTGAGATTCGAAGGGCTCTGGTTGCGGGCTGGTGGTTCGGCAGGCTCACCACGAACGGTTACGCGCGCAACCGCGAACTGGCAGATGCCGAGCTGCGCGACCTGGAACAGGCCGCCATGCAACACGCCGCAGGGAGCGCGGATAGCTGGCGTAGTACGGTATTTTCTGACCGGATTTCACAACGGGATTAAGATGTT
>CXWL01019650.1_pt1 | contig 10749 bp, 12 predicted proteins | sample 590931 | NCBI WGS metagenome assembly CXWL01 (sample SAMEA3498368, study PRJEB10139) | groundwater metagenome | biome: water well; material: biofilm material | place: Germany | collected 2015-04-27 | reverse complement strand
AACATCTGCCGCCATCGCCAAGCCACGATGTTGGAAGGTCGTGGCAACGCGCAGCACATCGTTTGCCCGATTCACCGTTGGACGTATCAAACCAACGGCGAACTGTTGGGCGCGCCGCATTTCCCCAATAACCCATGCTTGAATTTGGGCAAATCGCCGTTGCAAAATTGGAATGGCATGTTGTTTTCTGGTGAACGCGACATCGCAAAAGATTTGGCAAAAGTTGGCGTGATGCAAGATTTGGATTTCTCTGGCTACATGTTGGATCGCGTGGAAGTCGATGATTACGCCTTCAACTGGAAGACCTTCATCGAAGTGTATTTGGAAGATTATCACGTCGGTCCGTTCCATCCGGGCTTGGGAAATTTTGTCGATTGCGACGACCTCAAGTGGGAATTTGGCGAGCAATACAGTGTGCAAACCGTCGGTATCAAGAACGCGCTACGCAAAGCGGGCAGCGATGTCTATGGAAAATGGCAAGAACAAGTGCTGCGTTATCACGGTGGCAAGTTGCCCAAGTACGGCGCGATATGGCTGACTTACTATCCCAACATCATGGTCGAGTGGTATCCGGGTACGCTAGTCATCAGCACCATTATCTCGCGCGGCACAGAAGCCTGCACCAACATCGTCGAATTTTATTACCTTGAAGACATCGTATTATTCGAACGTGATTATGTCGAAGCCGAGCAAAAGGCTTACAACGAAACAGCTGTTGAGGACGACATCATTTGCCTGAAGATGCACCAAGGGCGCAAGTCGCTTTATCAGCGTGGCATCGATCAACAAGGCCCTTACCAATCACCCACCGAAGACGGTATGTTGCATTTTCATGAATATCTGCGGCGTAGTCTTGCGTCACATCTCTAGTCGTCATTACGACGCGATGTTTCTAAATCGTCATTCCCGTGCAAACGGGAATCCAGTAGTTTTGCCCAATCAGGCATTTGATTTTGTTCACGCCAAGCGTGAGCTGATTTCAATAGCTGGATTCCCGTTTGCACGGGAATGACGAACAACCACGGCTCACTCTGGATGCTCGTCGCCGGGATTTTATTCGGCTGCATGGGCGTATTCGTCAAACTCGGCGCACCGTATTTTTCGCACATTGAGTTAGTGTTCTACCGCTCATTTGTCGGTTTGCTGATGGTCTATCTCATCATGCGCCAACAGCGCGTTAGTGTCGCAACCCGTCATTGGCAATCCCATCTGTGGCGGGGTATTTCTGGCACAGTGGCACTCGTGCTGTTCTTCTATTGCATCACTGTTTTGCCTCTCGCCACTGCCGTCACCCTCAACTACACCGCACCGCTGTTCCTTACCGTGTTCACCATGGTTGTCTATAAGGATAAATTTCATCTGCCCATGACCACTGTCATCGCGCTGGGTTTCTGCGGTGTGGTGCTTTTGCTGCACCCGACATTGGAACGCGATCAGCTGCTACCCGGTCTGCTGGGACTCATCTCCGGTTTCCTTGCGGGCATCGCCTACCTCAACGTTAAGCAACTCGGCATCCTGAAAGAACCCGCCCCGCGCACGGTGTTTTACTTCAGCCTCACGGCCTCCCTTGGCAGTGGCGTGTGGATGTTATTCGATACCATTCATCCCATCACGTCACACGGCTTGCTCCTCCTGCTTGGCTTGGGCAGCACCGCCACCCTCGCACAAATCGCCATGACCCATGCACATCGCGTCGGCAACACACTGGTCGTCAGCAGTTTGGCATACAGCACCGTCGTATTTGCCAGCCTGTTTGGCATGTGGATATGGGATGAAGTGCTGCCGCTCTCCGGATGGCTGGGCATGGCACTCATCATCGCCAGCGGCGTGTTAAGCTTGCGCCTATCACCGAAGCATTAGAATAAAAAACCAGCTGTCCACGAAAGACACGAAAATCACGAAATGGGTCAGAAGACATTTCCACTAAAGTAGTAAATAACTCAATCACTACAATGGATTTTTTTGGTTTTATTGTTTCGTGCTTTTCGTGTCTTTCGTGGACAAGACTTTAGAGGAAAATAAAATGATCACCATCGAACAAACCGAAAACCTTGTCAACATCGCCGTCATGGGCGAATTCACCATCGCGGATTTCAAAACTTTTGAAGAACAATCGCTGTACAAACTCAAAACGCCAGGCACATTGAATCTGCTGTTTGATTTGCGTGCCATGGTTGGTTACACCATCGATGTCGCGTGGGAAGAAATTAAATTCTTTACCCGCGAACACAACCACGACTTCAGCAAAATCGCCGTCGTCACCGACGACCAGTGGATTACTTGGCAGGCATGGCTATCGCGGATGTTTGTTGATGCGGATATACAGGTGTTTACGGGTTATGAGGAAGCCAAGATGTGGGCTCAAAATTAAAAACAATTAGATTGCAGGGGGATTTTCATGGTGTTTTTATCTGAAAATTTAGGGTGTGCGAAATTCTCACACTCAATCAATACAATAGGCTACAGGATTCAATCCAGAATATACACCTTAAAGGTGCTTTTCTCGGCATTTTTTGGGGTGTCTACTTTACGTTAGATGCGCAAGGAGGCCATGTGGTAGATATCGTCACATTCAATCAGCTATCCGCCGATGAGCAGAGTGAGTTTCGGCGGTTTTCGAAGCAATTCATCAAGGCAGTAAGATTGTCCGGGGTCTCTGATGGATTCGAATTCCAAGAACAATATGCCATCAAGCGTGATGGCGAGTACTACTTCTTGTCAAAAGGATCAGATGTCTTTGCCAACATAAAATCTCGTAGCCGTAGGGTTATTGAGACTCTTCTTTCGGAAGCAGTTCAGAATCATGGGCGGTAATTGCACATCTAACCCTTCGCTCAAGTTCGCTCCCTTTGGTCGCTGGGACGCGCCTTCGGCGCGCCCCTTAGCTGCACGTTAGAGCTTATGTCACTAACAAAGTTACGAATTCTAAATTGGGCAATGGTCATCCCGGGAATCATCGTGCCGTTTATCCCCCCCATGTACCACAGGGGTTTATTTGACGGTATCTCATACATGATGATGGATGGGAATACATTCATGCGGGCTGTACTAATCTTGTTATTGATGGCAGCCCCCTACCTATTGATTGCATTATTACAACACGCAGAGTGCAGTGTTCGGGGAACGAGACACCTGTTGTTATTAAACATTGGAATCGCCACGATTCAACTAATTGTTTATTTCGAATTCTATGACACCTTCGTAATGGGACTATTTGTTTGGGCGTTTCCAGTTTTAACACTTCCGGCAATCCTTATCGTGACCGTGATCGCAAGCAAGCAAAATAATGAGCTCTAACCCTACGCTCAAGCGGGACTGCGCAAAAGCGCGCAGCCCCTTAGCTACACGTTGGGCAACGCGAAAGATTGGATCAAAGCAACCTTCGAGGGCGATAACGCATGAAAGCAATTGTTTATGAAAGATATGGTTCACCCGACGTTCTTCAATTGAAGGAGGTCGAAAAGCCCACGCCCAAGAACAATGAAGTCCTGATAAAAACACATGCGACAACAGTAACATCTGCGGACTGGAGAGTGCGAAGTCTCAATGTGCCTGTCGGCTTCGGGCTCATCGTGCGTTTGGTATTTGGAGTTTCACGACCAAAGCAACCCATACTAGGGTCGGAGTTGGCCGGGGTAATTGAATCGGTCGGCAAAGCCGTAAGCAAATTCAAAGTCGGTGACCCCGTTTTTGCGTTCAGCGATGCCTCCATGGGGTGTCATGCGGAGTACAAATGCATGCCTGAAGACGGGGCGGTGGCATTAAAACCGCCCAGTCTGGCTTTTGAAGAAGCCGCAGCACTGTCTTTCGGTGGAACAACGGCGTTGGATTTCCTCAGAAGAGGAAAACTTAAGAGCGGGGAAAGAGTGCTCGTCAATGGTGCTTCCGGAGCGGTTGGCACAGCGGCGGTGCAGCTTGCCAAGCATTTCGGGGCAATTGTCACCGGGGTGTGCAGTACCGCCAACGTGGAGCTAGTGAAATCTCTGGGTGCTAGTCGTGTTATCGACTACACTCAAGAAGACTTCACGCAGAATGGCGAAACCTATGATGTCATTGTCGATACCGTTGGCACGGCTTCGTTCTCCCGTAGCAAAGCTTCGTTGAAAGAAGGAGGACGCCTTCTTATGGTTTTAGCTGGGCTGCCAGACATGCTTCAGATTCCATGGGTGTCGATGACGAGCAGCAAGAAAGTCATCGCTGGGCCAGCGGTCGGGTGCGCGGAAGATTTGCGTTTTCTCGCGGGGCTGGCTGCGGCGGGAGAATTCAAACCGGTCATTGATCGGTGCTATCCGTTCGAGCAGATCACCGAGGCTCACCGCTACGTCGACACCAGGCGCAAGAAGGGAAATGTCGTCATAACTCTGGAGCATGACGATTGGGATACCTCAGGGACGTACCACGGAAAATTTTCGGCACGCATGAACTGAAAAAATTTCACCAATCAACCACTCAGAAAATAATCTCGCTCCATGGGGCTAAAGGGGGCTCGAATTTTTTTCTAGTATGAAACAACCCTACATATCTCCGATGTTGTGCCCCCCCCAGCAACTTTTGCTCTAGCCCGCGTAGGTGGGGTTAAGTGCAACTATACCCAACAAGCATGAGTAGCTTTGCATAGCCATCTGACTAAGACCAGGCTAAAGGGGCCAAATTGTTTTTCTGGCATGAAACATCCCGCATATCTCCGATGTTGCCACTCGGCAACTTTTGTTCCAGGATGCCTTACATTTATCTTACATGGGGTGAAAAAACATGGAAACCACCAAACTATCCAGCAATGGGCAAGTGATTTTACCAGCCGCTATACGTTCGGCTAAACAGTGAAAAGCGGGGCTTGAGTTTTCTGTTGAAACCACTAGCGACGGTGTGTTGCTGCGTCCTTTCAAGGCATTCTCCGCTACGTCTCTCAGCGAGGTTGTCGGTTGCACAGGTTATGTCGGCAAGCCACACAGCGTAGTCGGCATGGATAAAGCTATCACCACAGAAACCAAAGCACGTCATGCACGCGGTTGATACCAATGTGCTGATGAGGTTTGCTCGCCAATGACGATGCCGAGCAATCCAAGCGCGCCGCAGCACTGTTCAAAAAAGAAATGATTTTTCCCAAAACCGTATTACTCAAAACCGAACGGGTGCTGCGCCGCTTGTATCACCTTGATCGGATTGTCGTAGTCAATGCATTTCGTAAATTGAGTGGCTTGCCCAACGTGGAGATTGAACAGCCCTTGGTAATCGTTCAGGCATTGCAGTGGTGTGAGGGCGGCATGGATTTCGCCGATGCCTTACATCTTGCATCTTGCATCTAGCCAAAGTGCCAGTAAATTTGCCACCTTTGACGAGAAGATGAAAAAATCCGTTCGCGCTGGAAGCAAGCCCGCTGTGAAATTGTTATAAGAGTTTCAGCCACCCAAAACAAAAAACCCGCTTTCGCGGGTTTTTCTTTGCACAACAATTCCAGCCAGACTTACTTCAGCTTGGTTTCTTTGTACATTACATGCTTGCGTACTTTAGGATCGTATTTTTTCATTTCGATCTTTTCTGGTGTGGTGCGTTTGTTTTTGGTCGTGGTGTAAAAATGACCAGTGCCTGCACTGGATTCGAGTTTGATTTTTTCGCGCATTTTTTATAATCCTTAAACGTTCACGCCATTGGCGCGAATTTCTAGCAGAACTGCGTCGATACCATTTTTGTCGATGGTGCGCAGTGCGGCATTAGACAAGCGCAAGCTCACCCAACGATTTTCAGTTTCAACCCAGAAGCGGCGACGTTGCAGATTCGGCAAAAAACGACGCTTGGTTTTGTTATTCGCGTGGGAAATGTTGTTCCCGCTCATCGGGCCTTTACCCGTTACTTGACATACACGTGCCATGGTTCTACCCCAACCGATTTCAAAAGAGCGCGGATGATACCGAAGGAATCGGGTTTGTTCAACCTGAATTTGGATTGGATTGCAAAAATTCCCTCTATGTCCCGCTCTGTAACGATTTAACCCAATTGAAATACTTTCCAATTAGCGTGTTGCCTAACCCTCATACCCAATGCACACCCAAAATTTACAGCCCCTTAATAAAGTTCCGCTATCATAGCCACAACACTCATCTCTCAAAAATTGAACCGTGCAACACCAACCCCTCCTCGCCGCCCTTGATCTGGGTTCCAACAGCTTCCGTTTGCAAATTGCGCGCGTTGAAAACGACCAGCTTTATATGTTGGATGGATTGCGTGAGCCAGTCCGCCTTGCTGCCGGATTAAGCGAGGATGAGATTCTCGACAAGGCCTCGNNGCGGGGTTTACCCCCGGAGGCAGTCCGTGCCGTGGGTACAAACTCTTTGCGCGTGGCCAAAAATGCCCCCGAATTTTTGCAGCAGGCCGAAGCCGCACTGGGGTTTCCCATCGATGTGATTGCGGGACGTGAAGAAGCACGCCTGATTTACTTGGGGGTTGCGCACGGGCTGCCACCCTCCGGTGCGAATCGTTTGGTGATGGATATTGGCGGTGGGTCGACAGAATTTATCATTGGCAACGGCTTGCATGCGGCCAAGCTGGAAAGCCTGTACATGGGTTGCGTGAGTTATAGCTCGCGATTTTTTCCCGGCGGAAAAATTAGCCACTCCAATCTCAAGCAAGCCGAGCTTGCCGCGCTGAATGAACTGCAAACCATCTCCAGCGAATTCTCCAAAGAACATTGGCACAACGCTCTGGGATCGTCTGGCACAGCCAAAGCCATCTGCGAGGTCTTGGAATTGAACGGCTTTAGCCAGCGCGGCATTACCAAAGAGGGGCTGGGGAAATTGCGCACCCACTTGCTGAAGGCGGGAGAGGTCACCCGCCTTAGTTTGCAAGGATTGCGGGCGGATCGTTTGCCCGTTTTGCCCGGCGGGTTCGCCATTATGTACGCGGCGTTTTGTGAATTGGGCATCGAGCAAATGCAGCCCGCTTTGGGGGCATTGCGCGAAGGCGTGTTGTACGACTTGCTGGGGCGTTTCCACCATCACGATATGCGCGATGTGACGGTTGCCCAATTTATGCGCCGTTACCATGTCGATGTCCGGCAAGCAGCGCAGGTGAGCCACCTTGCCGAGAAGTTGGCCAAGCAACTGCTGCCCAAGCAAACCGGCTTTGATTTTTTGCATAGCTTGAGGCACGCTGCTCAGCTGCATGAAATAGGCATCAGTGTGGCGCATAGCGGCTACCACAAACATACGGCCTATATCCTGACCAATGCGGACATGCCGGGCTTTACCAGACAGGAGCAAAGCAAGCTCGGTTTAATTACCTTGGCACATCGCGGCAGATTGGAAAAAATGCGCGGACTGTTAAATACCCCGGAGCTACTGGTACAAGTGATGGCATTGCGTCTTGCCACACTGCTTTTTAGAAATCGCAAAGAAATCAAACTGCCTGCCATGCGGGTGCAGTTTAACAACAGCAAATTTCACTTCTCGTTCCCTGCCAACTGGTTTGTAAGAAACCCCTTAACCGACACTGCCTTGCAGGAAGAAGCCAAACAATGGAAAACTATCGGGGTGGTTTTACAGGTCTCAAAAGGCTTGAGCTAAAAACCTGTAAAGATTCTGTAACAATCACAACCTAGACTTGGGTATCAGTGGCGTGGAGCGTCTACACCTGTCGCTAACAACCCAATCCAAGGTAATTTACCTGTGAGCAAAAAATTTAACCCGCAGCACTTTATCAACCGCGAATTAGGGCAGCTGGAATTTAATCGGCGCGTACTGGCGCAAGCTGAGGATGTGCGTATCCCGCTATTGGAGCGGCTCAAATATCTGTGCATCGTGAGTAACAATCTGGACGAGTTCTTTGAGATTCGCGTGGCAAGCTTGAAAGAGCAGTTCAAGCTGAAGGGCGTGCCGCTTGGGCCGGATGGAATGGATGCGCGGCAAACGTTGCAGTTGGTGCGCGAACAAGCACATGAACTCATCACCCACCAATATCAAGTACTCAACTCGACCATCCTGCCCGCGCTGGACGCGCAAGGTATCCGCTTCTTGAGGCGCACCCAATGGAACGACGCGCAACGGGCTTGGGTGCGCGAGTTTTTCTTCGATGAAGTGATGCCTGTGCTGACCCCGATTGGGTTAGATCCTTCGCATCCCTTTCCTCGCATCCTCAACAAGAGCTTGAACTTTGCGGTGGAGTTGCAGGGTAAGGATGCGTTCGGCAGAAGCTCCGCCAAAGCCATCGTGCAAGCCCCGCGTTTATTGCCGCGCACTATCCCATTGCCCGCAGAAATCAGCGGGTGCGAGCATGGCTTCGTGTTTCTCTCTTCGATCTTGCACGCCCATGTGGGCGAATTATTTGTTGGCATGACGGTGCTGAGTTGCCATCAGTTCCGCGTCACGCGCAACAGCGATTTGTTCGTTGATGATGAGGAAGTTAAAAACCTTCGCACCAGTTTGCAGGGTGAGTTACCGCACCGGCATTTTGGGGATGCCGTGCGCTTGGAAATTACCGACAATTGCGCGCCGCAAGTTGCCGAATACTTGCGGAAGCAATTTGATTTACACGAAGACGATTTATATCGCGTCGATGGGCCGGTCAATTTGGTGCGCCTGATGGATATTCCCGCGCAAGTTAGCCGTGACGATCTCAAGTTTCCCGCATACTCATCGGCTACTCCGCCCACCCTGCAAAAAAAGGGCGCGGATATGTTCAAGCTGTTACGCAAAAATGATGTGTTGTTGCATCACCCTTTCGAGTCATTTCAACCCGTCATTGATTTTATCCAACAAGCCTCAACTGACCCGCAAGTGGTGGCGATCAAGCAAACCGTGTATCGCACGGGTGTGGATTCTGCCTTGATGGAGGCCTTGATTGCAGCGGCGAGAGGGGGCAAAGAAGTTACCGTGATTGTTGAATTGCTGGCGCGTTTTGATGAAGAGGCAAACATCAACTGGGCAACCAAGTTAGAGGAAGTGGGCGCGCATGTGGTGTACGGTGTGGTGGGTCATAAAACCCATGCCAAGATGATTATGGTGGTGCGGCGTGAAGAAGGGAAATTGCGCCGTTATGTGCATCTTGGCACGGGGAATTATCATCCGCGCACCGCCCGACTGTATACTGACTTTGGTTTATTCACGAGCCAACCAGAAATATGTGCCGACGTGAACGAGGTGTTTGGGCAACTGACCAGCTTGGGTAAATCGGCAAAGTTGCAGCATCTATGGCAATCCCCATTCTCGTTGCATAGCCAGATTTTGCGGGCTATTCGCAATGAAACCAAACTGGCTCAATCTGGGAAAAAAGCGCACATTATCGCCAAAATGAACGCACTGTTAGAACCCGCCATTATCACGGCCTTGTACGAAGCCTCGCAGGCAGGGGTGAAGATTGATTTGATCGTGCGGGGTGTGTGCGCGTTACGTCCGGGTGTCGCCGGGCTGTCGGAAAACATCCGCGTGCGTTCGGTGATCGGGCGTTTCTTGGAACACACACGAATTTTCTATTTCCGCAACGACCTGGCGCATGACGTTTATCTTTCTAGTGCGGACTGGATGGACAGAAACTTCTTCCGCCGCATCGAAGTATGCTTCCCCTTGCTGGATAAAAAACTCAAGAAACGCGTATTGGACGAAGGGCTGAAAATTTATTTGCGCGATAATGTACAGGCTTGGGATATGTCATCCAGTGGACATTACCGTCGCAAGACAACCCGTCGTGCCGAACCGCACTGCGCCCAATCCGTGCTGTTGGAACAATTGGCAAACTAAAAACCGCCATCCAGCAGTCACGGGATGGCGGTTTCAGGCTGCTTATTTTTTATGGCGTAGATTTTTTTGGCCGCCCAGTTTTGATCTCGGCTAATTTCCCAATCGCAAGTTTTAGTTGTGCCACACTGAGTCCACTGAGTGCATGTAACCCGGCGCGCAATAGCTCGCTTTTCTTTACATGAAATCCCGCTTTAAGGCAGGCCTGCTTTAGCGTGGCAATTTGTTCGTAATCCGTTTTAGGCATGGTGAAGCTATCGCGCACAACTTTTACCTTGACCATAGTTTTAGGGGCTTCTTTTTTCGGCTTTTTTACCTTCTTGGTTTTTTTATCTGGGGTGGGAGTCGTTACCTTTACTGCAATGGGCTTGGCAGTGAGCGGCTTCACCGCAGTCACTTTGCGTTTTGTCGGAACAGCTTTTTTAGCAATCGTCTTGGCGGGAGCAGTGGTTGATTTGGTGGTCATGGCAATCTCCTTTTTGTATGTGGAGTAAACAGTATAAACAGTATATTCTTATAGTGGAACTGTAATAATTGATGCGGGAGGAAATGATGGAATTGATTCTATGGCGACATGCCGAAGCAGAGGATAGCTTCCCCGATATGGATCGTGCGCTAACCAAAAAAGGCCAGCAGCAGGCCCATGCAATGGCAACGTTCCTAAACAAGCACCTTCCGCCAGATGCCCGTATTCTTGTTAGTCCCGCGAAGCGTACCCAGCAAACGGCGCAATTGCTGGGACGTTCGTTTTTGACCGAGCCACACATCTCGCCCGGATGTTCTGCCCAAGACATCCTTCAGGCCACCAATTGGTCGAATGAAAACGGTTGTGTGCTGATTGTTGGGCATCAACCTGTACTCGGCGAAGTGGCGGGACTGTTGATGACCGGACAGCCGCAATACTGGAGTGTCAAAAAAGGGGCGGTGTGGTGGTTCAGTAGCAGGGAGCGGGATGGCGATGCGCAGACAATTTTGCGACTCAGTATTTCGCCAGAGTTTTTATAACTGAACTTGCGCCAATTCC
>CXWL01008222.1_pt1 | contig 10751 bp, 6 predicted proteins | sample 590931 | NCBI WGS metagenome assembly CXWL01 (sample SAMEA3498368, study PRJEB10139) | groundwater metagenome | biome: water well; material: biofilm material | place: Germany | collected 2015-04-27 | reverse complement strand
ACCAGCATCCTGTGGCGCATCGTCATTCCGCACGCGGCGCCAGGCATTGCGGCCGGCTGCATCGTGGTGTTCATGCTGACCTTGGGCAACTACCTCACCCCCACACTGTTGGGCGGCAAGAACTCGCTGTGGTTCACCGAGCAGATTTACACCCAGTTCATCACGCGCTTCAACTGGGAGCAGGGTGCAGCCTTTGGCTTCTTGTTGCTGGGCTTGAGCACCGCCATGGTGTGGGTTGGCCTGAAACTAAGTGGCCAGAGTTTTGGCGAGGTGATGCGCCGATGATTGCGTCGCTACCTCGCCCGACCTGGCTGCGCGTCAGCACGGTGGTGTACGGCTGCGCGTTCTTCACCTTCCTGTTCGTGCCGCTGCTGGTGGTGGCGGTGTTCGCTTTCAATGATGCGCCCTACCCCGCACCGCCGTGGCGCGGCTTCACGCTGGATTGGTTTCTGGGCCGCACTGGCGCGGCTGGCGCACGTGTCGGCCTGCTCGGTGACGGCGCGCTGCTAGCCAGCGTCTGGACCAGCGTGGTGGTGGCCACCTGGGTCACCGTGTTATCGGTGCTGGTCGGCACCGCCAACGCCTTCTTGCTGGAGCGCACACGTTTTGTCGGCAAACAGGCCCTGTCCATGTTGATGCTGGCGCCGCTGGTGATTCCCGGCGTGATTCTCGGCATCTCCATCCTGGCGCTGGCCAGCCGGGTGGCCAATCTGGCCGACGACCTGTGGGGCCTGGAGTTGGACTTTCTGCGCCCTGGTTTGCCGCTGGTGGTGCTGGGCCAGTTCTCCTACATCGTGTCGATTGCCACCCTCACCATTTCGGCGCGACTCAAGCGCTTTGACATCGCGCTGGAGGAAGCAGCCTACAACCTGGGCGCCTCGCGCGCTGCGGTCTTCTGGACCATCACCCTGCCCTACCTGCAACCGGCATTGATAGGCGCGGCGGTGATCTCGTTCCTGATGTCCTTCGAGAACTTCAACACCACGCTGATGCTGGTCGGCTCCGACTCGCCACTGACAGTGATGATGTACGGCCGCATGCGCGAAGGCGCTTCGCCGGTGCTCAACGCCGTCAGCCTGGTGTTGATGGTCTTGTCGGCCCTGCTGGCGCTGACGCTGACACGCAAACCGCAGCGCAACCCTGCGGCCCCTTGACGCCAGCGCCGACGCGATGGGCGGCGCCGATAGAGCTGGCCACACCGCATGCGCGAAGGCGAATCCGGCCTGCATGCCACTCGTATACTGGGGCTCGCTGGTGGAGGATGCAGTGATGTGCAGTGATCAAAGGAGGCATGGCTATGCAAGTTGAATCAACGAGATGGATGCGCCGCCGCGCTGGGTTGGCCGCGCTATTGGCGGGGGCCTTGTGGGTGGCTTCCTGCGGCACCACCGACAACGCACCCGCCACCAGTGCGACTGCGCCTTCGCAAGCCAAGGTGGCCCCCAACTTTGCGCCAGCGCCGGCGCCGATGGTGTCGATGCAAGCCGGCGCGGCGATGGCCCCGCGCTCCATGATCGCCCCCGCGCCGCCGATGATGCCGGCACCCTCGGTGCAGGAGACCGCGAAATACGAGCAGTTTGCCGACAACCCCTGGAAACGCGTGGCCGAGCACCCGGTCTCCACCTTCAGCGCCGATGTGGACACCGGCAGCTACGCCAACGTGCGCCGCTTCATCAACCGTGGCCGCTTGCCGCCTAAAGATGCGGTGCGGGTCGAGGAACTGGTCAACTACTTTGGCTACGACTACGCCGTTCCACCCGAGTCCCACCCGCACCCCTTTTCAGTCGACACGCGTCTGGTTCGATCACCCTGGCATGCAGAGCGCGGCATACTGCGCATCGCCATCAAGGGCAAGGACCTGGCCAAGGCCACCTTGCCCCCGGCCAATCTGGTTTTTTTGGTGGATGTATCGGGCTCCATGGGCCCGGCCGACCGCTTGCCGCTGGTGCGCTCGGCCTTGAAGCTGCTGGCCGCGCAACTGCGGCCAGTGGACCGTGTCAGCCTGGTGAGTTATGCCAACGGCACGCGCGTGGTGCTGGCGCCCACGCCGGGCGACCAGAAGGAGCGTATTGCCAACGCCATCGACTCCCTGGTCGCCAGTGGCGGCACCTATGGCGAGGCCGGCATCCGGTTGGCCTATGCGCAAGCGCGCGAGGCGCGCATCGCCGGCGGCATCAACCGCGTGCTGCTGGCCACCGATGGCGACCTCAACATCGGCGTTACCAATCCGCAGGAACTCAAGAACCTGGTGGAGACCGAGCGCAAGGCCGGCATCAGCCTGACCGCGTTGGGTGTTGGCGACAGCAATTACAACGAGGCCTTGATGAAGCGCCTGGCCGATGCCGGCGATGGCAGCTACCACTACCTCGATTCGCTGCAAGAAGCGCACAAGGTGCTGGTCAACGAGATGAGCTCCACGCTGGCGGTGATCGCGCAGGACGTGAAATTCCAAGTCGAGTTCAATCCGACCAACGTTGATGAATACCGCCTGATCGGTTACGAACTGCGCGCGCTGACGCGCGAGCAATTCAACGACGACAAGGTGGACGCCGGCGACGTGGGTGCCGGTCACACCGTCACCGCGCTGTACGAGGTGGTGCCCAAGGGTGCCAAGGGCAGTGTCGACCCCTTGCGTTACCCGAGCGAGGTGGCGACCAAGGCAGCAGGCACTGGCGCACCGGCCGGCTCGCGCGCTGCGGCGCACAAGGACGAGCTGGCCTGGGTGAAGTTGCGCTACAAGGAGCCGGGCCAAACAGAGAGCAAGCTGGTCGAGTTCCCAGTGCGCCAACCCGCGCGACTACCGAGCGTGGACAGTGCCGATAACGACCTCAAGTTCGCCCTGGCGGTGGCAGCCTGGGGCCAGTGGCTGCGCGGCAGCAGCNNCGTTATGGCCACCGGGCCGAGTTTCTGCGCCTGGTGGAGTTGTCGGCGGCGCTCAAGCGCTGAGGCGCGACGAGCCACCAGGTCCGTCATTGCGCAGCGCGGCAATCCATGGCTACCGATCACGACGATGGATCGCCGCGACCGCATCATCGGCACTGGAAGACAGTTGCAGCCCAGGGCATACGGCGCGCCGAGTCGCTGAACGGGTCGATTTTGGCGATCTCTGGCGCAGTGGGTGACTCACACTCACGCGTGTGTGTTTGATCACCGGGCCAACGACGCAGTTCTTTTCGGCCAGACTCTGTTATTGCGACAGAGCCCCAAGCGTGCACGCGGCGTAAGGCGCTTCAAACGACTTCCGACAGGCGCCCCTGATCCAGCCGCAACTGGCGGCCGCAGCGCGCCGCCAGGCTGGGGTCATGCGTGACCATGACGAAGGCCGTGCCATGGGTTTGCGCCAAGGTCAGCATCAGGTCGAACACGCCCTCGGCGCTGGCGCGGTCCAAGTTGCCGGTGGGCTCGTCCGCCAGCACACAAGCCGGTTGGGTCACCAGTGCGCGCGCAATCGCCACGCGCTGGCGCTCGCCGCCAGACAACTCCGCCGGCCGGTGCAACAAGCGCTCCGCCAAGCCCACGCTTGCCAGCATGTCGGCAGCGATGCGGGAACATTCGGCACGCGGCAAGCGCCGAATCCACAAGGGCATGGCCACGTTGTCGACGGCACTGAACTCGGGCAACAGGTGGTGAAACTGGTAGACAAAGCCCAAGTACTGGTTGCGAAGCCGGCCCTGCTCGGCGGCGCTTTGCTGCGCCAGATCACGGCCCAGCAACTCGACCGAACCGCCGGTGGGGGCATCGAGCCCGCCCATCAGGTGCAGCAGCGTGCTCTTGCCCGAGCCCGAGGCGCCCACGATCGCCAGCGTCTCGCCCCGGCGCACCAGCAGGTCCACACCCTGCAGCACCGTCACATCCAGCGGACCTTCGGTGAAGCGTTTGGTCAGGCCACGTACATGTAGAACTANNGTGGCCAGGAAGGCCAGCACCAGCGAGATCACGGCTATCGGCAAGATGTCGGCCTGCTGCGGCTCGCTGGGCATGCGGCTGATCAGGTAAATGTCGCGCGGCAGAAAGCTCGCACCCAGCGCCCGCTCCAGCGCCGGCACGATCACATCAATATTGAAAGCTACACCCAGGCCCAGCAGCAGACCCGCCAGCGTGCCAATCACCCCCACCATCGCGCCCTGCACCACGAAGATGCCCATGATGCTTCCCGGGCTGGCACCGAGCGTGCGCAGGATGGCAATGTCAGACTGCTTGTCGGTCACCGTCATCACCAGCGTGCTGACCAGGTTGAACGCCGCCACCGCCACGATCAAGGTCAGGATGATGAACATCATGCGTTTTTCCAGTTGCACGGCAGCAAACCAGGTGCGGTTCTGGCGCGTCCAGTCGCGCACAACCAGGTCGCCGGTCAAGCTGGTGACCAGCTCCGAGCCGACGGCGCGGGCGCGGTGCAGGTCCTTCAACTTCAAACGCACGCCGGTCGGGCCTTCCAGGCGGAACAGCCGCGCGGCGTCGTCCATGTGCAGCAACACCAAGGTCGAGTCGTATTCGTAGTGGCCCGAATCAAAGGTTCCCACCACCGTCATTTGTTTGAGACGCGGCACCACGCCGGCTGGCGTCACCTGTCCACTGGGCGCCATCAGCGTGACCTTGTCGCCCTCGCGCACGCCCAGGTTGCGCGCCAGCTCCACGCCCAGCACCACGCCAAACTCGCCGCTTACCAGACGCGCCAAACTGCTTTGCTTGGATGTATCCGCCAATTCCGTCACCTGCGGCTCGGCCACCGGATCGATGCCACGCACGATGGCGCCCTTCATGTCTTCCCCCCGGGCCAGCAAGGCCTGCGCCGCGACAAATGGCGCGGCACCCACCACTTCCGGGTTGGCGCGCGCCTGCTGCAAGGTCAGCGCCAGATCGGGCAGAGCGTTGCCGCCCGGCGTGATGATTTCAATGTGCGCGACGACGCTGAGCATGCGGGTACGCACCTCCTTCTGAAAACCGTTCATCACGCTCAGCACGATGATCAGTGCCGCCACGCCCAGTGAGATGCCCAGCATGGACACACCTGAAATGAAGGAAATAAAGCCGTTGCGCCGGGTGGCGCGACCAGCGCGCGTGTAGCGCCAACCAAGGATAAGCTCGAAAGGGATTTGCATGAGGTCCGATTGCGAAAAGCAAGGCGCATTGTGTCATCCCAAGACCAATCCCCGACAATTCCCCCATGCACCTGCTGATTCCCCATGCCTACGGCCACGACGATGAATGCCGCCAGGCCTTCGACCGGCTTGCGCTGCCCAACCTGCGCCAACTGCTGCGGCGCCTGCGGCCCGAGCCGGCTGACGAGGGGGACGAGTGGAGCTTGTCGCCGCCACACGAGCGCGTGCAGGCGCGCGCGCTGGGCCTGCCCTGCACCGACGGACTGATTCCGTGGGCCGCCTGGCACGCCTTGCACGAGCCGCGCCATCAACTGGCGGTGGCGGCGGATGGCGCAAACTGGGGCTACTTCTCACCTTGCCACTGGCAGGCTGGCCTGGACCGCCTGACCATGACCGGGCCACGTTTACCCGAGTTGAGCGAGGCCGAATCTCGCGCCTTGCTGCATACGCTGGCCGAGTTCACACAGGCTGACGGCATCACGCTGCACTATGACCGGCCCGACCGTTGGCTGGTGCAAGGCGAGTTGCTGCGTGACCTGCCCGCCGCCTCGCTGGACCGGGTGCTGGGCCAGAACCTCGCCCCCTGGGTCACGCGCCAGGGCGGCGGTGCACCTTGGCGGCAACTGCACAGTGAGCTGCAAATGTTGCTCTACGCCCACCCGGTCAACGACGAACGGGCGGCGCGCGGCTTGCCCACCCTCAACTCAGTGTGGTTGCACGGCACTGGCAGCTTGCCAGACGGCAGCGCGCATGTGGCGCCGTCCGACCCCACCTTGACCATCGCCGAGCCGTTGCGCGACAGCGCCGTGACACAAGACTGGTCGGCCTGGGGCCACGCCTGGCAAGCGTTGGACGCCAGCCTGTGCGCAGATTTGCTGGCACAGGCCAAGGGTGGCGCACCGACCCGCCTGACCCTGTGCGGACAACGCCGCGCCATCAGTTGGCAAAGCCAGCCGCCCAGCCTGACCCAGCGCATCAAGACCCTGTTTGGCGGCCCACCCAACCTGAGACCTTTGGAACAGTTATGAACATCATCCCCCGCCAAGCCCTGCCACGCGCCGCCTGGGCGCTGGAACAAGGTGGCGTGCACCCGCTGCTGGCCCAATTGTTTGCCGCGCGCGGCATTCAGAGCCACGACGAGTTGGACGACAGCCTGGCCAAGCTACTGCCCCCCAGCACCCTGAAAGGCGCCCAGCAAGCCGCTGTGCTGCTGGCCGACGCCATGGCCGCCAACCAGCGCCTGTGCGTGGTGGCTGACTACGACTGCGACGGCGCCACCGCCTGCGCCGTGGCCCTGCGTGGCCTGCGCCTGTTGGGCGCCAGGCAGGTCAGCTACATCGTGCCGGACCGGGTGGTGGACGGCTACGGCCTCACCGCCCCGATCGCGCAACGCGTCAAGGACAGCGGTGCCGACGTGTTGATCACGGTGGACAACGGCATTGCCAGCATCGAGGGCGTGGCGCGCGCGCGCGCGCTGGGACTGCGCGTGCTGGTCACCGACCACCACCTACCCGCCAGCGTCGACGGCCAGGTCGTGCTGCCCGACGCCGACGTGCTGGTCAACCCCAATCAACCCGGCTGCGACTTCGCCAGCAAGTCCATCGCCGGTGTGGGCGTGATGTTTTATGTGCTGCTGGCCTTGCGCGCCGAGCTGCGCGCGCGCGGGCACTTCGACCAGGCCAGCCAACCCAAGCTCGACGCCTTGCTGCCACTGGTGGCGCTGGGCACCGTGGCCGACGTGGTGAAACTCGACGCGAACAACCGCCGCCTCGTTGCGCAAGGTCTAAAACGCATCCGGAGCGGTTCCCTGCCTATCGGAGTAGCTAGACTTTTTGTAGCAGCCGGGCGCAACGCGAGTATTGCCACGACCTTTGACTTTGGTTTTGCACTGGGTCCACGCATCAACGCCGCCGGCCGCCTGGCCGACATGACGCTGGGCATCGAATGCCTGCTGACCGACGACGCGGCGCGTGGCGACGAACTGGCCAAGGCGCTCGATGCGATCAACCGCGAACGCCGCGTGATCGAGAGCGACATGCGCGAACAGGCGCTGGCCATTGCCGAGTCGCTGTTTGAAGAGGGTGCCGATGCGCCGCCGGCCATTTGTGTGTTCGACCCCGACTTTCATGAAGGGGTGGTCGGCATCGTGGCCTCGCGCATCAAGGACAAATTGCACCGCCCCAGCTTTGTGTTCGCCGCAAGCAGCGCGCCCGGCAAGGAGCATGAGTTGAAGGGCTCGGGGCGCTCGATTCCCGGCTTTCATCTACGTGACGCGCTCGACCTGGTAGCCAAGCGCCGCCCCGGCGTGCTGCTGCGTTTTGGCGGCCACGCCATGGCCGCTGGTTGCACCGTCGCCGAAGAGCACTTCGACACCTTCGAGGCCGCCTTGAGCCAGGTGGCGCGGGAATGGCTGGATGCCGCCACGCTGACGCGGCGCCTGGAGACCGACGGCCCGTTGAAGCCCGAGTACCGCCGCGTCGAACTGGTCGATGCGCTGCACAAGGAGGTCTGGGGTCAAGGTTTCCCGGCGCCCACTTTCAGCGAAGAGGTGGACGTGCTCTCACAACGCCTGGTCGGCGAGAAGCACCTGGCGCTCAAGCTCAAGCACCAGGGCCAGCCGGTCGACGCGATCTGGTTTGGCCACACCGAGCCGCTGTCAGCCAAAGTGGTGTTGGCTTTTCGGCTCGACGCCGACGAGTGGCAGGGCCAGCGCCGCGTGCGCTTTCTGATCGAGGCGGCGCAGGGCTGACAACGCGCGGCATTCGGGCCGATAATGGCCNNATCCGTCCGTCCAAGCGATGCTGCTCTGGCCCACTTCCGTCTGGATCGCGATCGCATTTGGCACCCTGGCCAGTGGGCTGATCCTGTGGGCATGCGGCGCTTGCGTTTGGCGCATTGGACGCGCCAGTCCGTCACTGCACCGCATTCTGGTGGTCGCGCTGGCGCCGCCCTTGTCGGTGGCGATCTGGCTGGCCATCTGGCTCACTTGCCAACTGCTGTTACCCCGGGCGCAGACCACGGACTCGGCCATCGAGCTGTCGCTCGCGCTGGCGCTGATCGGCAGCGTCATCACCACATCCATGCTGGGGCTGGCCCGCAATGGCCTGCGCTCGGTATCGTCGGAGGCCATCGCCTGCGGTGCCCTGCTGGTGATCGGCTTTGCCATGTGGCTGATGGCGGGCGGTGCCCAGTCGCTGGCGCAAGGAGATGGGCCGCAGCCGAGCCTGATTCTGCTCGGCGTGCTGATGCTGGTGGCCGCCGCCCTGGCCGGCGTGGCCACCTTGCGCCACGCGCTGTTGACCGCTACCTCACCGCGTCGGCGCGGCGCGTGGTTGCCCAGTATGCTGATCAGCCTGCTCATCAGTGTCGCCGGCGTGGCGATCATTGCCTCGACCCGGCCTGCTCAAAATGACCTGACGGCCACCCTGGCGGCCGTGGTCGGCGCCTGGCCCACCGTGGTGGCGATGCTGGCGCTGTTTGTCGGCATCTTCAGTACCCACCGCCTGATTGCCACGCTGGAGCGGCGCGCCCGCGACCTCAACCAGTCGCTGCAACTGGCCTCCGCCGCCACCGAGCGCGCCCGCTCCGAGGACGCCATCACCGGCCTGCCCAACCACCGCGGCCTGCGCCGCATCATCGAGCGCCAGATCAGCGTCAGCCAGACCAGCCAAGACCTGTTCTCGCTACTGCACCTGGGTATCGGCCAACTCAAGACCATCCGGGGTTCGCTCGGGCAAGGCACCGCCGACGCGCTCATGCGCGCCGTGCGTGACCGCCTGCAACGGGTTTTGCCGGCCGGCGACATGCTGGCGCGCACCGGTGATGACCACTTTGCCATTGTCTCGCCCGAGGCCAGTTCGGCCGACGGCGCGGTCAAGCTGGCCAGCGCCATTCTTCAATGCCTGGCCACCAGCGTATCGATCAAGGGCCACGATATCGCGGTGCATGGCAACATCGGCATCGCGCTGTTTCCCAACGACTCGCGCGAGGCCGAAACGCTACAGACCTATGCGGCGTTGGCCTGGTCTGCAGCGCGCCAGTCCGGCGCCGACGGTTACAAATTCTTCTCCAACCAGCTCAGCGAAGACATCCGCAGCAACTTCGACCGCATGGCGGCCTTGCGCCGCGCCATCAGCCAGCTCGAATTCACCGTGATGTACCAACCCCAATTCGCCTTGGCCACCGGCGCGTTGGTGGGTTGCGAGGCCCTACTGCGTTGGCCACAGGGTGATGGCAGCATGGTCCCCCCGGTTGAGTTCATTCCCATGGCCGAACGCAGCGGCCTGATCATTCCACTGGGCCACTTCGTGCTGGCCGAGAGTTGCCGGGCCTGGGTGCGCTGGCAGGCCCTGGACTCGCGGCCGCTGAAGTTGAGCGTCAACGTCTCGGCGGTGCAACTCGCCCAAAGCGATTTTGTGGAGCACCTGGAGCGTGTGTTGGCCGACACCGACATGGACCCGCGCTGCCTGTGCCTGGAGGTGACCGAGTCGGTCGCCATGAAGGACCCCGAGGCGGTGGTCATCCGCTTCCATGCCATCCGCGCACTGGGGGTCGAGTTGGCGATTGACGACTTCGGCACCGGGCATTCGTCGCTGGCCTATCTGAAGCAACTGGAGTGCCACTACATCAAGATCGACCAGTGCTTTGTGTCGGGCGCCGCCGATGATCCCGGCAGCCAGCAGATCATCGCCTCGGTGGTGGAAATGGCGGCAAGTTACCAGATGCAGACGATTGCCGAGGGCGTCGAGACACGCGAGCAACTGCAACACCTGCATCGGGTCGGTTGCGACCTGGCGCAGGGCTTTCTTTTGGGTCACCCGGTGCCTGAGCGCCAGTTCATCAACGACTTCTTCCTGCCCATCGCCGATACGGTCCAGGACACGCTATCGGCCAGGGTTTAGTTACCCAGTTCCTTGAGGTAAGCCGTGCGGGCGGCCACTGCGGTATCGGTGAAGTCCGAGAACAGACCATCAATGCCCAGGCGGTAGAACTGCAGATATTCGTTCTTGGGGTCGCTCTTGTAGTCAAACGCCAGCCGCTTGGGCTCGTTGCGAAAGGTCCAGGTGTGCACCGTCAGGCCGAGCTTGTGCGCATCCGTGATCAGCGTCGTGGCCGGCTGCGAAGCGGTGTCCATGTAGTTGACCGCGCCGTCAGCGTTCACGTCAAGCATTTTGCCGGCGGCGTCAAACGAGCCCTTGACCGGCACGATGTAGGGCTTCCACGGGTCCACGCCGTCGGCGTACTTGGCGATTTCCGCCAGCCCGGCGGGCGTCAGCATGGCGTCGAAGTTGGCGGTCTTGCCAGCCTTGGTCCAATCGTAGGGACGGTCAAACGGCGCGGCGAAGGTGACCTTGCCGGTCTTGAAGTCGTAGTCATCGCCATCCACCAATTGCACCAGACGCGCCTGCGTCTTGGTGCGCAGGTACTGCAGGTTGGACACTTCGAACGACTGGATGATGACCGGCGAGTCCTTTTTGGTGTAGCCGTATTCGGTCAGGATCGCCAGCAGGCGGTCTTCGAGCTTGAGATTGGCATCCACGTGGTAGGTCGGGTGCTTGGTCTCTGGGTAGACCCCGATGGTGCGGCCCACTTTGGTGCCCTCGGTTTTTGCCAGTTCCACCACTTCGCGAAAGGTCGGAATCAGGTACT